>Ga0115002_10000822_pt1 | contig 43848 bp, 42 predicted proteins | sample ArcticOcean_MG_C_8_FD_89576 | JGI IMG/M metagenome (GOLD analysis project Ga0115002, IMG submission 89576) | Marine microbial communities from western Arctic Ocean - ArcticOcean_MG_CB11_86 | ecosystem: Environmental > Aquatic > Marine > Oceanic | place: Arctic Ocean: Canada Basin | collected... | reverse complement strand
GCACCTCGATGTCGGCTTATCACATCCTGGGGCTGGAGAAGGTCCCAAGGGTCGGGCTGTTCGCCCGTTAAAGTGGTACATGAGCTGGGTTTAGAACGTCGTGAGACAGTTCGGTCTGTATCCGTCGTGGGCGTAGGAGTGTTGAGGAGAGCTGTCCCTAGTACGAGAGGACCGGGATGGACTGACCCCTCGTGTACCGGTTGTTCCGCCAGGGGCATTGCCGGGTAGCGACGTCGGGAAAGGATAACCGCTGAAAGCATCTAAGTGGGAAGCCCCCTCCAAGATGAGCACTCCCAGGACGCAAGTCCTCAGAAGGGCCGTGCGAGACTAGCACGTTGATAGGCGGCAGGTGGAAGCGTGGCAACACGTGTAGCCGAGCCGTACTAATCGCCCGAGTGGCTTGACCAGTTTTTTTCTCTTTCCTCACTTCAAACTGACACACTCTTGGACACAACGTCTAAGGTCTGTTTCTTCTCTTCTCTACCCTTTTGTACGAGCGAGATCGTTTTTGATCTCCATTGTAGTCGCTGGTGGTCTTAGCGCAGAGGATACACCCGTTCCCATCTCGAACACGGTCGTTAAGCTCTGCCGCGCGGATGGTACTGCCGGGGCAGCCCGGTGGGAGAGTACGTCGCTGCCAGCACACCTTTGGGCCCACTCTATCATTTAGAGTGGGCCCTTTTTTTTGCGCTTAGATCACAATGAAGCGGGGCCGGACTTTCCCACTGCTGCCACGGTGTTCCGGCGTGACCCGGTGAGAAGTAGGTCACCTGCGGTGGTCTCGGCCCCCTTGGGGCTTCGGCCTGCGGCAGCATGTGAATCGCCGAATGGTGGAGGGGCATGATCCCGAGGGACGGCCCGGTTGGCCTCTATTCCCGGCAGTGTGATCTTTCGGTCATGAAGTCGTCCGCCCCCCTTCCGGAAACGCCCGTGCCGACCCGAACCGGCTACGTGACCCTGCTTGGCCGCCCTAACGCGGGCAAGTCCACGCTCATGAACCGGATGATCGGGCAGAAACTCAGCATCGTTACGTCAAAAGCACAGACCACGTGGCAACGTATCACTGGGATTCATACTACGGATGGCGCTCAGGCTATTTTCCTCGACACTCCCGGTCTTCTGCTAGCCAAGAGCCTCTTTCAGCAATCCATGCTCGAGGCGGCCCTCGACGCAGTGCGGGAGGGCGACGTCATCGTGCTTGTTCTAGACGCGTCCGATCCCCTCCGACATGCCGAGAAGAAAGCCCTACGCGAGGCCCTTGAACTATCGACTACTCAATTGATCGTGGTGATCAATAAGATCGATGAAGCCACGCCTGAAGCCATCGCAACGCTCGCCGACTGGGCCAGCTCGGAGCTTCACGGCAGCCCCTACGAGGTCTCGGCGCTCAACGGGGTCGGAGTCGAGGCGCTGTGGACCGAGATCGAGTCGGCTTTGCCAGAGGGGCCGTTCCTGTATCCACCAGACGACATCGCCATCGCACCGGTCCGCTTTTTTGTCGCAGAGTTCATCCGAGAGACGATCTTCGAGCAGTTTCGGGAAGAAGTTCCGTATTCGGTTTTTCCGGTTGTCGATGAATTTCGTGAGGATCAGGACCCGGTCTACATCAAAGCCGATCTTTACGTGGAAAGGAACTCTCAGAAGGGGATCCTGGTTGGAGACCGTGGGACGGCCATCCGTGACTTGGGTCGATCCGCTCGCGAGAAGATCGAAGAGTTCATCGAAAGACGAGTCTACCTCGAGCTCCGAGTCAAGCTGCGCCCGAAGTGGAGGCGGAGAGGAAAGGACCTCGCGCGATTCGGCTTCCGGGTGCCCGTAGAACAGGACCGGTAATGATTCGTAGGCCGATGGTCATACTCTTGGTGCTGATCGCACTAACAGGGCCTCTCCGTGCCGTCGCACAAGATACGGCCGAAGCCTCCCCCCCCGAAGGAGCGCTTTTTTTGCTGTTGCCGGTCGGCGCCGAGGGTGTGTCGCTGGGTCGTGCCATGACCACAGTTCCCAGCGCCGAGTCTGCTTTTTGGAACCCGGCCGGGCTTGCCGGCTTTTCCGAGAGCCGGCTCGTGGTCATGCAGGGCGACCCGCTCGCGGGCGAATCCACAGCGTTGTCGTGGTTGATTGCACTACGGCGGCTCGGCGTTCTGGGGCTGTCCTATCATCTCCTGGACGGGGGTGAGCAGAATCTCGTAGACGACCAGCAGAACGTCCGCGGTACGATCAGCATCCGTAGCCACGTCGGTATTCTGTCCGTCGGCACCCCCCTTACCCGGTGGCTCGATGTCGGCCTGAACATGAAGGTGGTCCGGTTTAATCTCAATTGTCGTGGGCAGTGCGACGACGCAGGCGTCCAATCAAGCGGTTGGGCTGGGGATATCGGTTTCCAGTCACAGCCTGTGGCCGATCTTCCGCTGCGTTTTGGCGCGATGGTCGCGCACTTCGGGCCGCGGTTCCAAGTGGTCAATGCCGCCCAAGCCGACCCACTCCCCACCCGGATAAGGCTTTCAGCGGCCTACGACGTGCTCCGACACTTCGAGACGCCGTTGGACTTGGCTCTATGGGTACGGGTCGAAGCTGAGGATCGCTGGAGGCAGCCCGGCGAATCTCCTTCGTTCTACGTGGGGGCAGAGCTCGAGGCGGGGCGCGAAGAGGTGATTTTTCTCAGGGCCAGCCACGCCAGCGAGGAGCTGAAAGCATCTGGCGAAATCGCCGTGGGCCTGGGATTGAGATACCAACGTTTCGAACTCGCTTTAGCAAGGAGTTTTACGTCGTCCATCGTAGCGGACAGCGAACCGGTGTACGTGTCTTTTGGCATTCGTTTCTAGAATTCGGCCGAGTCTGTTCGCTGTAGCTACCGTTCTTGGATGGACGGCGGCGGGCGCCTCTTCCCAAATGAACGACCTGTGCCCCGCGTTGGCGGAGCCGGTTTTTCAAGTGCTCCCCGCACGGATTACGTGCCCGCTGGCCGCAGGCCGACAGGATGCGGACGCTGCGCCCGCGTTGAGTCCAGGCCGGGCGTTCCTCTATTCCGCGCTTGTTCCCGGGTTGGGGCAGCACGGTTTGGGGAAGCGTCGCTGGCTCGCCTACTTGGCGGTCGAAGGAGCGTCTTGGATTGCCTTTGGTCACTCCCGACGATCCGCAGCTCATGATAGAGCTGAATATCGGGATCTCGCCTGGAACGTCGGACGCACGTTTACTGGATCGAGGATCGACGGGGATTTCCGTTACTACGAATTCCTCGAAAAATTCGAAATCTCCGGAGCGTTCGATGCTGATGCCACCGCACCCGGCGTCCAGCCCCAAATGGACCCGTCGACTTTCAACGGGCAAGCTTGGGCCCTGGCCACCGAGATCCACTTTCCGTCTGGCTCGAGTCCTCTTGCCGGTGACCCCGAATACGAAGCGGCTTTGGTGGATTACCGAGCCCGCGCCTACGACGAACGGTTCGAGTGGTCCTGGGCTGGCCAATCGGCGGCTTGGACGGACTACAAGGACCTAATCGATTCGAGCGACGGACATTTCAGGCGCGCCTCTCAGTTTCTGGGTATCGTGATCGCCAACCATCTACTCAGCGGGGCCGACGCGTTCTTTACCGCGAGGCTACAGGGCTCTGGGCCAAGCCGGACAGAGGCCCAAATACGCCTGATACCTCATGACGATCGCACGGGGCTCAACATCGTCCTGAAAGTGAGGCACTGACATGGCCCGCCCCGAGAAGCTTCCTTCGGAAGAATCGGTGCTCGACTACCTCCGCCGTTCCCGTCGTGGACCGATGAAGGCGAAGGAAATTGCGAAAGGCCTTCATGTGGCGCCACGGAATTTCAAGGACTTTCGAGTCGTCCTGCGCGACATGCTCGAGGGAGGCCGTTTATACCGTGTAAAAGGTCAGCGCTTTGCGGTGCCCGAGAAGATCAATCTCGTGGCCGGCCGCATTACCGTGACCCAAAAGGGCGACGGATTCGTAGCTCTAGACCGGGGTGGGCAGGACGTCTTCGTTCCCGAGCTCTCTCTGGATTCGGCCATGGACGGAGATCAGGTTGTCGTCCGCGTTGAAGGGCGCCCGCGCGGTCGCAGTCCGGTCGGGCGCGTGGTCAATGTTCTCGACCGCGCCCACGAGACCGTCGTCGGCACGTTTCGCCGATCACGCTCTTTCGGAGTAGTAAATCCGCGCAATCGTCGGCTATCTCGTGAAATTGTGATTGCTCGGGGGGACGAGGCGACCGCTTCGGAGGGTGATATCGTCGTCGCACGTATCACGACCTTCGGAAGTGGGAAAATGGGACCCATGGGGCGGGTCGAGACGGTATTGGGCAAATCCGACGACCCTGGCGTCGATGTGCTTTCGATCATCCATGACCACGCTTTGCCACGGGCTTTTCCGGATCGGGTCGTTGCGGCGTCGCGTGACGCCGTGGCTCGCCGTCGGAAAGAACGTGGAGAGAATCGCACAGACCTGAGGGATCTCCACGTCTTTACCATCGACCCGGCCGACGCCAAGGATCACGACGACGCCCTCTCTGTCCAACCTCTCGGGGATGATTCTTGGGAGGTGGGGATTCACATCGCTGACGTATCCCATTTCGTCCGCCCTGAGGATGACGTGGACCTCGAAGCCTTCGCGCGAGGCACGAGCGTCTACCTCGTGGACCGTGTAATCCCGATGCTGCCGCACGAGCTATCGACCGACGCCTGCTCCTTGCTGCCCGACGCCGATCGGTTTGCCGTATCGGTCTTGGCCGTGCTGGATGCCGAGGGCCGCGTCGGAGCGGTTCGATTCGAGCGTACGGAGATCCGAAGCCGTGAGAAGCTCAGCTACGAACAGGCGCAGGCGATCTTGAATGGTGAAGAAAAAAAGAAAATCGACCCGAAGACACGGGAGGCGCTGAGCACCCTGGCCGCCTTGGCCAGTGCCCTGCGTGAGAGGCGAAACGAGCGCGGCTCGCTGGACTTCGATCTTCCGGAGGCCCACGTGGAACTGGGTGAAGGCGGGAAGCCGGTCTCAATCCGCCAAGTCGAAAGGTTGGAGAGTCATCGCCTGGTCGAAGCCTTCATGCTTCTCGCCAACGAGATCGTGGGACGCGAGGCCGAGCAGAAGCGCCTGCCCATCCTTTACCGGGTCCATGAGCCTCCTTCGATCGACAAGATGAGAGACCTGCGAACTTTCCTCGCCGGCCTGGGCTATCGCGTTTCAAAGGGGACGATTCCACAAAAAGAGTTACAAAACGTGCTCAAGCAGGTGGAGGGTCGACCGGAGGAAAAGCTCGTCTCGACCGTCATCGTGCGGTCTATGAGCCGGGCCCGATACGAGGTCCGAAACCTCGGCCACTACGGCCTGGCGTCCGACTGGTACACACATTTCACGTCTCCCATTCGCCGGTATCCCGATCTCTGGCTACACCGGGTGCTGACCCACGCGCTCATCGACGGTCAGCCGGTTCCGGAAAGCTGGGCGGGGCCAAGCCTCAAAGCCAAGGCCGAGCGTTGTAGTGTGCGTGAGAGGGTCGCGGAGGCAGCAGAAAGGGAAAGCGTCGCGCTAAAAAAAGTCGAATACATGGAACGGCACCACGGGGACGAATTCCTTGGTACCGTGTCTGGGGTCACGTCCTTTGGGATCTTCGTTCTCCTCGACGACGTCTTCGTTGAGGGACTGGTCCATGTGAACAGCATGACCGACGACTACTACGTGTTCCGCCCGGACCGATACTTGTTGGTCGGGGAGCGGTCGCACCGTACATTTCGTCTAGGGGATCGCCTAGGAATACGCGTCGCCCGGGTCGATAAAGAGGAGCTTTTTATCGACTTCGTTATTGTGGCGTCCGAGAAGGGGCAAAAAGGGCGAAGGCCAAATAAAACGAAGTAGAACACGGTTTACCTCTCATACTCACAGGGTGGCATGTCCGGACGATCGATCATCTACAACGGCTCGTGGCCCGGAAAGTGGTCTGATCTGCTCTCCAGGTTTTGCGATCGCCATGGGCTGCAACTCGAAACCACGGACGATTTCGAGGAAGTTCATGCGTCTGTGAACCGGTCCTACCCGTCGTGCCTGGTATTGGAAGGAACTAGGGGTACGGAGGCCGCGCTGGCTCTCTGCGCGGAACTCAAAAAGGACCCGTTTACCGCGGTCGTGCCCATCGTGGTGCTCGTGCTGGCCGACCAAGCAGGCCTCATCTCGGATTGGCTCGCCTCCGGGGCGGACGAGGTCGTTTCCGAATCCCAAACCGAACGTGAACAAGATCTACGACTCGAGCTTGTTGTGCGGCGCGCCCAACGGGACGTGGCTGTACACCCTACGACTCGGCTTCCAGGAACCGTGCAGATCGAGCGGAATATTGGTGACCGGCTCATCACTGGTGAAGAGTTCGCTGTGTGCTACGCGGATCTCGACAACTTCAAGGAGTTTAACGACCGATACGGGTACAACCACGGCGATCACGTGATCTTGCTTCTTTCGAGGATCCTGCGCGACGTCGTCCGCGGCCTTGCCGTGGAGGGCTTCGTAGGGCATATCGGAGGCGATGACTTTATCTTCCTCGTGAACATGAAGTACCTTGAGAGTTGTTGCGACGAGGTCATCTACCTGTTTGATGAACTCATTCCGTATCAATACACGATGGAGGATCGTCGCGCCGGCTACTTCCTCGGGAAGGACCGCAGAGGCAGCATTCGGCGCGTCCCGCTGATGACACTTTCGATCGGGGTCGTGACGAACCAGATACAGCCGTTCACCCACACCGCTCAGGTTAGCGAGTTAGCTGCGGAAATGAAGACTTACACCAAATCGCTCCCTGGCTCGGTTTACGCTGTGGATCGCCGGCGGCCACTCAAAGAAGAAGTCGAACAACCATGACCTTCACGGTATCTTGCCCCTCCTGTGACACGTCCTTTCCCGTTGATCCAGCGAAGGTCCCGGAGGGGGGCGTCCGTGCACAGTGTAATGTCTGTCCCGAGATTTTCGACGTCGATCACCCCGCCGAGGCGATCGCGACAGGGCCATTCGAAACAGATGAGTTCGTTGCGCCCGAGCCGGTGGCTCCTCCGAGTCCGGAACCGGCCGAGAGTTCCGCGCCTATTCGGTTCGGCCGGCGTAGCCCTGAGGACAAAGCGAGAAGCTTGGCCCGGAGCCTGGTCTCGGATTTGGTTGCTTACAATCCCGAAAAGCACAAGGAAGCACTAGCGGCAGGCACGCTCAAAGAAGTGTTCGGCGAGGAGATCGAGAAGTCCTTGAAGGAATACGAACAGCAGGTCGAGGCCGACGTCGTGGGCAGGCCTTCCATCTTCAACGATGCGCTCAACTCGATCTTGGCTGAGGGACAATCTGTTTTCAACGTGGACCAGTAGGAGGCTCGCCAATCCACTAGGTCGGTTGATGCCCCTTTCGGGGTCGAATATATTGGGCAGTCGAGGGGTCGTCCTTGCGGGCGGCCCCTTCTTGCATTGAACCAGCTCTAGGACGAAAAGAAACCGCGTGGCGACGACTAAAGAAGGACTCCAGCGACTCGAAGTGGTCTGCCAACGTGTCTCCGACCTCCGGGGGTATCTTTGACGTGGTCGGCAAGAGCGCGCGGATCGCAAAGCTCGACAAGGAAATGGCCGACGGCGGATTTTGGGACCATCAGGAGCAAGCGCGAGCGACCATCGCCGAAGCGAACCGTCTAAAGAGTTGGGTCGACCCATGGAACGCACTCGACGAGAAATCGTCCGAGCTGGTCGAGCTGGGTGCTCTCATCGAAGCGGAGTCGGACGAGGATCTGGAGGTGGAATGGCTCGCTGAAGTCGCTGAGACCGAACGGCGAGCCGAAGCCCTCGAAATCCGCACGATGCTTCAAGGATCCGACGATCATCGCAGCGCGCTGCTTACCATTCATCCAGGCGCGGGCGGGCGGGAGTCTCAGGATTGGGCGGAGATGCTGAGCCGCATGTACACGCGGTGGGCCGAGCGCCGAGGGTACGCGATCGGAGTTCTCGACCTGCAGCCGGGAGAGGAGGCCGGGATCAAGAGCGTGACGTTCGAAGTGTCTGGGGAAGACGCTTACGGCTACCTGAAAGCTGAGAAGGGCGTCCACCGGTTAGTGCGGATATCGCCGTTCGACGCACAGTCGCGTCGGCATACCTCTTTCGCGAGCGTGTTCGTTTATCCCGAGGTCGACGACGAGGTCGAAATCGAAATCGATGAATCCGACTTGCGCGTCGATACCTTCCGCGCGTCGGGTGCGGGTGGCCAGCACGTCAACAAGACGGATTCCGCCATTCGCATCACTCACCTTCCCTCGGGAATCGTGGTCTCGTGCCAACAAGAGCGGTCTCAGCACAAAAATCGTGCGACCGCCATGAAAATGCTCAAAGCCGGACTCTACCAGCGAAGGCTCGAGGAACTTGAAGAGGCGAAGGCAAAGGTCGAAGCCACGAAGACCGAGATCGGTTGGGGGAACCAGATTCGGTCTTACGTTTTCCAACCGTACACGATGGTCAACGATCACCGGACCGAAGTGAAGGTGGGCGACGTGAACAAGGTGATGGACGGTGATCTCGATCCATTCATTGAGGCCTACTTGAAGCAATCCGCGGGGCGGGGAGCCGGAAGTTGACACAGCCTTCATCAGGAAACCAAGCAGACGAAGTCGTGACGGAAGGACTGGCGCCTGGGGAGGAGCTCAGCCAGGTGAGGCGACACCGCCAGGACAAACTCCAGGCCATCCGTGAGCGCGGCATAGAGCCGTACGCTTACGAGTATGATCGAAGTCATCTCGCGTCGGAGACCATCTCGCTTTTCGACCATTTGGAAGGGGCGGGCTTGCTCAATGAGGACGGGCATGGAGAACACGTCTCAGTCGCGGGACGTATCACCAGTTACCGGGCGCACGGGAAGAGCGCGTTCGCGCACGTCGAGGACCGGTCGGGTCAGATCCAGATCTACTTTCGCAAAAACGTGCTCGGAGATGATCGATTCGATGCACTCGAACTACTTGATTTGAGCGATTGGCTCGGGGTTGAGGGTGTGCTCTTCCGGACCCGCACAGGCGAGGTCACGGTGCAGGTGAGGGAATGGACGCTGCTTTCGAAATCCTTGCGGCCACTCCCCTTCGGGAAGACGGAGACCGACCCGGACACAGGAGAACGGAGCACGTTCGGTGGATTCGCCGACAAGGAAGCCCGGTATCGCCAACGGTACGCGGATCTTGCAGTCAATCCGGACGTGCGCGAGGTATTCCGGGCGCGGGCCAAGATCATCTCGGAACTCAGAAGGTTTTTGGACGGCGAGGATTTTTTGGAAGTCGAGACTCCCGCCCTTCAGACGCTGTACGGTGGGGCTGCGGCACGTCCGTTCCTCACGAAGCACAACGCGCTGGATCGGACACTGTTCCTCCGGATCGCCGACGAGCTCTACCTCAAGCGCCTCATCGTCGGGGGCCTGGAGCGCGTTTACGAGATCTGCAAAGACTTCCGTAACGAAGGCATCGATCGTTTTCACAATCCCGAATTCACGATGCTCGAATTCTACCAGGCCTTTATGGACTATCGGGGCTTGATGGACATGACCGAGCGGATGTTGGCACATGTGATCGAGTCGGTGGCGGGATCGCTACACGTCGTCTATCAAGGGCACGAGATCGACTTCACCGGCCCGTACCAGCGGGTGCCCATGTTGGGTAGCCTCTCGGAAGCCCTGGGCGCCGACGTCGCCGTACTCTCGGCGGCGGACCTGCGGGCCCACGCGGACCGCCTGAAGATCCCCGATTTGGAGGGGGCGGGCTGGGGCAAACTCATCGACAAACTTTTCGGGGAACTGGTCCAACCTGGCCTGATCCAGCCCACCTTCGTGATGGACCACCCCAAGGAGCTCAGTCCCCTAGCCAAGTCCCATCGTGACAACCCCGAGTTGACCGAACGGTTCGAACTGTTCGTGGCGGGTGAAGAAATCGCCAACGCCTTCTCGGAGTTGAACGACCCCATCGACCAGAGGCAGCGCTTCGAGGCGCAGGCCAGACTCAAAGAAGCAGGCGACGACGAGACACATCCGATCGACGAGGACTATGTGAGAGCTCTAGAATACGGGATGCCCCCGACTGGAGGTTTAGGCATGGGGGTCGACCGCCTGACAATGCTCTTAACCGATCAACCCTCTATTCGTGACGTAATCCTCTTTCCCACGCTCCGAGACGAGTGATGTCTGCCCCTCGTAGCCGCGGACTGGAGTGGTACATCGCGCGGCGCTACCTGTCGTCGCGACAGCAGGGGCGCCTCTTCTCTTTTATTACCTGGATCGCACTGGGTGGCGTGACCGTGGGTGTGAGTGCGCTCGTGGTTGTGATCAGCGTGATGTCTGGAATGCAGGAGGATCTCAAAGGGAAAATTCTGGAGTCCTCGCCTCACGTGCAGGTCCTGCAGCAGGGGGCCAGCCTACGGATGGACGACTGGAACAAGTGGGCCGATGACGTCCGCGAGTTGGAAGGGGTCGAGGCGGTCGCGCCTTGGGTCCTCACTTCAGTGACCGCGCTGCGTGGGACATATTCCCAATCGGCTGACATGTACGGCGTGGCGCTCGATCCGATGGGTCCTTCGGTGACCGATATGGAGGCTCAAATCCAGGACGGGGCGCACGACCTCGGTCCGACGGCGTCGGGGCTTCCACCCGTGTTGATGGGAAGCCGACTAGCGGCGCGTATGCGGGTGTTCACAGGGGACACCCTGACGCTGATCGCTTTTGAGAACCTCACCGTGGACGTGATGGGAATGCCGTCCCCCAGCATGCGCCAGTACGAAGTCACCGGGACCTTCACGACCGGCATGTACGACTACGACATCAAGAACCTCTATGTACCGCTCGATGCCGCTCAGGAGCAGTTGGGCATGTTGGATGAGGAGCGAGTCGGGGGCCTGGGCGTCCGGGTCACCGATCCGGACCGGGCGGGGGAAGTGTCGGATCTTATCCAGGATGCTCTTGGAAACGAGTTTTCGGCGGTGAGTTGGACCGAGACCAACCAGGCGCTCTTTTCTGCGCTCGAGCTCGAGAAGCTGGCCATGTACGTGATCCTGACGCTGATCGTCATCGTCGCCGCGTTCAACATCGTGAGCACGCTGGTGATGGGCGTGGTGGACCGTACGCGGGAAATCGGCATCCTCAAGTCCATGGGCATGACCGACCGGATGATCCTCCGGATCTTCATGTTGCAGGGCCTGTCCATCGGGGTTGTTGGCACCGTCTTTGGCGCGGCTCTCGGATTGATCGTGGCTTGGGTGTTGGACACCTTCGAGGTCATCGCGATTCCCCCTGATGTCTACTTCGTCGACAGGCTGCCGGTGTCAATCCACCTCAATGACGTTGCGATGATCGTCGCCGTCAGCATTGTCATCGCGTTCCTGGCCACGATCTTTCCGGCTCTCCAAGCGTCCCAGCTTCAACCCGTCCGGTCGATTCGGCATGAATGATCGCGGCCCTCGTTTGAGCGCCTCCGTAAATCCTGCCGTCGAGGCGCGAGCGTTGCGCAAGGTTTTCCTTGGCGGGGACGGCCGTGAACTCACGGTATTGGGGGGGGTAGATCTACGAGTTGATTCGGGGGAAGCGGTAGCGATCGTAGGAAGTAGCGGGGCAGGGAAGTCCACGCTTCTGCATCTCTTGGGTGCGCTCGATCGTCCCACGTCGGGTGAAGTGTTACTCGAAGGCCGTGACGTTTCGAGGGTGAAGGGCGACGAATTGGCACGGATGCGAAATCGTGCCGTCGGCTTCGTGTTTCAGTTCCATCATCTGCTCAGGGAGTTTACGGCGTTGGAGAACGTGATGATGCCGTGTTTGATCGCCGGACGCCCACGACGTGCCTCGGAGGCGAGGGCGCGAGAACTGCTGACGCTCGTCGGGCTCGCCGACCGAACGTCTCACCGCGCCACCCAACTCTCGGGGGGTGAGCAACAGCGGGTGGCGGTTGCGCGGGCACTTTCAGCCGAGCCGTCGCTACTCCTCGCCGATGAGCCGTCGGGCAACCTAGACACGCAGACAAGTGAGGAGCTACACAACGTGCTGTTCGGCCTTCGCGAGAGCCAGAATCTGGGAATGGTCCTCGTAACGCACAACGATGAGTTGGCCGCCCGAGCGGACCGCATCCTCGAGTTGAGGGACGGCCAGCTTCACGAAGCCACCCACGCTTGACGATCGATGGCCTCCAAAGACCCCAAACAGACTTGCGATCAGTGCGGCGCCGCCGGCGCCGCCGTCGTGCACCTCACCCAGATTGTGAACAACGAGATGAAAACCTCCCATCTTTGTGAGAAATGCGCGGCCCTAAAGGGCGTGGAGGGAGTCGAGGAGCCCACTAACTTTCCGCTCACGGGATTCTTGGCCCAGTTGGCGGATGGGCCCGGCTCGGAGGGTCCATCGGAACCACAGGGGCCCTGTTCGTTCTGCGGCCTCACGTTCGAAAACTTACGCGAGGCGGGCCGTCTCGGGTGCCCACACTGCTACACGACCTATGAATCCTATTTGAGGGGCCTTCTCAGGCGTGTGCACGGAAGCACTCAACACGTAGGTAAGGTTTATCTACCCCCGGATCCGGCGGCTTCGGACCTTGAAAAACAAGTGGAAGTGCTCCGTCACAAGCTCCAGCGGGCCGTGGACGCAGAGGATTTCGAGAGGGCGGCCGGGATTCGTGACAAAATTCGCGGAATGGAACCGGCGGGGAGTTGATCATACACGATGGCTGACTTCAACACGTTTCCCAACCATGGACTCGGATGGCTCGACGCCAGCGGAGAACACGCCGGCATCGTGCTTTCCACTCGGATTCGACTCGCTCGAAACCTCCAGGGGCACGCCTTCGGACCGCGCGCACGCGTCAACGACCGCGAGGCCGTCCTCGAGCAAACTCGCCGGGCGACCTCGAGAGTGGAACTCCTCGCTGGATCGACGCTGCTCGAACTCCCGAATCTCGACCACCGAAGTCGTGGAATGCTTCACGAGCGGCGCCTCGCCTCCCGCGAGTTGCTCGGTGACGTAAAAACTGGGCCGGCGCGCGCCACCGCGGTGCTACTCGCGGCCCAAGACCCACTCAGCGTCATGGTGAACGAAGAGGATCACCTTCGCTTGCAGGGGTTGGTTTCTGGCCTTCGCCTCAAGGAGGCGTGGAATCTGGTCGATCGCTTGGACGAGGAACTCGGGCAGGAACTCCCGTTCGCGTATCATCACGAGTTCGGCTTTCTCACGAGTTGTCCGACCAACGTTGGTAGCGGACTTCGCGCGTCGGTGCTCGTGCACTTGCCGGGCCTGGTCCTGACCAAGGAGATCGGAAAGGTACTCCAGGGACTCGGTCAGGTCGGGCTCACCTTCCGCGGGCTATACGGCGAAGGCTCCGAGGTGGTCGGAAACTTCTTTCAGCTCTCCAACCAGACGACGCTGGGGAAGAGCGAAGAAGAACTCATCGAACATCTCGACAAGATCGTCAGACAGGTGATTCAGTACGAAGAATCTGCGCGGCAAGTGCTCCTCAGGGATGCACCCCAGGTCACGGAGGACAAGATCTGGCGCGCTTACGGACTTCTTCGGTACGCGAGGTCGCTTTCTTTCGAAGAATTGATGAACTTATTGTCGGGCATTCGCCTGGGGGTTGGCCTGAAACTCCTGCGCGAACTCCGGGTATACACGCTCAACAAAATGATGATTTTCACGCAAGCGGCTCACCTCGAGCAGGCGGCGGGCCGTGATCTCCCGCCTTCGGAGTGCGATGCACACCGGGCGGCTTACGTGAGAAGCGTTTTGGCGAAGGACGGACCCGTCGGCCCGGGTGTCGGAAGCGAAGAGACCGAATCGCCCCCTGAGGGATAAGCGACCCAAAGCATGAACTATAATTTTACCGATCGTGTCCGAAAGGTTCTCGCGATGGCCAGGGAAGAGGCGATCCGCCTCCAACATGACTACGTAGGGACGGAGCACATTCTACTAGGCCTCATCCGTGAGGGCGAAGGAGTTGCGGCGGCCGTCCTCACGAACCTAAACGTCGACCTCGACCAGATTCACGAGCAGGTCGAAGAATCGGTTAAGAAGGGGAAGGCCACGATCGCGCTGGGTGAGCTCCCCTACACGTCGCGGGCCAAGAAAGTACTCGAGTTCGCCATGGCGGAAGCCAGGGAGCTCAGCCACTCCTACGTCGGTACGGAGCACCTTCTGCTCGGACTGTTGCGGGAGGAAAAAGGGATCGCGGCCCAGGTTCTCAATTCGTTGGGGATCGGGATGGAGGAGGCTCGTTCGGAAACGCTCAAAGTGCTCGGCTCCGACGCGGGTTCGGCTCAACCGGCGGGGGTCGGGAGCGGTACGTTTACGCCTCCGGCCGGGAAAGGGGACAAAAAATCGAAGACCCCCGCGCTCGACCACTTCTGCCGGGACCTCACGGACCTGGCGCGCCAGGGAAAGCTCGACCCCACGATCGGCCGTAGAACCGAAATCGACCGGGTGGTGGAGATCCTTTGCCGGCGCAAGAAGAACAACCCGGTGCTCATCGGAGAGCCAGGTGTGGGCAAAACGGCCATCGTGGAGGGTCTTGCTCAACTCATCTCCCGCAATGAGGTCACCGAAGCTCTGAAGGACAACCGGGTCCTGGCCCTCGACATGGCCGCCGTGATCGCAGGGACGAAGTACCGTGGTCAGTTCGAGGAGCGGCTCAAAGCGGTGATGAACGAGATATCGCAGAATAAGGGCGTCGTACTCTTCATCGATGAGCTTCACACGCTTGTCGGCGCGGGCGCTGCCGAAGGAGCGATCGATGCCTCGAACATGCTCAAGCCCTCGCTGTCTCGAGGGGAGCTTCAGTGCATCGGAGCGTCTACGCTTAACGAATATAGAAAATACATTGAGAAGGACGGGGCCCTCGAGCGGCGCTTCCAGCCGGTCATCGTTGATCCGCCGAGCGTCGATGAGACGGTCGAAATTCTTCAGGGTCTGAGAAAGTATTACGAGGATCACCATCGGATCGTGATTCCGGACGACACGCTCCGACAGGCCACGAAGCTTTCCGACCGGTACATCACGGATCGCTTTCTCCCGGATAAGGCCATCGACGTCATCGATGAGGCCGGGGCTCGTGCTCGGATTGCGGCACAAGTGCCTCCGCCTCAAGTAGAGGAGCTCACCGAAGAGCTCGCCGGGATCGCTGAACTCAAGGAAGGGGCGATCCGCGACCAGGATTTCGAGCGGGCCGCAGAGCTTCGCGACCAGGAGCGGGCGCTTCAGGATCGGATCAGGATCGAAAGAGAAGAGTGGGAGGAAGAACGGAAGCTGCACCGTCCCGAGATCGAAATCGAGGACGTCGCGTTCATCGTCGGTCGGTGGACCGGGATTCCGGTGACTCGGCTACAGCAAGCCGAGACCGAGCGCCTGGTTCACATGGAGGACGAGCTCCACAAGCGGGTGGTGGGCCAAAACGATGCGATATTTGCTATCTCCCGAGCCATCCGAAGAAGTCGTGCGGGCCTTAAGAACCCACAGCGCCCGATTGGCTCCTTCATTTTCTCAGGACCGACGGGGGTCGGGAAGACGGAACTCGCTCGGGCGCTGGCGGAGTTTCTTTTTGCCGACCGGGAGGCGCTCATTCGGGTCGATATGAGCGAATACATGGAGAAGTTCTCCGTGTCCCGGCTGATCGGAGCCCCTCCCGGGTACGTGGGTTATGAAGATTCAGGGGCCCTCACCAAGGCGGTCCGGCGCCGTCCGTACTCGGTGGTCCTGCTCGACGAGATTGAAAAGGCGCATCCCGATGTGTTCAACATCCTGCTTCAGGTGTTGGATGAAGGACATCTGACGGACAACTACGGCAGAGTGATCGACTTCAAGAACACGGTGCTGATCATGACGTCCAATTTGGGGGCCAGGGACATCTCCAAGGGAGGTAGCCTCGGCTTTCACGACGGCGAGCAGAAGACTTCTTACGATATCATGCAGGCCAAGGTGCGGGATGAAATCGAGCGAGCGTTCAATCCGGAATTCCTCAATCGGGTGGACGAGACCATCGTCTTCCATACGCTCGATCGCGAAGAGATCGGACAGATTGTCCACATCCTGGTAAAGGAGGTCGAGGACCGACTTGCCGAGGAGGGTCTCTCACTCTCACTCTCCGAGGGCGCGACGAGGTTCCTGGTGGAAAAGGGCTACGATCAAAAGTTCGGGGCTCGTCCGCTGCGCCGGGCCATCCAGCGCTACTTGGAGGATTCGCTTTCGGAAAAAATTCTGACCGCCGAGTTTTCCTCCGGAGACGAGATCGTCGTGGACCTCAACGAGGACGGCGAGGGCCTTACCATGGCGGTGGCATCACAGTCGAAGACGTGAGGATCGGCACTCGAATCGTGATCCATTCCATCTCGTGATCCGTTCTACCGGTTCTTGTGCCATTCGTGGCGCTTGTTTGCTAGGGGTGTTGGTCGGGCTTCTTTCGACGGCGCCCGCCCACGCCCAACAGCTTCCTACGGGAGGCGTCGCGCCGGTCGTGATCGACTCGGTGGCCGTGGAAGGGAACATCCGCCAGGGTGAACTCGCCATCATCGCGCTGGGCGGGCTGAATCAGGGTCTGGCCTACACCATCTTCGACATCCAGCGTGCGGTCAAGTCGATGTGGGCGACCGGTCAATTCAAGGATATTTCGGTTCGTGTAGAAGGCGAGGTCGGCGGTGGAGACGTCACCCTGGTCTGGGACGTCGAAGAGCAGGACCTTTTGCGGAACATGACGATCACCGGCTTGACCAGTATGGATCGCGGGGAGGTCGGCGACACCACCGGTCTCACTGCGGGAACGCCCTATTCGCCTGTGGCGGTGGCCGAGGCGAAGGAGTTCATTCGAACCGGGTTGGCTGCCGAGGGGATTCCTTTTGCGAACATTGAGGAACGCATCGAACGTGTCGCGGATCGTGAGATCATCCTCTTTCTAGACGTCGAAGAGGGCACGCGCGTCACCGTCGCTGACGTCACATTCGCCGGGAATACCGTTTTCGACGAAAGTGAGCTACGGGGTGCCATGTCGGTGAGCCCCGAGGGTTTCTGGTGGTGGCGGTCGGGGTCCTACGATGGAGACCGTTTCGATGAGGATCTCCAAATAGGTCTTCCTGAGTTTTACGCTGGCAGGGGGTATCTGGACTTCGAGGTGGTTGGCGACTCGCTGGTGATCGATCCCACGACCGGTAAAACGCGGATCGAAATTTCTGTCGACGAGGGAGCACAATATCGGCTCAAAAATTTCAGCGTCTCCGGAAACAGCCAGTTTGCGACGGATGAACTCACGCAACTTTTCCAGCGGGGACCGACCGGTCTTTTCGGGGGGTCGTCGGACCCGGAAGATCTCCCCGCCTTCGACAACGCCCGCTTCCAGGAAGCCACTGGGTCGGCCAGCCAACTTTATCAGAACGAAGGCTACCTCTACTCTCAGGTTGTCCCTTTCGTAAGAAAAAACCCGATCGTGGAAGACGAGCCGCCCAACGTGGATGTCGGCTGGGACATTCAAGAGGGGAGGCAGGCTTACATAAGTCGCGTCAACATCGAAGGGAACGAGTACACGTATGAGCGCGTGATCCGAGACAAGATCTTCATCCTTCCCGGGGACGTGTACTCGCAAGAACGAATCATCCAAAGTTTTCAGAGCATTTCGTCGTTGGGCTTTTTCGAAGTACCCATGGACGTGCCCTCGATCGTTCCCAATGAAAGCGGGGATGTGGACGTCACGTTTACTGTTACGGAAAAGCCCACGGGGGCCGTCAACTTCGGTACGTCCATCGGGGGCGGTACGGGTGGCCTCTCCGGCTTTGTCGGGTATGATCAGCCCAATTTGTTCGGCCGAGGCAAGTCGGGAAGCATGCGGTGGGACTTCGGTCAGTTCCAGAACAATCAGGTGATCAACTACACGGACCCGGGAGTTTTCGAATCCTTGGTCAGCGCCAGCGTCAATTTATTCAATGCACGGGACCGATTCATCTCCTTCCAGTCCGGTCGGAGAAAACGCATCGGCGGTGAAATCCGTTTGGGCTTCGCAATCCCAGGTGTACGGTTCACGCGATTCTTTACTGGGTACGGTCTGTCTCGCACGGACCTCCAACTCTCTTCGGGCGCCGGAGACACGTCGCTGTTCGGTTTGGACGCAGGCACGCAGAGTACCGTTTCTACGGGCATTACGCGGACGACGCTGAATCACCCTCTGTTCCCCACGGTCGGATCACGGCAGTCGGTAAACGTTGCGTACACCGGGGGCCCACTCGGTGGGAATGGAAATTTCTTAAAGTATACGGCGGACGCGAGTTGGTGGCTCCCGGTGGGGATTATGGGCGGAGACGGGTCGGGAACGAGCGGGACCGTTTTCGCGCTCGGCATGACGATGCGCCTCGGCGCTCTGCAGGGAAACAGCGCTCCGTTTCCTTTCGACGGGTTTTGGATGGGTGGCGTACAGTTCGGCGAACAGCTACGTGGATATGACGAAACCACGGTCACGCCGCTGGGTTACTTCGAGGAACAGTCGAGGGATATCCGCGATATCGATCGTCTTGGGCATGCGTTCTTCTCCACTACGACCGAGATCGCCATGCGGGTTGGTGCACAGATGTCGCTCTCTCTCTTCGTAGAAGCGGGTAACGTATGGCGGGGAGCCTCCGAGATTAATCCAACCCAGCTTTTTCGGGGGGCCGGAGTCGGCGCCCAGTTGGTCACACCGTTCGGTCCCTTTGGGCTTGACTACGCTTACGGCTTCGACAAGCTGAATCCGGGCTGGCAACTGCACTTCCGGCTCGGAGGTCAGTAAATGGGAGATGTGCAGATTATGCGACGAATAGTTTTGATTTCAGGTGTCCTGGCGGCTCTTGGTACGATGGCGACCGGGGTGGCGGCTCAGGGCGTAGTGAAGATCGGTTACATCAACTCGCAAGTGATCATCGCCGAGGACCCCGCGGCAATCGCCGCGCAGGAGCAGTTCCAACGGGAGATGGTGCCGTTCGAGAGTGAACTCATGGGACTCGAAACGGAGATTACCGACCTCATCAGTCAGTATCAGGCCCAGGAGATCACGCTCACGGCGAACGCTCGTAGGACCCGTCAAGAGGTGATCGTACAAAGGCAGCAGGGCTATCAGGACCGAATGGCCCAAATCGAGCAAGAAGCTGGGCGCCGACAGCAGGAACTCGTGGCGCCCATCATGGAACGGATCAACAGCGTCATTCAAGAGATCCGCAGTGACGCCGCTTATACCTTCATTTTCGATGTTGCGGGCGGGGGCCTGATCGCGGCCGACGAGTCGTTCGACCTCACCACTGAGGTCATGGAAAGGCTGGCGGTGGGAGCCCCGTAAATGGTTCCTGAGCCCGCGCGGCTCACCCTGGCAGACCTTGCAACCATGGTAGGTGGACGGGCCGTAGGAGACGTCGACAAAGAGATCTCTGGCGTCGCGTCGCTGGAGAAGGCAGGACCGTCCGATCTCGGGCTTCTGGTCGACTCCGGTTACTCCCGGCCCGCCCTCGACAGTCCCGCGGGCGCCATCCTCGTGTCGTCCGAATTGGAGGCCACGTTGGATCCCACTCGGAGCCGGATCGTGGTGAAAAACCCACGGGTGGCGCTGCCCGTGATCCTCGAGCGCTTCTACTCAGCCCCGGGTCCGCTGCCGGGAGTGCACGACACCGCAATCGTTTCCGAAAGTTCGAAATGCGGCGCCGGGGTTTCGATGGGACCGTACGTGGTCATTGAAGACGATGTCGAAATCGGGGAGGGCTCGACCCTACATGCTCATGTGGTCGTGCGCCGCGGGGCCCGATTGGGCCAACGGGTGACGCTTCACCCCCATGTGGTCGTCTATCCCCACGTGCAGCTGGGTGACCGGGTGGTGCTACACGCCGGGGCGCGGGTCGGGGTGGACGGCTTCGGGTACACCCGCGCGGACGAAGGATTACAACGAATCCCGCATGTTGGTGGGTGTGTCATCGGTGACGACGTCGAAATCGGTGCGAACAGCTGTGTGGACCGCGGCTCGATCGGCGAGACGGTGCTCAAAGAGCAAGTAAAGCTGGACAACCTGGTTCACATCGCTCACAACGTCACCGTGGGCCCCCGAACCGTCATGGCGGCCCAAGTTGGGATCGCCGGATCAACCGAGGTCGGAGCCGACACAATGTGGGGTGGGCAGGCAGGCGCAAAGGACCACATCCGCGTTGGGGACGGTGCTCGGATAGCAGGCCGGACCGGGCTGACCGAAGACGTCCCAGCGGGAAGCACGATGGGTGGATTTCCCGCCCGATCACTCAAGGAATTTCTGAAGGCACAGGCTCTCTTGTTTCGCCTCGGCTCACTCCGCCGCCGTGTTCGCGTTCTCGAACGTCTCATGGCTGCCCGCGATGACCGCTAGGCAGCGCACGCTTGCAGGCGAGCACACGCTCGAAGGTGTGGGTGTGCATTCAGGAGAACAGGCGTCGCTCACCATGAGACCCGCGGAAGGGGGGGGCGTCCGCTTCCGTCGGATGGACCTGAGCGGATGCCCGGAGATTCCCGCTGACCTCGACCACGTCGTCGGGTGCGAGATGGGCACGAGCCTGGGCTCGGGTGAAGTGAGGGTCCTCACGGTGGAACACGTCATGGCCGCCCTGTACGCTACGGGCGTCGATCACGCGGTCATCGAGCTTCGCGGACCCGAAGCCCCGATCATGGATGGCAGCTTTCAGGCGTACCTGGCCGCGGTCTCGGATACGGGCACCGTGGCGTTGGAGACGCCCGCTGAAACGATCTCGGTGCGAGGGCGTTTGTCGGTCACGACGCCGGCGGGAGCGTCCTACGTTGCGACCCCTGCAGATGCCCTTCGCGTTTCTGCAACCATCGACTTTGACCACCAGGCGATCGGGCGCCAACATGGTTCGTTCGACGTGACCGAGGAAGCGTTCCGCAAGGAAATCGGGCCGGCCCGCACCTTCGGGTTCCGCCACGACGCCGAGGCGTTGAGGGCTCGCGGGCTCGCGCGAGGGACGTCTCTCGAGAACACGATCGTTTTGGATGACGACGGCGTCATGAACGACGGTCTTCGTTTCGATGACGAATTCGTGAGGCATAAAATCGGGGACTTGATCGGAGATCTGGCCCTGATCGGTCGACGCGTGCAGGGTCACATCGTATCGGAGTGCCCGAGCCATGAAGGAAACATCAAACTTGCGAGGACTCTCTTGAAGGACGACCAAGCGACTTCCCACGACCTGCCCATCGGGGTCGAACGGATCATGGAGCATCTCCCGCACCGATATCCGTTTCTTCTGGTGGATCGCATCCTGGAATTCGAGCCGGAGAAAAGGATCGTCGGGCTCAAGAACGTCACGATCAGCGAGCCATATTTCCAAGGGCACTTTCCGGGACACCCCGTCATGCCGGGTGTTCTCATCATTGAGGCTATGGCCCAGGCGGGAGGCTTACTCCTCATGGACACGGTGTCCACCCCGGAAAACAAGGTGGTGTACTTCATGTCGCTCGATAAGGTGAAGTGGCGGAAACCGGTCGTTCCCGGAGATCAGCTCGTCTTCGAGGTCGAAATGATGCAGTTCCGCCGTAACGTGTGCAAGCTCCGAGGTGTTGGAAGGGTCGACGGAAAAGTCGTCGCCGAGGCGGACATGATGGCTGGCATCGTCGATCGATGAACTGGGGCGCCGGCAGGGAAGTCGAGGCGCTCGTCCACCCGACCGCGATCATCGACACGGACGCAAGCCTTGCTGCTGACGTCGCTGTTGGCCCCTATTCGATCGTGGGGCCGGGCGTCGAGGTCGGACGAGGCACAGTGCTTGGGTCGCACGTGCTCGTTGAGCGGGACACGACCATCGGTGAGCAATGCCAGATCGCGAAAGGTGCCGTCCTTGGGAGCGATCCGCAGGACCTCAAATACGAGGGCGAGTCTTCTCGTTTGTTCGTGGGGGACCGCACGGTCGTACGAGAGTATGCCACCCTCAACCGAGGGACCCGGGCCTCGGGGAAGACCGTCGTCGGGAGCGACTGTCTGATCATGGCCTACGCGCACGTGGCTCACGACTGTGAAATCGGCAACCACGTGGTCCTTTCGAACGCCGTGAACATGGCTGGCCACGTCGTTATCGAAGATTGGGCGATGGTCGGAGGCCTCACCGCGATCCACCAGTTCGTTCGTCTAGGGGCACATTCCTTTTGTGGGGGTGGATCAAGAGTGCCTCAGGACATTCCACCGTACCTTAGAGTCGCTGGAAATCCGGTTAAACTGTACGGGCTGAACACCGTCGGATTGGAGAGGCGAGGTGTCTCCGAAGATGTAAAGCGATCTCTGAAGAAAACCTATCAAGTTCTATTCCAATCGAAACTTACGCTGACCCACGCTTTGGACGTTGCAGCAGAAGAGGTGGAACAAATTCCTGAGGTTCGGCATCTGTTGACGTTCATTCGCTCGAGCGAGCGAGGGGTCACGACTTGAGCGCTCGCCCTGGGGCCGGCCACTGTGAAAGGAAGAGCCATGTCGCTGATACGTATTCGCCGGGAGCGGAAAAAGAACTGGATCGATAAGAAGTCGGGGTGGTCTCCGCGCCGGCTCGGGATGCTTCTTTTGATGCTTATAGCCGTGATCTGGTATCTGGGTTTCCGATTCTGAGGCAGCCACGGGGCCCGTACCCTACGATCATGATACTCGCTGGAGAGGCCTCCGGTGATGCACACGCCGCGCGCCTCGTCACGGCTCTGAAGGCGCGCTTTCCGCGGAGCCGTTTCCTCGGCATCGGCGGCGAGCAAATGAAGGCTCTTGGCGTAGAGCTTTTGGCGGAGCTGGACGGGCTGGCCGTGATGGGGATTGCTGAAGTTATCCCTCGCCTTCCTTTCTTACGCCGCCTGCACCGGCGCCTCACCTCGCTGTTGGATACCGAGGTCGTCGACCTGGTTATTCCGGTCGACTACGCCGGATTCAACCTTCGGATCGCGAAGGCGGCCCGAAGGCGCAAGCTGCCCGTCCTATTTTATATCGCACCAAAAATCTGGGCTTGGGGTGCCGGTCGTGCCAAGAAGTTGACTGCTCACACCAACCGAGTCGCGCTGATTTTCCCCTTCGAGGTAGAGGCCCTCGAGCGGGCTGGGGCTAACGCCACCTTCGTAGGACATCCGCTTTTGGAAACGCATGCGGCGGAGCCCGATCGCCAGGCGTTTTGTTCTAGGTGGAGCCTCGATGCGCGTCGCCCGATTTTGGCGATCCTGCCCGGGTCCAGGCCCCAAGAGTTGCGTCGCCACCTCACCGTTTTCCTCGAGACCGGTCGCCTTGTTCAGGAGCGATTCGGTCCGTTGCAGTCGGTGCTGGCGCGGGCGTCATCGATTCCCCCGTCGGCCTTCGATGGTCTCGGGGTTCCCGTAGTCGACGACTCTCGAAGTCTTCTCGCTCACTCCGCCGTGGCCCTCGTAAAATCGGGCACCTCGACCCTCGAGGCGGCGCTCGAGGGTACACCCTGCGTGACCGCCTACAAAACGCACCCCGTTACGTTCATGCTGGCTCGACGGCTGCTTCGGGTCGATCGAATCGCCTTACCGAACTTGATCGCCGGTCGAGACGTCGTCCCCGAAGTCCTTCAGGGTGACGCTACGCCCGACCGCCTGGCTGGTCTACTATTGTCGCTTCTCCGACCCGACTCGAAGGAGCGGGCCGACATGATCGCCGCTTTCCGGGAAATACGGACGGAACTCGGTGATCCGGGGGCTTCTGCGCGGGTGGCGGAACTGGCCGCGGATCTTCTGGACGAGGCGTGAACGCCACTTTGTGGGGCTTCATGGGCCGATTCGCCGTACGGGTTCTTTTCTCCACCCTCCGGGTCAAAACGAGCGGGCAGATCGAGCTCCGACAGATCAAAGATGCAGGGACTCCCGTCATATTCGTATTTTGGCACGGACGCCTGTTGCCCCTCGTCCATGTGCACCGCCACGCTGGCATCGTGGTGTTGGTAAGCGAACATCGAGACGGTGAATACCTGGCGCGGCTCCTCCACGACTTCGGCTTCTCGACGGTGCGGGGGTCGAGCACGCGGGGCGGTGCGCGTGGACTCAAAGGTTTGGTCCGGGCGGCTCGAATGGGCCGTGATCTCGCCATTACACCCGACGGTCCACGGGGCCCCAACCGTGAGCTGAAGCTCGGCGCCCTGGCGGTCGCGCGGCTGACCGGCCTTCCCCTCGTTCCGGTCGGAGTGGGGGTCACGTCCGCTTGGCACGCGCGAAGTTGGGACCAGTTCGTTGTGCCCAAATTGTTCTCGACGGTGCACATCACGTACGGCCCCGCGTGCTTTGTCCCAAGAAACGCGGACCGGGCCGAAATCGACGGAGCCGTCCAAAAGCTGGAGCGCGGGCTGCGCGATGTGGCCTCGCGAGTTGGAGACGACGATCCGTCGTGATGAGCTTGCGTGTGTGGTTCAGGCGATCTTGGGACGGTCGAACCGGGGCTCCGGGCCGGTTCACGATGAGGCTCTTGGTGCCCGTTGAGATACTCTACCGGACGGGCGTGCTTCTCCGGAATCGGTGTTATGATGCGGGGATTTTGCGTAAATGCGCGAGCAGCATTCCGGTTATTTCGATCGGCAACCTGGTCGTCGGGGGAACGGGGAAGACACCGGTGGCGTCGTGGCTTCTGACGGGCTTGTCAGGGATGGGACATCGACCGGCGCTCGTCACTCGCGGGTACGGCGCTGACGAAATCCTGTTCTACCAGGTCCGAAATCCCGGGGTGCCGGTGGTGGTCGACACGTCGAAGTGCAAGGCGGTTCAACGTGCTGCGAGACACGGAGCCGATGTGGCCGTCCTGGACGACGGGTTCCAACACCGGGCGGCGAGAAGGGACCTAGACATCGTACTTCTGGCCGCCGAGCAGGGGACCGAGGGGGCTCTGCTTCCACGAGGACGCTTTCGGGAGCCCCTGCGCGCGTTGTCGAGGGCGGATGCCATCGTGGTGACCCGCAAGGTCGCGACCCTGAACGAGGCTCGTGTGACCGGCCGCGCGGCCAGCGCCAGCGCACCCCAAGCCGTTTTGGGACAGATCCACCTCGATGCGGACAGGTGGACCCCGCTCGAGGAGTACGTTTCGAGCGACGGGCCGCGCCCATCACCGGCCGGTTCGTGCTCCCGTCCGCCCCCGGGTGATCTTTTGGCCGTATCCAGCATCGCCGAGCCGGATGGGTTCCACGAGATGGTTCGCTCCCGAGCCACGGGCGTGGTAGAGTGCATGGTTTTTCCGGATCACCATGCGTTCCGTCGAACCGACGTTCTCCGAATCGTGGATCGCGCGGGACAGAGTCTGATCGTCACCACCGAAAAAGACGCGGTAAAGCTGAAGATGTTTTTCCGAGAATTGCCGAAGACCTACGTTTTATGTCTTGGGGTGACGTGGGACTTCGGCCAAGAAGCGGTCAGCGAACTCATTCGACAGGCCTTAGAAGCCTGTTGAGACACCAATGAAAATTACGGCCATCGTTGTCGGGCGGGCCAAAGCTCCCTTGAAGGATGCCATAGCCGAATACGAAACGCGGGCCGGAAGGTACTGGAAGTTGAATGTGATCGAGGTCGCGTCGGGAGGGGGAGGGAAGACCCCCGCGAAACGTGTGATGGAGGCGGAAGAGGCGCTTATTCTCGCTCGGCTCCCCGAACGCTCACGGATGGTCGCACTCACCCGGACCGGTCGAGGGATGAGCTCGGCGGATCTGGCGGGATATTTAGACGATCAGGCGCTCCACTCGACACCGGAGGTATGTTTTGTGATCGGAGGGGCCTTCGGCCTCGGCCCTCGTATTCTGAACCGAGCACAAGAGCAGTGGTCCCTCTCCCAAGCGACACTCCCTCATGAGTTGGCCCGACTCGTACTGGTGGAGCAATTGTATCGGGCCGGCACCATCCTCAAGAACGAACCCTATCACAAAGGCCCGTCATCGGGAGGCCACCGTGGATAGAATCAGGACCTGGAGGACCGACTGAACTTCGAACTTTTAATCGGACGACCCACGGGCTCGTCCCTCTTTGAGGAATATCTGCACGGGGGCGAGCGGGTGGCGCCCTTCTATTCGGGATCGTGGCAAGACCCGAAATCGTATCGAGCGCTACTGGACCGCGTAGAGGCACGTTTCGATTCCGATGCCAGGCGTAGGGCGCTCGAAGCGCTCGACGTTCCGAAGGGCTTCGACCAGAATCGGCTCGACCGATGGGTGGAGGAGCGCGGCTTTATTGTGACGACGGGCCAGCAGCCGGGACTCTTGGGAGGGCCTCTCTATTCGCTCTACAAAGGAATTTCGGCGATTCGTCTCGCGGAGAAGCTCGAGGAGCTGCTCGACCGGCCGATGCTCCCCGTCTTTTGGGTGGCGTCGGAGGATCATGATTGGGCCGAAGCGGACCATAGCTATCTCATCGACACGGCGAACGACCTCGTGCGCCTGCAGGTGGCGGATTCGGGACATGGCCATCGGGCTTTGCACCGTATTCCACTCGGTGAAGAGATCGTGGAGCTGGTCGAGCAGGCCGTAAGCCGCCTTCCCGAGACGGACTTCAGCCGCCAGTACGTCGACCTGATCCGCGCAGTGTACACGCCGGGGGCGACCCTCGCGGACGGCTTCACCGGAGTGCTTTCCAGCGTTCTCGCGCCCCTCGGTATGTGCTTCGTCGACGCGGCCTCGCCCGCCGTCAAGGAGTTCTCGAAACCGCTCCTGTTTCGAGAACTCGATTGCGCGGAAGAACATGAGGCGCTTCTTCGGGAGGACGCGGACAAACTCGAGAGCGCCGGCTACGCGCCGCAGGTGCCCATTTTGGACGGAGCCGTCAACCTGTTTTTGGAGAGTCCAGAAGGAAGAGAGCGCATCTACCGGAGTGGGGGCGCTTTCGAACTTCGCCGCTCTCGCCAGTCGGTGACCGCCGACTTCGTACGCGAACGCGTCGAGGCGGATCCGCTCACCCTAAGCCCGAACGTCCTTCTGCGTCCCGTGGTCGAGAGTGCCATTTTTCCGGTACTCAGCTACGTGGCGGGTCCCGGTGAGGTGACCTACTACGCTCAGCTCAAGCGGCTCTTCGAAGCTCATGGACTCATGATGCCGGTGATCTATCCTCGACACGCCGTGACGGTTGTCGAGGCGAAGGTGCGAAAAAAACTCGACAAGTTCGGTATGGATCTGGAAGGCCTACAGCGGCCTCTTCACGAGATCCTGTCCGAAATGGCTCGGGACGAGGTGCCGGACGACGTTCGTCGTGCTCTCGGAGAGCTCAAGGGCGCCGTGGCCCGCGGCTCGGCAGATCTACTCAAGGCTGCCACTACCATCGATCCAACTCTGAAAGGATCGGTTACGAACGCCCGCAACAGAGCTCTTGCTGCTTTTCAAGCCGCGGAACGAAAGATCGTTCAGAGCGTAAAGCGGGAGCAGGAGGTCACTTCGAATCAACTGGAGGTGGCGCAGCGGCATCTCTTTCCGGACGGGCACCCGCAAGAGCGCATGCTGACTCCGTTGTACTACCTCGTTCGCTACGGGAGTAACTTCGTGGAATCCCTCGTCGAGGGTTTTGCGGTGGGTTTGGCTGAGGAGTAGCTTTTAACATCATGGTTTTGATGATCCTCCTCCTCGTCCTCATGATCCCGGCTTTGGCGATCGTTTTGGATTCTCCGGTGGGCAGAGCCTTGGCCGAACGTATGGAGCGCCGTGGACTTCCTCCAGGCGCGGACGACGCGACCTCCGATCGACTCTCCTACTTGGAGGGAGAAGTGGAGCGGCTGACGACCGAAGTGTCGAGGCTCGAAGAAGAGAGTCAATTCCTGAACCAACTGCTCAGCGATCGGCCCGCGTCCTCTCGGCTCCCGCCCGGTGAACAGAACCGCTAGCCCGCCTTCTCGAGCCGCCCGCCGCTCCCGCGCCGCCTTCACGGTGGGCACGGGCATTTTTTTCAGTCGAGTCAGCGGATTCGGCCGGAACGTGCTGATGGCCTCGTTCTTCGGAACTTCCGGCCTCATGGACGTTTGGATCGCCGCGACGAAGATCCCCAACGTGCTCCAGAATCTTCTGGGAGAGGGCACATTAAGCGCTTCCGTGATCCCGGTGTATTCGGAGTTTCTGGAAGAGGGCCGGGACGAAGAGGCCGGCCGGTTCGCGGGCGCGATTCTCGGCATCCTGATTGCCGTGGCTGGAGGTACGGCCCTCCTGGGCATCTTGTTGGCGCCTTTTCTGATTCCGATGGCATTCCCAAGGTGGGATGCGGAAAAGCTGGCGCTCGGCACTACGCTGGTTCAAGTCCTGTTTCCAATGACGGCGGTCTTGGTGGTCTCTGCATGGGCGCTCGCCATCCTCAACAGTCACCGCCGTTTTCTCGTGTCCTACATGGCCCCCGTTGCTTGGAATGGCGTCATCATTTCAACCCTTGTTGCGGCCGGGTTCGGAATGGGGTGGTCGGGACGCCAACTCATGCTCGCGACGGCGTTGGGAGCGCTCGCAGGTGGGGTTCTTCAGTTCGCGGTTCAGCTGCCGTACGTGATACCGCTTCTCGCGCACTTCCGTCTTTCTTTGGATCGGTCCGTGAGCGGGGTGGGGGAGGCCACACGGAACTTCGTGCCCGTGGTCGCAGCCCGCGGTGTCGTCAATATCGGCAGCTTACTCGACGTCATCGTCGCTGCAATGCTCGCGGAAGGAGCGCTGGCCGCGCTCGGATACGCCCAGATGCTGTACGTACTTCCGATCTCGTTGTTCGGAATGTCGATTGCGGCGTCCGAACTGCCGGAACTCTCTCGCCAACGGAACGCGCCCACCCGCGAGGTGGCCCTTCAGGTTTCAGCGGCGTTGGAGCGGATTCATTTTCTTCTGGTGCCTTCGATGGCCGCCTTCCTTCTGTTGGGAGATCTGTTCATTGCGGGCTTGTATCAACGTGGAGAATTTCGTGCGACGGCCACGCCGGTCGTGTACGCGGTGCTGGCGGCTTACGCCCTCGGACTACTCGCGTCCTCGGGTTCGCGAGTGCTCTCCTCGGCTTTTTACGCGATGCGGGACACCAGGACACCGGCTCGTATGGCGTACCTCCGCGTGGGCGTGTCGCTTGCCGTGGGTCTGTCTCTGATGTTCCCGCTGGACCGATTCACTTCTGGCGAACTCCACTACGGGGCGACGGGGCTGGCATTGGGCGCTTCCGCGGCCGCATGGCTCGAGTACGCGATGCTCCGTAGGCGGCTGGCGGGCGTTCTCGGTCCACACGGTCCGGCGCCCGAGGTCCGCGGCCGTATTCTGAAAGCGACGGCCGTCGCCAGCGCGGGCGCGTTGGCCGCCAAATGGGCGTTGGGATCCACCGTTCCACATCACGACGGCATGATTCTCGGGCTGCTCGGCAACTCGGTGCCCTGGCTCGTACAGCCTGCCCTGGCGGCGAGCACGGCGTGCGTTTTTGGTGGCCTCTATCTTACAGTCGCCGCCCGACTCGGTGTCGGTGCACCGCTCAGCCGGCTCTGGGGGCGGTCATCCAAGCACTCCTGACTTTGTGTGGGTGGTCCGACTCGTGATTCAGGATCAACTCAAGAAGCTCCCGACCCGTCCGGGCGTGTACCTGTTCAAGGACGCCACAGGGGATGTCGTTTATGTCGGGAAGGCGGGGTCGCTGCGACCGCGAGTTAGAAGCTATTTCAGCGTTTCGGTCCAATCTCCGAAGACCGTAGAAATGATGCGACACGTCGTGTCGTTGGAGACGATCGTCGTGGGAACCGAGGCCGAGGCCTTGATCCTCGAAGCCAACCTCATCAAAGAATACAAACCGCGTTTCAACATTCAGCTCCGGGACGACAAGCGTTACCCGTACATCAAGGTCACGACCGTCGAGCCCTTTCCAAGGGTCTTCGTGACTCGGACTCTTCACGACGATGGATCCAGATACTTCGGACCTTACACATCGGTGGGTGTGATGCGTGAGGCCCTCGAGGTGATCAAGCGGCTCTATACCGTACGCTCCTGTAGTTACGATCTTCCGAGGGAGGCGCCGGACCGGGCTTGCCTGGATTACCACATTGGCCGCTGTCTCGCCCCCTGTGTAGGTCTGCAGGATCAGGCCTCTTACGGCGCAATGATCGGGGAGATCATCAAGATTCTGGAAGGCGAAACCGAGGGTGTCCGAGGTCGCGTAGAGGTCCTCATGCAGAACGCTTCGGAAACGCTCGAATTCGAGCGCGCCGCCCGCCTCCGGGACGTTCTATCCGGTCTCGACGCCTTGGCTCGACAGCAGCGGGTCGAGCGGCTCAGAGGGGGGGACTACGACGTCGTGGGCCTCGCCAGGGATGGGGACGAGGCCGCGACGGTGGTTCTGAAAATCAGGTCGGGTGTGCTCCTGGGTAGAGACACTCAACGATTCTCCAACGTAGGCGATGAGAGTGACGCCTCGTTGATCACGACCTTCGCCTCCCGGTATTATTTGAGCGGGGTGCAACACCGCCAATCCCGTCTTGCACGGGAAATCTTGGTCCCTGCTGAGTTCGAGGACAAAGGGCTGGTCCAGGGAATCCTGTCGGAGGAAGCCGGACAGGGTATCCGCGTCCATGCTCCTCAAAAAGGGACCAAGGCCCGGCTGTCGGAGCTGGCTGCCGACAACGCCCGCCACGCCCTCGAGGACCGGCTCGCCACTATGGATCGGATCCATGACCGCGCCGACGAAGTGTTATACGATCTACGGGACCGGCTCGATCTCAAAGTGGTTCCCCGCCTCATCGTTTGTATGGACATCAGCCACCATCAGGGATCCGAGACCGTGGGGAGCGTCGTCGTGTTCGAGAACGGCGCCCCGAAGAAGAGCGAGTATCGGCATATGCGCATCAAAGGGGATTGGGGAAACGACGACTACCGTTCGATGGCGGAAGTCGTCCACCGATATTTTCGGCGCAGAGTGGATGAGGAACGGCCCATTCCCGACTTCCTGGTCGTCGATGGTGGAAAGGGCCAGCTCAGCGCCGCGCGTGGCGCACTTGAGGAACTCGGCGTGACGGACGTCGCCCTCGCCGCGCTCGCGAAGCGGGAGGAGCTGATCTTTCGCCCCGATCCGATCCGCCTTGGGCGAAAAAATCCCGCGCTTCACCTGCTTCAGCGCCTCCGAGACGAGGCGCATCGTTTTGCCATCTCCTACAATCGGAAACTTCGGAGCAAGCGGACTCTCCGAAGCGATCTCGCCCAGATCCCGGGGATTGGCCCCGAACGACAGAAACTACTGCTCTCCCGTTTCGGATCGGTGCGGGGGGTTCGCGCCGCCACGGCGGAGGAAATCGCGAGGCTTCCGGGCGTGAGTGATACGCTGGCGGTTAGGATTCTCACGTACCTGGGATGACCTGGTAAGGATCCATCTGAAACTCGGGGCGTCTTCGACTGTATGTTGTAACATATCGTGGTTATAATTGCGGTTTGTTTCCGGGCGGATCCAGAGGTAAGCCCGGGGTGTCATTAACACGTATCAGGAGAGAGGCGGATGTATTTCGGAACTAGATTGTTCGTCGTCGCGTTCGGGGCCGCTTTGTTGCCGCACTTCGCCGCATCGCAGCAGCAGCCGCGCGTGAGCCGGTATACGGCGTTGTCGGCCATGGCGATCCAGGCGGCTCAATCTGAAGAGGACCCGATGGCCCGGGACATGGCGTACCAGGAAGTGCTCACGGCGATCCTCAACGGTATCCAAAACGAGAATGACAATCCCGAGGCGTATCTCCACTTGGGCATCGTCCACGCCGCGCTCACCGATTACATGGCGGCAGATAGCGCATTCGACCAGGCCGAAGCCTTGTACCCGGACTACGAGGAAGAGGAAAACGGAACAGGGGTCTACCGCTTCAACGGATGGATCGAAGCCTATAACCAGGCCGTGGCGATCCAGGCGACGGATCCTGCGGCCGCCGTGGAGATCTTCCGCTCCGCCAACATTCTCTTCGACAAGCGACCGGAAGCGTATCTGAACATCGGCGCGCAGTTGCATGGCCTCGGTGACCTCGAGGGGAGCATTGAGGGTTGGCGGCGAGCGATCGCGATACTCGAATCCCCTGACGCCGATCCAGGAGATGACGCGACCCGCGAGGCTTGGGAAAACACCTTCTGGCCAATGGCCCATACTAACTTGGCGCAAGTCCTGACAATGGCGGACCGCTCTGCGGAAGCGATTCCCCTTTACGAGAAACTTTTGGAGCGCGATCCAGAGAATTCAGCGGTCCGGAGTTCTCTGGCTATGGCCCTTTCCAACTCCGGGCAGGGAGACGACGCTCTCTCTATCTTCGACGAAATTCTTGCGCGTGAAGACGGGTCTCCCCTCGATTACTTCAACGCGGGAGTCTCCTTGTACTCGGCAGATCAGCTAGACAAAGCCGTCGTTGGATTCGAGAAGGTGCTCGATCGGGCACCCAACTATCGAGACGCCCTTCAAAATCTGGTGCAGAGCCTCGCCGTACTGGAGAACTACGAGGCCTCGATCCCGCACGCGGAACGGCTTCTCGAATTGGACCCGTACAACGAGTACGCTTACCAGCTGCTCATGCGGGCGCTGGTTCAAGTCGATCGGGAACCGGACGCCGTCGTCGCGCTGGAGCTTCTCCAGGCGTTACCGTTCACGATCGACAACTTGCAGCTTCAGCCCTCCGGGTCCGGCGTCACTATTGTGGGTGTTGCCGTGAACAAGACCATGGATCCGGGCTCGTCGATCAAGCTGCGCTTCAACTTTTACGACGGTGCTGGCAGTAGTCTCGGCTCGGAGGACGCAGAGGTCACGATATCAGACCCTGAGGTGGGGCACTCGTTTCAGGTTGTGTTCGACTCGGAAACCACGGTGTTGGGATACGGTTACGAACTCGGTAGTTGATGCTCTTCGGCCGGGATCTACTCCTGCGGCCACCGCTGATTTACTTTTCGGCCTCCGCGGGTGTAGCTCAGTTGGTAGAGCATCAGCTTCCCAAGCTGAGGGTCGCCGGTTCGAGTCCGGTCGCCCGCTTACTGTAAAAGAAACCCGGCAAGGACTTAGAGCCTTGCCGGGTTTCTGTTTTACGGTTGTCACCTAGACGTTGTGACGAATGAGGGCAAAAAAAGGTGGTGGAGGCTGGTCAACCAATGCAGTCCCCGTCTGCCGTGTTGTTGCCCTCGTTGGACTCGGTGATCACGTCGTCCGGATCCACCAAGATGGTGAACCCACAGTCTGCTCCGAAGCAGCCGAGAGGAATTTGAAAGGTGAGTATGGCGATCTCACCGGGATCGAGCTGCCCGCCGGTCATGGTATTCGGCGGGGTGGGCGGCGGGACCCCCGAGAAGACAACTCTCACGGGCGAGTCGGAGGCGGTTCCCGTCCCTTGGTTCCTTACGGTGACCTCAAGGCCCTCGCCGTCGTCGACGCGCAGGCAGAAGCTGACCGTCACCGGACTGAGCGAGTTGATCTGGGGAACGGGAACGAGATCAGCCTCGCCGTCTACTGAGCCGCCGCGACAAGCGGCGAGCGATGCCACGGTGAGGAGGGCCGAGAGGGCCGGAAGACGTTGCAGAAGGGAATGACGTACCTCCTTCACGATGCGATGAAACGTGCAGTGCCACAGGGCATTTCAACGTCGCCCCTGGAGCCGGCTTCCGTCATCCCGCATGCCGGCTCTGCCCAGGTAGTTCTGAGGCCGGGCGACTCGATAGCCACCGGTTCACCTGCCACATTCTCTAGGGAAAGAATTCCCTTATCGGTCGATCGCGTCGGACCGGTCGTGAAGATCCCGGCATCGGTGATGCAGGGGATCGAGACCAGCTTGGGCGGGGAACGCAGATTCGCCAAAAACTATGGACTATCCGTGGCCGCGAGCACGATCGTGGGAGGAATCGTCGGCTTGACGATGTCGTCTACCAGTAGGAGCGCTGGCGGGGGAGCCCTCGTTGGGTACTTGGTCGGGATTCCGGTGGGCGCGTTCATCGGTTCGCGAATGGGCGGCGACAGGTGGCGTTCGGTCACAACCCCCGACTCGGATCGGTCGAGAGCGCTCCGCCCCGTCGGCAGTGCCGCGGTGGGGCTCGAAGCTGGACAGCGTATCCGAGTCCGGGCCGCCGATGCGCTGGCTGTCGAGGGCAGCTTCGTCGCTTTCGAAGGGCAGAACATGGTGGTTAGCACTGCCGGTGAGGGGGAGGAGAGACGCGTCCCCGTTGATGGCCTTCAGGCCGTGTGGGTCCGAAAACGAAATACGCGAAGAGGGGCCGTAATCGGAGCGATTACTGGCGCTGTTTTCGGGGTAGGAGCCGGCCTTTATGTGGATAAGTACGTGCTTGATCACTCCGATTGCTACGGCTGTAGGCCCAATCCGCTCGGGATTGGCTTCGTCTTCGGTGCGCTGGGAGCCGCCGCTGGAGCGGTTCCCGGGGCGCTGATAGGGTATCTCGCGCGAGGTTGGTCGCCCGCCTGGCCGTGAGTGGGCCTAGGACACCCGCACCAACTGTTTACACTGAGGACTGAGGAAGCCCTGAACCCAGGCCTGGTGCGTCAGCACCGATTGATGTCGGACCTCCGCTTTACAGCTCCGCTTCTCCCGCCAACCAGCCCGTGCTCCCGTCCGGGGACTGCACGTAAAGGAAGCCTTCGTAGCTGCCCAGTACGGCGACCTCCGTTCCCGCTTCCACGTCTTCCATCACGGGCGCGACCGGGCTCGGAGCGCTGACCAACGCGGACGTGCTTTTGATAAACTGGCTTCGAAGCGGCTCAACGACCGCCTCGGTCAAACGAGCGGCGACAAACCCGTCCCGACCATCGGGAAGCCGGACGTGGTACCAAGGGCCGGAAGCGGCGAGAACGCGCAAAGGAGTCGACTCCTCGAGTTCAGCGACAACCTCCGCCCTGCTACTCGGGCCCTCGCGCAAACGAATGCCCGCGTTGACCGTCCGGGTCCAAACCCCGAGATGTTCCAGCGGTGCGGACGCGTCGGGCAAAACCTGCGAGGGCTGATAGAGAAAGTACCACGGATCCATGGGCCCCTGCCGGCGGCGATAGAGGCCGAAGTGAAGATGAGGCGGCGTCGTTCGAGCGTTGCCGGTGTTGCCAACGAAGCCGAGGAGGGTTCCGCGCTTCACGTCCATTCCGTCTCGTACGACCTGACTATCGAGGTGGGCGTAGTAGACGCGGTTCGGCTCCTCGGAGTCGTTGACCCAAACGACTTTGCCGCCGATGGGTGTGGTTCGGACCCTCGAAACGCGGCCGTTGGTCGCGGACAGCACCGGCGTACCCCGTGGTGCGAAGATGTCCACCCCATGATGATCTCGGCTGCCCCCGTCTCGGGAGTCCCCGAAAAAGCTCAGAACCGCCCTGGTGTCGCGCTCCTCGACCGGAAAAGCGATCGAACCCTCCACACGCAGGGCAATGTGATACCGGCCCCCACGGAGGAGTTCGGGTTGTAGTCGAACCACGTATTCGGCCCGCCTCGTGGAGATGTACTCCAGCCGTTCGGAATCGAACTCGGTCGACAACACGGGAAGCGGATCGTCAGTGGCGTCTCCGGGCATCCGGTACACATCGATGAAGAACCGAAACCGGTCACCGCCCTCCAAGCCCGCCTCGATCGAAAGCCGCTGACCCCGCCTCAGCTCGACCCGATAACTCCGAGCCTCGGGTGTCTCCGCAAATAAGAATCCGTCCTCTTCGAACGGAAGTGTGATGACGGGAGCGTCACTCAGAGATCTCACGGCCGCGCTGGCCCACTGCGTGCCGAGCGCGGTTTCCGTGAGGTTAACCGCCCTCAGAGATTCCATGTACGCTTCGTGGGGGGTCAGGTCGCGAATTTCGTTCTGAATCTGATCGACCTGATCGCACGCACTCAGTCCAAAAAGGGCCAGGCACGCCCACGCCGCCCATCCCAACCTCGGCGGGCCCACGTCACGGAGAGGCTTCATCTCGGTCCGGCCCTCTTGGTCGATTCGGCAATAAGATCATTTCGGCGGCTCGTAACTTTCATCGCCTTCTACAAAAATTCAACTGTATCGGTGAAATTCCTATATCTTCGCTCCTTCTCTCTCGATCACGGAAAGTCCCTTGGTACGAATCGCTGAAATTGAATCCGGTAGTGTGGCGGAAGATCTCCATCTGGAGATCGGTACCCGCGTTGTCCGGATCAATGGCCAGCGCGTTCGCGACGCGATCGACCTCACTTTCCTCCTGGCCGACACGAAGCTCGAACTCGAGACGGTAGACCCTCACGGTCAGGCGGTCCTGTACGACATCGAGCGCGAGCCGGGGGATTCCATTGGAATCATACCCGCGCCCGACACGATTCGGGAGTGTGGGAACAAGTGCGTTTTCTGTTTCATCGATGGAAATCCGAAGGACGTGCGCCAGAGTTTGTGGCTACGCGACGACGACTTTCGACTCTCCTTCACCTACGGAAGCTACGTAACCCTGACCAATCTGGGGCCGAGGGGGATGGAGCGCCTGGTGGAGCAGCGCATCAGTCCGCTTTACGTGAGCGTCCACGCCACGGAGCCCGAAGTTCGGAAGCGGCTGCTGGTCAACGATCGGGCGGGTCTGATCATGGAGCAGCTTCGTTACCTCACCGACAATGGATTGGACGTTCACACGCAAGTCGTGCTGTGTCCCGAATGGAACGATGAGGAGCACCTCGACCGGTCCATGGAGGATCTCCATGGACTGGGCGAGCGCGTGCTCTCGCTCTCGGTCGTGCCGGTCGGACTCACGAAGTACAACCTCGGGCGTCCCGTCCGCCCGCTCACGAGGGGCGAGGCACGGGCTGCGATCGAGCAGGTGGACCGATTCCGCGAAACGGCGATGCGGGACCGCGGCATGGGGTGGTGCTACGCCGCGGACGAACTCTACTTGATCGCGCAGAAGGACCTTCCAGAGGACGCGTATTACGACGACGGGGCGCTGACCGAAAACGGGGTGGGGGCCCTCAATGGCTTCATTCGCGGATTCGACGAGGGCATGCGCGGCGTGAGTGAGCTCCCTTATCGTCGGTTGCGGCTGGTCACGGGCCGCTCGATGGCGCCCTTCTTCCAAGAACGAGCCGCTCAGCTCGCTGAGGCCACACGCACGGAGGTAGAGGTCGTCGAAGTCGTGAACGAGTTCTACGGAGCGAGCGTAACCGTTGCGGGACTGCTCGGGGGCCGCGATATCCGAGCGAGAGTGGGGGATACGGCGGCAGACGAACTTCTCCTCCTTCCCGCCGAGGCACTCAACGCGGACGGACTGTTCATCGACAGCATGCCCCTGCACGAGCTGACGGAGACTCTGTCGCCTGCGACGGTCGTGACGGGCTACGAGATCACGGAGTGCCTCAAAAGTTTATGAGTACGCAATCCAAGGGCATTCCGGTCGTCGCGGTCGTGGGCCGGCCGAACGTGGGAAAGTCCACCTTTTTTAATCGGGTGATCGGCGCACGCTTGGCGATCGTGGACGACCGCGCGGGGGTAACGCGCGACCGCAACTTCGCCAAAGCCGATTGGGCGGGCCGCGATTTTTTTCTGGTTGACACTGGGGGCATCATCGAGGGCAGCGATGAGCCCTTGGATCGGGCCATCCGCGAGCAAGCCTACGCCGCGGTCCAGGAAGCGGACGCAATCGTTTTTTTGGTGGACGGAAAAGCCGGCGTACACCCGCTCGATGAACGCCTGGCCGAAATCCTGCGGAAGAGCGGCCCGTCGGTCCTCCTGGTTGTCAACAAAATGGACAACCTCCCGCGCGACGCCGGACACATGGATTTCTGGACCTTGGGTATGGGCGAGCCTTTTCCTGTGAGCGCCATCTCGGGAAAGGGCTCGGGTGACCTGCTCGACGCCATCGTCGCGAAGCTGCCGGAGCCGGTGAGCGCTCCCGAGGAGGAGGGTCTCATTCGCATTGCGGTCGTCGGCAAGCCCAACGTCGGCAAATCGAGTTTCGTGAACCGGCTTTTCGGGGAAGAGCGGGCCGTGGTCAGTGACGTCCCGGGGACCACACGCGATCCGGTCGATAGCCAGATGCAATATCACGATCATACCCTTGTGTTCGTGGATACGGCGGGCTTACGCCGCCAATCCAAGGTGACCGACTCGCTCGAGTACTACTCTGCCCTACGAACGGCCAAAGTGGTGAGACGCGCCGACATTTGTCTTGTTCTGGTCGACGCAACGGAGCCGATCCACGTCCAGGACCTCAAGGTTGTCGAGCAGGCCTGGGACGCCGGCGCCGGGGTCATTCTCGTCGCCAATAAATGGGACTTGGTCGCAAAGGACCATATGACTGCGGCCCAGTTCGAAAAGGATCTCCGTTTGCGTGCACCTTTTCTCAAGTGGGTGCCGGTCATCTTCACGTCGGCTCTCTCGGGCCAACGCGTTCGAAAGTGTCTCGATCAAATCCTCGAGGTTCAGGACGTGCGGCATCGAAGAATCCCTACCCCCGAAGTGAACCAGGCACTTGAAGCGCTCTTGCGACATCAAACTCCACCGCACAGCAGAGGCCGCCGAATCAAGCTCAGGTACGGTACCCAGGTGTCGACGGCACCTCCTACCTTCGTCTTCTTCGTCAATCTCCCAAAGGACTTGCCCGAGCACTACATTCGCTACGTTCACAACAGCCTCCGGGACCGTTGGGGGTTCGTTGGGAGTCCGGTCCGGATTCGCTTTAGGGAGAACTGATCCGCATGAGCCCTTACGTGCTCCTGGTTCTGGCCTACGCTGCCGGCGCGACGCCTACCAGTTTCTGGCTTGGAAAGGCGGCGTACGGGGTGGATTTGCGCACCAAAGGAAGTGGGAACCTCGGGGGAAGTAACACGTTCAGGGTGCTGGGATGGAGAGCCGCCCTGCCGGTGGTTCTGGTCGACGTCGGGAAGGGATGGCTCCCCGTCTGGTACTTTGCTCAGATTCAAGCCGAGGCGTCTTCGTCAGTATGGGTGCTGGCCTATGGCGGTGCCGCAGTGGTCGGCCACGTCTTTTCGTTCTGGGTGGGATTTAAAGGAGGGAAAGGGATTGCGACGGGCGCTGGCGCTCTCCTGGCTCTCTCGCCGCTCGCGGTAGGGGTCGCCCTAGCCGTCTGGCTTGCGGTCCTCGGGGTCTCTCGGATCGTCTCCGTTGCCTCGTTGACCACCGTTCTGACACTACCGGGTATCGTCTACTTTCTACCGGGGCGAGAGGATTCCGCGATGCTTTGGTTCACGGGCGCCCTCGCTGTTTTCGTCGTATGGTCGCACCGCTCGAACATCGGACGCCTCCTTCGCGGAGAAGAGAGTTCCTTCCGGCGCGACTCGAGCGGTCCTGGTCCTGAGTTAGGCGACGACGAAGCGTGAAGCGAATCGCGGTCGTTGGCGGGGGGAGCTGGGGAACCGCGCTTTCCGCGGTCTTGTCCAGGAAGGGTCACGACGTGTGCCTGTGGGCCTTCGAGCCGGAGGTGGCAGCACAGATCATGGAGCGGCACGAGAACGTGTCGTACCTGCCCGGGATCGCGCTTCCCGAAAACCTGAGGAGCACGCCGGACCTTGCGACGGCGCTTGATGGGGCTGAAATCGTTCTATCGGTGAGCCCCGCCCAGGTCGTGGGATCGGTCATGGCGACGGCGGCCGCGCACATTGCGGATGACGTATTGGTCGTGAGTGCCTCGAAGGGCATTGAAATCGCGACGCTTCGGCGCATGGACGAGGTCCTGTCAGACGTCCTGAGCCCCGCCCAATTCGAGGGGTTCACCGTGCTTTCGGGACCCTCCTTCGCTCGTGAAGTCGCGACCCAGGTCCCGACCGCGATCGTGGCAGCCAGTCGTAGCGCGGAGGCAGCGCAGATCGTACAGGACTTGTTTCAAACCGACTACTTTCGGGTTTACACCGGGAGTGACGTGATCGGTGTCGAGCTTGGCGGCGCGCTAAAAAACGTGAACGCCCTGGCGGCGGGGGTCGCGTCAGGGCTGGGATGTGGCGACAACACGCTCGCGGCACTCATGACGCGCGGGCTCGCTGAAATGCGCCGTCTCGGAGTCGCGATGGGGGCGGAGCCGTCCACGTTCTCCGGCCTCGCCGGCTTGGGTGACCTCGTGCTCACGTGCACGGGAACCCAGAGCCGAAACCGCACGGTGGGCCACCGCCTTGGTCGGGGTGAAACGCTGGAATCCATCCTCGGCGACATGTCCGCGGTGGCGGAAGGGGTGGCGACCACGCACGCCGTCCACGATCTCGCCGCCCAATACGGGGTAGAGATGCCGATCGCGGAAGAGGTATATGGAGTCTTGACCCTGGGCACGGATCCGGGACAGGCGCTCAAGAACCTCATGGAAAGGGATCCCAAGTCCGAAAAATGGTTCTGAGGAACGGCCCGTAAATCGAAGTCGGGAACGCACAAGGAGGATTTGCGACGAATGAAAACGGAAGAGCCCATCGCGAAAAAGGCGTACTATTCGATCGGTGAGGTCTGCGACCTGACCGGTTTGAAACCTCACGTTCTCCGGTATTGGGAGACGCAGTTCGAGGTTCTCCACCCAACCAAGAATCGGGCCGGGAACAGGGTTTTCCGTCCGAAAGAAATCGAACTCGTCCTGCTGGTGAAACACCTCCTCTACGAGAAAAAATTCACCATCGACGGTGCTCGCCAGCGGCTCCTCGACATGCGCAAGGGTGGCGAAATTTCCGGGAGCGGAAAGGACGTGACGGGCCGAGATTTCCTGGTGGGCTTGAAGGAGGAGCTGCAGCAACTCAAGGAGATTCTGAGCGCGCCTCGGAGTCGAATCGAGAGCTGATGCGCGTTCTTTGCACCAACGACGACGGGTACTTGGCGCGTGGTCTCGAAGTCCTCGCATCCGCCGCTCGGAGGCTCGGTGCCGTAACGGTCGTGGCTCCGGATCGAGAACAGAGCGCGACGAGCAACTCGCTCACGCTTCATCATCCCCTACGGGTACGCCGATCGCGGGAAGGCAGCCTCGTCGTGGACGGAACGCCGACGGACTGTGTCATCCTAGCGGTCAACGAACTCCTGGACGAGCGCCCCGACTATTGCTTCTCCGGGATCAATCACGGCTCGAACATGGGCGAGGACGTTCTCTATTCGGGTACGGTAGCCGGGGCAATGGAGGCCACCGTGATCGGCATCCCGGCGATTGCCGTGTCCTACGCGGGCGATGCGTTCGAGGATCTCTTTGCCTGGGAGGACGTCGTCACTTCCGTACTCCGTGGAATCATCGAAAAAGACGACTTTCCGCCCGATACCTTGTTTAACGTCAATCTTCCACCGATCGCTCCCGACCAGGTCAAGGGGGTACGGATCACCTCTCTGGGGAAACGACGATACAGTGGTAGCTTGACCAAGGCGTACGACCCTTCGGGCCGTGAATATTACTGGCTCGGCGGGGGCGAAGTCAGTTGGACACCCGAGGAGGACTCCGACTTCACGGCGATCGGAGAGGGGTACGTTTCGGTCACACCGGTTCACCTCGATCTCACAAATTACAAGCTTCTGGAGGAGATCCGTGGATGGCGGTTGAGCCTCTAGGCGATCGGAGTTTCGCCGGGTACCGGCGACGGCTCATCGAGGAGATTCGAGAGCGAGGAATCGACGATTTGGCCATTCTTCAGCTCTTCGATCGTGTTCCACGGCACCTCTTTGTGCCTCAGGGTGTGTGGCCTCGAGCGTACGAAGACGGTCCCATCCCGATCGGATACGGACAGACCGCATCCCAGCCGTCGCTCCAGGCCCTTTATCTGTCCATCCTCGACGTCGGACCCGATGACACAGTGATGGAAATCGGTACGGGGAGCGGCTTTCTTACGGCTCTGCTTTCTTTTACCGCGGACCGGGTGTTTTCGATCGAACGCGTACGGGAACTCTCGGTACGGGCCAGGGCCGCACTGGATCAGCTCCGGATCAAGAACGTCGCCCTCATGGTGGGCGACGGCACGATCGGTTGGCGAAAGTACGCTCCTTTCGACGTCATCGTGGTCTCGGCCGCTGCTCCTTCGATCCCGCCGGCGTTCATCGACCAACTGGGCGAGGGTGGACGACTGCTTATACCGGTCGGCACGCGGGAACGGCAGCAGTTGGTGCTCGTCCGCCGAGCAGACGGTGAAGTTCATGAGGAAATCGTCCACGGAGAATGTACATTTGTGCCACTGCTTGGGCGCTTCGCTTGGGCGTCCGAACTAAATGAGGAAGCCACGTGAGCGACCCAAACCCGGAAGACCTCGCTGCTTCCGACCGGCCCCGAAGGCCGGGGCTGGTACGGCGCCTGTACGACTGGGTGCTTCATTGGGCGGACACGCCCTATGGCCTGCAGGCCCTGGCGATTCTTGCGCTCGCGGAGTCGTCGTTCTTTCCTATCCCGCCCGATCCGCTTCTTATCGCGCTGTGCCTCGGAGCCACCGGCGGGGCGCTTCGGTTCGCGGGCGTGGCGACGGTTTCTTCCGTGTTGGGTGGAGTCCTCGGTTACGGCATCGGTGCGGTCGCGTGGGGCTCGGTGTCTGGGTTTTTCTTTGAATATGTGCCGGGCGTGACCCCTGAAGCCTTCGCAAGGGTCCAAGGTATCTACGACGACTGGGACTTTTGGGCCATATTCGTCGCCGGGCTGACCCCTATCCCCTATAAGGTGTTTACCATCTCCGCCGGCGCCTTCGGGATCAATTTTCCGGTCTTTGTATTCGCGAGCGTCCTGAGTCGAGGGCTTCGGTTCTTTCTCTTGGCGGGGCTTATTTACCGCTTCGGTGACTCCATTCGCTCGTTCATCGACCGCTACTTCAACCTCCTCACTTGGGTCTTCGGTATCCTGCTCGTGCTGGGCTTCGTTGTGATCGAGTTCGTTTTGTAGTCCAAATACATTTGTTTACCTACTTCTGAGACATCCCTATACTTCAAGTATGAAGGTATGCGAAACGAAGTCGGGCAGACCTTGGAATGCAGGCGGACCGCGTTCAACCACGCGCGGCGTGTGAAATTATGAAAGACGATCCACGTCTCGAGAACGGAGCCGGAAGCCGACCGAAGCAGGAGGGGATTCCGGGACATGCGTTCATATCCCCCGACGAGCCTCTAGTAACGGACCAGTTCCGTCAGGCCATCATCTCACCCGATGACCCGATCCCGCCCCCGGAGGACGAAGCCGGGATCGTGGTAGGGATGGACGGTTCGCCGGACCACGAGGCTAGTGCGGCTACTGGGATTCTCGACACGAATCAGGTGGCCTCGGTACTGAGTTCGATCTCGGCGGACCTGAGAGAACGCGGCATCAATGGCCTTCAGATTGAGCCCGCAACCTCCGAGTTCGAAGAGGCCTTGAAAGTGTATCTCAGTGAGTATTTTATTAACTATTCCTGACCATGGAGAGTGTAGCGCCGCACCGTGTTCTGGCCAATCTGTATGCTCTGGGCGATGGCCCCGGGGCTCTGCCCCAGTGCCGTCAGTCGTAGGACTTCTTTGATCTTTCGCATGGACAACTGCTCCGCCGCCATCGCTTCCCCTGGGTTCGCGTTCTTAAGGCTCCAAGGGAGGCTATTTGACGGCCTCAGGACTCAGTTATCCAGCGTGCTTCTTTCTCCTCAGCTCAGGTCGTGCCACTTGTGCCGGAATGGCAGTGCCACATCCCCGAAACGGCCCTTCCACTTGCTCCGAAACCGCCCTTCCACTTCGGCCGAATTGGACCCTCCACTTGGGCCGAAATACGCATCGAGATCGGGGGGACAGAGTGGGTAGGTCATTAGGTTACCCTTCTAACCCTAACTGCGTGATCAATGTTCTCCACCTTCATCCTAGGTCACCAAGAAAACCTCCCAAAGGGAACAATGAAAAAATCGAACACGCGATCCAGCAGGATAGTCCCTTTCTTGATCGCCCTCGCTCACGGAGCTTTCTTAACGCTCCCCGCACGGGCACAGGAGATCCCCGCATCCCCTGGCTTAACTATCTTCCCTGCCGGAGTTGTGTCGTCAGGAACCCTTCAACTAGACGCGGGGATCTCCTACTCAAATACCG
>Ga0115002_10000819_pt1 | contig 43893 bp, 35 predicted proteins | sample ArcticOcean_MG_C_8_FD_89576 | JGI IMG/M metagenome (GOLD analysis project Ga0115002, IMG submission 89576) | Marine microbial communities from western Arctic Ocean - ArcticOcean_MG_CB11_86 | ecosystem: Environmental > Aquatic > Marine > Oceanic | place: Arctic Ocean: Canada Basin | collected... | reverse complement strand
CATTACCGTTCTCTTGGCCGGCGACTCGAGCCTCCTTCATTCCGGGCAAATTGGTCGCCCGTCCGGTAACCTGCCCCCAAGGCGTTGGTGCAACGGGAGTGCCGTTAAACGGGGAACCGGTGTTACGCAATGTCGCGTTAGTCCCCGACATCCAACCTAATTCGGTACCACCAGGCAATTTTTCCGCGATGAACAGCGTCGTTGACGTACCGTCCTTTATGTCATCGTTCGGCTTCGAAAAAGTGATGTCGAGCCAATGCTAAAACAACGATCGTCACTGTAACTACCATCGCCGTAACAACGATATTGACCCCAATGAACGATGACATCAAAGACATCATGATGCCAGTGAGCGAGATCGTCAGCAAAGAAACACCGCCAAGCGTCAGTGCTCGGCGAACACTATCTTGAGAACGAGTTGGTCCGTAAACAATACGAATCGCCCACAGCATTGCGATGCTGAATAACGACAATCCGACTAATACGGCTCCGTTGAGTTCCATTGCTCAATTTCAAAGAAGGAAATTAATGATTTGGATCATGGGGGCAAACACACCAGTGACGATAAAAATTACGAACACAAATACAAAGAGGAAGGAAAACATTGGGACAACGATGCGAAGAAGAGAGATTCGAAAGGCGGCGAGGCCGTCCAACAGGTCGGCCGCACCTATCATCGCCGACTGAATGTCGTTCGACACGCTGCTCGCTCCTACAATTGCCGGTAGCAATTTTGGTATTCCCGGCGTTGAGTTCATTACTTCGAAGAGTTGTTCGCCCCGCTCCAGTCGTTTTGACATCCCCATTGCCAGCTCACCGACGTAAGCGTCGCTGACTCCAACTGCACTTAAATCCATCGACTGATCTAGAGTCATGTCGCATCGCAAGAACAGCGCGATCATTCGAGTCAATTCGGCGATGCCGGACCAATGATATGCCGGTCCAATGAATGGAATTGCGTTCATGGCGCGACGCCAACCTGCTTCACCCACTGCAAGTCGACCGATCAACAGAATGACGGGGAGAGTCAACAAGACCACGATCAAAGGGCCCGCGGCGTAACTGAGTGCAAAGACAAAACGAGTGACCCCGGATAACTCCACTTCAAAGTCGGTTACCTGTTTTGTAAGTCAGCAGTTGCGATAAAACTTTGAGACGGGTCACGACATCTGTCAGATTGCCCGCGGAAAACGTGCCCACCAATTGCAATACGCCATCCAACCGCCAACGCACTTCGAGCGCATCGATCGCAGGTTGGATATGAATATCGCTAACCTTTAAGGCCTGAGCGGCAGTGAGTAATTGATCAACGAAATCCGCTGCGTAGTTGTTATCACTCGGATCGAGTGCTCGCAGTTGGTCGTGGATTTGGTCGACGGCCACGGTAGATATCATGAAGAGATTTGATTCGGAGGCGGTAAGATGAGTGAGTAGTGCTGGCCGCAAACTCATCAATACCAAGGGATTCCCCTTAGGTGGGCGGTAGTGTAGCCCATTCCGCAACACAACTCAATTCTTTTCTCGCTTTCGAGAGTGTGTCACCGGATTTCCGTCTAGTAGAGTCAAATTCGGCGATGCGGTACCGATCTTGGTATATTTCGCATATTAAATTTCGAATGGGGACAAACAAACCCGCCTACCCCGAAACGAAGGGCTGTCATGAATCGAATCCTCTTGTTCGTTGCCTTACTCATTTTATTTACTACCCTCGCACACGACGTGGATGCCGATGAATTGAAGCGACTGCAGTACAACAATCCATCTGCCACAACCGACTTGGGAGTCGGTCTTTGGGCTTGGCCGCTGCCGATGGACTACGATGAAGACGGCGATCTTGACCTCGTGGTTTGTTGCCCAGACAAGCCGTACAACGGAACGTACTTCTTTGAAAACACGTCGGGAACGTCCTTTCCCGTTTTCAAAAAGGGAGTGAAAATTGGCCGTGGAATCCACGACATGCAAGTGTCGTATGTAGACGGAAAACCTCGAGTTTTAACGGCTGGAGTCGAGTATCTCCATTTCCGGAAACGTGGGCTCGACGAAGAATCGAAGATCCCAGCGCCGATTCGTTTTCACAAAGTTGTCGGCAAGGCCAGCAACAAAACTCGGGCACGCCAATGGCGTTACGTTGATTTCGATGGCGACGGAAATCAAGATCTTTGCGTAGCGTACGGCGATTGGAGCGAGTACGGATGGGACGATGCCTACGATGGCAATGGCAACTGGACGAACGGACCGTTGCACGGTTTCGTCTATATTCTGCGCAACACGGGCACGAACAAAGCTCCGCAATACGCCCCCCCCAAACGGTTAACGACTGTGACCGGAAAGGCCGTGGATGTTTACGGTCGACCCTCGCCTAACTTTGCCGACTTCGACGGCGACGGAGATCTCGATCTGCTGTGCGGCGAGTTTGTCGATGGCTTCACCTACTTCCAAAACGTCGGCTCGGCTCAGAAACCCAAGTACTCGGCTCCCGTTCGGCTGGGCGTCACGATGGACTTGGAAATGATTTCGCCGGTTGCCATCGATTGGGATGGGGACAAGGATTTTGACTTGATCGTGGGCGATGAAGATGGTCGAGTCGCGTTTGTCGAGAATACGGGCGAATTGAAAGACGGCGTTCCGCAGTTCAAATCCCCGCGCTACTTTCAACAACAGGCAGATCGACTCAAGTGCGGAGCGCTCTCAACTCCTTGCGGTTTCGATTGGGACCACGATGGCGACGAAGATATTATCTGTGGAAACACGGCCGGATATATCGAGTTATTCGAGAACCTTTCGGGACCGAAAGTGGAACAGCCAAAGTGGGCGCCGCCAACGCGACTGAAAGCCGCTGGTAAGACGATCCGAATCATGGCTGGTCCCAACGGATCGATCCAAGGACCGTGCGAATCCAAATGGGGTTACACCACTCAAACCGTCGCCGATTGGGATCACGACGGTCTGCCCGACATCGTGGTCAATTCGATTTGGGGCAAGATTATTTGGTATCGAAACGTCGGGACTTTGGCAAAGCCAAAACTTGCAGCGGCGCAGGCGATCGAAGTTAAGTGGCCGAACGGACCTACGAAACCGAGTTGGTTTTGGTGGAAGCCAGAAGGAAACTCGTTGGCAACGCAATGGCGAACGACCCCAGTCATCGTCGATTTCAACCTAGATGGGATCAACGATCTCGTGCTGCTCGATCACGAGGGCTACCTTTGTCTCTATCCGCGAAAGAGAACCGATGCTGGCCTTGTCCTGTTACCGCCAGAGCGAGTCTTCGCAGACGAAAACGGCAAGGCGTTGCAACTAAATAAAGGCAAAGCGGGTCGCAGCGGGCGACGAAAACTGGTGGTGGTCGATTGGAATGGCGACGGACGCTTGGACGTGATCGTCAACAGCATCAACGCCGATCTCATGCTCAACATGGGTCAGAAGGACGGCAAGTGGTTACTAAAAAACGTTGGCAAAATGGATGATCGACTCATCTCAAGTCACACGACGAGCCCTACCGTCGTCGACTTCAACGGCGACGGAACACCCGATCTGCTAATCGGCGCCGAAGACGGTCATTTGTATTACAAACGACACGATTGATAGGGCGTAGCACGGGCTTTCAGCGCTTTCAGCCCGTAATTCGCAACGGTTACGAAAAGACTCGCTCCGCGAGTCACCTCCCCGCTTGCGGGGAGGTCGGAGTCTCAGCTCCGGGTGGGGTTGCTGAACTTCGCTAGACGAAGCCATGCAAACTGTCGAAGGTCCGGCACTATGTCAGCTCAAGGCACCGCCCTGTGGACGAAAGTCCTTATGATTCGATTCAATTCTGCATTTTGATTCTTTACGCCGAAGGCGTTGCAGCTAGGTATCTCAATATGTTTGATCCGCATTCAGCTCGTGCCACGTTCTTTCCAACCCCCGATGGCGAAATCATGAACGTCATCGTTGAATGTCGTGAAAGACTGGATTCGCATTCCCCTCGCTGCCCGTCGGGAAAAGCGACGATCCAATTCGACTACATTCCATATTCTAGAAGAGACTTTGAAACAGGGACCGCTTTTGTTCTCGATCGTGCAAACCAACAACCCTATATCGAGGATCTTGAAGCATCCATCTACAACTTTGGATTCCACAATCCAGTTGAAATTGAGACACTTGCAGTTCATCCCACTAGTGACGCATCCGTAAGTCTTCACGTGTCTGGTAGAATCGACTTTACGCACGAAGGCTTGTCTAGGCTGGGAAGGCCCGAAATTGTCTGGAGAATTGAGGTAACGCATTTTGATTCACCATAGGCTTCCAGGTGGGATAACCAATTAGGCTTTGACATCGCGAAGCTGTCCGCGCCCTTAATCGGGGTCCGCAAAGACGTGCAGGTGAACGTCTAACGAAGTTCCTAAACCCTCCCCGGAGCTGAGACTCCGACCCTCCCAAAAAAGGGAGGGTGACTCGCTGCGCGAGTCTATCTTGGAAAACCACAACCGGTAACGGGCTGAAAGCCCGTGCTTTCCTTTTTTCAGCTTGCGGTTATGTTTGAATTAGGGATTGAGGTTGGGAGGTTCGCAGAATGAATCCGTCGAATATCGGCACGAGCGTTGGCCATTGGTTTATGCGCGGAGTTATGGTTGGCTGCCTTCTTGCGGGCGCTTCGAATGCCGTTTCCTATTTCTTCCGCTCGGAAGGCTTCGGCAATCTTTTCGACAAAGCTGGGAAAACTCGCGAGGTCATTGGGTTTCCTTGGGAGATTTGGGAAGCCGGGCAGATGTACAACGGATTCTACGTCGACTATGTCGCGCTGGGTTACAACTGCCTGTTTGGGATCGGAGTGGGCATCGTGATTGGATTGATCTTGATGTCGCAAACGAAACGACTGAACCTTCTGGTCGATCAGGTCGAAGAAGAACACCCGCTGGAACACGGTAATTTGCAGTTCTCGTTGCGAGGTATTTTTGGGGCCATGATTCTGGCATCTGTTTGTGCGGCTGTCGCTGGAAAATTCGGCGCCCACCCTATGGTGCTCGGAGCAATCTACTTCTTCGGCCCGCTCGCTCTGATTCTATTCGCCTTCATTCCACAGCGGATTTCCTGGCAACAGCGAGTTGCGATCTTGACACCTGCCGCAATCACCATGATCTTCGTCGCAGTGGCAGTCGGAGTATCGCTGGGAATGGAATTCGACCGAGTGCTGATTGGAATCTTCATCTGCTGGACGCCGCAGGGCGCTTTCGCCGCGCTCGCATTGACACTTGGCCTGTTAGTCATGCACTACCGAAAAATGAACGCAGCAGTCGCATTGGACTAGTGGTTACGAAAAGACTAATTGAATAATCGCACCCGTGCGATTCTAGAACTGTTGTTCGAGCCGTTTCACTTCGGTCCGTAACATCTTGATGACTCGGCTCTTCGCAACATAGATCTCGGCGACTTGCAAACCGATTTGTTCGGCAGCTTCGTTGGCCGTCAGTTGCTTTACCGCAGTTAGATAATAGGCCTGCCAGTTGTGAGGTTTCACTCGACCTTCGACTTGGCGATGAGCTTCTTCCAGTAGTTCCGATTGATATTCAAGTTCCATTTCCTCAGCCAATTGAGAAACGGCTTCTGGATCTTCGATCGATGCTAGTTGTTGCAGATTCTGCGTGTCTCCAACTCCTCGAATCGGCTTCTTCCACGTGCGTACTAGATCGCGAACGACATTGATGGTGATCGTCTTTAGCCAACCGCGAAAAGATCCCTTCGACGGATCGTATTGAAATTTCCTCATCCGCTCGACTAGCTTGCAAAGAACGTCTTGAGTGACGTCGGACGCATCGTTCTCTTGCATCTGATATCGCCGGCACCAGGTATAAATTCGAGGTGCATAGCGATCGACAAACTCATCCCATGCTGCCTGATCCGTCAAGTCTTGAAGACGAACTAATAAAGTAGCGCTAGTGCGAGCGTCATTGGTCGTGAGCGGTGCCGAACGCGGTGGAAGTTTCCGAGTCGACTTGTCCTCCGCTGAATTCATGCTTCCTATTTCGGCTGAAAATGTGTGCAAAACGTTGAAAACACTGTCTTTTGACACGCAAAAACAAGTGTCGTCGCAGAGGTTACGAAAAAAACTGAAATTATTTGTCGTCTGTTTGCAAGAAGTGCCAGTGACATCAGTAACCAATGTAGAGCTGGCCAGCTTCAATCGTCTAGTGCCTGTCGCACACCAGTAGCAAACACTTTGTTTCTAATTGATCTTGTTCCTACTAAACAGAGGAACAGATTCGAGGCTATTTAATCAGTGTTGCTATCGGTCGTGTGAAGGCGGCTAGGTTTTTAAAGTCCCTCTTATCTTTGGGTGATGATACCATGATCAGCTCCATTCTGCGAAAAGCGAAGAACTCGCGAAAGAAAAACAAGCGCCACAAGCAGCTCAAACGCCGCTGGGCCCATGTCGAAAATTTGGAAACTCGCATGCTCTTGCACGGAGGTGCCGATGCACCAACCGATACGAACGACCAAGTTGAAGCACGCATCGTTAATGGAACTCCAACTGGCGACTTCGAATCCGTCGGGCTCGTCGGTGATACGCAAGGTGCGTTCTGTAGCGGGACTCTAATCTCGCCAACACATGTCCTCACTGCAGGACACTGTGCAGTTGGCGTCGGGAATTCGCAAGGTACTTTCTCCGTTGAAGGGAATACTTACAACACAGCCGCTGTAAATGTTCACCCGCAATACAACGATAACTCCTTGGCAAACGACATCGCGATTTACACGCTCAACCAAGCCGTAAACAATGTCGCCCCAAGCCCAATTAATCGCATCACTCCACAAACAGGTCAAATCTTGACTCTCGTTGGATTCGGAGCGGGCGGTAACGGCAACACGGGTCACAATGGCGACTTTGGAACCAAGCGAGTCGGAACGACTCCGATCGATGGCGTGACTTCGACATTGATCACCTGGAGCTTCGACAACAATGACGAAAGCAACACGGCTCCCGGCGACTCCGGTGGTCCCGCATTCTTAGATGTCAACGGCGTCTTCTACGTCGCTGGTGTTACCTCCGGCGGAGACTCTCCGAACGCTGCAATCGGCGACAGCTCGTTTGACACTCGAGTCGACGCGTTCCAATCCTGGGTCGATTCCATCGTCGGCGAAAATCCCGATCCCGATCCCGATCCCGATCCCGATCCCGATCCCGATCCCGATCCCGATCCCGACCCCGATCCCGATCCCGACCCCGGCTTTGACGACCACACTGACGAGCCAGGTGCGGACGCAACTCCCATCTTTATTGAAGACGGTTATGGCTTCGAGAATGGCGACTTGGAAGAAGCGGGTGACCGCGATGTCTTCGAGTTGTTGGTTGACGAATCTGGTTCGGCGAGCATCAGTCTCACGAGTGACGATGGCGACTTGGACACTTATCTGCGAGTGTACGACGAGAACGGCAACTTGGTTGCTGAAAACGACGATGCCAATGGCAGTCTCGACAGTGCTTTGACGATGGATGTGGACGCTGGCGTCTACTACATCTCCGCTGGTTCCTATGCCGATTCAGAATCTGGCTTCTATTCTGTAGACGTTGAAGTCGTAGCCGATGACACTGGCGACGATGGCGACGGCGACATCTTTGCAGATGCAGAAGAGATCGACTTGAATGAACGAGGCCGAGCTCAAGTCAACGATGAGTTGTCCAATCCTGGCGAAGAGGACACGTATGTGTTCACTGCCAATCGCGAGGGCGAAATGATCGTTACGGCTCGAGCAAAATCTCGCGGTTTTGACACCGTGTTGATTGCCTACGATAGCCAAGGAAACGAAGTCGCGTTCAACGACGATTGGCGAGGAACGAACAGTCGAGTTCGTTTCGACGTCGTCGAGGGCGAGACTTATTACGTTCAGGTCCAAGGTTATGGCGATTCGACCGGTCGATATCGAATGAACCTCAAGACCGTTGGAGCTCGCGGTGCTCAACGAGCAGCAGTGCAAGAAAATCATTTTGCACGATCGAACAATGCTCGATCAGCCCAGAAGCAAACAGCTCGCACTCACCGCGACACAGTTGATTCGGTGATGCAAGCGGAAGTTGATTGGATGCCAATCCGACACGACTTCTGGATTTAGCGAAGAGACCAACGCGAGTTGGCTGGATAGAAGCAAGGGGAGTAGTGACGAAACTACTCCCCTTCTTCGCGTTCTTGCTTTCTGTTCTTGAGCGGTCGGAGTTGAGTTCCTCTGAAGTAGATCAAAAGAGTAGCAATCAAGAGGTTACCAATTCTTGAGCCTTACTCTTTCTCTTAATCCTAATCTCCTCGCCACCCAAGCTCGGCAACTCAGCTTTCGCGCGAGCGCGTTCACACAGCGAGCTAGAGCCCGCGTCAATATCTCGGCGCTTCCAAATCTCGGCGCGCTATCGCGATATTTTGTAATCGTTGCAAGCTCGATTTGGAGATTAAGAGAAAGATCAAGAGTAAGAGCCAAGAGGCTCACAGTTTCTTCTTTATGGCACCACGTGAAAAAGCGGCCAACTATCGCTATATTGTTCCCAACTCTACATCGGGAAAAGGAACAAAAATATGTCAGTCGTTTTGGCGATGGTGCTTTGCAACGAAGATCCACAACTCGAAATGGAAGCGATTCAAAGCGAGTTGTCTAAGAATTGGGCCGATTTGCCATCGGCAACCGATGTGGCTCAAGAGGACGTGACGGCATCATTTCAGCTCGGTCCGGTCTCTGTCATTTTAGGCGTCATGCCTGGTCCAATTCCGTGGTCTGACCTGGAAGGTCCGTGTGCCACCAGCATGCTCTATCCAAACGCCGCGGATGAAGTGAAAGAGCATAAGGCGCATATCATTGTGACGCTCACCGGTGGCGAACTCGATCCCGTCGCGTCGTCGACGTTGTTAACTAAAGTTTCTGCAGCCGTAATGGCCACCATCCCCTCTGCCTTGGGCGTCTTTTGGTGTAACGCCGTCCACTTAGTCCGCAAAGATATTTTCATCGACTTCGCGGTGAAAGTTATGCCCGACGGTCCACCGGTTTACATCTGGGTATCGTTCCGAGTTGGCGGCGATAGCGATCAATCGAGCGCGGGCTTTACCACAGGGATGGAAGCGCTTGGCCATATGGAGTTTGAGTCGAAAGGTGCTCCCGAGCCGCCGAGCGAGTTGCACCAACGACTAACGACTCTTTGCGAGTACGTGATTGAGAACGGATCCGTCATAAAAGACGGTGACGCCATTGGTGACAGCGAGTCTGCACAAATTCAAGTTGTTTATAGTGCTTCGAATTTCGGTCACGAGAACCAAGTCATGCGGCTCAACTATGTCGCAGGGGAACCAGCGTCTCTTGCTGGCCCAGCCGGTGGAAGCCAACTTGTCAGTGAAGACGCAGCGGCAAAACAAGCGAAACCGTGGTGGAAGTTCTGGTAATGAGCGGGAATAATTCCATAGCCTTTTTCGACATATCCGATAAAATTGGGAAATGGGCACATCTTTTGGAGGAAATGATATGAGACTGAACGCAACAGTTTTGATGTTCTTTTTTTCCGTTTCGACCGCCATCGCCGCGTTTCCCACCGGCGAGAATCCGATCGACACTTTGCCCAGTCACATCGCGACCGAGAAATCCAAAATTACGCTGTTCGCCGACTACGACAACAAGCGTAAAGACGGCAAGTTTGACGTTTTCCTGATCAATCGATCGAACAAAGAACTGACGCTTGGGGCACAAGACGGTGACGTCTATCTGAAAACTCGAATCCCAAGACGAAAATCGAAAATGGCAACGAGCTCAATCGCATGCCTACAGTTGGTGTGGAAACAGCTATATGTTTTCGCCGAAGCTCCGACCAGATCATTTCCTCGTCATAGCAGGATATCAACCGAAAGAAGGCAAGACTCAAAAAGTTCGGTTTTCATTCTATGGGCAAACTATTGATCGATCCTCGAACCTTGGAACGGGAATCGTCAACGCCAAAGATATCGAAACAGCTGCGCATGATGCGATGGCAATAAAGACGGGCAGCTTTAAGTTCGTTTCCGCTGTCGCTCTGGGAGTCAAAGTTCTCGCCGACAACAACCTCGACCACAATATGAGTCTGCAGCGAGTCGCGGTTCTTACTCTTTCATCGACCAGGTTCGATACTGAAAAGAGTCAAAAAGTATTGCTGCAGGTCGCTAAGAAGTTTCCGAAACTTCAACGCATAGCCAACATGGCAACGCTACTTCGAGCGGACGCTGAAAAGCGCGACAAGCAGTGAGTGCCCTTTGCTTTTAGTCTGACAAGAACGAGTTTCAAAGCGGACTCGACATGCGAATCAAAATCAAACGACCAAAGCGTCGCCCGCATGGGTACCGAAGCTCCGGGTTTCAGCTCTTTGTTATCTTTGCATTGGGAATTCTCGGCGCGCTAGGAGCCGGTGCCTGTGGCTATTATGGTCCAAACATCCCACCAGAAATGGCGCCTTTCTTTCCTATTGCTGGGCTCGCTTTTGGACTTTGTTTTGGAATTGGAATCATGAGCTTACTGGATGTTGTCGCTCGAAGCGACCGTGAACGATGGAGAATTCCTACACGATATGAAAAGCTGGGAAGCGGACACGAAACGCGAAAAAATCGAGAGACCGACGCGTTACCAAAATTCGTATCAAAACAATTTGTACTGGTTCGCCGTCATCCTTGCAGTTGGATTTCTCGGCGCGCTAGCTGCGGGTGTCTGTGCCCGTTATGGTTCGAACATTCCACCAAAAATGGAGCCGCTCTTTCCCTTCGTTGGGTTCGCTGCTGCAGTTTGTATCGGAATTGGAATCGTGAGCGCGCTGGTCTCCGCTCAAAACGAACGCGAACGGTGGAGAAGTTTTGAACAAGACGAAGAATTTCAACCTCAACTACCAGATGTAAAACCAAATCCACGTTCCTTTCATCAACGCTTGGACCGGTTCACTGACAAGCCGTTTACAGCCGAAGAAGAAGATCGTGACGAATTTCAGTCGAAGATGCCGTTTTGGTCAGCAGAAAAAATATGGACCGATACGCCACCCAAGTCGGCAGGATGGATTCACTTTATCTTGATGCGAATTCGAAATCTCCTAACGGAAAAATGAGTCTAGATTTTGGGACTCGGCACGGAATCACGCTGACTATTTCGCGCTCGCTAATTCGCACTTTGTCGTGGTGAATTTATCTTCGCCAGTGGTATCTGGCCCCAACATTTCGGGAAACCGCTACTACCTATGGTGGTATTTGGTAACAGTTTGCGTCAGACGCTCAGATTCGCTGGAAAAAACACTTAATAAACGTCATATAAAAGGGTTTTCTCAAACTGATTCAGTGATATACTTCCTATGACCAAGTTCAGTCTTGCCCGTGTTCGCTCTTTTTGTCGACGCGGGCGTTTTTTTGCGCTGTTGGTTTTTCTCGCCTTTTTGATTTCTCCGCATCAATTCCAACTCCCTCCTTCTTTGCGAACTTAGGCATTGCCCGCACTAGCGGCGTTGGTAGCCTTCGCTGCATAATACTCAGCCTCGTCGGGAATTTTCTGTCGGGCATTCTCTAAGACTGTAGTGAATTCTAGCGATGCGATTTTCCGTCGATGCAAGAAGGAGTTGAAAATGGAATTGTTGAAGGAACTTACTCAAATACCATCGGTACCTGGTCGCGAAGGCAGAATCCGCGAGTTTATCGAAGCGTATATTCGCGCCAACAATCTTGTCGACGAAATTATTATCGATGCGTTGGGGTCGTTAATTGGAGTCCGTTATCCGCGCCCGAAGGACGAGGCTGCGGCAGATGACCCGCTGAAAGTCATGATGGCCGCGCACATGGACCAGATTGGCTTTCTTGTATCGCACATAAGTGAAGATGGCTATTTGCGAGTGAATCCGGTCGGCGGTTTTGACACCCGTAATCTGTTCGCCCGGAAGGTACGTGTTTGCACTTCGTCGGGTGATATATCGGGTGTTATGAACCCGTCGGGTCGGCCGATTCACATAGCGACGGACGAAGAGAAAAAGAAAGTGCCCATCATTTCGGACTTCTATGTCGACCTGGGAATCGACGGAGACGCCGTACGAGAACGGGTCCAAATAGGGGACATGGTTGTGCTCGCTGGTCCCTATGAGGAAGTTGGAGATTATGCTGTTTCGCAGTGTCTCGACAACCGCGTCGGCTGCTGGGCTCAGATTCGAGCGTTGGAAAAACTCCAGCATCACGATTGCGAGATCTATGCCGTCTGGACAGTACAAGAGGAAGTTGGACTTCGCGGTGCTCAGCCAAGTGCATTTCGAGTGAATCCTGACATTGGAATTTCGTGCGACACGACACTGTGTTGCAAAACGCCTGGGGTCCCTGCGGAGCAAGCGGTGAGCATTGCCGGCGATGGCGTTTGCTTACATGTGATGGATGGATCCATGATTTCCGATATTGGCTTGATTGAAGATATTGAAGCAGTCGGGAGCAAGAACACGATCAAGTCTCAGCGCGGTATTTTGCCGCGCGGAGGTCAGGACGGAGCGATGATCCAGCGCATCCGCCGCGGAGTTCGAACGGCTGTGTTTGCCTGCCCGATTAAGAACATTCATACCGTTGTTGAAATGGCCCACAAAGACGACTTGGCTTCGTATGTGGATTTGTTGACGGCTTACCTTGAAACGCTGTAATTATCTACTCGAGTCGCGAGTGTTAAAAAATCACCGTCGTTAAATTATCACGTTTAAAATCATCGGCATACGATTTAGTATTAACGAACAGCTCTGGAGTTCGGAGATACTTGGAAATGCAGATGCCAATTAGGAATTCTCACTAATGTCCCGACCGACTGAAGCTGCGGCGCGGGCCAGTTCTATTGTCGAAGAAATCCGCAATCGGTTCGGCATGTACCCGACCTTGTTTTCTAGCATGGCGGACGTGCCCGAAGTGCTCGAGCACTTTTGGGGACGGACTCAGTTTGCATACCTAGACAATCCTCTTCCTGCGCGATTCAAAGAGGAAGTATTCGTTTTTCTTTCTCGCTATTGCGGCAAACCTTATTGTTTGGCGCGGCACGCTGCTTTCTTGTTGAGTAACGGGAATACTGCCGGATCTCCTGGGAGCGCACTATGCTCCGAGGACGAGGTTATGTCGTTGCTCACCCGTCCACTTCCATCCGCAGACGACTTTGAATTCCACCTCGGCATTCTCAATTCAATGGAAGGGCCGTTGGACGCAAAGGCTTTGGAGAATACACCAGCGAAAACGAAGGCGATCGGAGCGACCGAAGAAACGGAAGCTAGTTTGCTGGCCTGCATCGTTCCGCTTTTTACTGGCGCAAGTCGTCAGATAAATGTTCGTTATGCAGAAGTCTGCGAGTCGGAAATTCGTCGGATACTTGGCGTTCCGTTTTTCGGCCATTTGCTGACACTGCTGAGTTATATTCGCGAAGTCCACTTCGCGGTGGAAACGTATCCGCAAATTAGTTTCGACGCCGATATTATCGAAATGTTCGGCAAGCACGAGATGATTGCCAATTGGATTAATAACCACTGGCAGCCGATAAACGCAGGCGTCTCCGTTACAGGTGGCACTGACACTGAGCCAAGTTCGATCGAGCTTGCTCTACGTGAATCCGAAGCAAATCTGACGGCGCTAATCGAAAACACAACCGACATTATTCTCTCTGTCGATCGTTCTTATCGAATTCTGACTTTCAATTCGGTCGTGCGAGAAGTCTTCAAAAATCTATGGGGAATTGAACTCAAAACAGGCCTCAACATCCTCGAACAAGTCCCTCCGGAATTGGCTGTCGTTTGGAAAGAGCGATATGACCGCGCTTTGAAAGGAGAGCGGTTTTCGATCGAAGAGCGATCTGATTATGGCGAAGACCCGGTCTACTTCGAGGTGTCGTTTAGTCCGATCGTAAATTTGGGATCGGTAACTGGAGTTTCCGTCTTTTCGCGCGATATTTCGGATCGCAAACTGGCAGAAAGCGAATTGCGAAAGAGCGAAGAACGACTGCGTTTGGTCTTTAGCCAACAGTTTCAATTCATGGCAATACTCTCTCCGGATGGACATATTCTTGAGATCAACGATACGCCAATAAAGATTCAAGGCTTTACTCGAGAACAGTTTCTTGGGCGTCTATTCTGGGAAGGTCCGGCCTGGACAGACCTCCCCGGCTGGCCGGATAGAATCCGCGCACATATCGAACGTGCAATCACGTGTGACGGCCCAGTCGTTACTGAAGACCTTTACCATACGATCGACGGCGAGGTTCGTAGTGCGGATGCCGCCTACACTGCACTCCGCAACAGTAGCGGAGAAATCCAATTCATCCTCGTCGCGGCCAAAGATAACACCGATAAGAGAAACGCAGAACGAGCACTCCACGAGTCAGAGAGCCTGTTTCGCAGCGCTTTTAGAGACGCGGCCGTTCCCACTGCCATTCAAGACCCCGCGGGTGCTTACCTTCAAGTAAACGCCGCTTTTAGCGCGCTAGTCGGATGGTCCGAAGAAGAATTAATCGGTCGTTCGTATCAGGAAATCACGCACGAAGATGATCGACATCTCGACGCAACTTTTGAAGAACAGCTGCAGAGCGGCCAAATTAGTTCTCTTAAAGACGAAGAGAAACGCTTTCGACATAAGGACGGTTCGGCCATCTGGACGCTGGTAAGCGCTTCGGTAGTTCACGATCCCAATGGCCGCTGCATCTACCGCGTCGTACAAATCCAAGACATCACCGAGCGAAAACAAGTCGAAGTTGCCACCCAACAAGCCGCCGTGGCTTCCGCCCAAATCTCTATGTTGTCTCCCCGCGAAAACGATGTGCTGGGCGAAGTTGTCGCTGGACATGCAAACAAAGTGATCGCTCGACACCTCGACATCAGCGAAAAAACCGTCGAAAAACATCGCTCAAATCTGATGAAGAAACTTCGCGTTCGCAGTGTCGCGGAACTCGTGCGATTAGCCATGCTGGCAGAGAATACCAGATATCAATAGCTGGGCATCCATCGCCGAACTAGTCGAACTACTAGTCGAACTACCAGCCGAACTACCAGTCAGCGCTGCTCGCAAGAAACGAAAACGGCCCCTACCAGCTGTTGGATACCACCTGCCCCACAGGCGCCCCGTATCCGAACGTAATAGCCGATAAAGGCCGTATTTCATTTTGTGCCGCTGCAGTTGCGGCAAAGTGGGCGACGGAATACCAAACAATGGTCTTGTTATCTATCCCGTTACACTTGTTATCAGATGGGTATATTCGAGTGCCATGTCAATTCCGCAAAGATGAGGGGTATCCCGAACGGGGGATTTCCCTACCTTCATCTGTGGCGCTCGATCTTTTTCAGCCTATTTCAGCCAAGTCCACTCCCTCAATAACTCTTCCAGAGCGATATCGTGTTGGGTCTGCTGGCGACTTAACGGCTTGGCTAAACCCAACCGCTGCATCGAGTCGGTTGAATGACTTCCAGCAAACCGACCGGCGTCCTCATTTTCAAATTGAACCCCGCTGCCGAAATTGTCCGCATAACGACCGAAGTCAAACACGCTCACGCCGCCATCTAGATTTAGATCGGCGTAGTTTGGAGCAACGCCGACGGAGCGTCCAAACCAGTAGCTGATGACCGGAAAATCAAAAACCGAAACGCCAAAGTCGCCATTCCATTCGGCATTGAATTGGTAGAGCGAATTGGTTTCGGATCCGGTAAGTGTGAAGTCTTCGCTCATGTCGAGTCCACTCTCGGCTGTCAGGTTGGCAACAGTCAGTTCGTAAACTCCATCGGTCAGTTCTGAATCGTTATTGGCAGCGGGCAAGGCAAATTCGATTCGCAGAGTCGTTGCGTCGATTGGATTGAGATGCCCAGCTTCGAGGACGACGGGTACATCGGCATCAGCGGGAGCATCGATGCCTAAGTTGACGAGTCGAATGTCACTGACGTCGAGTGTATTCCAGTTCATTGGTTGGTCGAAATGAACATCGACCGACTGCAACAAACTTCGCTGCTGTTGCCAGGACGAGGGTTGGGGATTGTCATTGAGATCGGCAGGATCGACTTGAGCGGCGTTGATCACGAGGTCGACAACGACTGGGTTGGACATCTCTGCGAGCTGAATGTTGGCGAGCTGAATGTTGTCTACGGCGAAGTAAGCTGGAGTATTGATTCCAAATGCTCCGACATCCGATGACGCCAAGGTAAACGAAAGCTGAGTAGCTCCGGACAGAGAACGTAATTCAACTTCGATCCATTCGTCCACCACAAAGTCTTCGGCGTTGTTTTCGGAACGATAATCAGCCAAATAGACTTCGACGATTCCGACGGATTGGCCAACAGAATCAAGACCTTGAATGTCTACTCGTAGCCAATCGGGGAAATCGCCCGCGCTGTCGCCTGGGTCTTCAAAGTCGCCGTCACCGTTCGAATCGAACCAACCGAAACGGCGAGCGAACTGATCTCCCTCGATCATGGACAAAGCCGGATAAGTGGTATTGGTCATCATCAGCGATTGAAACGACTGGCTGGCCAGTTGTTCGGTCAAATCGATGGTTGGCGGATTGAAGGGATCGACGAACGCAACGGCAAAGTCGTCGCTATTGAATGCCCCGCTTCCTGAAAAGGCACTAACTTGATTTGAGAAACCAGCGGTGGTCGTATCGGTTTCATTGGAGTATGACCATCCGGACCAGCTACCAAAGTCGAGCGAATAGACGTTATTGAACGATAAACCTCCGCTGTCAAATTCGCCAATTACAATGGTATCGCCGAACAACCCAACGTCTTGAGTTCCATTGGGATCTGGGCCCTTAAATGAGCTTTCGGGATTCAAAGACGCGGCGACATCTTCTAGCCCAACGTCGACTCGATCGAGTGCAAAGTAGGCGGGCGTGTTCATACCAAAAGCGCCAACATCCGAAGAACTTAGACTAAATTCATAGGTCGTTGCACCGGTGAGAGATGACATATCGACAGTCGTCCATTCATCGATGATGTAGTCGAGACCATCATCATCGAATCGAAAATCGGCTAGATAGAATTCGGTCGTGCCAACGGAACTTCCTGCGTTGTCTTTGCCTTCAATCGTCAATAAGAACCAATCGGGATGATCTCCGGCAAAGTCACCTTGGTCGGCGAAATCGCCATCAGAGTTGGCATCGAACCAACCGAACCGACGAGAAAACTGATCGCCTTGGTGCATGGTCAAAGCAGCGTATGTTGTGTTGTTCACTAGCAGTGAATTCAGAGATTGACCTGCGGTGTGCTCGGTCAATTCGATCGTCGGCAAGTCATCGGCACTGCCTGCGAAACCGACCGCGTATCTTGCAGATCCGCCTGCTCCCGCCCCGCCCAAGTCCGAGTCGTTGAAAACTGAGTGTTGATTCTGAAAGCCTGCAGTCACATTGTCAGTCGAATTCGAATAGGCCCAGCCAACCCAACTTCCGAAGTCGAGTGAGTGAGTATTGTTGAATCTCAATCCACCGCTTTCAAATCCTCCGACTCGCACGGTATCGCCGAATGGTCCTTGCTGATTGACTCCATTGGGATCGGGTCCGTTCCAAAACGACTCGTTCGCCAGTCCCCCACCGACGTCTTCCAATCCGAGATCAATTGCTAACAACAGTCGCTGGCTTAGGCGTTCATGACGTAATTTTCGGACGCGCGTTTTCATGGTCAATTCCTGGGGATGCTATCTATTCTTGGTGTGCGGTCGAGTTGTGTTTCGTTGAATATCTTGCTGTTTGAGCACTAGTTGTTCGGGCGCTGGTTGCGCGTACGTTTGAGTCGATCTCGCATTCCAACGCGAAGACCTACTTCATATTCGCTGCCACTTCGCCACCTTCGCGAGTGCAAATGGCGGCGAGCGTTCGCACATCCATTTCTTCACTTAGGAACGAGGCGGAGCCATCGCAATAGAGTCCATTTGCGCCTAGCGGGTGGAGACTACGGATGTCATTTTCAAAACGAGGTGCGTGATTGATGGGATAAGCTTGATCGAAAATATTGCGACCGTTGATCCACTGACCGTCACTCCAATTGGAGTCTTCGGAGATAATCAGAGTAGCTGAGGTGCCATCGTGAATATCGCGCATTGCTAGCGCCTCGTCGTAGAGCATTGCGCCTTTGGGCGGGAAATTACGGCTGGTAATGCGTTCGCCGTAGATGCCGCCATAATCGCAGACGCCCCGCCCCCTTTTGCGTTTGGATTCGCGATTGGTGCTTGGACATAGATAGACGGTCAGGACCGCAGCGGCAGCAATCGCGTTGTCTTCGTGGTCGTAGGCCTTGCCAAAGTCTATCTTTTCATAGACTTGAACTTGTTCTAAGTATGGCAATAGGAAAGCGGACCAAGCCAATTGCCTGCCGTTTCGATTCCAGGGGCGAGGTTCGATGCCGCCAGGCGGAAAGGTCTTGTGGCTGTCGTGGTAGTGATGTAATCCGACGCCAATTTGACGCAGATTATTGAGACACGTGGTCCGTCGCGAAGATTCCCGTGCAGCTTGTACTGCGGGCAGCAATATCGCCACCAAGATTCCAATGATTGCGATTACCACGAGCAATTCAACAAGTGTGAATCCTTGTCGATTAGACTTCGGCACTAACATGATCGACCCAAGCCAATTCTCCGAGCGCGTCAGTGAACTTGAACCAAGCTGGGAAGCTCGTCTCAAATTGAAAGCAACGGAGAACTGTGCAGCAGAGTGTGATCTGTAGCAGCGCTTGACCCTCGCAAACGGCCTGCATGAATCAACACTGGTAGGTCTTCTGACTTACAAACCTAACGTTGATTTAGCCTTCTCATTCCTTGCGAGGAACAAACCTTGCGAGGAACAATGGCATTCGATGAATTCAACGTTGTCGTTTGCTTACAGCGGCGAGGACCGTCCCGGATTTTAACCGGATTCCCTGTTCGTCAGTCGATTCAGCACGAGTCGACTGACCACCAGCGTTACAATGCTCGGGTTCTATCGGAACCCCAACCTTTTGTCAAACGAACGGCGGCGCATGGCAAAGAACGAGCCAACGTTGAGGAATGGAAACCCTGCGACCGTCGATGGTTGGCAGTAATTTCAAAATTCCCGGTTTCACAATTGGCGCGTTTTTAGAAGATTGAAGAACGAGGCGCACAATAGTGCGACTGGTCGTGGCTGAATAGCCGATTCAAACTTCAGCAGCGTCGATTAACCTGTTTTTCGCGAACACCGATGCGAAACTCGATGTGAAAGTAGATCCCTGAGCGTAGCGATGAACTACGCTCGGTCTACCTCGTCGTCATCGTCGTCATCGTCATCGTCGTCGACTTCTTCCCAGTCATCGTCGTCAAAATCTTCGTCAAAATCTTCGTCGTCTTCGTCGTCTTCGTCGTCTTCGTCGTCATCGTCGTCATCGTCGTCATCGTCATCGTCATCGTCGAGATCATCATCGTCGTCGTCCCACCCGTCGTCGTCATCGTCGTCGGTGCTTTGTGGGTCGCCATTAGCAGATCGCTGGTTCTTGCGACGGCGTCGGCGGCGACGGCGTTTCTTTTTCTCGACTTGCGTTTCGTCCAACGATTCTGTGGGAGCCTCACTGGTAGTAACACTCACGTCGGATTCCTCCTCTAGCTTGTGATCTTCTTCCGAAACTTCTTGTTGTTGACTCGAGTCTTGTTTCGGTTTACCAGATGTTTGTCTTAATACGTCGGCTCGTGGCAATTCGTCGAGACCGGCGAGTCCAAACACGTGTAAAAACCTTTTTGTCGTAGCGTAGAGATAAGGTCTACCGAGCTCTTCACTACGACCTGCAATTCGCACCAAATCCCGTTCCATAAGTTGTCGCAGGATTTCGCCACAATTGACGCCTCGAATCGCATCAATATCGGCTCGCAATACTGGTTGGCGATAAGCGACAACGGCAAGTGTTTCCATGGCAGGTGTCGACAGTCGAACTTCGGACGGTACGTGTCCCAACCGGCGAAGCCAACTGGCAAATTGCGGGCGGCTCATTAATTGAAAACCACCTGCAACTTCTTCGACGCGAAACGCCCGACCACTTTGGTCATAAAGCTTGTTCAACTGGCGAATAAGTGTACGCGCTTCTGTGCCATCCGCCAAGTTAGAAAATTGACTAAGTTTGCGGGTTGGTAAAGGTTCCCGCGCCAGAAACAAAATTGCCTCGAGACGTTGGATCTTTCGATCGCGTAATCCGGTCGATTCCTCAACCGCTGGTTCATCGCGGGCAAGATGCCGCTGCAAGGCTGCAACACCCCTCTGTGGCGTGTTTAACGGCGTTCGATAGCGCGTCGCTACACTCTGCAACTGAATCGCAGGGGTGCTTATTTGTCGACGCATGAGAGATCCTTTCGGCCAATTGCTGAACTGGCCACCAAAATGACACAGTAACGTATTCTCTATAAAGCACTTAGGGCAACTAGGTCAATGAGTCTCGGGACTTCTTCTGAATTTATCTCGTGATCAAAACAGCCTGTTTGGATTGGATTCAGTCGCCAACCAGATCGGTTTGAGGCGTGATGACGGCACCACAAATTTCGAGTAACCCGTTTTGTATAAACATGTTATAAGCTTTCAACACGGTCGATTCGAGATCTGAAATAACACTCGATGTCGGAAAAGCTCTCAAGAAGAATTTGCCAATTTTCGCGGCTCGCAAACTAACTACTTCGGCAGGCTTTCCTCGATACCAATATGCCGCCACAATCCATGGACGTCGAGCGGCTCCTATAATGAACGATTTAGTAAATCAACTAGTTGATTCTTCGCTGGTTAAAAATTTGGCGAGCTGACGCGACGACTGACGCTTCTAACCCGTAACTTTGAAAATTCATGAGCACTACTCGATCCACTACTCGATCCACTACTCGATCCGCTGGTTTTTATGTCTTTGCAACGATCGTCGTGATGCTGGCTCTGCTGTTGGCCTTTCTGATCTTTATCTTCCTCTTTGGTGGAGTGAGCGGGACGGAATTTTCTCCCGATTCGTTCCAGCGCCGATCTTTCCACTATTACCAAATTCCTTTTCTTCAAATCCAAGTGAAGGGGATTAACAGAGAGGCTGTAAACAATGCGTTTGGTCAAGATTTAGTAGTCCTGAAAAAGATTACCAACAAGAACACCAAAAACAATCGTTGGATTTTGGTGCGACAATCAAACTCGAACTATCGCAGCGACGCTCAAATCTTGCTCGACTTCCTCGATGCATCAGACGGATCTTCGCAGGAATATTGGCGTCAATGGACGATAGACAACGATAAATTGTCCGACGTGCTTTGGCCATTTGTGGCTAAGGCTGCTCGCGACGATCTCTACACCATTGTGCCCGACATTTTCGAATTAGTTCACGGCGACTCGAAACCCGACCAGCTCAGAAGCGATCTTGAGGCTACGCTCAGCAACCGCTATACGGAAGCTGCCCAGGCCGAAATGGACCAGCAAGACTACCGCCGAGCTACCGATTTGTTGACGACTGCGATCAGCTATAACGCGGACAACGAAGAAGCCAAACTCCTCAAAACAGAATGCGATCAGCAGGTCGGGAATTGACATTCGATGGATCGCATCTATCTCGACCACAACTCGACGACTCCTCTCGACCGAGAGGTCGCTGCTGCCGTCGCCAGTTGCTTTGAACAGCAGACTTTGAATCCGGCCAGCCAACACTGGGGTGGACGCGAAGCACGCCGATGGCTCGATAATTTGCGAGTCGAAATAGGCCAAATGCTGGGCGCGAACATCGACGAATTATCGGGGGATCGGCTGGTTTTTACGAGCGGCGGGACAGAATCGAATAACCTCGCTTTACTCGGTATTTCGGGGGAAACCCCTGGCCAAGTGCTCGTTTCCAGTATCGAACATCCCAGCGTTATCGGGGCAGCTGAAGAACTCCAAAGGCGCGGGTTTGACGTCCAGCACATTCCAACTTCGCCCAACGGTATCGTCGATCTCGCGCGATTGGCCGAGATGCTCACCGACGACACGAAGCTCGTCAGCGTGATGATGGCCAACAATGAAACGGGGGTCATTCAGCCGATCGCGGAGATCGTCGATTTGTGTCGCTCCCGAGAAGTTCCGTTTCACACCGATGCAATCCAAGCGGTAGGCAAGCTCCCTGTCAGCTTCCGCGAACTAAACGTCGATGCACTTTCGTTTACGGCCCATAAGCTGCATGGCCCGCGCGGCATTGGCGGCTTGTTATTTCGCGATGGCTTACAAGTCCAACCACAGATCCACGGCGGATTTCAACAAGAGGGAATTCGTCCCGGTACGGAATCGGTGCCACTAGCTGTCGGTCTTCACACGGCGTTGAAAAAGTGTGTCGACAATTTGGATGCTCGTCGAGCGCACCTGGAACAGCTTCGCAATCAACTCGAACAACGCCTACTCGCCGAATGTTCCTTTGCCGAAGTCGTGGGTGGAAAAGCCGAGCGGCTTCCGAACACGGCGAACATTTCCTTCCGAGGGCTCAACCGACAAGCCGTGTTGATGGCGCTGGACATGCAGCAAGTCGCCTGCTCGACGGGTTCCGCTTGTGCCAGCGGGTCGAGTGACCCGTCCCCTGTGCTGATCGCGATGGGGCTACCGAGCGAGGTAATCGAGGGCGCGTTGCGGTTTAGCGTTGGCGTCGAAAACACGGCGGCCGAAATCGAGATCGCGTGCGGTCTCATTTTGCAAGTGGTTCACAATCTGCGGTCGTAGAGCCAAAGTTCTCTTCGAAGTGCCTGTTTGAGCTCGAAAAACGCGAACGTAAATCCATCGGCACTTGTCTATTTGAGGGGTTCAATTTTGGACTTATTTGGATCCGTTTGGAAGCTTTCAGACAAGAAGCGGTATCGTCGACGTATCTGGTTAATTATTAAATACTTAGCGTTGCGAAAAGCTCCGACAAAAAGGGCGTTGGTGGGTCGTCAATTTGGCAAGAAAGCCTTATAATCTGGGTTTCCAAACTCGCCTCCATTTTTGACTGGACGGAGTCTCTGTGATTAGCGGCGTTTTCTCCCTGCCAACAGCACCTGAAAATGAACGGAGTGCCCCCGTTTCGCCGTCGCGCGAACACGGCTGGTTGCTGCGCGATTACATCGGTGGGCCGGAGAATTGTCTCGCGAAAACGGCTTACGATCAGTTCCTCGTCGGCGGTTACAATCCGCTCGTGCTGTTTGGACCGACTTGTAGCGGCAAGACGCTGCTCCTAAGAGCTCTTGCTGCCCGCTGGCAATCGGAACAGGACAACAATATCTACGCGACGTCGGGTGCCGACTTTGCTCGCCTGCTCGCCCATTCGATCGAGATCGACGCGACTGACGACCTGCGAGAACAGTGCTCAACGGCCAGCCTATTGATCGTCGATAATCTAGAAGAGTTGCGTGGAAAGCCAGCCGCTCAACAATTCCTGACTCAACTAATCGACTTCCATTTAAATTCGGGAAGCCAGCTGCTTTTTTGTTGCTCGGAGTCTCCCGCCCAAGTTGCCGAATTTCAGCCGGCGCTCAGAAGTCGCTTGATGAGTGGATTGTCCATTCCAATCTCGCTCCCTTCGCCCGCAACACGATTTGAAATTGTCGAACGCCTAGCTCAAATCAGTCGGCTCGACTTGCCAAGCGATGTCATGGAGTTGTTGGCTAACGATACAGAACAACAGTTATCACTCAAAACCGTGCCGCAGCTTCATCACGCAGTCGTGCAGCTCGCCCACCAATTTGAAACGATCAACATCCCACTCAATCGCGAAACCGCGGTCCAATTGTTGACTGAAGATCAGTCGTGTTCAGCACCGTCCCTGAAGAGCATCACCAAGGTGGTCTGTCGCTACTTTGGGTTTCGAGTGTCGGACATAGTGAGTTCCAGTCGCCGTCGGGCGATCGTTCGCGCTCGTGGCGTAGCCATTCATTTGTCGCGTCACCTAACCAGTCATAGCCTGGATCAAATCGGCAAACACTTTGGTGGTCGCGATCATACGACCGTCCTGCATGCGTGCCGACAAACCGAAAAACTTCAGCAGACAGATCCTGCAGTCCGAGAGGCTCTTCAACATCTGGAAAGTCTGTTGACGACTGCCACCCACGTTTAACCCGAATTTCGAAATTCGTAAACCACGAGAAGCTTTGTGGAAAACCTGTTCACGAACCGTCGCCAAATGTCAGCGGTTTGGAAGTTACCAACACCGCTTTGAAGCGACCGCAAGAAGCATTCATTCCATAACTTTTCGGTGACCGCGTATTTACCAACCGTCAACATGTTTTCCACCTAGATTCACCCCCAACAAAGAATCTCAACCTCATTGCTTGCAATATGTTGCGGCTTTGAAGATTGAGTTATCGACAAAGAACAGCTCCGTATTACTAATACTGCTGAAAAGAATACTTAGTTAAAGAATATACAACCCAAATCAACTCAGGCGCTGGGATCGACAATGAAGCTCAATCCCGCCCTCGTCCTCCCAGGAAAGGCAACTCGCGATGAAAATCACATGTGATCGGGAAAAGATCCTCGCGGCATTCCAAACCGCGGCAGCTGTAGCTCCAAATCGCAGCCCCAAACCAATTCTTCAGAACGTTAAACTCGAAGTGACCGAATCGTCTGCCGTATTCATGGCAACCGACATGGAAGTAGGAATCCGCATCGACGTCCCAGGCATCGAAGTGGAAACGCCTGGTTCCGTTGTCTTATCGGTAGCTCACTTCGGTTCGATCTTGCGAGAGAGCAACGACGAAAAACTGAGACTCGAAGCAGACGAGCAGGGGGCTGTGATTCGAGGTGAACGCAACGAGTTTAATTTGCCTTCGGCCAACCCACATGAATTCCCCGAAGTCGTTGGATTCGCTGAAGACAAGTTCCACGAAGTGCCGGCTCGACTATTCAAAGAATTAGTTCGTCGCACGCTGTTCGCAACGGATACCGAAAGCAGCCGCTATGCCTTGGGCGGTGTGTTGCTTGAATTCGACAAAGACAAGATTACTGCAGTTGGAACGGACGGTCGCCGCTTGGCCAAGATGGAAGGCCCAGCGATGGCCGTAAACGGTCACGATACTGGCGACGCCATGACGATCGTGCCGACTCGGTCGATGCAGTTGATCGAACGAGCTCTTTCCGAAGACGACGCAGAAATTCAAATCGCTGCTCGAGCAAACGATATTCTCGTGAAGAGCCCCCGAGCTACGATTTACTCGCGATTGGTCGAAGGTCGTTTCCCAAAATGGCGCGACGTTTTCCCAGCCGAACGCGAAGCTTCTCAAATCGAAATGACTGTTGGACCAACGTACTCTGCGTTGCGACAGGCTGCGATTGTCACCAGCCCCGAAAGCCGTGGAATCGATTTCGAGTTCCGCGAAGGTACGCTCACGATGCAAGGTGTGACAGCTGAAGTTGGCCAAGCCAAAGTCGAGATTCCTATCCCGTATTCCGGATCGGAAATCATTTTGACGATGGATCATCGTTTCGTTTCCGATTTCCTCAAAGTGTTGGATAACGAAAAGACGTTTAACATCGAAATTGCCGATAGTGAATCAGCTGCTCTGCTGACCACCGACGATGGCTATGGCTATGTCGTCATGCCGTTAGCGAGAGATCGTTAAGCGAGCAGTCACTAAATCAGATAGCGCATGAGTTGAATTCCCTAGCTGGATCAAAACGTTGAAACGCAAGCCAACGGAATCGCAGATTATCGAGCAATTGAACAGCGATGTACAAAAAAAACAGTACTATCGCCCCGCGGTAAAAATCAACAACATCATTAGCTCTTTGATGTCTCGCCGTGGTTACGCTCAAAAACAATCCAACGAAGAATTGCAACAAGCATGGGCCGCTGCCGCTGGCAAACGACTCGCCAATGAAAGCCGAATTGGCAATATGAAACGTGGAGTCTTAGAGGTATTCGTAAGCAACTCGACCGTACTCCAAGAGATCACCTTTCAAAAACGACGAATCATCAAAAAGCTGAAAGAAACAACGGTTTGTGAAAAACTCAAAGATGTGAAGTTTCGTATCGGGGCGATCAACTGATCAGCTCCAACTAGGAACCCCATTCAGCACAAATCGAATAGAAAACACTCGCAAACGACACGGAAGTTCTTAATCGAAGGAAAAGCATGTCTGACGAAAATAAGCCGGAAGACGAGAATACGCCTGCAGACGAAAACAAACCGGAAAACGACGCGTCTGAAGAGAATGCAAGCTCGGAGAATTCGGCGAGTAGCGAGGCAGGAAATGGTTCAACTGGCGCAGCAGGGAAGCCCGCCGAATTTGATACCAAAGCGAATGAAGAATACACCAACGAAGATATTCAACATTTGTCGGACCTCGAACACGTTCGCGAACGCCCGGCAATGTATATCGGCGATCTTACAGCGCGCGGTCTTCATCACCTTGTCTACGAAGTCGTCGATAACTCAATTGATGAAGCAATGGCCGGTTTTGCGACTCGGATCGGCGTGACGATCAATACCGATGGTTCAGTTACCGTCGATGATGACGGTCGAGGGATTCCCGTCGACACGCACGAACAATTGTCAGAGGAAGAAGGTCGACCGCTCACTACACTCGAAGGTGTTATGACCAAATTGAAATTTGGTGGTAAGTTTGCCAAAGAAGGTGGAGCATACGGTGCCACTGGTGGTCTTCATGGCGTCGGTGTTACCGTCGTGAATTTCCTTTCGCAATGGTGTGAAGTTCAAGTCTTCCGAGATGGTGAAATTCATCAGCAAGAGTACGAACGAGGAGTTCCCACTGGTTCACTCGTCAAAGTTGGCACGACGACAAAAGTCGGAACGAAGACGACTTTTAAGCCCGACAGTACGATCTTTCAAACGACCAAGTACCACTTCGATACGCTTTACAAACGACTGCAAGAGTTAGCATTTCTCAACAGTGGCGTGAAGATCGTCTTCCACGACGCGCGAGTCGGCGAAGGAGACGAGTTCTGTTACGAAAGAGGAATCATCGAGTTTGTAGAGCATCTGAATCGAGCCAGTGATACGGTTCATGGTGATGTGATGCACTTCACGGGAATGTCCGAGGATGGCACGGGTTATGAGATCGCAATTCAATACGCTCGCGAATACACGGAAAATCTGCACTCCTACGTAAACAACATTCATACCATCGAAGGTGGTACGCATGTCTCCGGTTTTCGTTCGGCGCTGACGCGGACTCTTAATTCATATGGCCGCAAGGCGAATATGTTCAAAGACATTATTCCCGCTGGTGAGGATTTTCGCGAAGGTTTGACAGTTGTCATTTCTATGCGAGTTCCCCATCCGCAGTTTGAAGGACAAACCAAAACCAAGCTCGGTAACAGTGAAGTCGAGGGTATCGTAAACTCGGCCATTGGTGAAAATCTCGGCAAGTACCTCGAAGAAAACCCGGCTGTCGCTAAAGTGATTGTTCGCAAAGGTATCGATGCTGCCGAAGTGCGCGAGGCGTCTCGAAAAGCTCGCGAACTGATGCGAAAACGAAAAGGTGCTCTTTCCAGCGGCGGCCTGCCAGGCAAGCTTCGCGACTGTATCAGCCGAGATATGAAGAAATGCGAATTGTACTTGGTGGAAGGTGACTCGGCCGGCGGAAGTGCAGAAGGCGGCCGTCTGAAAGAATACCAGGCCATCCTGCCACTTCGCGGTAAGATCATTAACGCGTACAAATCTCGCGAAGATAAAGTGCTGGCCAACAAGGAAGTGCAAAGCATGATCCAAGCGATTGGGACCGGTTTTGGTATCGATCAAGATTTGGAAAAACTTCGGTACAACAAAGTCATAATCATGACGGATGCCGACGTCGACGGTTCGCACATTCGTACTTTGCTACTCTGCTTCTTCTATCGGCAAATGTACGACTTGGTGAAAGAAGGACACGTCTATGTCGCTCAACCTCCTCTCTTTCGAGTCCGAGCTGGCAAGAAAGTCAATTACATTCAAACCGATGAAGAGATGAAGAGCCAACTTTTGACTCGCGGTTTGGAAGGTGCTGAATTCAATCCGCAAGACGGCCGAACGATTGCCGATGACGATATGAAAAGCCTCTGCGGTGTGTTGGCAACACTTGAAGACGAAGTGCTGAAACTCGAACGACGCGGAATTAGCTTGCGAGTACATGCCGAACGAATGGATCCAGTTACCAGTCGATTGCCGATGTTCCATGTCTTTTATGCCAGCGAGGAAAACTGGTTTACATCGCGCGCCGAAATGGATACCTATGTGCAATCCAAGGAAGCCGAAGCAGCAGCTAAGGCTCCCGAAAAAACTCCCGAAAAAACTCCCGAAAATGGTGCCGTAGATGGTGCCGTAGAGGGTGCCGTAGAGTCCGAGGAAACCAGAATTCCAGTTCACGTCGTAGAATTGCACGAAGTGCGAACTATCAACTCGGCTTTGTCCGACCTGGCTAAACATGGATTCGACATTAACGCTCTACTGCCAGAAGATCGTACCGGCACGGAAGAACCGCGATATGTTCTTCGTCGAGGCGAAAACGAGCGATCAATCGACGATCTTCGAGGACTGGTCGGTGCCGTCAGGGCCGCTGGTGAAAAAGGGCTGCAAGTAACTCGCTTTAAAGGCTTGGGTGAAATGAACGCGGAAGAACTTCGCGAAACGACACTCGATCCTGCAAATCGAACACTACTGAAAGTCACCATGCAGGATGCCGGTGCCGCTGATGATATGTTCCGTGTTCTCATGGGTGACAAAGTCGAACCAAGACGCGAGTTTATCGAAAAGCACGCTCTCGAAGTGAAATTGGACGTGTAGCACGCAGGCTGCCACTCGAAATTAGGTGTTGGCATGGCTGAGCTCAATCAGCCATGTCATTGCCGCCATCTCGTCTTTGTATCTAGAAGTCCGCGCACGCTAGGCGTATCGATTAGCGATAGCTAGCCATCAAAACATTTGATTATGTGGTCTTAATGCGCGACAATTCCATAACGTTCGTTGTCTCATGCATCTTTTTTCAGAGAGAGTTTTCACGTCATGAATCGATCTTTCACAAGATGTCTTAGTCTCTTCATATTGGCGATACTTGCTGTATCCGTGCAAGCGGATGACAGTGTTCGTCGATTGTTGTATGTGTCTTCGCGCGACGGCGCTGGTGGTCGTGGTGGCAAAGGAATCTATGTTTACGACATTGACCATGGCCACAAGTTAGTCAAGTTCATCGACATGCCGGAGTTGGGTGGTACTCGAGGTGCAACAGCGTGTGCCGCGACCGGTCGCTTTTACATTGCACACAACCAAGACAAACTACTTTGCTTGGATCTCAAAACGGAGAAAGTGCTTTGGGAAAAACAGTATCCGAAAGAAGAAGGTGGATGCGATCGCATTGGAATTACGCCGGACGGCAAGAAGCTATACGCTCCTGGAGGTTGGTGGAGTAACAATCCGAATGTCAAAGTTATCGATGGCGAGAACGGCGATTTGATTACCAACGTAGCGATTAGCAAGAGTGGTGGCATCCATAATTTGATTGTTAGTTTGGACGGCACGAGAGTCTATTGTGGTTCTGTTCGCGATGAGATGCTCAGTGTGATCGATACGAAAACAGATACCGTAGTAAAGAAAGTCGGTCCGATCATTGGTGTCATACAGCCGTTGACGATCGACGGTTCGCACAAGCGAGCCTATATCAACACTCATCTTTACCGCAAACCTGGTTACGGAGTTGGTTTCGAGATCGGCGACGTTCAGACGGGCAAGATATTGCATATCGTGAATGTTCCCGGTTTAGAAAATGAAAAGGGCAGGTGTCACGGTATTGGTCTTACGCCGGACGAGAAAGAAGTTTGGTTGTGTGATCAGAGTCGCAAGCAGATGCACGTTTTCGACAATACATCTGCACCACCGAAGTTTGTGAAAACTTTGCCAGTCGCCATTAAGAGTCACGGTTGGATTTGTTTTAGTCGCGATGGTCAATATGCTTGGCCCGATACGGGCGAAGTTTTCGATGCGCGTACAAAAGAGGTCGTTGCCCACTTAACAGAACAGCCAAATGGAAAGGGCAGTCACATCGCCAGCAGCAAATTCATCGAGATTCACTGGAAGGGCGAAGAGGTGATCTGGGCGGGTCGGCAGATGGGTGTCGGATACGTTTCGCCAAAATAGCGAGTTCAAAAATGTACCGATTAACCTATTGGCTCGTTGTTGTTCTCGTGGCCACAACAGCTCAACTATTGATGGCAGTCGACCCTCTGGTGAAACCATTTCCACCGAAGATTGAACATCCAAGCGACAATCCGACGACGCCAGCAAAAGTCTCATTGGGAAAAAAGCTGTTCTTCGATACACGGTTGTCTCAGACGGAAAAGATCTCGTGCAGTAGTTGTCACGACCCGGCGAAAGCATGGACCGATGGTCGACAGTTTGCAATTGGAGTTCATGGGCGAGTTGGCAAACGAAACACACCCTCTTTGTTCAACGTCGCATACAACGAACATCAGTTTTGGAATGGTCGCGTCCTGACGCTGGAGAAGCAGGCGCTCGAGCCGATCAAGCATCCATCTGAAATGAATATGAATTTGAGCAAGTTGGTCGTGAAACTCGAGGAGATCGAGGAATACCGAACAGCCTTCCTCGACGCGTTTGATGGCAGCGTTACCCCAGAGAACATTGGAAAGGCTATCGCCGCGTTTGAGCGAATGATCATTTCTAAAGAAGCGGCCATCGACCGTTACTCGCGGGGTGAAAAGGCCGCTTTGAGTGCCACGGCCAGGCGGGGAATGAATCTATTTTTCGGCGACGCGCGTTGTCATCTTTGCCACTCAGGGCCGAATTTTTCGGACCAGAAATTTCACAACATTGGTGTAGGTGTCGCCGCAAGAGATCAAGGTAGATCATTGGTAACTTCGAGAGTGAAAGACCATGGGGCATTCAAGACACCGACACTTCGCGAAGTAGCTCACACAGCACCCTACATGCACGACGGCAGCATTAAAACGCTTGAAGCAGTCGTCAAGCATTACAATTTTGGCGGAGTTACCGACGCGGAAAATCCCACTCGAGACGAACTGCTCGAGGTGCTTTATCTTTCGGAAAAGCAGGTGTCAGACTTGGTGGTGTTTCTCAAAGAAGGACTAAGCAGCCCCACAAAGTAGTCTTCCTCGGAAGAGGAAGTACTTCTTCTCCAAACAAATCGAAACGTAAGCCATCCGCCTTTGAGCTACGACAAACGTCTTCCTCAGGGAGGCCGAGAAAAAATGTAGCTACGGCAAGAAACCTCTTCCTCGGAGAGGAAGGCCACAATCGGAAGGCCACTTTACGTGAGGATATCTTTTAGCACATGGCCGTGAACGTTGGTCAGTCGGCGTTTGATACCGTTGTGGTAGTAGGTTAGCCGTTCGTGATCGATGCCGAGCAAATGTAGGACTGTGGCGTGATAGTCGTACCAGTTCACGGGGTTTTCAGCGGCTTTCCAGCCGACTTCATCCGTTGTTCCGTAGCTAGTGCCAGATTTCAGTCCAGCCCCGGCCATCCAGATCGAGAATCCATACATGTTGTGATCTCGTCCAGTCCCGACCGTGTTTTCGCCCGACTGAGTAAATGGCGTCCGACCGAATTCACTTGTGAAGAGGACTAAGGTGTCGTCCAGCATTCCACGTTGCCGCAAATCTTTGAGCAGAGCGGCCACGGGCTGGTCTATTCGTCGCGCTTCGCGATTGTGATTGCGGATCATGTCTTCGTGTCCGTCCCAATTGATTCGCGGTGAACCAAACGAACCGCCCGAGAAGAGTTGGACAAAGCGAACGCCGTTTTCCAGCAAACGTCGAGTTAGCAGGCAACGGTTACCGAAGTCTTCGGTTTCTTTGTTATCGATGCCGTACATCGCTCGGGTTTCCGCGGTTTCCTGCGACAAGTCAGTCACTTTGGGAACGGTCAATTGCATTTTCGCCGCCAATTCGTAGGATCGAATGCGCGCGACTAGAGCATCATCGACACCCGTTTTCGCTAGATGCTTACCATTTAATTGAGATAACAATTCGCGAGATTCTAATTCCTGATTCGCGGGTACATCCTTGGCTGGAAAGAGATCTCGAATCGGCGGTCCTTTGGATTGAAACGCGACGCCTTGATGCTCCGCTGGTAAGAATCCATTGGACCAGTTGATCGTGCCGCCAGCGGGAAACCCGCGATTGTCTGGTAACACGACGTAGGCAGGCAACTCGTCGGTCTCGGAACCCAACCCATAAGAAACCCACGACCCCATTACGGGAAAACCGTTTAAGCGGAAGCCAGTATTTTCCTCGAACGTCGCGGGCGTGTGATTCGCCGACTCGGCTACCATCGATCGGATGACTGTAAGTTCATCCGCAACGGTGGCCAGATGAGGGAAGAGTTCGGAGACCCACAATCCACTCTCGCCGCGTTGTTTGAACTCCCAATCGTTCTTCCGAATCAGCCCTACCTTATTGAAGAACGTTTCCGGTCGGTGATCCGAGACCAACGATTTGCCGTGAAACTTGCCAATGTTCGGCTTGTAGTCGAACGAATCGAGGTGGCTTAGTCCCCCACACAAACAGATGTGAATTACCCGTTTCGCTTTCGCTTGATGATGGGGAGGCGGATCATTAGCGCTGCTCGGCACCGTTCCAGCCAAAGACGGCGTGTCTTGGGCCAACAGCGAGGCGAGGGCCGTGCCGGTGAGCGAGGCGGTTGTGAAGTTAAGAAAGTCTCGTCGCGTCGCAGGCTGACGGGCATTCTGAGAGTTTCCGAACATGATCTTATTCCTTAGATTGTTAGCTGGCTGACCGAGTTTTAGAGGCGAATTACTACTGCACGAAAACGAACTCATTGCTGTTAAAAATGATTCGGCAGAGTCCCGGTAATCCATGTTTTTTGGCGAACTGAGCCGCCAGCTTAATTTCTTCTTCATCGGCCGCTCGGCCATAAGCCAACTCGAATGCTAAACCAACTTGTTTGCTCAGATCGTCACCAGCTTCGCTTTTGATTCGCTGAGCAAAGATGTCGGCCATGTGAAACACCAAGGGGTTATTCAGCAGCGCGAGTGCTTGTAGTGGCGTTGTCGTGTTGGCTCGACTCGGCGCGGTCGTCGACGGATCGGGACAGTCGAAGGTATCCAAAAACGGATTGCGACCACCACGAGGCGAAAATCGGTAGATGGTGCGACGAAGACTCTGCTCACCTACCTCATCCAATGGCTCGTAAAAATTACTACCCTTGAACGCAAAGTGGCGAACATCGCGATATCCCTGTCCGCCAATTTGCAAATCGAGGTGATTGGAGATCAGCAACACTGAATCGCGAATCGCTTCCGCTTCCAGTCTTTGAGGAGACTTTCTCCATATCAAATAGTTATCAACGTCGGTTTTCGCCGCGCTAGGATTCGACTTTGAAGACTGTTTGTAGGCCGCCGAAGTAACTATCAAACGATGCATTGGTTTGAGTCGGTAGTCGTTCTTCTTTAACTGACCAGCCAACCACTCCAATAGCTCCGGATGACTCGGTTTGCCACCGTTGTATCCAAAGTCGTTTGGAGTTGTGACGAGACCGCGACCAAAATGATAATGCCAAAGTCGATTGACGATGACACGTGAAAACAACGGATTGTTTTCGTTGGTAATCCAGTCCGCAAGTTTTGTACGACGGTCGGCATCGCGGGCGTTTGGAGGGATTTGGAAGTCGGCATCGACGCCAGGTACGGCACTCAAACCGGCAGGTGCGACAACTTCTCCGGGATCGGCAACGTTTCCGCGCCGCAGCAATTTCGTTTCGCCAGGATTGCTCGATACACAGGTGTACATCTTCCGTGCAGAAGTATCGGACAACGACTGTTTCTCGTGACTCAGTTTCCGAATTTCGCCTTTCGCAGTTGCACGTTGAAGACGCTGTGACCGACTCAGGCTCTTTTGGAGAAGTTGCTCAGAGACGTATTTGAGATCCTTGGCGCCGGCTGAGAGGGCGACTTCTTCGGGCTTGAGAGCTCGATTGTAAAACTGTGCTCGATGAATTTGCGCGGCGAGCATCCTACCAGTTCCAGCGGAAGTTCCGTGTCGCAAGCCAAAAACTATCTGAGCGGAATTGGCGGCGTAACGCTGAAGCCCACCGGGCTTGTAAGGTTTTCCGTAGGGTTTTCCATCGCGGTAACCGGTAATCGTTCCGTCTTTCGTGTAGACGATTGCAAAGTGGACCGAACGACTTGTCGCTTCCGTTTCCTCGCCACCTCCAAATGATCTAGTACGAACAAAGCCATTACTGCCCGCCATCCACTTCTTGGGTTCTTGTTCACCGAAAACGATCGCATCAAAAGTGGTTCCATTGTTAGTTTGGATGCTGATTGCACCGCCACCGCGCTGATTGAGATTGTCTAGCTGAACCCATGCTTCGATCGTTTTCTCTACCACGGCAATCGGTATTGGCTTGGATCTAACGTAGGCGTTTTTACCGTCGACAATAAGCGATCCGTTTTCCACTTTCGCTCCGCCAATCAACTCGGCGTCGAGGACACCTTTACTGTCTTTTACGTCGCCATCGAATTCCCACGTCGCATAGGCCAAAGGAGGTTCGGGACCTTTGACTGTGCCATTCTCGCGATCCTTGATGATTCTCGCGCGGATCGGGTCTTCCACCGCGGAGACTACTTTCGTTAGACTTGCGAGTAACTTGTCGATTGTGGCGATCCGTTTTTTACTGTCCGCTGGTGGAGAGGTTTTTACTGTTCGCTCGCCGTGTTTAACACCCGTTAGAGTCGCAGCGAATTGGTAGTATTCCTTTTGCGAAATCGGGTCGAATTTGTGATCGTGACAGCGAGCACAGTTGGTGGTTAGTCCGAGGAAAGTCTGACTGACGACTCCGACGAGATCTTCAATTTCATCCTGAGCCATCGTCATTCTCATCTTTTGGCTCGAGGGCAAAGTCGTGTTGTGTGCCCCAGCCACTAGAAAACCGGCCGCGGCAACGGACTGTGCGTCATTTGGATCTAGTACATCGCCAGCTAGTTGCAGGCGTACAAATTCATCGTACGGCATGTCTTGGTTGAGGGCATCGATTACCCAGTTGCGATAGTACCATGCGTTGTTCCGCGGCTGGTCGTATTCGAAACCATTACTCTCGCCAAAACGGACAACGTCTAACCAGTGTCTCGCCCAACGCTCACCATAGTGGGGCGACTCTAGGAGGCGATCGACCATTTTTTCGTAAGCATCTTTCGAAGTATCCGACACGTATGCTTCGATCTGCTGCGGTGAGGGCGGCAGCCCTAATAAGTCGAACGACAGTCGACGAACGAGAGTCAGCTTATCGGCTTCGGCAGACGGAGTCAGCTTGGCGTCGACCAACTTTGCGTGAATGAAGCCATCGATCGGATTGGAATTCCAACTTTGAGGGCGCTGGCCAGCTGGTGATTCGACTTGTCTCAACGGTTGTAAAGACCACCAGTCGTAACCGGCTCGAGACGCGGTAGAGAATCGAAACGGATCAATTTTTTCCGTGCCCCATTTCGCGCCACTTGCAAGCCAGTTTTTGAGGAGCAGTTTTTCATCAGCTGGTAGCGGCTTCTTGGGCGGCATCTCATCCGAGTCGATGTATTCCCAGAGCAGGCTCTCAGCGAGCTTTCCGGCTGCAATGACCACGCCCGTCTCGCCACCCTTCAAAGCGCTGGCCTGCGATGACAGATCCAGTTTGCCCTTCGGTTCGGCTCCGCTATGACAACTCAGGCATCGTCGCGCGATTAGGGGCGCAATTTGACGATCAAATTGTTCCGCTTCTGTTGGCTCCGCAACGGATGTGCTGACGAGCGAACTTAGGACGGAAAAACAGACAAACAATCGAAGTAAATGCCGCATCTTTCAATGCACCTTGTAATTAATAGTCTTCATTTTCCGAGGCAGAACTTTTTCGTGCGACGGTACACGTCCGGCGTGAGCACAACGCGCTAGAGATATGATGGTTCTAGTTTGGCAAGTCCGGCGGTGACATTCCAGCCTTTGAGTGGCGGGGAGCCAAAATATGCGGGTTTTGGCAAGAATATTGACGGTTGGGGCAATCGACAACCCAGAGAAGCTTATCGAGTGTTGAATTTCGAACGATTACATCAGCGGCAGAATTGGCTTGCCCGATTGCACGACTTGAGCAACATCGCGGGGCAGGCTCGAGTCGAGTCGCAGTTCTCCCAGATTAAAGAGCGTATGCATCATCGTCGACATCATATGGGTCGGATTGTAGGGGTCGGTGGCCGGTCTTGTGGCGTGGCTATCCGATTGGCCGATGACGTGCCCCATTTTTAAGCCGCCACCATAAAGCAACATCGGAGTGAGCTCGCCGTAGTGATCGCGGCCGCCGTTGTTGTTGATCCGAGGTGTTCTGCCCATTTCGCCAGTCACCACCAAAAGCACTTTGTCGCGCAAACCTCGAGCTTCGCAGTCTTCGATAAATGCGGCGACGGCGTGATCGACTTGCGGGCCGAGCCAACGCATGCCCGCTAGTCCTTTTGGGCTGTTGCCGTTGCTGTGCATATCCCAACCACAATCGGAGACCGTGACGAATCCACAACCGGATTCGACCAACCGACGCGCCAGCAGCATTTGCCGGCCGAGCAAGTTGGTAGAGCGACGCATGTCGCCCCAACGCTGTACCTCTTCGTTGCGGAAGCAATGACTCGTGTCGTAACGATCGACGATTTTCGGATCCTCTTTGGAGAGATCAAACGCCTCCGCAACTCCACCTGTGATCACTTCGTACGCTTGTTGTTGAAGCTTGTCCAAACTGTCGATTCGGCCATCGATGTCCATTTTCCGACGCATGCGATCAAGCTGCGAAAGCATTTCCCGCCGGTCCGCGAAACGTTCTGGCGAAATCGCCATTTCCATATTGCTTTGCAGAGGCCCGCCGCCACTTGGGCTGAACGCTTCGTAATTCTTCCCCAACACTCCCGGTTGAGTCAGACCTGGAAGATGACCCGTCTCGAAATTTCGACCGATCTTGAATTGCTCAGGAGCAACCGCTTCTGGCAAAACCAGCGTGTGGAGTGGCGCACCAGTCTTGGGATGGTTAGTGCCAACAACTCGAGTGTAGAGCGCGCCGAGAGCCGCTTTGGTTTCGTTGCGAGCAGTCGTTACCGATACGTATTCGTGACCACCGTTCTTCGATTGGAACGAACGAACAATGGAAAACTTCTTCGCTAACTTCGCCAACTGTGGAAAGTGACTGCCAAACGTGATGCCAGGATGAGCGGTCGGAATTTCACCAAAAATGCTGCGGATCTCCGAGGGAGCCGACATCTTGGGATCAAATGTTTCGATATGCGATGGACCGCCGCCAAGAAACAAAAAGACAACAGATTTGCCAGTAGCGTATTCCTTCAATCCTTCAGACGACAACGCCGCCTGGTTAAACAAACCAGACGCGCCCAGTCCCAAACAACTCAACCCGCCAACTCGCAGGAACTCACGACGCCTAAACCCTTGGCAGTCGCGCGTCGGTTGTGGATCGTAAATTGAAAGCATCTTCAGCTCCAATACGGGCAGCAGGAATCCTATCCATCAATCAGCGTTGATATTACGATTAAATCGGCATCTGTGTCAATTAAAATAAGCCAACTAGGTGATGGTTGGCAAAAAATGACACCTAATCGCAAATAGAGCGTCAGTAAAGGTTTGCAGTTTGTGCGGATAGAAATGGTGGGATCATAGGATGGGTATGAGTCTCCATTATAACAACAAACGTCGAGGAAATCGCCCAATGTTGCCTGCCCCGCCATGGCAGAAGCCAATCCACAGCTGAAGCTCTGCCTCGGAGAGGCAGGCTACTATGGGAAAGGCAGGCTGCTATGGCTACTTCAAATCGCGTTTGGCGTCTTTCTGATATTGTTTAAACAGGTCGTCCCATTGTTTGACCATGTCGGCAACACGGGCAGCTTGTTTTTTGGCAAGGTTGTTTGTTTCGTTTGGATCCTTTTCCAAATCGTAAAGTTCCCAAGGATCGCCCTTTGCCGCCACCAGTTTCCAATCGTCGATTCGCAATGCTCGATTGCCTTCGTGTAACCACCACAGGAAATCGCGGTCGATCTTAACGTCCTTGCTAAACGCGGGAATCAAACTGCGGCCCGGAAACTGTGGAGTGTTGACTCCCAATTCTCGCTTGATCCCAGCGACCTGTAGAATTGTCGGCGCGAGATCGATCGCGTGACCCGGAGTGTTTCGCAATTGACCAGCGTTAGATAAACCTTGAGGCCAGTGGACAATTAACGGCGTCGCCGTTCCTCCCTCGTGGACCCATGTCTTATGGCGCCGGAAGGGCGTGTTTGAAGCCGTCGAAAAACCGGGACCGAGACAAAGATACGTTGCGGCGGATCCCGGCGACGCCTCTGGATCGTGACCATCGTTTCGCACCATAATTTCGGCACTCGCACCGTTGTCCGAGAAAAACATAATCAAAGTATTCTCGATTGCGTTCATCTTCTTCAGCTGCTTCAGGACTCGACCTATCTCTTGGTCGACTCGATCGATCATGGCCGCGTGCAGTGCCATCTTCATCGCCTGAAAATCGCGCTGCTGGTCTGTCAATGAACTCCAGTCCAGTGGTCGATTTACTTCTCCGTCACCCAAGATCTTCAGCGCGTCGGGGAAATGGTAGGGAGGTCCAATTTCTTTCTCAAACGCAGAGAGCTTCCCTTTTGCGATTCCGCTTTTCAATTGCCGAGCCCATCGCTGGTTGCGAATCTTTTCCCAACCGACTTGGTACACATCTTTGTACTTAGCGATATCTTCCGGAAGAGCGTGCAGCGGAAAATGCGGTGCGGTAAACGCAAGGTATTGAAAAAACGGTTTGTCGGAATGCTCTTGTTCGTGCTGCTGCAGAAACTCAATACAGCTATCGGCAATCGCCGTCGTTCCGTAAAACCCCGTTCCTCGTTCGACAGGTGGCAGCTTCGCATCGTCTTTGAAATGAACCGCGGGACTGAAAAACCGACCCTGGTCGCGCAGATAATACGAACGGTGAAAGCCAGTCGCAATCGGGGTGCTGTCGACGTGCCATTTCCCCGAGTGATACGAACGATAGCCTGCCGAGGCGAGCATTGTTGGCAATAGTTTCGCCCACTCGGGACGCTTGCCGCGACCACCACTGGGGACACCTGGTATCACATCCCGGCGGACTTGGTGTGGGTAATAGCCGGTCAATAAAGAGGCTCGTGTGGGCCAACAGCGACCCGTGTTATGGAATTGCGTAAATCGCAATCCCTCTTTTCCCAATCGATCTAAATTTGGCGTTTGGATTTCGCTTCCGTAACACCCCACATCAGAAAAACCTAGATCGTCGACGAGTATTACGAGGACGTTTGGTCGACCAGCGTTGGCTGCTGAAATCAAAACGAACGAGAAAATCGACGCGACAGCTAACAATAAGAACGTTCTCATGGTGAAACTCTGGAGCCCATAGTGATTCAATTGAAGTCGATTACAACGCGACGAAAGTTGATGCATATTAGTCGACAGTTACTCAATAACCAAGTGAACGGTCTGATAGTGTCTCATTCACGACAAGTGGTTGGATTGTTAAGATTCGAGAAGAGCAAACTCATATTCGAAAGGTGAGGAAATTGTCTAGTCTCAGTCCATCGCTTGAAACGCTGCTTCGAGAATCGCTTTCGAGTCGGGACTTGCTCGCTTACTTTGAGCAAATTTCGCAAAAGGCTCGGTTAACCTTTTTAATGCGAGTGACGGCGGTTACCGATAGCGAATCAGCACCTCTTGGCGCTTCCCGCCTGGGCGGTACACCGGATTTGCCCCCGGAAATCGCTTGGCCGCGCAATCCAGAGGATGACTTGTTATTGGACTTCATTGGACAAATCAATCTCGCACAACTTCCCGAGGCCGGTCAAACGCTGCCGAGCACGGGACTGATTTCGATGTATTCGCAACAAGACAGCGCCAGTGAAAACCCGCACAAGATTCTAAACTTTGACTCTCCAATCGATTCATTGGTGCGAACAGAAACTCCGTCCGCTGGAATGTTCTCGGACGAAGACACCGATGAGCCCTACGGATCGCTATTGGTTACCGAGTTTGTTCCTAGCGTCTCATTGCCGGAATCGCTGTGGGCATTTCCAGATTTCGCGGACGAAATTCACGACGCCTATTCTGAACTATTGACCGAACTCTACAGCGATCCAAAACAAAAAGAACCGTCGAGTCGGTTACTTGGCTATCCCTTTGATCCCTTTGTTTCCGGACATGCGAGCGGTGACTGGGAGTTACTTGCGGAAATTGAATCCCATTTCCATTTGGGCAAATGCTTGATGGGCTTCTGGGACGCAGGGTCGCTTCAACTAACAGTTCCACAACAGCAGTTGAGCACGTGCGATTTCAAAGAATCTGAGGCGGCCATCGTTTCGATGTAGCAACCGGCCGATGAACAGCGAATTTCGAGTTAAGCAATCACGTCCTTGACTACGTTGCCGTAAACGTCGGTAAGACGGAAATCTCGACCGCTATATCGATAGGTCAGTTTCTCGTGGTCGAGTCCCATTTGGTGCAACATGGTCGCGTGCAGGTCGTGTACGTGTACACGGTTTTCGACCGCAGTACAGCCAAATTGATCGGTGGCACCATAGCTGAAACCGGGTTTGACTCCGCCGCCCGCCATCCAAACGGTGAAACCATAGTGATCGTGATCGCGACCCTTCTGACCTTCCGATGTCGGAGCTCGACCAAACTCGCCGCCCCAAACCACAAGCGTTTCTTCGAGCAGCCCTCGCTGTTTGAGGTCCATAATCAACGCCGCGATTCCTTGATCGCATGCCTTTGCGAGTTTCGCGTGACCGCCGACAATGTCGCCGTGCCCAGTATCCCACGCGATATCGTAACCATCGATGGAGTGGGACAGTTGTACCGTGCGAACTCCGCGCTCGATCAGCCGTCGAGCTAGCAGACAACCTTTTGCGTATTCCGAACCGCCGTACATGTCGAGAGTATTCTTCGTCTCAGTGCTCAGGTCAAAAGCCTCTGGAACGGCGAACTGCATTCGGAACGCCATCTCCATTGTTTGAATACTCGCCTCCAACTGCTGGTCTTGCTGAATCTTCTCCAAGTGGAGTTTATTCAATTGAGTCAACAAATCCGCTTGGCGGCGTTGCTCTGCTCGTGGAAGGTGTTGGTTCTTCAAGTCCTTCAAGATTTGAGCGGGCTTCATTTGCGCAATATTCACGTACGTGCCCGCGTAGCAGCCGGGCAGAAAAGCGTTTCCCCAGTTGGCGAGTTTGCCGCGCGGTTGGGCCCGAGGACTCATCGATACAAACCCGGGCAGATTTTCGTTTTCACTTCCCAAACCATACACCAGCCAAGATCCTAAACTCGGGCGACTCGGCTGCAAGTGGCCGAGGTTGTACATCAGGATTGCACCAGCGTGTTCGGGAATGTCGGTGTGCATCGAGTGGATAAAGCAGATGTCGTCGACCAACGCTCCCACTCGCGGGAAAATATCGCTGACCCATTTGCCGCACTGACCATATTGCTTAAATCCGAACGGCGATGGCATCAAACCGTTCTTGGTGTTTCGAAGTGTTTTGCGGTCGACTATCTTTGGACGTTGTCCCGCGTTCTTGGCGATCTCCGGTTTGTAGTCGAACGTGTCGACTTGCGATGGACCACCTGGCATGAACAACTGAATGATATGTTTTGCTTTGGGAGCAAAGTGCGGCGCCTTCACGGCTAACGGATTTGCATTCGATTGAGCTGGCGCCGCTAACAAACCCGCGTCGGACATGACTCCGGCTAATCCGAGTGTTCCAAAGCCCGCACCGATTCGACTAATCATGTCGCGTCGCGAAATGGGTGGCAGAGGATTTCGATGGGCCATGTTTGTCTCCCGAGTCGAATTGGTGTTCGGATATCGTCGTTGAATATATCTGGTATCGGGCAAATCCGCTAATCTCTGCAAGCAAGCCGAGCTAAATCGCGGGAAAACGTTGGAATCACATCACCACTTTTTCCAACGGTTTGATGCGGATGCTCTTAAACCAAACTTCCGATTTATGGTCCTGAAGCAGAATTACTCCGGGTCCGATGGCAAAGTCTTTGACGCTATTGAATTTGCTCTTCTTGATTTTGTTTTGCCATTCTTTGTTGCCGATGAAGGCTTCGACTATCTTTTTCCCGTTGAGCCAATGTTCGACTTTGCCATTATCGACCACAATTCTGGTTTGGTTGAATTCCTCCAAGGGCCTCAACTCTTTTTCGTCAGTGTCTGCCGCGTAAAGGCCATAGAGCGATCCAGCGCTGGTGAGAGCATTGCGGCCATTGCCGTGATTGGCATCGTCGAGCAACTGGAATTCACATCCATAGTATCGCTTGCCGCGATTGGACTGCGAATTCTTGGCGAGATACTTTAGTCCGCTGTTGCCTCCTTTTGCGATTCGCCATTCAAACTCCAACTCGAAGTTCTCAAACGCTTGGGTTGTCTTGATGTACCCAGCTCGTTCCTTACCGCGTTTGAGATGAATCGTGCCATCGACGACTTCCCAGCCTTTGGTAATTGGCTTGTCATCCAAAGTGACCCAGCCGTCCAACGACTTGCCGTCAAATAACGAGATTGTATCCTCGGCATTCGCGGCCGAAGCCAAGGGAAACACCAATAGAATTGCAAAGAAATAGCGGGGCATAAACTGTCGGCTTTCGGTCTTGAGTGGATATCGAATTGCAGAGACCAGAACTTTGATTTAGGAAGACAATTGAAATGAAATTAGTTGGTCTTCTTTTTCGACTTTGAATTTGATCGTTTGAGGACCAGCGCCGATTTGCAATTGAAATTCTTTGCCTTTGGGTAGAGCTTTGGTGATGTGGTCGTTGGCATCGAAGCGTTCGTCATTCGTCTTAGCAGCAAAGACGGACTTGCCTTCGTCATCCAGTACTTTGATACGAGCGTTGAGACGTTGGCCTTTAGCATCGAGTACTCGGAACATCACGCGGACATGGCCCTCGGGAATTTTCGCATCGCGGTTTGTGTAGCGATCGGTAACATTGACGGCGCGGATATAATCGATCCGTGGATCCCACACCAAGGGGAAGTTGATTGGTGTCTTCTTCCAGCTGGTCGCGTAGATCGAATTCAAATAGGAATCGCGATTGGCCTTTGACGCTCGGCCGAGAAACCACGCTCGGTCGAGGTTGTTTCCAGTTGGTTCGGCGGCGCCAGTAAAATGCCATCCGTCGTCCCAAACTTCGACCCAAGAGTGATTGCCGCTATTGTCGGACCATAGTGGAGTACCAACGAACCGCGCGGGAATGCCCTGCGAGCGGCAAGCGTCAATCAAGAGCACTGTTAGTCCCGAGCAAGACGCCAATCCCGACTCGATCGATTCGTACGGGCTTTGGTCAGCCTTTCGACGTTTCGTTGAATAGCGAACTTTTAGCGTCGGAAAGACTCTTTGATTCAACAACGCTGCGGCCTCACCAGGAGTTTTCGCGTCTTTGATTAGCGGCTTGAACCTCTTGAGAAAATCTTCTCGCCAGTCATCGCGGCGTTCGTTAATACTGGCGTAGGGCAAGACATCGTTGAAGAAGACTTCTTTGGGGATTTGGTCCTTCCAAGGCGACTCGTTCCACGCTTGGTATGCGAACTTCACATTGTTCAGCAGGTATTTGGCGGACAATTTTTGCAGGTCTCGTTCGGGCATATGTGAAACGAGAAATTGCATTCCTTCGGCCTGCGCTTTGGGAACGTCTTTTAACGCTCGCTCGATTTCGCCGCGATTGTCTTTGGCCCGCGTCAGGGCCGACTCGATAAGGCCTTCAGCCGACAAAACAGGTTGTAGCAAAAGTGCCAACAGGATGGCGACTGAGGCACGAAAGATTGATTGCATCGCGGTTTTCCCACCGTATAAGACTCGGGTTTTTTTGGTCTTCCAGGAATTCTGTTACTTCGATTTCACCGTCTTGGGCATTTGACTCTGCGGTCCCTCAAATCGCTGGACGCGATATGATTGGGACCGCCTGCCAAATACCCGTGACGTCTGTTTTGAGTTAAGCGAATTCCCGGAAGCCCT
>Ga0115002_10000813_pt1 | contig 44004 bp, 39 predicted proteins | sample ArcticOcean_MG_C_8_FD_89576 | JGI IMG/M metagenome (GOLD analysis project Ga0115002, IMG submission 89576) | Marine microbial communities from western Arctic Ocean - ArcticOcean_MG_CB11_86 | ecosystem: Environmental > Aquatic > Marine > Oceanic | place: Arctic Ocean: Canada Basin | collected... | reverse complement strand
GCGCCGAAGGATGTGGGTCTCAAGCGGCCTTCGAAGAGGCCCGTAATTACCCAACGCGACCTTCGCGGACCGGCCCTGGGAATCGACGACCTCGACGCTGAGATCGATGAGTTGCTCCTCGTCGTCGTCCTCGGCTCCGAGAGGTTCGTCATTCTCCTCGTCACCGTCCTCGCCCTGTGCGTCTCTCGGACCAGGCGTTCCTGGCACGGCAGCAAGGGCAATCTGAAGCGACGCCCCCTCCCCCAGCCTCCACGCGCGACCCAGCGTGTCAGGTAACGAGAGCGTGAAGGAAGCGGGGCGACCCAGTTCCTCAGAGCCCTTCACTTCCCGGTTCCAGCCGAGCCATAACGCCTGGTTCGTCTGTGAGGACGATGTGGTCGGACGATTCCGGGAGCGGAGCACCAACTCCCCTTCCCTCCACGTGGAGAGGCTGTCCCCATCGAGCTCGACCCCGGCGGCACTCCCCGTTGTCACGTCGATGTCTTCTTCGAACGTCGCGAGCGGCCGAAAGCTGCCGTCTTCGAAGCGGGTGGTGTACATGGTCTTCGGTAGCCACCCGCCGGCTACTCGGTGGTCGCGGAAAATGGGCAGATACTCCCCGTTGCCCTTCAGCGAGTATTCCAAAAAAGCGGATACGTAGATCTTCGCGAACTCCTGTTGCTCGCGCGGATCGAGGAGGGGTCGCAGGTCGAGCGTGCGGCCGCTCCGGGGCCCGTTGTCGTGGGGCCCCCAAACACTATTCCACTGACCGTGGTTCGCACGGTACACGAATATGGCCGTCTTCAGGTGCGGCTGATCGTCTGTGAACTTCACGCGGCTATAGAGCCTGAGCCCGTGGAAGCTCGTGACGTCCCCGTCATGAGAGCCGTGGAACACCATGTAGTTGACGTTCTCAACCGGGACGAATCGATCCGTTGGGAGGTATTGGCCGTCCACAGGTGCGATCGCGACGATGGCCTTGATGTCGAAGTTGAAATCGAAGGTCAGGTTGGCGTCGTCCGGGTAATGGCTGAGGCGGTTGAAGGCCGCCGCGTGCCCCACGGCTCCTCCACCGCGCGAGTGACCCATGAGCGCGAGGTTCCCCATGTCCACCTTGCCGAAGAACGGATTCTCGGCGTCTTCGTTGAACTCGCCCCACGCCTCGAGGTGCTTGAGCAGCAGCCAACCCCTTGCGTCGTTCTCCTGGCGGATCCCGCCGTTCACGAAGTTCATATCGATCGAAGCCAGGATATATCCCCGGCTCGCCAGCAACTCCCCTAGGTAGTCGTAACCGGGGTCCGAGAAGTCCTTCATATTGTGGTTTCCGTGCACCACCAGGATCAACGGAAAGGGCCCGTCGCCGTCGGGGTACCATACGCGTCCGTTCAGCGGGAACTCCTCTGGAGTGAAGCCCCAGTACCCGTTCCTGGAATCTGCCTGATCCCCGAGATCAATCAGCTTGGAGGCATCCACAGTCACGGTGTTGAACGCCACGCCCTCGCGGTATTCCTGGCGGTTCTTGTCGTCACCGTGCCCATAAGTGAGGGTGCGGACCGCTAATCCACCCCGCGCCGAGGGGCTGGATCCCACCATGAGCTGTCGAGCCAGCACCGTGGGATGATCGCTCTCCTCCAACTGCACGGCCCCCCGGCAACCGGCGACCGCAAGGACCAGGAGCCCGACTATTACGGAACGGCAGCATCTCGGCACGGGCATGTCTCTCCAGCTTTCCACGTGGTTTCGTGCGAGAGGGGGGGGCAAGGTCCGGACGGACTCAGCGCGGATTGTAGGAGGCAGGCAGGCATCTGGGCAATTCCTTTGGTGGACACGGAAGCCTGGACCGCGGGCTCCCCCTTCGCGAATGTTCCGGGTCGCGCTCGGGCATCCAATGAGATCCCGACCAGACTCTCCACACTGTAAGGGACCTCGACGACCGTCCCGCACACTTAAGACACGGGTGACCCAAATGCCGAATCGCATCGCACAATTCACAACGAACCAGGGGACGTTCAAGGTCGAGCTCTTCGAGGAGCGCGCGCCAGGAACGACGAAGAACTTCATCGACCTCGTCGAAAAGGAATACTACGACGGTCTCGTCTTCCACCGCGTCATCGCCGACTTCATGATCCAGGGCGGATGTCCCACCGGAAACGGGACGGGTGGGCCCGGCTACACGATCGATGACGAATTCCACGCCGAACTACGGCATGACGTTGAAGGCGTACTCTCCATGGCCAACTCAGGGCCGAACACGGGCGGGTCACAGTTCTTTGTGACACTCGTGCCTACCGCATGGCTGGACGGCAAGCATGCTGTTTTCGGCAAAGTCGTCGAGGGAATGGACCTCGTGAGCACGATTGGAACCACGGCCACTGGGCCAGGAGACAGGCCCCTCCAGGACGTCCTCATGGAAAAGGTCGAGATCCTGAAGAGCTGATCTGGAGGTGATACGCGGTGTTACGCTTTGGGCCTAAAGGTCTACCTATACCCAGCTGCCTGAAGTGTAAACAGCTCGGCGTACCTCCCCCCCAACGCGAGCAGTTCTTCGTGGGTGCCGTCCTCATGAACGCTCCCGTGCTCTAGGACCACGATCCGGTCGGCCATCCGGACCGTTGAGAAACGATGAGAAATGAGCACCGCCATTTTCCCGCTGGTCAGTTCTGCGAACCGCTCGAACACCTGAAACTCGGCCCTGGCATCCAACGCCGCGGTCGGCTCGTCGAGAATGAGAACCTGGGCGTCTCGCATATAGGCGCGGGCGAGGCCCACCTTCTGCCACTCACCCCCCGAGAGGTTGGCTCCACCCTCGAATCGGCGCCCCAGCATGTGCTCGAAGCCCCCCTCAAGCTCGGAGACGACGGAGTCGGCGAGGCTGTTCTGGGCGGCTTCCACAATGCGCGCTTGGTCGTCCAGAGCCTCGATCTGCCCTACGGCAATGTTCTCCCGCATGATGAGGTCGTAGCGCACGAAGTCCTGGAAAATCACCCCCATGGCCCCGCGCAGGTCATCCACGTCGTATTCCTTCAGATCGACGCCGTCCAGAAGGATCCGTCCCTCAGTCGGGTCGTAGAGTCGCGCCAGGAGCTTCACCAGGGTGGTCTTGCCCGCACCGTTTTCGCCCACGAGGGCCACGCGCTCACCCGCTCGGATGTGGAACGAAACACCCCGAATCGCCCATCGGTCACTATCAGGATACCGGAAGCCGACATCGTCGAAGACGATTCTGTCCTGGATCTGGCGAGGAACCGGTTTCGGATTGGGGGGACTAGGGGCGGCCGGCTTCATCTCCAGAAAGGTGAAGAGGTCGCGAAGAAAGAGGCTCTGTTCGTACACGTCCGCAGAGCGAAGGAGGATACCGCTGATCAGCGCCCGGCTTCGCTGGAAGGACCCTACCAAGAACGTGAGGTCTCCCAACGTCAGAATCCCACGCACGGTGTCCACGACGATGAACACGTTCGCCGCGTAGTAGCCGAGCGTCGATACCGCAGTCAGGCCCCCTGACGTCGCGGCCCTCTTGGTCGAAAGCTCTTTGTTGGCTAAGTAGAAGTCGTCGGCCAGCCGCTCATATTTCCTAGTAAAGTAGTCGGAGAGCCCGAACAGCTTCACCTCCTTAGCCGTCACGTTGCTCGTGGCCACATAGCGCAGGTAATCCAGCTTTCTCCGCTCGGGAGTCCACTTGAATAGCAACGAATAGGACAGTCCGGCAAAGTGCGTTTCTCCTATGAACGACGGCAGGACAGCCACCACGAGCAGTAGTAGTAGCCACACGTTGAAGGCCACCAAGGCCACCAGAAGAGAGGCGAGGGTGAGGGCGCTCTGAGCAATCCCGAGCAAGAGGGCGACCAACCCGATGCGTCCTACGGTCTGACGCCGAGCTCTCTCGAGAGAGTCGTAGAACTGCGGGTCCTCGAAGTTTTCGAGATCGAGAGTCGCCGCGTGCTCCATGATGCGAACCGAGAGCCGATTGCCGAACAAGTCCGCGAGCAGGCTTTCCAACAGGTTCGAGGCACGCTGGAACAGGTCCGACACCAAAGCCACCGCAAGCTCCAGCACGACCAGACGCATGATTCCAGTCCAGTCGGGCTGGGCAGCTCCGACGTTCGCCAGAATCGCATCGATAATGAGCTTGCCGATCCAAAGCTGTACGACAGGAGAGAAGGCCAGGACCAGTCGTAGGAAGACGATGGCGGTCGCATAGGCCGGCTGTGCGCGCCAGACCATACGCAAGAATCGCGGGACCAATCGGAGCGCGACCAATCGCTCCTTGAAAGGCGGCAAGTCGACCGACCGTTGCCGTCCGAGGCCGGGAGGCACCGGCTACAAGCTCGCTTCGAGTGGGGTGATCAAGCCTCGTCGAGCGCCAACATCCTGCTGCCGAACTCCCGGTCCAGCATGAGGAGCGCAGCCCGATCGTCCCCGGCCATCCCCACCTGATCCCGGGCGGCCGAAGCGCTGTCCTCTTCCTCAACCTGCTCGGCGATAAACCACTGTAGCTCTTGCTGGGCGGCCCAATCTCCCTCCTCGCCCGCCAACTCGAAGAGTCTGTGGATGAGACCGGTCACCTTCTGCTCGTGCGTCAGCACGCTCTCGAAAATCTCGGCCGGAGTGCCGAACTGGGTTTGCGGACCGTCGATGGGCTGAAGTTGGACTCGTCCGCCGCGCCGTAGTACGTGGTCGTGGAGTCTGAGCGCGTGCATCACCTCCTCCTGAGCCTGCAACTTCATCCAATGTGCGAATCCAGGAAGATTCTCGGCTTCGAAGTGGGCCGAGATCGACAGATACAAATATGACGCAAGGAACTCATGCTTGATCTGATCGTTAAATGCGGCCTGTACCGTGTCGTTCATTGAGACCTCTGACTGACTGAGCTTCCGACCACTGCCCCGTAGGACCCGCGCCCGAGGAACGGTTCACTGCTACCCCCCACCTCACCAGAAGTGCAGACACGCCGCCGCGGCATCCTAACGACCGATATCAGTGCTTCGGATCGAGCGGCTGATGCGGTTCTTCTCCCCCTCGCATGATCTACTAGAGCCTACCGAGGAGTGTATCGCTCCCGGCTTCGCTAGCCCCGAAGAGTCCGTACTCGCTGGCTTCCGCCTGTATGGCGGCACCGTGCAGGTTGAGCCAAAGGTCAAACTTCTCGCTCACTCTCATGACACGGTAGAAGTACCGCCGCTCACCATGACGCTTGAAAATCAGATCCACGGCGAAGGCCACGAACGACACCGTGAATACCGTACCGTCCTTGAGGCCATCGATCAGAAACTTAATCTGAAAGATGGCAAAATCCCGGATCGAGACCTTGGTTATGTGGTCCACGCCTATACCCTATTCCCGTTCTTGCCGACGATACGATTTGACGCGGCGAACCCTGCGGATCTATTACGTGTTTTCCTTCGCCTCCGCCAGCTTTCGGGGCGGTGGGATTCCTAGGGAGAGAGAGGAACCTTTCACGGGGGGTTTACGTAACGATAGGTCCCCCTCGGCCCAAGCTTGGCGCGCTTCCACGCGTTCGAGCGAGCGAGCCCGGGAAAGGGAGTGTCGACGACGAGATTGGAGCGAACAGTGCGCGCATTGGTGTCTCTCTTGAGTGCGGCCACGCTTACGCTCGCCAGCGGCACTCCGACACCTCCCGTCGGGTCCCACGCCCAACCCCACGCGCGGCCGTTGATGTCCTCCTCTGGGTCAATCGAAGGACAGGGTGGCAACCAGGCCGGGTCCGGCAACCCCATTGGCGGTGGTCCAGGTGACGTCTCCCCCGGCGACATCAGGCAGTTCCGTCGTGAAATCCGCGAACGTGTCCAAGAGGCGCAGGAGCTCCAGCAGATCCTGGAGGAAGAAAATCTCGAGACGCTCGACAGTCGCCAGCTCGATGAGGTCGTATCCGCGCTGAGGCAGTTGGACCGCTAACGTGTGTACTCCGACCTGGCCGAAGTCGAGAGACTCCAAGAGCAGATCATCGAAGGACTCAAGCAACTCGAGTTCGGTTTGCGACGCGAACTCGAAGGTGAAGACCGCGATCGAGTGTTTGTGTCAGGCTCCGATGACGTCCCGACGGGCTTCCGAAAGCTGGTGGATGAGTACTATAAGGCTCTGTCGCGGGATCCCGGAAACTAGATGGTAGGTCTGGGAGTCGAGCGATGAAGGTCGGTGTCTTGATGCTCAACTTTGGCGAGCCCGAGGAGGCCACGCCCGACGAGATCACAGCGTTCTTAGAACGGATCTTCCTCAAGAACGCCGACTTGGAGTCGAAGAAGGGCAGGCTCGCTCGCGCGCGGGAGCTCGCCGAGGCCCGTGCGCCCGGTCTCATCAAGGTCTACGAGCAGATCGGCAGCTCCCCTCTGAATCAGCAGGCTCGAAAGCAAACGCGCCAAGTCGAGTTGGGACTGAGGCGTAGAGGATTCGACGTAAAATGCTATTCAGGCATGCAGTTCACGGACCCGTCGATCCAAACAGCGGTCGCAGAGGCACACGCAGATGGTGTAGAGCGCCTGGTGGCGTTGCCGGTCTACCCTCTCTGCGGCAGATCGACCACGATCGCTGCGCTCGAGGATGTCGGATCGGCTCTCGATGAACTCGACTGGGACGTCCACTACCGGGAAATCACGGGCTGGCATCGGCACCCAGACTACCTGCGACTCCGGGCCGACAACATTCTGGAGTTCGTGAAGAAGCAGCGCGTGAACCTGCACGCTCTTGATACGAGACTCGTCTTCTCGGCGCACGGCACCCCCATGAAATACGTGAAGGCGGGCCCACGGTACGTGGACTACGTCGAAGAGGCTTGTCGAATGATCGCTCGCGGACTGGGTACGACAGACTACACCCTAGGATATCAGAACCACTCCAACCGCGGCGTAAGGTGGACCAAGCCCGAGATCGAAGAGGTTGTGAAGGGGTTGGAGGGCAAACGGATCGTTGTCGACGCGCTCAGCTTTATGCACGAGCAGTCCGAAACATTGAGCGAACTCGACCACGACCTCCGGCAGGTGGCGGAAGCGGCGGGACTAGAGTTTTTCCGCGTGCCCGTACCTCACGGGGCCCCCCGCTTCGCAGCTCTCCTGGCCGATCTAATCGAGGACGCGCTCCGGCCCGAACCCATCATGGGTGAACTGGGACTGAGACGCTGTCTGTGCAAGGCCACCCCAAAGACGTTCTGCCTCAACGCGGCTGAGTGAAGCACCAAGCATCCTGAGTGGCTACGTGGCTGTGAGCCGCCTAGCGAGTCGTTGAGCCTCTGCCATACGGCCGGCGATGCCGGGACGCGTGGAATAATTGGAGCAGAGGTGCACGCCTGACGGCAGATCCAGATCAGGAAGCGCATCCCAACTCTGGTCCCAGGCGGGCATGCGGGTCCGCGACACCATGAGCGCTTCAGCGGCGTGCCCAGTGACCGTCTCGAACTCCCGGCAGGCGATTCGGCCGATTTCCTCGTCGGGCCGCTTCACCATTGTCGGATTTTTCATGCCCCCCAAATACGCGGTATACAATCCCGAGCGACCGAAAAGGCTGTGGTTCCAAGTCACGCCCCGCGTCTCGAATTGCTCGCCTAGAGCCAGCTGATATCCGAGTCCGCGGAGGTCGGCCGCCGAGCGCATGTGCACGACGGCAAGTGGATTGTAGCGGATCCCAGCGAGAATTTTCGCTGCTTCAGGAGCCGCCCTTTCGAGGATGTTCGCTGCCGGCTCCGCGGGGCACGTGAGCACCACCTGCGAGACCGGTACCCTCTCCCCGGCATCGAGCACGACCTCCCATCCTTCACCATTCGGCTCCAGGACGCGCACAGAGCTATCGAGGCACACCCGGTCGCCGAGTCGGGCCTGCAGGGCATTGGGGAGGGCGGCGAGGCCGTCACGAAACGAGCATGGCGGAGATTTCTCCGCCTGAGCACCGGCTCTAATCATTCTCCACAGGACGCTCCTTCCCACACCCATCCTCTCGAGCGTGCGCGCCAGTCCATGCCGCGCGGGCATTTGGTCCGGGTCGGAGCCGTAGAGGCCACCGTATAGGGGGCCCAGAAGGTCGCGGTAGGCCGCATCGCCGAACTTCCTACGGAGGAACGCTCCCGCCGTCTCGTCGGCACCCAGTCCGGCACGAAGGGGCTCAGTGAGGATGCGCGCCTTGCTGGCCAGTGGAAGCAGGTCGGTAGAGAAAGCCTGACCCAGCGACAGAGGAGCTCTGCGAAGCTTTCCGCGCGCATAGACGAACAGGGGCAGATCAACCTGAGCCGTAACCACTTCCTCTGACAGCCCAAGATCCTCGACCAGGTCGCTGAAGGCCGCCGTGAGCCGTGCCCGTTGGGGTCCGAGCTCCACCCTTAACCCGCCGCAGTCTTGAGTCCAGAGCACCCCTCCCGGGCGACCGGTCGACTCCCACAGCAGCACTTTTGCGCCACGGGCGACAAGCTCGTGTGCGAGCAACAGCCCCGAGATGCCGCCCCCTACGATTCCGATCAAGTGGGCTCCTACCCTCACAGTAGCTAACAGACCTCCGCGATCACGACCGACCGTGGGAGTCTACCGCTTGCCTCGACTTTTCAACAACACCTTGACGCCAGACGATCTTAAGACAGATTTCGGCTCTCCTAATTTTTTTGTTTGGATAGACTCAACCGGTACGTGATATGGCCAAGGGCCAGAGCGATCAACAGGCAATCGCCAACGACAACGGGCGCCCGGGGGCGCCAACCACCGGGGCGCCACCCACTGGGGCACCAACCACTGGGATTTCTCGGAGGGACCTCCTCCGTTCCGGCGTCGTCGGCGCGGTGGGGCTGGCCGCAGGAACGGGCGCCATGGCGCTCAACGACCCAACGGCTCCAACCGGCCCCGCGCCGACGGTAGGCCACCCTCACGACCCGTCCCTAGCAGGTGCTGCGGGAGACGTCGATCGGTCCATTTTCGACGCTACTTCATTTCTGAAGGACTTCGACTACGGCACGGTGACCACGCTTCCGGACGGACAGGTCCAACGCGAGTACGATATCACCGCCGTCGACCGCGAGATCGAAGTAGCACCCGGTGTATACTTCGCTGCCTGGACCTATAACGGCACCGTGCCGGGGCCCACGATTCGGTGTACTGAGGGCGATCATCTGAAGATCAAGTTCACGAACGCCGGGAGCCATCCGCACACGATGCACTTCCACGGCATCCACGCCGCGGGTATGGACGGGGTCTTCGAGGTCGTAGAGCCGGGCGGAACGTTCGTGTACGAGTTCGACGCCGCTCCGATGGGCCTCCAGCTCTATCATTGCCACTCTATCCCCCTCAAGCGGCATGTGCATAAGGGCCTCTACGGTTCGTTCATCATCGACCCCAAAGAAGCGCGGCCTGAGGCCAACGAGATGGTGATGATGATGAACGGGTTCGACACCAACTTCGACGGCGACAACGAGGTCTACGCCCTGAACACGGTGGCCTTCCACTATCAGAAGCACCCCATTGAGATCGAGCAGGGCGAGTTGGTCCGCATCTACCTCATGAACATGACGGAGTTTGACCCCCTGAACTCGTTTCACTTGCACGGCAATTTCTTCCGCCTTTACCGTACAGGGACTGACCTTGAGCGCTACGAATGGACCGACACGGTCATGCTCTGCCAGGGTGAACGTGCGGTACTCGAGTTCACGTACGACTTCCCGGGCAAGTACATGTTCCACGCCCACCAGAGTGAGTTCGCGGAACTGGGCTGGATGGGGATCTTCGACGTCAAGCCGAGGACGATGGCTTAACAGGTCGCCCGACCTATTGAGACCCAAAAGAGGCGTATCGCAGTGGACACACCTAACCCCGAAGCCGAAGTCCGCCTGGAAGACGTAACCCACGGGCCAACGGACGACGCGGAGCCCGCCGAGAACGAGGGAACCATCCAGCCTCAGAGCCGTCTATTGCTGGCCGCGAAGGGTCTCCTACCCATCCTCCTGTTGGGAATCTTTCTCGCCATCTTCGTTCGAATGGGCCCAATCGGCGTCTTTCGCGCGGCGTTTCCGCCGATCGAAGAGCTGACCTTCGAGCGGGTCGCGTTCCCTTCCCCAGGCCTGGTACGGGTTTACATCATCAACGGTGGTCCCGAGCCCGTCACCATCGCCCAGCTCATGGTCGATAAAGCGTACTGGGAGCACGTGGTGTCTCCTTCTCGGGAAATCGGTCGCCTCGACGAAGCTGTGGTGGACATCCCCTATCCGTGGGTGGACGGTGATCCGCTCGAGATCTCCCTTGTGAGTTCCACCGGAGTGACCTTCACCCACGAAGTGCCGGTCGCCACCCAGTCTCCGGAAATGAACCGACGATACGTGGTGACGTTCGCCCTCCTGGGAGTCTACGTCGGGGTGATCCCGGTCTTCTTGGGCCTCCTCTGGCTTCCCTTCCTCGCCGGCATCAGTCGCCAATGGGTCGATTTTTTCTTGAGCTTCACGGTAGGTCTATTATTTTTCCTTGGGGTCGATGCCCTGACCGGAGCCATCGAGCTGTCGGACCGAGTGGCCTCGGCGTTCCAAGGGATAGGGCTCGTAGTGTTGGGCGTGGCGGCGACTCCGCTCCTGATCAATGCACTCGGACGCCTGGGACGGGACCAAGACTCCGTCGGTCCGCTCGGTATTTCACTGCTCATCGCGATCGGCATCGGTCTCCACAATCTGGGAGAGGGTTTGGCGATCGGTTCCGCTTACTCGGTGGGCGAAGTGGCCCTCGGTACATCGCTCGTGTTTGGATTCCTCCTCCACAACACGACGGAAGGACTGGGCATCGTCGCGCCTCTAGCCCGCTCGAAGCCCGCCCTCAAGACGTTGGCCGGACTAGGGCTCATCGCCGGCCTACCCACGATCCTAGGGACTTGGATCGGTGGCTTTTCTTATTCTCCCATGACCAGCGTTCTTTTCCTGGCCATTGGCGCGGGGGCCATCATTCAAGTGATCTGGGTCATCGGGAAGAGCCTCTCGGGGGGAGAGCGCCGAGGCCTCACGGGGCCGTTGAACGCGGCCGGCCTGGTGGTCGGATTGGTCGTCATGTACGTCACGGGCCTTTTTGTAGCCGTTTAGCCCCCCCCAATTCCGCCACAGTCTCAGTGGGTTTAGATTGTGGCCCCCTCAGGTCAGCATCTCCCAGAAACAACCGGATTTACGACGATGAGTGACAAGCCGTTCATCTACGTCATGAAGGACCTGCGCAAGCTGGTACCACCTAAGCGAGAGATCCTCAAAGGCATTTGGCTGTCCTTCTATCACGGTGCGAAGATCGGCGTAGTCGGCCCCAACGGGTCGGGAAAGAGCACGCTTTTACGCATCATGGCCGAGCTGGATGACGATTTCTTGGGGGAGGCTTGGGCCGCGAAGGATACCCGCATCAGCTATTTGGCCCAGGAGCCCGAGCTGGACCCCACCCTCGACGTTCGAGGCAACGTAGAGCAGGGTGTCCGCGAGACCCGCGATCTGCTCACGCAGTTCGAAGAGATCAGCATGAAGTTCGCGGAGCCGATGAGCGACGAAGAGATGGAGTCGCTCATCAAGAAACAGTCGCGTCTCCAGGATCGCATCGATGCCTCGAACGCCTGGGATCTCGACCGGCGGGTAGAGATCGCAATGGATGCGCTTCGACTGCCCCCACCGGACGCCGACGTCACCACGCTCTCGGGCGGCGAGCGCCGGAGAGTCGCGTTGTGCCGAGTGCTGCTGGAGGAGCCTGACATGCTCCTGTTGGACGAGCCCACCAATCACCTCGACGCCGAATCAGTCGCTTGGTTGGAGCGCTACCTCGCCGAGTTCACGGGCACCATCGTGGCCATCACCCACGATCGTTACTTCCTGGACAATGTCGCCGAGTGGATCCTCGAGCTCGACCGTGGCGAAGGAATTCCGTGGAAGGGAAACTACTCCTCATGGCTCGAGCAAAAGCAGGAGAGGCTGCGAGTCCAGGAGAAGCAAGCTTCGAGCCGACAGGGCACACTTGAGCGGGAGTTGGAGTGGATTCGCATGGCTCCGCGAGCACGTCACGCCAAGGGGAAGGCACGTATAGGAGCGTATGAGGACCTCTTGGCCCAGGACGAGCGCGAGCTGGTCAAGGCGGTCGAGATTCTCATTCCGAAGGGTCCTCGATTGGGCAATGACGTTGTTTCGTGTGAGAACGTGCGAAAGGGCTACGACGAGCTATTGCTCATCGATGACCTCTCCATCTCACTTCCCCCAGGCGCAATCGTAGGCATCATCGGCCCCAACGGAGCGGGCAAAACGACTCTGTTCCGGATGATCACGGGGCAGGAAGAGCCCGATGGAGGGACGGTGCGGCTGGGAGAGACCGTCCAGCTCGCCTATGTCGATCAATCACGGATGGGCCTTGATCCTGACAAGACCGTGTTCGAAGAGGTCGCGCAGGGCGCGGAGATTCTTGAATTCGGCCGAGTCGAAGTGAACCCACGGGCATATCTTTCCTGGTTCAACTTCCGAGGCTCCGACCAGCAGAAGAAGGTCGGCGTGCTGTCGGGCGGAGAGCGCAACCGCCTCCATTTGGCAAAACTCCTCAAGGAGGGCGGAAACCTCATCCTTCTCGACGAGCCCACCAACGACCTGGACGTCGACACCCTGCGGGCCCTCGAAGAGGCCCTCCTCTCCTTCGCGGGATCGGTCATGGTCATCTCCCACGACCGTTGGTTCCTCGACCGAATCGCGACCCATATCCTGGCTTTCGAGGGCGAAAGCAGCGCCGTTTGGTTCGAAGGAAACTATCAGGAATATGAGGAGGATCGGCGCCGGCGTTTGGGCGCAGAAGCCGACCAGCCGCATCGCATCAAGTACAAGAAACTGGTGCAATAGAGGCTAAGGAGGGCAGGCGTAGGGGTATGGCCGGAGGCACATCGCGCTCGCCCTCGCTACCGTCCTCACCCTCTGGATCTGGATCTGGCCGCCCAGCGCCCTGAGCATCCAGACGCCTGGGCCGCCCCCTGCCGAACAAGAAGAGGCGACCCTCCGGCTGATCATGTACTTCCAAGCTCAGAAGATCGAGCAATACCGCCTCGACACGGGGCGGGTGCCGGTGGAGCTGGCGGACGTGGGACCGGTCTTCTAGGGTATGGAATACATCCGACTGACCGACAGCGACTACCGGATTCTGGGGCGGACCTCTCGGGTCATCCTCTCGTACTCGTCTGCCGAACCCATCGACGAGTTCGTGGGTGACGGAGCCAACATCTTTGATCCGGCAGTCATCGGCTGATGGACCAGAAGCAGGGTCGCGGCTTTACGCTCGTCGAGGTGGTCACGGTTATGATGATCGTGAGTGTGTTGGCTCGTATCGCGATTCCGCAGATGCAGGAGATCCTTACTCGGGCCCGTGCAACAGAGGTGAGGGCGTCGTTCAGCGTCGTGGAAGAAGCCGCGACGCGCCTGTCTATTGAGAACGAACCGTGGCCGGATGATACCGACGCGGGAGTGGTACCCCCTGAGCTGGTTGATATGTTGCCGGCCAAATTCTCGTTCGATCGCGAACGGTATCAGCTCGATTGGGAGCACTGGATCTTTCCGGGCGGCATGCCCGGCGATCCGTCGGTACGCGGCCTGATTGGCATTTCTATCACCACCACGGACCGTGCGCTCGGGCTCGCTCTGATCGACCTGATCCCCACCAATGCGAAGTTCGAACTGGGCGAGACCTACACGTTCATCTTCGCGACGCAGTAGAAGAAACCACCCCCGGGGAGTCGCGCGTGATCGGTGTCCCGGCTATGACCTAGCGCTACGGCCGGAAGACGGTCAGGTCGGGACTCAACCGCTCTCACGCGACTCCCTCAACACGGGTGAGATGTACGAACTGTGAACTGGACGGAGTCGAATTGCTCGACCGCCCTGAAGCCCCTTATCTTCATATTTGAACCGCCAGGGGTACCCCACATCCGGTGGGGTTGAGACAGTCCCTTGGAACCTGATCCGGTTGAAACCGGCGTAGGGAGCGCGGCATGAAGGCAGCAGAGGCCACCCTAGGATCCGCCCGGCACGTAGCCGGGGCGCCTCTTTGTGCACACCCCTGCTGAGTACTCCACTCCGAAAGGCAGATTTTCCGTGCAGAAGCAGAATGGTACCATGAGCAATGGCCAGCACTCGTCATCCCAAGGGGACTACGGCGTCGCATTCCCGAACTCACGCAAGGTCCTCGTGGAGGGCCGTAACGGCGTTCGGGTCCCGATGCGGGAGATCGTGCTGTCCGGAGGCGAGCCGCCGATCCGCGTAAACGACACCAGTGGGCCACTGGGGGTCGATCCCCATGTAGGCCTCCCGAAGCTGCGCGACGAGTGGATCAGATCGCGGGGTGACGTGGTGGAGGGTGAGACGACCTACAGGCCTGTGGACCCCGACGCATCAGTGCCCATTCCGGAAGCGCTGGCGAACCGTCCGTTGCGGTCGACGGGTGGGCCGGTCACGCAGATGCACTATGCCAAGCGAGGCGAGACCACGCCCGAGATGGAGTTCGTCGCGGTCCGCGAGGGCATGGACGCCGAGTTCGTGCGAACCGAGGTAGAAAGGGGACGAGCCATCATTCCGGCGAACATCAATCACCCGGAACTGGAGCCGATGATCATCGGCCGCGCTTTTCAGGTGAAGATCAATGCCAACATCGGTAACTCGGCGGTCACTTCGTCCATTGAGGAAGAGGTCGAGAAGCTGCGCTGGGCCACCCTCTGGGGCGCCGATACCGTGATGGATCTATCCACCGGAAAGAACATCCATGAGACGCGGCAGTGGATCGTGAGAAACTCACCGGTCCCCATCGGGACAGTGCCCATCTATCAGGCGCTGGAGAAGGTGGACGGTGTCCCAGAGGACCTGACCTGGGAGGTGTATCGCGACACCCTGATCGAGCAGTGCGAACAGGGCGTCGACTACTTCACGGTTCACGCGGGAGTCTTGCTGCGGTACGTGCCCATGACGGCACAACGAGTTACCGGCATCGTCTCGCGGGGCGGGTCCATCATGGCCAAATGGTGTCTGTCACATCACAAGGAGAGCTTCCTCTACACGCGGTTCCGCGACATCTGTGAGATCATGGCGGCCTATGACGTGTCGTTCTCGTTGGGTGACGGACTGCGGCCCGGCTCCCTCGCCGACGCTAACGACGAGGCCCAGTTCGCGGAACTAAAGACCCAAGGTGAGCTCACGCGAATCGCGTGGGAGCACGGCGTCCAGGTCATGAACGAAGGCCCTGGGCATGTGCCCATGCACATGATCAAAGAGAACATGGACAAGCAATTGGAGTGGTGCGACGAGGCGCCGTTCTACACGCTTGGACCCCTAACCACCGACATCGCTCCTGGATACGACCACATCACGAGCGCGATCGGGGCGGCCCAGATCGGTTGGTACGGCACAGCGATGCTTTGCTACGTGACGCCGAAGGAGCACCTCGGTCTTCCCAACAAAGACGACGTGAAGGCCGGCGTCATCACCTACAAGATCGCGGCCCACGCGGCGGACATCGCCAAAAGCCACCCCCGCGCGCGCGAATGGGACGACGCCATCAGCAAGGCCCGCTTCGACTTCCGCTGGGAGGACCAGTTCAACCTTGCGCTGGATCCGGTGACGGCACGGGAATACCACGACGAGACCCTGCCCGCCGACGGCGCGAAGGTGGCGCACTTCTGTTCGATGTGCGGTCCCAAGTTCTGCTCCATGAAGATCACCCAGGACATTCGCGACTACGCGGCCGAGCAGGGCCTGGACGGCACCCAGGATGCGCTGGAGACCGGCCTTAAGGAGAAGGCGCAAGAATTCAACGAGAAGGGCGGAAAGATCTACCTGGACGTGGGAGCCGACTGAGGCTAGCGGGCGCCCGCTAGCCCTACCGCCAGCGATTCTGGAGCTTGTCCAGCGCCTCGCTGCCGGGGCACAACTTCTCGTAGGGTACCGTGGATAACGCCTCATCGACGGTATTCTCGAACATGTGCATGTCCTGGCCCGTCGGATCGATGTACAGCAGTCCGGTGGCAACCTCGCCGCGGCCCTGTACCTCTCTCAGGTTCGTGTACGCGGCGTCGCGGTCGGTGGGGTCGTATCCCTCGCTCACCGAGCGGAAGCGTACAGTACTGCCGTCGTGCATCGTGACAGCCGTTACCGCACCCTCGGCCTGCTCTGCCGTGATCTCGCCCCGCAGAGGCACGAAGTCGGTATGAACCACCTCGGTGCTGTGATCTCTGGTGTGGGCGTAGCTCTTGGTGGACCCCTGGTGATCGTTGAACGTCACGCACGGTGAGATCACATCGACCAGCGCGAACCCTTTGTGCCTAAGCCCCGCCTTTAGGATCGGCACGAGCTGCCCCTTGTCACCCGAGAAGCTGCGCGCGACGAAAGTCGCACCCAAAGTCAGCGCGAGCGAAGCCGGATCGATCGGGTACATGTCGTTGGCAATGCCGCGCTTGGACATCGTGCCTATGTCTGCGGAGGCAGAGAACTGCCCCTTGGTGAGGCCGTATACCCCGTTGTTCTCGAGCACGTAAGTCATGTCGATGTTCCGCCGCATGGCGTGACACAGCTGACCGAGACCGATAGAGAGTGAGTCGCCATCGCCCGAAACACCGATGTAGACCAACTCGCAGTTCGCGGCATTCGCCCCGGTAGCGATCGAGGGCATGCGGCCGTGCACGGAATTGAATCCATGCGCTTCACCCAAGAAGTACGCGGGCGTCTTGGAAGAACAGCCGATCCCGCTGAGCTTGGCGGCCCGGTGGGGTGGGATGTCCAACTCGTAGAACGTCTGTACGAGAGCAGCGGTGATCGAGTCATGCCCGCAGCCTGCGCACAGCGTCGACATACTTCCTTCGTAGTCCCGCTGCGTCAGCCCAACGGCGTTCTTACGAAGGCGAGGGTGGCGGACTACCGGTTTCGCGGTCTGTGACATTCTACCCTACTTCCGTGGCGATGAGTCCCAGCTGTTCCCGGACACCGTCCAGAACGAATTCAGCAGTCAGTGGGAAGCCTCGATAGTCTCGCACCGACTCCAGCTTCCTTTTCTCGATTCCCGTTTCGAGGATCAAGAGACGAAGAAGCTGCGCGTCCCGGTTCTGTTCGACGACGATGTTCGTGTCGTGGGCCTGGAGGAACTCCTCGACCGACTCTGCGAACGGGAAGCCCCGGACCCGCATGTAGTCCACAGCGACGCCCTCGTCCGCCAGCCGATCAATGGCCTCGATGACCGCTCCTCGGCAGCTGCCGACCGTCACGACTCCGATCTGCGCGCCCTCTGCGGGTCGCATCTCAGGCGCGGGTACACTCTCGGCAGCGGATTCAATCTTAATGGCGATGCGGTCCACGACCTCCTTATAGAGATCGCCGTCCTCCGTGTAGCGCCCGAACCGGTCATGCCCCGACCCACGGGTAAAATAAGCCCCATCCGGGTGAACGCCGGGCAGGGTGCGGTACGGAATGCCATCTCCGTCCACATCCATGTACCGATAGAACTTCTCGAGTCCCTCTATCTCCTCTGCAGACAGAACCTTGCCCCTGTCGGGCACGTAGTCGTCGTCCCATTCGAGCCGTTCGCACATCCAATCGTTCATGCCGATGTCGAGATCCGAAACCACGAACACAGGCGTCTGAAAACGCTCCGCGATGTCGAAAGATTGGACAGACATGTAGAAGCACTCACTGGGTTCGGACGGGAACAGAGCGATATGCTTGGTGTCCCCGTGCGACGCGTAAACCACCTCGAAGAAGTCGCCCTGCTGGGTCCTTGTGGGCATTCCCGTAGAGGGCCCCGTGCGCTGAATGTCGAACAACACGGCAGGGATCTCGGCATAGTAGGCCAACCCGATGAACTCGTTCATCAGCGAGATACCAGCACCGCTCGTGGGCGTAAACGCCCTAGCTCCCATCCAGGAGGCACCGAGCACCATTCCGATGGCGGCCAGTTCGTCTTCCGCCTGGATGATGCAGTAGAGGTTCTTTCCGGTCTCGGGGTCCTGGCGGAATCGGCTACAGAAGGCCTGGAACGAGTCCATAACCGACGTGGCCGGTGTGATGGGGTACCAGGCCCCAACGGTGGCGCCCGCGTAGACACAGCCCAAAGCGGCCGCCGCATTCCCGGTCAGGAGTACACAACCCTCGGTTCCATTCGAGGTCTCGAGCTGAACCGGGAGAGGACAGTCGAAGTGTTCCTTCGCGTACTCGTACCCGAGTCGGATCGCGACCTCGTTCGATTCCATCAACTTCGGCTTCGCCGAGAACTTCTCGTCGAGCAATGATCGAACAACCTCGGGATCGATGTTCAGGAGAGCCACAAGGGTGCCGACGTAGACGATGTTCGTCATGAGGAGCCGCTCTCGGGCCCCGCTGAAGTTCTCAACGCACATCTTCGACATCGGCACGCCGAAGAAGGTTACGTCGTCGCGCATCAAGGCTTCATCGAGAGGGCGCGAGGAGTCGTAGACCACATATCCACCGGTGCGCACTTCAGTGATATCGCGCTCATGCGTCTTGGGGTTCATCGCCACCATGACGTCAAATTGCGCAGCTCGGGCATCATAGCCGTCGCTGTTGACCCGAATTTCATACCAGGTGGGCAGCCCCTGAATATTCGACGGGAAGACGTTCTTCCCCGATACCGGCACCCCCATGCGAAAAACGGCCTGCATGAGCAGGCCGTTGGCGCTAGCGGAGCCCGTGCCGTTGACCGTGCCGATCTTCAGAGAGAAGTCGTTTATACGGGCTCGAGTGTCTCGGTCCAAGTCGGTTTTCCGGCGTAGGGGATGAGTAGGTCGAATTTCTGCATGTCCCAGGCGGCCGTCGGACAGCGCTCTGCACACAGTCCACAGTGGACGCACAGGTCCTCGTCCTTGACCATGACACGGGCGGTCTGAGGCAGCCCCTCGGACACGTACAAGTCCTGATCCAGGTTATCAGCGGGGGCGGTGAGGCGGGTCCTCAGATCATCCTCATCGCCGTCGTGCGTGATCGTGAGGCAGTACACAGGACACACATCGATACACGCATCACACTCGATGCACAGCTTGGCCTCGAAGTCCGTCTGGATGTCGCAGTTGAGGCAACGCGCGACCTCGACGGCGGTCTGCTCGGGGTCGAACCCCAACTCTACCTCGACCTCGAGCGCCTTGAACCTCTTAACCAGGTCGACGTGGTTCATTTTCGCCCGCGAAGACGGATCGTAGTCGCTCCCGTAGGTCCAGGCGTGAAGTCCCATCTTCTGGGAGACTAGGTTCATGCCGTAGGCGGGCCGCTCGGCGAGCGCCACATCCTGGCAGTAGTTGTGGATCGATATGGCGGCCTGATGCCCATGCTCAACAGCCCAGATGATGTTCTCAGGACCCCAGGCGGCGTCCCCACCCATGAAAACTCCGTCGCGCGTGGTCTGGAATGTGGTCTTGTCCACCACAGGCATGTCCCACTCCCCGAACTCGATTCCGATGTCCCGCTCAATCCAGGGAAAAGCATTGTCCTGGCCGATCGCGAGAATCACGTCGTCGCACGGAAAGACCTTGGTGCCCAGCTTGGTCGACACCAGCCGCCCGTTCTCGTCGGGCTGCCATTCGACCAGATCGAACTCCATACCGACCAACTTGCCGTCTTTCAACACGAACCGCGCCGGAGAATGGTCCTCGACGATCTCCACGACTTCTTCCTCGGCGTCTTCGAGCTCCCACGCAGACGCCTTGAAGTAGGGCCGACTCTTGCGGGCGACGACCTTCACGTCTTTTCCGCCGATCCGCTTGGCAGTCCGACAGCAATCCATGGCGGTGTTGCCGACTCCGATGACCAACACGTTCTCACCGACCGAGTCTATATGCTCGAAGTGAACCGCTTCGAGCCACTCGATGCCGATGTGGATGTTGGCGTCGGCCTCTTCCCTGCCCGGGATGTCCAGCTCCTTGCCCTTGGGAGCTCCGGTCCCGATGAAGACGGCACCGAACTCCTGGTCGTCCAAGAACGTCTTCAGGCTGTCCACGGAGTGGCTGTAGTGAACCTCGACCCCCATATCCAGAATGGCGTCGATCTCCTCGTTCAGGACCTGGGCGGGAAGGCGGAACGAGGGAATGTTCGTTCGCATCAGGCCGCCGGGGCGGTCCATCTTCTCGAAGAGCACGCACTCGTACCCGAGCGGCATCAGATCATTAGCCACCGTCAGCGACGCCGGGCCGGCGCCGATCAGAGCCACGCGTCTGCCATTCTTCTCCTCGGGCGCCTTCGGAAGCAGCTCCGAGATGTCGTCCCGTAGATCTGAAGCGACCCGCTTGAGACGGCATATGGCTACAGGCTCATCTTCAACACGAACGCGCCTGCAGGCCGGCTCGCAGGGGCGGTCACACGTCCTTCCGAGGATGCCCGGAAAGACGTTCGACTCCCGATTGAGCATGTAGGACTCGGTAAAGCGTCCCTCAGCTATCAGCCGGATGTACTCGGGAACCGGCGTGTGCGCCGGACACCCCCACTGGCAGTCCACCACTTTGTGGTAGTACTGCGGATCAGATACGTCGGTTGGTTCCACCCTCAGGACCTTTCGGGGCCGTGGATTAAGCCGTTCCAGCGACCATGAATGCGCTTACACCGGGGATTCCGCAAGGTGACAGCACACTCACTTTATGGTCTCCGCCATGTTCCGGAAAACCACCTCCATCGCCCGCCTGCAGAGTGATGTCCCGCTCGGGTTGAACGCTCACCTCCCCAGACCGTTCAACGAGAACGATGTCTAGGTCGTGATCCGTCTGAAGATCTCCTACCGTCCTCCCCACAAAGAACGATCCGGCCTCGACGGGAAGGTGTATGGTGGAGTACTGCTCACCTTTGATCTCCAGCTTTTGGGTAATCTCCACCCCCATCTCCGCACCCGCGAACACTGGAGCTGCGAGATCGGCGGAGCTGAGCACCGTCTGGACTCCGAGGAATTCCTCGAGGTGCTCGGCAAAGCGTCGATCCCCCATACCGCTCACGATCCGAATGTCCGGATTGGCGTGCCGCACCCTCATGATGGCCTCTATGTTGACCTAGTCATCGCCGGTACAGGCGACGAACGCGACCGCGCGGTCGATTCGGGCCTTCACCAGGGTGGCGGCGTCTCTACCATCGCCGCGGATGACAGACACGCCCAGGTCGCCCAAGAACTTCCCGACCTTGGGTTTCTGGGCACTATCAATGGCGACGACATCGAGGCCCATCGTCACCAAGTCTTGAATCACCCGCTGACCCACGTGTCCCGCACCGAACACGATTCCATGACTCCGATACGTCAACGCCAGATCCTCCGACCAAGGGTTTCGATTCTCGTCACGGTTGAACACCAAGCTCACGAAGTCGGCGGCGCCCAATCCGACTAGGAAAACACAGGCCATCGGTATGAAATACCAGAACGCAGCGAGGGCCGCCTCGGGTGGCACCGTCTCGGGCGCCTCGAGGACCATGAGCTGCACGATCACGTAGGGCCGATCGATCAGGGGCACCCGGCCACCCCTGATGTCCTCATAGACCTCTCCGTAAAGAAAGCCACCCACCAGCGTGAGAAACAGGAACCCGACGATGGGGATTCGAAACTCTCGCAGGAGGGCCGCCGAATGATGCCAAGCCGCATGAACGGATCGGGGGATCAATCGGCAGCTACGAAAACGCACAGTATGGGCCAGCCGGCATCGGACGTCCGAAGGCAAGCGGACTGTGACGACCACGGCTAGAGCGGCAGATACGGCGATGCGGAGGCAACGTGGGGACCTAGGACGGTCGGCGCCAACCCAGCGTCCGACAGAGATCTACAGGCTTGCACGCCAGACCCTGTGGGGCCCTTCATCAGTGACGATCTCGACCCGAGCGAACGCGGCCTGAAGATGGATTCCAACGGGAAGGCGCCGTTGGGTTACGAGTAGGAGACTACCTGTCGCGGTCAGATGGCTGGGAGCGCCTTGTGCGAGTTCTTCGATGACTCGAACGGTCTCGCCCTTACCCTCATGGTACGGCGGATTGCTGACGATAAGGTCGTAGCGTCGGTCACCCGACTTTGGAAGCCCGTCCGACAGTATCCTACGGTGCCCTGGGAGGTTGGCCTGCACGGCCTCGAGGGCTACGGCATCAGCATCGAGGAAATCCACAGACACATCAGTCTGACGGGCTCTAATGTATCCGCCGAGGAGGCCCGATCCGCAGCCGAAATCCAGCACCTGCGCGCCGGGCTCGAGAGACGGAATGACGTCCATAAGTGCGCGAGTCCCTGCATCTATCCGACCGTGCGAGAACACGCCCGGAAAAGAAATCCAGGTCGCCGGCAGGTGCGGTACATCAATCGGGAACCGGTGGCCCCATCTATCGAGCGTCCCCAACAGTCCTGGCATTTCTTCAGGACGCCTCGCCTCCAAGACCCTACAGCGACCCCCCGAGGCTACCGTGGTGGCCGGGCCCATGATCTCACGAATTCGGCCCTCCGCAGAGCCTGCACCCTCGTCATTGGCCCCGTAAACCCACAGCAGGCCACCTGATTCGAGGCCGGTGGCCGCGGCGTGGACCGCCATGTCTAGTTCGTCTTTGGACTTGGGGAGGCGGAGTATGGCCGATGCGAACGGGCCCGCGGGGGGCCAGGACGACGCAGGCAAGCCGCCTCCGGCCATTCGGCGCCATGGACGGGGCTCTCCACCTGACGCGCGAACGGCCTCGGCCACGTCCTCGCCTCGCTCAAGCATGACGAGAACGTCCCCGGCCAATTCGATGCCCGCGAGGGCCTTGGCGACAAGGCTTGCGGCGGCGCTGTCGCGCCAAGGCGCGTGTCTATCGCGCCCGCTGACTCCCTTGTCGCCGCGGTGGGCGCCCTTGTCTCCCTCGTGAGCGCCCCGCTTGCGCGCCATCGGTCCTCCGAAGCTAGAGGAGTCTCCTGGGGGCGTGCCGCCCTACTCTTCTTCGGCCTGCAACATCTCCTCAAGGCGCTCGAGCCCCATGCGGACCTTGGCTTCCGGCGGGCCGAACGAGAATCGGACCCAGTGCTTCAGATCCTTGTTCACCGGCTTGACCCCACCCGGATTCACGTCGAAGAAACGACCCGGCACCGTCATGACCTTTTTGGCCAGCGCGGCCCGAAAAAACTCGTCGGCGTCGTTGAAAGGCTTCTTCAGTTTCTTGATGTTCGCCCAGACGTAGAACGTACCCGACGGCTCGTGTTCGCACTCGATGCCCAACCCCCGAAGTCCTTCGAGCATCAGGTTGCGCTTACGCGCGAATGTCCTGCGCACCGCATCTGTCTCCTGGTCCGCTCTCGCAGGCTCGAGAGCCTTGATGGCAAGACGCTGAGCCGGAAGGCTCGGGCCGCCGTCGATCGCGCTAGCCGCCCGGTTTATGTTCTCGATGATTTCGGATGGTCCAACCGCCCAGCCGAGACGCCATCCCGGGTACCGAAAGCTCTTGGTAAGTCCGTCCACCAAGATCACCTGGTCCTTCTCCACGATCTTGACGTGTGAGGCAGCCGAGACCGGCCCGTCCGCGACCTCTCCACCCTCGCCGTAAATGAAGTGCGAGTAGAACTCGTCCATGATGAGGGCACACTTGTTCTTCCGGCCTGCGTTCACATAAGCCTTGAGCTCGGCATCGCGGATCAGCTGGCCCGTCGGATTACACGGGTTGCTCATCAGAAAGGCCCTGAGCTTCTCCTTGACCATCGTCTTGCCGAGACGGTCCGGCGTGATCTTGAAGCCTTCGGCAGGGGTCGTCGGCACCGGTACCGGCTTCACCCGGTGTCGATGATAGTCCAGCATGTCCTCATAGGCCGTGTAGTCGGGAACCTGGTACCCGATGGGCCCCTCGCCCAAAGTCGCCAGAATCCGCATCAACATGAGCCGTCCGCCAGAAGCGATGCTGACGTTCTCCTTCTTGTACATGGTGTCCGCACCCTGGCGGTAGAGGCGGTTGTAGTGAGCCGCAACCGCCTCCTTGAGCTCGTCTATCCCGCCAACCGGACCATATGCGTGGTCGTGGGGCTCCAGGGTGATCCAGGACAGTCGAGTCGGGCTACCGGGAATGGGGCCGATTTCGGGCTGTCCCTGGCCCAGGTTGCACCAGTCGGGATGGCCGTTTCTGAAGCCGAGCTTTACGGCCTCTGCCACGACATATATGACACCCATGTACGGGACTTCTCGGAAAATTGGCGGCTGCTTTTTGGCCACGGATCAGATCTCTTTTCAGTACTACGAGTTATGCTGTCAGGCTGAGGCTTCTGTCCGGAAAGACCGAAAGGAACAAGGTATCAGCGTTACAAGAATTGAACTGAAAAACACGAATGCCAGTGTACCGGTGGCGGAGAACATGATCCCCGACGACGCCCCCAACCACGCCGGCGGCACGTAGACTTCCGAAGGTGCTAAACGCATGCGGGTCAACCCGGTGACGACGCCCGCCAAGTGGAGCCACCCCACCAGCAAGGCGACTCCCACGTTGAGGCCGATCACCGACCATCTCATGCGAGCGCAGTGGAGCGGGTTCGAGGCGTCCTCACCCTCTCGCCCCCGCAGATATTCTCCCACAATCCAGATCACGGCTCCGAGCAGAATCATCGTGTCGATTCCGATGGTTGCGCCCATCGCATGGCCCGTAACGGCATACGTTCCATGGATGATCGCGTTCAACGGCGGAACCGAGATGAGTACGGCGGATCCAACAATCGCCACGGACCAATACTTCGCGGCTGAGAAGCTGCCCCGTGTGGCACAGAAGGGCCGATCTTCCTTGGTACGAACCAGCTTTACGAGATCCGACACCGCGCGGACCAGGATGATGATCTCCATCATACTCACGACGAAAGAGATCCACTTTACGAGATCACGCTGAGGGAGATGGTAGGTATGGTGCGCAAAATTGGTGAATGAGTTGAGGAGGCCCACCGCAAAAAGGGCGTATGCGGTTCGCGAGTGTCCGTACTCGGCGTCCCCGGAAATCCGTTCGCCGATATAGATGACGGAGCCGTAAACGAACAGGTTGAAGGCCCCCACCAGGGTGCCCGTCGCCTTCCACTGCACCCTTAGGTCGTGTACCGGATCACCCCAAAATTCGGGCAGCAGATAGGCGTGCTGTTCAAGGAACGTGTAGACAAAAAACACGGTTCCGACACCCCACATGGTAACGTAGAGAGGACGGTTCCAGAAGCCGGGACCTACGATACGGAAGAAGTTCCAGGCATAACAAAGCCACCCGGTGAGGATCAGAATCGAGAAGGCTGGGTGGAAACCGACGTACTCCCGGCCTGAGCCTACCCCCGATAGCAGAGTGACGAGGATTCCACATCCCGCCGCTGCCCAACAAAGAACCTGAATCCGTAGGCGCCACCGATCGCCGTCGGTCGCGTAGCCGCCGTGGTCCATGAGATAGCGGTGAACCACAGCCATCCCGCCCAAGAAAATCCACGCGGACGCGAAGGTCGTGTGCACCGGGCGTAGCTGCCTCAAATCCAGTCCAAGCGACTGGAACGTCGGAGCCAACGATGGAACGGAGTAGAGCGCTCCGAGCAACCCGCCCACGAGCGTTATCGCAATGGCGATCAATCCACCACGCAGAAACGTGATCGTCGCGAACTGCCGCACCGGATCGGCATCCTCGAATGGTAGAATGCGGAGCTCCGTGCCGGTCACCGACGGAGCGACTACCTCGTGCGGCTGCTGCGTAGCGGTCGCTCCGTCGATTTCGTCTACCTGACTCATCGGAACTCCCACCAGGGGATCTGCCCCAGATCGACTGTGGACCCCGATGACGCTCTGGCCAAGTCGGCTTCCAGGTCATCCCTGCTCTCGCCGAGCCAGCGTAGAAACTCGATCACGTCACCCAGCTCAGATTCATCGAGGGCCGGAATCGGCGGCGGCATGCCGATCTCAGGACGGCCCACGGTCAACACACGCTCCATCTCCTCAAATGAGAGACGCCCCGTGACCGTTGAAAGGTCAGGGGCGCCGACAGGTGAATCACTGAGCGGGAGGTGACAGCTGGTACATGGTCGAGCCTCGATCGCGGCATAGCCTGCCCTAGCCTCCGCCGATGCGCCTCGCAACGCGTTCTCGACGACTCCGTCGAACAGCCCCCACGGGCCGCTGCCCTCGGGGAGGGAACCCATGCGAAGTTGGCCCAGGCCGAGATCGGGCCGGTCCAGGGCTTCCAAGTAGGCAGCGACGGCGGCAATCTGCTCGGCCGTGTAGTTGAACGCCGGCATCTGTCCACTCCCGACGGTCAGGAGTGATTCCAGCCGGGAGGCCTCGAGCCGACCGGCAACGTTGGTGAGGTCCGGGCCGAGAAATCCACCCTGACCATACACCTGATGGCAAACCTGACAGGACCCCTCATGCCAAAGAGCCCGGCCCTGAAGAGCAGCCTCTGACAACGGCTCTTGCCGGTCATCAGTGTAGACCAAGGTGGTCTGGATCCCAAAGGCGGCAACCAGGCAGGCCATCGCGATCTTTTTGATGGAAGCCCTAACCATGCGCCGCCATTTTCCTCCTGATGTGGTCGAGTGCCAGTGGCCGGAGCTCAGCTCGTCGAAGCCCCGCCGGTTGAAGCCCCATGCGTTGGGGCCCCGGATATTCGCCGACAAGAACAGCCATTCTAAGGTGATTGGGCCTCATACCCAAGTGGCCAAGGGCCCTAAAGGCCACAACGCCCCTACAGGCCGTTGATACAGGCCCGGCGACACCCCTGATGGACACACATGGGCTGCCTCCCTTCCCACCCAGGGCCGGTCTTGATAACCTGGGTCTCAAGGGGCGACCAAACACGACATAACCCCCCTTTCCCTGCGACGACCCAAAACCAGACATCAGGTGCAATGGCACACGACAGCATCGCCGTCATAGACTTCGGCGGGCAGTACGCCCACCTCATCGCCACGAAGGTCCGCCGTCGCGGCGTGCATGCCGAAATCCGCCAACCCGAAGACCCGATCGACGCGTTCCACGGGTACCGCGGTATCATCATTTCGGGCAGTCCGAGCCTCGCCTCTCACGGCGAAGACTCCGACTACAACAAAGAGATCTACGACCTCGACATACCGATCTTGGGGTTCTGTTTCGGGCACCAGGAAATCGCCACGCACTATGGTGGCGAAGTCGTTCACGGAGGGCGGGAGTGGGGGCGAGCCGACCTACACCTCGAGCCGGGTCACGATCTGTTCGAAGGGCTCGGGCCCGTAGAGCCAGTCTGGATGAGCCACTACGACTCGGTGGTCGGGGTCGGCCCTGAGTTTCAGGAGCTTGGCTACACCATCACGGCAGAGGGCTCTCCCGATCACCGTTACGCCGCCATCGGGTCGGACTCACTGCGGCGCTATGGGTTCCAGTTTCATCCCGAGGTCGACGATACGGTCCACGGCGATGACATGATCGCCAACTTCGTGTTGGGCATCTGTGGCTGTACGGCATCTTGGTCGATGGACGCTTTCATGGCCGAGCAGCGGAGTCGCGTTAGCGAACAAGTCGGCGACGGATCTGTGTTCCTCCTGGCCTCGGGTGGTGTGGATTCTACCGTCGCGGCCGCGGTCATCGGGCAGGCACTGGGCCCCGAGCGCCTCCATCTGCTCCATGTCGACAACGGCCTGATGCGGAAGGATGAGAGCCGGCAAGTGCTCGAGCTATTCAAGGACTTGGGGCTGGACACGAATCTCCATTTCGTGGACGCGAGCGACACGTTTCTCGAAGCCCTCGCTACGGCCATCGAGCCGGAAGCGAAGCGCCGCATCATCGGCGACACCTTCATTCGGGTATTCCAAGAGAAGGCGCGCGAGCTGGGCGTGGAGGATCACCTACTCGGACAAGGCACCATCTACCCCGATACGATCGAGACAGGGGCGACCAAACGGTCGGACACGATCAAGACCCACCACAACCGCGTGCCTATCATCGAGGAAATGATCGCCAACGGCACCGTGGTGGAGCCCTTGGCGGAACTCTACAAGGTGGAAGTGCGAGAGCTGGGCGAACGCCTGGGCATTCCCTACGCCGCGCTCTGGCGACACCCATTCCCTGGCCCGGGCCTAGGCGTCCGGCTTCTCTGTAGCGACGGCATTCCGGATACCGAAGGCCTCGATGGGGACCACAAGGCGGTACCTGAAGCGGCCCGTCGCTTTGGGCTCGAAGCCCTCGTGCTTCCCATCCGTTCGGTCGGCGTGAAGGCCGACCTCCGGGCCTACGAGCATCCGGTCCTGCTGACGGGGGATGTCGAGTGGACCACCCTGCTCGACGCGTCGTCGACCCTTACGTCGGAGATTCCAGGGATCAACCGCTGCATCTGGAATCTGGGCACCGAGGGACCCGATGCCGCTCGACCCATCGCTGCGACCGCGACCCGAGCTCGGCTCGACGTCCTACGCGAGGCCGATCACATCGTCATGGAGGCACTACGTCGGCACGACTTGTACGATGAGATCTGGCAGTGCCCCACCGTCCTTGTTCCCATAGAGGTCGGTGGCCGGAAAGGGGAGATGGTCGTGGTGAGACCCATCCGGTCCAAGAGAGCCATGACGGCCTCTCCGGTAGAGCTGCCACCCGTGGTGCTGGACGAGTTACGCCAACAGATCCTCGGCCTCGATGGTATTTCCAGTCTTGCGTTAGACATCACGTCTAAACCGCCGGGGACCATCGAATGGGAGTAGCGGCTCAACCCACCGCTTGACGGCCCGAAGACGGGCGTCCCTCTTGAGGGACGGTCCGTCCTCACCCTGCTGCTCCGTAGTGGGTAGCCCTCTGCCTCTTTGCCCTGGACAGTCTGATGCGTTTTCTCGTCGACATTCGGTTCGTCTTGATCTCCCTAGTGACCCTTCTCGGTGCGTCGGCGCTATCTTCCGCCGCCCTGACGGCTCAGGAGACCACCCTGCTGCGCCCGGCTCGGGTCTTCGACGGTTCGACGCTTCAGGAGGGATGGGTGGTCCTGGTGCGCGAGAATCGCATCGCGGCGGTGGGGCCGGAGTCGGACGTCGACGCGCCCCGCGGCACGGTTGAGATCGACCTTCCCCGCACTACGCTGCTTCCCGGCCTGATCGAAGGACATTCGCACATCCTCCTGCACCCCTATAACGAGACATCCTGGACCGATCAGGTCCTCAATGAATCACTCGGCCTTCGCACCGCGAGAGCCACGGTTCACGTGAAGAACAGTCTCATGGCCGGTGTCACCACCATGCGGGACCTGGGAGCCGAAGGAGCCGGCTTCGCGGATGTGGGTATCAAGCAGGCGATCGACCGCGGGGTCATCCCGGGACCCCGCCTCCTCATCGCCACCAAGGCGATCGTAGCTACCGGTAGCTACAACCCGAAGGGGGCGCCCGAACTCGACCTTCCCAAGGGCGCCGAAGAGGCAGACGGCTACGACGACCTGATCAGGGTCACGCGGGACCAGATCGGCCGCGGTGCCGACTTCATCAAGATCTACGCGGACTACCGCTGGGGCCCCAACGGAACGACACAGCCCGCGTTCACGCAGACTGAGATCGAGACCATCGTGGACGTGGCGAACAGCTCAGGCCGACCCGTGGTGGCTCACGCGTCGACCCCGGAAGCCATCCGCCGGGCCACCCTTGCTGGTGTCGCCACGATTGAGCACGGCAACAACGCGACGGACGAGTCCTTTCGCCTGATGGCAGACAACGGGGTGGCCTTCTGCCCGACTCTGGCCGCAGGTCACTCGATCAGGACCTATTCCGGGTGGCGGCCGGGTGTGGACCCGGATCCGGCCAGCATCATCAGAAAGCGGGAGAGTTTCTCCCGAGCCCTCGCCTCTGGAGTCACCATCTGCTTCGGCGGCGACATCGGCGTGTACACCCACGGCAACAACGTGCTCGAGCTAGAGCTTCTGGTCGACTACGGCATGGACACCAAAGCCGCATTGATGGCGGCCACCTCGGGGAATGCGAAGACGTTTGGCATCGACGGCCAAGTCGGCCGTGTCGAGCCTGGCCTGTTGGCCGATCTCGTGGCCGTCGAGGGTGATCCGACACAGGACATCTCCGACCTCCGCAACGTCCGTTTCGTCATGAAGGACGGCGAGGTCTACCTATCGCCATGAGCAAACCGAAGCTCCTCAAGAAGGAGCTTGGCCTGTGGGATGTGTACGTTATCGCCACGGGTGCCACCCTAAGTTCGGGGTTCTTTCTGCTTCCTGGGCTAGCCGCGGCAGGGGCGGGGACAGGAATCCCCTTGTCGTACCTCTTGGCTGGGCTACTGCTTGTCCCCGGCCTGGTCAGCATGGCCGAACTCGCGACCGCCATGCCGCGGGCGGGGGGAGTCTACTACTTCTTGGACCGGAGTATGGGCCCCCTGATCGGCACGGTCGGCGGCTTCGGAACCTGGATCGCCGTCTCCCTGAAGTCCGCCTTCGCTCTTATCGGAATCGGGGCCTACCTGAGGCTCTTTCTCCCGGACCTGAACGTTGTGCCGATCGCAGTCGGCTTCGCCGTCGTGTTCGGCTTCGTCAACATATTGGGCGCAAAGAATTCCACGCGATTCCAAGGGTACATGGTCGTGGGCCTCCTCATCATCCTCGCTTGGTTTTCTGGTGCGGGATTCATGCAGGTGGAGTCGACGAATCTCGTCGGTATGTTCGGTCAAGCGCCCGTGGACATCGTCTCCACGGCGGGCCTAGTGATCGTCAGCTACATGGGACTCACCAAAGTGGCCAGCGTGGCTGAAGAGGTGCGTGACCCCGAACGGAACCTCCCGCTCGGCATGTTCCTCGCCTTCGCCACTGCCATCGTCGTGTATACGGTGGGCACCATAATCATGGTGGGGGTGGTCTCGGCGGACACCTTGGCCCTCAACGGTGGCGACCTGACGCCCGTGGCGACGGTGGCTGTCGTCCTGGGCGGGCCGTGGGGGAGGATCGTGGTGACCGGGGCGGCCGTTCTCGCTTTCTCGTCTGTGGCTAACGCAGGCATCATGAGCGCGTCCCGGTATCCATTGGCCATGAGTCGCGACAATGTGCTCCCCCGGTTCTTCTCGAAGATTCAGGCCGGTGGCGCGCCGGTACGCGCCATCTATACCACGGTGGCCTTGATTCTCTTGTTCGTCGTTCTGTTCGATCCGAACAAGATCGCCAAACTGGCGGGGGCCTTTCAGCTCATGATGTTCGGGCTCAGCTGCCTGGCCGTGATCGTCATGCGAGAGAGCCGGATCGAATCTTACGACCCGGCCTACCGCTCGCCATTCTACCCGTGGCTTCACGTCCTCGGGGTGTTGGCTCCGTTCTGGATGGTCGTCCAGATGGGGTTCCTCGCGAGTCTGTTTACCGGAGGGATCGTCGCTTTCGGGGCGATGTGGTACACCTATTACGCCCGCGACCGGGTGAGCCGCGAAGGGGCCATTCTACACGTCTTCGAGCGGCTCGGGCGACAACGCGACGGTGGCCTGGACCTGGAACTCCGGGAGATCATGAAGGAGAAAGGGCTCCGCGACGCAGACCCCTTCGAGGAGGTTGTGGCATCGGCCGCAATCATCGACGTGCCTGGTGGCACCAGCTTCCGTAACATCATCTGGGAGGCCGCCGCCTACCTGTCCGAGAGCTGCGACACGTCGGCAAACAAGCTGGGCGAAGGCTTCCTGCAGGGGACGGTGGTGGGGCTGACTCCGGTGTCACACGGCGTGGCGCTCCCCCATCTCCGGCTCACCACCATTGAAGCCGCCCGCATGGTCCTGGTGCGATGTAAGGACGGGGTCGAAATGGATGTGGACCCCGCGTCTGGCCCGACCGAGGCATCGCCCGAACCGGTACGGGCGGTCTTCTTCTTGGTCAGTCCAGAGACGGACCCAGGCCAGCATCTTCGCATCCTCGCACAGATTGCCGGGCTCGTGGACAGGGAGGACTTCATGGAGACCTGGCTGTCAGCCTCCGACCATCAGGAGTTGAAGGAAGCCGTGCTCCGCGACGAGCGGGTCCTCGCCCTTACGTTGCTGGCCAACGGTCCGGCCGGGTCGCTCATCGGCCGCGCGCTCAGAGAAGTGGAGATGCCGGAAGGTACCCTCATCGCACTGGTGAATCGGGAAGCTGAGGCCATCATACCCCGTGGCGCCACGGTGCTCGAAGAAGGGGATCGACTCACAGTTATCGGGGAGCCCGCCGGCCTCAAGATCTTGGGCCACCGCTACAAGCGCAGGGCAGCCGAGTCCGTATCAGATACCGACGGTTCATCAGAACCGTAATCGACGCTGCTGTCAGCCGGCGCGGCCACCCGCTTCGGCCCACGCGCAAGCGACGAAACGGCCATCATGAGACATTGAGAGGTCCAAAGACAACCGCTCGTCTCGACGGTGGAGTGTGGGGATCCCAGCCTCGCTCACAACCTCAATTTCGGACGGGCAGACCTTCATTAGTGACCCAACAGCCGCCCGCGCCACCTCCCTGACCCGTCTGCTGGAGCGATCGGCGCAGCTGGAAGCACCGCGGCCGGAGGCACCTCTGTGGGAGGCTCCTCGGACGGCAGCACCTGCCATCTCCTCGTTCGGGGCACCTTCTTCCCCTTCGGCGAGACTCGTCACCGTGAGTCGGCGCACTCGAGAGCCGACCCCGACGGGAGGTTTATCCGCTGCGGACCCGTGATCCGTCTCGTGCACAGCCACGGCGTGCAACCACTCGTCGGCCCGCTCGAACCAGACGGAGAAACGCCCTGTTTGGTGAGTCACCTCGGCCCTGACATCACCGAGCATTCGGACCGCGAAGTCCCTCGGAAAGAACCGGACGTCCCGGTCCAGTTTACGGGCAATTTTGAAGGCGCTTTCCTTCGCCGCCCAAAGAGACCAGCGAAATTGGTGAGGCGAACCACTCCCGCCAATCTGAGTTCGTTCGGGCCCTGTAAACGCACGGCTGTCGAATCTGCCATGGATGTTTTCGGGCTGACTCCACGGGTCGTGGAGATCGACGATGTCGTTACCGACTAGCAAAATACTGCTGCTCCATGACGGACAATCGGGCGACAATCTGCTCCGCCAAATCCTTCGAGCGGCGAAGACCCGAGTGCTCCGATTCGGGCCGGAAGAGCTCGAAATCCACGTAGAACGAGTCACCACGAGCCGGCACGGTAGACCAAGTCGTCTGGCGGTCGCCGCGCATGTAGACACACAACGCCTGACAGTCCCGCACAGAGTTCATGATCCGTCCGACTCCGTGCGCGATGGAGTCGAACTCCACACGTCCTGTCCGACTGCGCCCCGCCTCCGGAAAGATCAGCGCGGTCTCGCCGCGAGCTAGGAGATGCTGGACGCGCTGGATGACCCCGGACACGTCTTTCCGATTACCGCCTCGCCTTATCGGAATACACTTCGTGATCCACGCCCCGAAGCGGCTGGGCCAAAGCGACGCGTAGTTGGTGTATTCGGGAAGGTTCCAGGGCATTCTAGAATAGTTGAAGAGGTACCACCAACTTCCGCCCAGAGCCCAGGCGACAACGGCCGAATCGGCCATGGTCAGGTGGTTCGCACAGATCAGTACCGGCTGATCATTCTCACGCATCATCGCGCGGAAGCGCCTGCGGAGTTCCACGGCGTCTTTGACGCGATACCGCATGAGGTAGCGCATGGCAAAGACGATCGACGTGATCCACACGACGGCCGACAATCGACCGACCTCGCGCTGGAGGGTCAGCGCCGCCCGGGTTCGAAGAGGAAGCTTCGTCACGACCGCTACTGCTACGAGATTTTTTCCTGGATGAGCCCTACTGCGTCACCGACCGTATTCACTGCGTCGGCGTCTTCGTCTTCGACCTCGATGTCGAACTCATCTTCGAAGTTCAAGATGATGTCGACCAACCGTGCGGAATTGACCTTGAGGTCTTGGAGGATGTTGGTCTCTTCATCCACCGCCTCCAGTGCCTCCGGGTTCTTCACATACGGCCGTACAATGTCGACCACCTTGGTGAAGATCTCTTCTCTTGTCATAAACGTTCCCCGTTTCGATCCGGTGCTAATCGACCCACTTACGGAAGATCGCACAAGAATTCACGTCGCCAAAGCCAAATCCGGCTTTGATAATGGTATTAAGCTCGGGCATCTCCCGCACTACATGCGGAATCGACGCCGCATACTGCTCAATCTCGGGGTGCATATCCTCGCAGTTTAATGAAGGATGCACGAACCCTCCTTCCAGCATCAAGATACAAGCCACCGCCTCAAGCCCCCCAGCGGCACCCAACCCGTGTCCGATCATCGACTTGGTCGACGTGATGGCCGGAAACGTATCAGGCGTCCGTTCGAGCGCCTTAGCCCAAGAAGCCACTTCACGCGGATCTGCGCCAGTAGCGGTCAGGTGGCCGTTGATGGCGTCCACTTCGTCCGGGTCGATCGAGGCATCCTCCACCGCTTGGCGGATACAACGCCTCACTCCTTCCGAATTGGGCGCCGTCATGCTACCTCCACCTCGATGTCCTCCACAATTAATGGCCCCACCAAGGACCTCTGCGTAGATCCGAGCCCCCCTGCCCTGGGCGCTCTCTAGGCTCTCCAAATGGAGTAGTCCCGCACCGCTCCCCGGAACGAAGCCACCGGCTGACGCGCTCAGGGGGCGCGAAGCCTTTTCGGGCTCGTCATTGTGGTTGCGACACAGAACACGCATGGAGTCGAAGCCGGCCCAGGCATAGTGGCTCGATCCCTCAGAGCCACCGCAGAGCATTCGGTCGGCTCGTCCGTCAGCGATGCGACGGTATCCATCGATGATCGCCTCCAGACCCGTACTACAAGCGCTGGAGTTGGACGTCACCTGGTTGCCGAGGGCCAGCATCCCGGCCACTCGGGCGGAGACGCCACTACCCATCACCTGCTCGACGATGGTGCTCCCCAGCCTGCGCACCTGTCCGGCATCGGTCATCGGCACGAGCTTCTCACCGGTGGTGTCTAGTCCCCCGATTCCCGTCCCGAGAACTGTGCCCGCTTCCCAATAGATGTGATCGTCACCGGCCTCTGGACGCTCGAAACCCGCATCGGTCCACGCGTCGACGGCAGCGACGCATCCGTAGCGGTGGCTGCTGTTCATCGCCAGCAACTCGTCGGGCTCGAAATACTCCGTGGCGATTTCGTCGGCACCCTGAGGGATGCCGCCGACCGTGCATCCGAACTTCAGTTCCTCTAGGAGCGGCTGATGCCGAATCCCAGACACACCCTCGCGCAATGCCCGCCTATACTCCTCAAGGCCATTCCCGTTCGGTGCTATAACGCCGATGCCAGTAACAACGACTCGTTGGCTCATATCTCCACCCCCACGCCAGAAATAGTCCCTGAGAGTACCACCGTCCCATCGTCCAGGGTCATGGTCGCTTCGGCCCGAAATTTGTTACGTCGGTAAAATATTTTCTTCGCGGAGGTCGTTACTCGGTCGCCGGGCTTTACGATACCGGTGAAGTCGACATTCGCGTCACAAAACAAAGCCACTCGTTTCTTCACCCCTTCGACTCCATGCTCGAGGGCGATGATGTAGATACCCAACGCCACGACCCCGACCTGTGCGAAAGATTCCAGGAGAATTACCCCCGGAGTCACCGGATCCCCAGGAAAGTGACCCCGGTAGAAATCCGCCTCGGGCCGAAACCGGTACCACGCCTCAATGTGATCCTCCGAGACCTCGAGAATCTCGTCCACAAATCTGAAGGGCTCCTGCTGAGGGAGCAATTCCAAGACCTGGGCCGGTGTGAGCGTGACACCGACCGACTCCGCCCGGCTCACTCGCCCATCTTCCCGCCTCGAGACCGTTCCGAGGGGAATGGGTAGTCGGCGTAGTCGATATCACGAAAGACACCGACCTTGGCCCTCTTGATGTCGTAGATAGCCTCACCATCGACTAGCACGGTCGCGTCCCCGATGGCGATGGCGGATCCCGATGCCGGGAGGTCCTGATATCGGACGATGTCGATTTCGTACCGGACGACCTTGTCATGAGGCCTGATCTGACCCGAGAACTCGATTTCGCCAGAACCGAGGGCTCGTCCCGTGCCCAGCGCGCCATTCCAGCAGCAATAGAACCCGATCAGCTGCCAGACTGCGTCCACGCCCAGGCACCCTGGCTGGACCGGGTCTCCCAGAAAATGGGACTGGAAAAACCAGTCATCGACGCGCACGTCGCGCTCTGCAACGACCCGGCCCTTCCTTCCGTTCCTCGACAGATGCTCAATGCGATCCACCATCAACATCGGAGGCAAAGGCAGGCGCGCCTTGAAGTCAGGGGGGCCGTCCTCGATGAGGCGCCCGTAAGCGAACGCGAGAACCTCTTCTTGCGAGAGGTGTGAACGCTCGCGGAAATCATCGTACTTCACGGCGTTTCTCCAACTCGGAGTACGTAGCTCGACCACGACAGTCCCGAACCCACGCCGATGATCGCTACGTCGTCCCCGTCTGCCCATCGATCCCAGTTCATCGACACGACCGACGGCGCACCAGCGGCTCCCGTGTTTCCGTAATCCGCCACATTTGAGTGATGGAATTCGTCCTCGATGCCGCACTGCGAGCAGACCGTCTCCAGCATTCTGCAATTCGCCTGGTGTCCGATGAAGTTCAGCGACCGGCCCTCGCCCGGGAACTCCGTCTGGGTCTGCCTCAACAGCCGCACGGTCTTCTTGATGGCGAACATCTGAACGGTGCGCCCCTCTTGGCTGAAATGGCCGAACAGTGGGACGACCACCTTGTCGGCCCCGGCGGGGCTCGACGCGAGCGTGTTGTTCAACACCTCGATGCGCGATGGAACCTTCGTGGATACTACCGCGGCCGTCGTACAGTCTCCCCAGAGCACCGAAGCCGAACGATCGGAGTAGTCCACAGCCGTCGTAAGGCTCTCGGGTGTGACCAGAAGGACGTATTCAGGAACCGCCTCCGGGCGCATCATGGACAGCATGTAGAGAGCTACCCACATGCTGGTGCACGCTGAGTTCATGTCGAAGGCCGGCGCTTCGATCCCCATGGCCTGGGCGATCATGCATGCGTCGGCTGGGGACGACCACTCCGGCTTGCTGGAGCCGGCGATGACCATGCCGATGTCGTCCTTCGTCACACCGGCGCGCTCCATTGCGATCGCCGCCGCCTTGCTGCCGGTCTCGGCATGCGTGTACATCGCGGCTTCCGCCGCCCCGGCGGGATTCGCGTTGCGGGTCTCTCGGATATAGTCGAGCGGAAGAACGGTGCGACGGGCCTTTATCCCAACGCGCTCCATGATCCACTCTTCGTTCGTGCCGATATCTAAATCCGTCAGGAACTGATTCGTGATCACGCTATCGGCATGGAAGTGCCCCAGCCCATGAAGGTACAGGCTCATCGTGAGGCCCCCGAGATACGCTCTCCCCCATCCACTCGGACAACTTCTCCGTTGATCCAAGCGGCTTCAGGCAGAGACAATAGATAGATGACGTTCGCGACGTCCTCCGGCGAGGTCAGCCGCCCAAAGGGATTCCGGGTCCGTGCCTGAGCCTTCAGGTGCGCGCTCCCAGGAATCATGCGTAGCGCGGGCGTGTCCGTGACCCCCGCTTGAACAATGTTGGAACGAATGCCGAAGGGAGCCATTTCCACGGCGATGGATCGCGATACGGATTCGAGCGCCACCTTGGCGGCCGCCACCGCGGCGTACCCTTTCCAAGCGACTTCATTTCCCTCGCTGGTGAGCCCGAGAACACGGGCGTCTGTAGCGAATAGGCCACGGTGAAAGATCTCCTGCGTCCAACCCAGGAGGCTGGTCCCCATGGAATGGACGGTGCGCGCCATGTCCTCCTCCTCGATGAAGGAGTCGGGGGCGTACTCCGGTGGGGTGGTCAGGCCCTGAACACCATCGACGCCCTCCTCGAACAGCGAGTCGGCCGCGGCCTCAACAGCGGATTCCTCGACCCCGAGAGCCTCGGCCAGCCTTCGGCAAGCCTCGTTTGAGACCGGGGCCTCTGGTCCGATGAGCTTGAGATTCCCGAAGGCGATGGAGTGCAAGACGACCCTGATTTTCCCGCCGTCGCCGAGCGCCTCGCCGAGCTGATCGAGAATATCCGAGCGCACTGCCGCGTCGAGCGCATCCTGATTGAAGGCAAGCAAGGAGACACCTCGGTCCCTTATTGCATCGAATTCGGGTTCGATGCGGCGCATGGCTCCACGTCGGTCACGATGCACGACACAGAGGTTGAGCCCGTGCTCTGCGAGCTTATGAGCTGTGGCGAGTCCGAACCCACTCGACCCGCCCAGTATCAACGCCCACTCGTCGGCCCCGAAGGGTCTGGAGGTGTTACTCACGCAGTCGGTTTCTCAGCAGCCATCGGTGTGAGGTCTGGGGTTAGGACTTTAACGCCCCGCAGGCGGGGCAAAGCCCGAATGCGTGGGTCGAACAAGGATACAAGGATACCAAAGGGGAGCGATTCTGACTAGGAAGAAGTGGCCCCAGGGGGGGCTAAATGGGCCCAACCCGCCGGTCAGTCCACGAACGCTAGTCGGCTGCGAGCCGTCGCTTTCTTGCAACCGGGCATTTCACGGCATATCTGTACTGGAGTCCCCCGAACATCACGATCCTACCTTCGACGGGCGGAGTGATGCAGCAACCTAGGCTTGCCACTGAGTCTATTGCGGGCCTTCGGCATTACCAAGAAGACGCCGTTTTGACGAAAACGTTAGCGGACGGGCGCCTTCTGGTTGCCGTTGCCGACGGCATGGGAGGTCACGCAGCCGGTGAAGTAGCCAGTGCTTTGGCCCTCGAGACGCTGGTCGAAGCCCTTGAAGGGGAGCAGGCGCTGGACGCGGCATTCCGTCTCGCCAACCAGCGCGTGAACGAGAAGGCGAGGGAGTCCGGCAAGCAGGGAATGGGCACGACTCTGGTCGCTGTGCTCCTGGATTCGTCAGGCTATTCCGTTGCGAACGTCGGCGACAGCCGCGCCTACGTCATCTCCGACTCGGGGGTCCGGCGTATCACCGAGGACCACTCGTTTGTGGCCGAAGCCCTAAAGCCCGGTCAATCGGAAGAGGAAGCCCAGTCTTCGCAACGGAAGGACGCGTTGACCCGCTCCATTGGTACGGATGCCGAGGTTGAGGTCGACGTGTTCGGCCCTTTCGCGGTCGAAGAGAACGCGGCGATCTTCCTTTGCTCCGACGGGCTGTACAAGACGCTGACAGATTCCGATCTGGGGGACTTGTATCTCCAGTCGGGCGGGCCCCGCGGAGCGGCCCAGGCGTTGGTCTCCGCCGCCTACGAGCGAGGAGGCGACGACAACATCACGGTGGCGATCGCCGAGTTCGGCGAGGTCCCACGAGCCCGAGCAGTGGGCACCATGCCCTTGGAGTTCGAACCGCCTGACGAGGTGGCCAAGCCCGAGCCTCCCGAGCCGGGGGATTCGGTCGAGGGTGCCGCGGTCACACCGTCCGAGGCTGGGGAGACCAGCCCGGGGCGCTCTGGACCGCCCGTCGGCTTGATTCTGGGCGTGGTGGTGATCGTCACGGTCGTGGTGATCCTACTGCTCGTCCTCCGGGGATAACGCAGGCCGCTGCGGAGCCCCGCAGGGTAGATTGGTCGGGGAATCGTAGCGCCGAGACTGCTATTCAGCGCGTGCAATCGGGGAGCCTTACGATCCAAGCGTTCGAGGCGTTCATGGAACAAGCCGAAGCGCTCAACCCGATCCCGGCGCGGCTTCAACAAACGATCGGGAATGCCCGTGGTCGAATCGCTGAGATCCGGGACCGGATGCGCCGCGGGGACTAACGAGACGCGGGCTACTCGTAACGCACCGCGCTCGCCGGTCTCATCCGGGCGGACCAGGGCCGCAGATAAGCCTCGGCTTTGTTGCTTAGCTGTTCCTGCACACATACGATTGCTTCCGTAGCCCCAGACGGAGCAGGTATATGACCGAGAGGAATCCGCCAGAGCGCGTCGGTCCAGCGGGGCCGAACCCCAGTCCCCCGCCCGACCAGAGTGAGGTCGGCGAGATCGGCGAGTGGCTGGCTGGCCATTCGGGCATGTCGCGAAGGGGCTTCATCAAGGGAGTTATCGCCTCCGGCGTGGCCGTATCGGGTGTTCCGTTCCTGGCCAACGCGAGCCCGCGACCGAGCATGCAGAGCGGCGGCGCAGAGCGGCTCATCTCGCTCAACGTAAACGAGCAAACTCGTAGGGTTGACGTCCTCCCGAACGAGACTCTCGCGATGACCCTCCGCTATAAACTCGGGCTCACCGGCACCAAACTCGGATGTGACCGCGCGGAGTGCGGTGCCTGCACCGTGCTAATCGATGGTGAAACCCACTATTCGTGCTCGACACTCACGCACCGCGTGCGGGCCCGGGCCATCACCACCGTCGAAGGACTCGAGAGTCCGACGGGCGAGCTGCACCCCGTGCAACAGGCCTTCATAGACGAGTTGGCGCCCCAGTGTGGCTTCTGCACTCCCGGGCAAATCATGGCCGCCGTCGGCCTCCTGAACGCCAACCCTGACCCGACCCGCGAAGAGGCACGCCGGGCGATGGCAGGCAACATCTGTAGATGTGGTGCCTACGATCACTACCTGAACGGGGTCATGCGCGCTGCGCAGGAGGTGTCCAATGGCGCTGATCGGTAAGGACTTCACCCCGCCGGATCTCCGGGCCAAGGTTACGGGGCGAGCCAAGTACGCTGAAGACTTCAGGGCCGAAGGCATGCTGTATTGTCGGCTTCTGACCAGCCCAATGCCCCACGGCCGCGTCCGAAACATCGATGCATCCGAGGCCCTGAACATGGAGGGCGTCGTAGCCATTCTGACTGCGGACGACGTGCCAGAGATTCCCGCGCCCGGAAACCCGATTCTGACGAACGAGCCGCACTACGTAGGAGAACCGATTCTGGCGGTTGCTGCCGTGGACGAGACCACCGCACAGAACGCGATCGCCGCTATCAAGCTGGACCTCGAGCCGTTGCCGTTCTGCGTCGACCCGCTGGAGAGCCTGCGCCCAGGCGGTCCCAATGCACGTACCACCGGTAACGTGTCGGTGCCGCGAGAGGGTGTGCAGGAGCGTAAGTGGACCCAGGAAGATTTCGACGCAGCCGGCGAGGGTCAGTTGCCGATGGGCGAACCCTTGGGAGAATGGTCCTTTGGCGACGTCGAGGCCGGATTCGCCGAAGCCGAGCTAGTCTTGGACGAAACGTTCGTCACCGCCAGCACTTCGCACCACTCCATGGAGCCCCGCAGCGCCATGGCCTACTGGCAAAACGGGAAATGTTATCTATACGGCTCGACTCAGAGTCAGAGTTTCGTCGTGCCTGGGCTGGCGAACTACCTCGGGATCGAACCCGACGACCTGGTATACATCTCCGAATTCTGCGGTGGGGGCTTCGGCTCCAAGGGTGCGGCCTACCCGATCATGGTTGTTCCCGCCTACATGGCGAAGAAGACGGGCCGACCCGTTCTGATGCGCATCAGCCGGGCCGAGGAGAACTTCATCGGGTCGGCGCGGGCCGGATTCCAGGGTCGGATCAAGATCGGATTCCGAGCGGACGGGCGCGTGACGGCCGTCGACCTGTACATCGTTCAAGAGAACGGGCCGAACTCGGGGTTCGGTGATTGGAACTCTGCGGCGGGAGCGGTCTCACTCGTCTACACGCCTCCGGCCATGCGCTTTCGGGGACTCCCTGTCCTGACAAACACACCGGCCACGGGCGCCCAGCGCGGACCGGGACAAAACCAGATCGCGACGGCCGTGGAACCGCTTCTCGATAAAGCGGCCCGCCAACTCGGGCTCGATCAGGTCGAGATCCGACGGATCAACGCCCCGGACAACGACGCGCGGTACGGCCCCAACCAAGGGCCGGTGACTAGCGCTCACCTGAGGGACGCGCTGGATTTGGGCGCAGATCAGTTCGACTGGGCGGGCAAGAAAGCGGAAAGCGGCAGACGGAACGGATCGAAGGTCATCGGAGTCGGCGTGGGTCAGGCCTTCCACTCCGCAGGAGCCAGTGGATTCGACGGCCTAGTACGCATCGCCCCGGACGGAGGGCTCCACATCCACACGGGCATCGGCAACCTGGGCACGTTCTCTTATGCGAGTACGTCTCGGGTCGCCGCCGAGGTGCTCGGCATGGATTGGGATCACTGTGAGATCCATCGCGGAGACTCGAGCAAGGGCCTGCCCTGGAACCTCGGGCAGTTCGGCAGCAATACCTCCTTCACGATGACCCGCACGAACTTCGCGGCCGCAACCGACGCCGTGCGGAAACTCAAGGAGATCGCCGCTGCGGACCTGGGGGGCTCCCCTAGCGATTACGACATTGGCAACGAAAGCGTGTTCGCGAGGGCGACCCCCTCCCGACGCATGACGTACGCCGCCGCCGCCCGCCGGGCTATCGAACGGGGGGGTGAGTTCAGCGGCCAGGAAACGCCTGAAGACATCCACCCGATGACCCGTGCGGCCGTGGCCGGACTCGCGGGCACCGGGCTCGTCGGTGTGGCAAAGGACAAGCTGGATCACAACGGTACGGTCCCGGCGCTGGCCGCCGGTTTCATAAGAATCGAGCTGGATCTGGACACCGGCGTCTTCGAGATCCTCGACTACTTGGGTGTGGCAGACTGCGGGACGGTGATCCACCCTCAGGGACTCGCCGCACAGATCAAAGGAGGTGCCGTGCAAGGATTTGGCATGGCAGCCCTCGAACGCCATCTGTACGATCCGCACTACGGTCTTCCGGGCACCATCGGCCTGCATCAGACCAAACCGCCGACCTTCCTGGACGTGCCGCTCAAGATGGACTGGGCGGCAGTGAACATCGCGGATCCGCAGAATCCGGTGGGCGCCAAAGGGATAGGTGAGCCACTCATGGGGTGCGCCGCTGCTGCGCTTCTTTGCGCCATCTCGGACGCGCTGAGCGGCCACTACTTCAACAGGACGCCTGTGGTCCCGGACATGATCGTCAATGCGGCGTCAGGACAACCGCAGTCCCACACCCCGCTACAGGTCAACACGCCGTGAGGAACTGCCCATGTTAAAAGACATGATGCCGCACTTCGAGCTGTTCCAGCCGGCCGACCTAGACAACGCTTTCGACCTGCTCGATCGCTACGGTGAGGACTGCTGGACGATCGCCGGCGGACATGACAGTCTCGGTTGGTTCAAGGACCGGGGCAAAGAGCCGTCGGCCGTGATCGACCTGGCCGGTATTCCGGGGCTCGACGGGATCCGAGAGACGGAGGACGGCCTCGAGATCGGAGCCATGACGACGCTCACGGCTATCGAGCGACACCCGTTGGTCCAAGAGCAGTTCGGCCTCCTAGCGGAAGCGGCACGTTCCGTGGCCAGTCCGCAGATCCGTAATTCGGGCACGTTAGGTGGTAACCTCTGCCAGGACACGCGTTGCTGGTACTACCGCTACGGGCTGTCCTGTTATCGCGCCGGCGGCAACACGTGTTATGCCAACACACCGGTGGGCATGAACCGCGAGCACTGCCTGTACGGCGCCAGCCGCTGCGTTGCCGTCACACCGTCCGATCCGGCGCCTGCGCTGGTGGCTCTCGATGCCTCGATGGTCATCCGGAACTCAGGAGGGGAACGGGTCGTAGCAGCCGAGGACTTCTTCATGCCCCCGTCGGTCGACATCACCCGGATGACGGTACTACAGCCCGACGACCTCCTAACCCAGATACGCATTCCGAACATCTGGGCTGGCACAAATTTCTACTTCGAAAAGGTGGCCGACCGGGGGAGTTGGGACTTTGCCCTGGTGAACGTGGCAGCCGCATTTCGGATCGAGGGTGATCGCATCGAGGGAGCCCGAATCGCATGCGGTGGCGTGCAGGCGATTCCACGACGTCTCACTGAGGTGGAGGAACTCGTGACGGGCCGTGGACAGAACGACGAGACGGCGGAGCTGGCCGGAGCACTCGCTGTGCGCGGCGCAGAGGCTCTGAACCACAACCATTTCAAGATTCCGCTGATGGAAAATCTTGTTAAGCGAGCGGTGCGAGACGCCTGACCAGAGAGAAGAGGCCGCCCAGAACTCGGCGGCCTCCTTTCCTCGCCCCAACTTGATCGGCATTCGGGACACAAGAGACCCCCCTAGACCCGATGGAAACACTGCGAGGCGAATAGGGACCGGGGGGGGGGGGGGGGGGGGCCCCCACCACCCCCCCCCTCCGGGGGGCGCGTTGGGGGGGGCG
>Ga0115002_10000812_pt1 | contig 44004 bp, 43 predicted proteins | sample ArcticOcean_MG_C_8_FD_89576 | JGI IMG/M metagenome (GOLD analysis project Ga0115002, IMG submission 89576) | Marine microbial communities from western Arctic Ocean - ArcticOcean_MG_CB11_86 | ecosystem: Environmental > Aquatic > Marine > Oceanic | place: Arctic Ocean: Canada Basin | collected... | reverse complement strand
AAGGTGCAAAACAGGCCGCGCTGGTTCTTCAACACTATGGCGCATTCAGTCAAACCGGTCATTCGAACCCATAAAAACTATATGAGCTGTTTTCAGCAAATCTTTTTCCATCGGCATGTGATCCTGCCTGTTATTCACGTGGTCGATGAAGACCAGGCCCGCCGGAATGCCCATCTCGCCCGAAATGCCGGGGCCGACGGTATTTTTTTGATTAATCACGACTTGCCCTATGGCCGGTTGCTTGAGATCCATTCCGACGTAGTTGCCGAGATTCCCGATTGGTGGGTGGGGGTGAATTGCCTCGATTTAGACGCTGTCGAGGTTTTCAGACACATCAATGCCAATATCTCAGGTGTTTGGGTGGATAACGCCTTAATTGATGAGAGAAATGATGATCAACACAAGGCTGAAATCGTGCTTCAAGCACAGAAAACAATGGATTGGAAAGGTCTGTATTTTGGCGGGGTCGCGTTTAAATATCAGCGTGATGTACGTGACATAGCCCAGGCAGCCAAAATCGCAGTAGGTTATATGGATGTGGTCACCACCAGTGGTCCAGGTACGGGCATGGCGGCATCCACAGATAAAATAAGGAAAATGAAAAGTGCCATTGGGGTAATACCACTGGCGATTGCCAGCGGTATTACCCCAGAAAATGTACCCGATTATTTGCCGATTGCCGATTGTTTTCTTGTAGCGACCGGCATTAGCACAAGGCTTGAAGAATTAGATCGCCAATTAACCCAGTCTCTGGTTCAAACGATTCGGTCCTATGATGAATAAGAAGCACAAGGTTAGACCATTGGTCCCAGGTTTAACTCCTCCCCGACCCTCGTACCAACCTAACCCTCATTGTCACGACTAACCATGTGCCGCAATAGCTGTCCGTGTGCCTTCAATATCAAAACAATCCCGCTGATTCGTTTGCATAAGTCGATACGCAATATCCATCGCCTGCTTTTCAGTGAGATATCCATCCAGGACTTCCGCCTCCAGCGCCCTGTTTAGCCAATTTCTTGCCTGGATCGCATAGGCATAGGAACCGGTCGGCCAACTTGTATCCCCACCAAAGGCAAATAATTTATTTATAGGAACGGCGTGGATGAACCGACGGACGAAATCCATTGAGCTGTAAGGGTCTATTGACCAGGCCCAGCATAAGTCTACCCATACGTTTGGATAGTGTTTAGCCAGGGCGACCATTTCATTGTTGTATGGATAGCCGATATGCATGAGTACAAATCTGGCCTGTGGGTATCGGGCGAGTATTCCGCAGAGGTTGCCCCCTTTAATACGATCAACCGGCATCCGACTATGACCGGCGTAATAACCGGTGTGCAATTTAAAAGGAAGATTGTATTCAATCGACAACTCAACCCCTCTTGCCCAGGCCCAATCACCCAAACAGAGTTTGTCTTTTTCTGGAGCATGCTCCGGGTCTTTTAGGATGATGGCGAGTGATCTGGACGCTTCATCGTCTGACCTTTCTACCCATTTCAGTGTACGGGCGTACGCATGCTGGGCTTTAACTGCAATAGCCATTGGGCCGTATTTTTCAAATAAACCGTCCATCGCCTGTTGCAAGTCAGGCAAGCTTTTAACCAATATTCCGGTTTCTGATTCCAGTTGCACCTGTGGAACATCCCCATTACAGAATCCCATCCAGGACAAATCATAAAGAAAAAAATCAGGTCCGGAGGCATCCGGCACACATGCCCATACAAAGTTGTCTATCTGCACATGATCCAGATTTGCATTTTTACTAAGCAGGTCAAATCTTTTTCCACCCAACCGAAGTTGATCATTAATGCTCTGGGCGGCGACTATATTTTCCGGCGTAATCTCCGGCATATGATACACCTGTTCTGCAATGATCCGAACAGCTTCTCCATACCCTGTAAACTGTACGGCTTCCCATGCCTTACGTATGCGATTGAAACGATCCGCAACACTCGCCTTGGATGGGTCCATCATAAACGCTATATCTTCTTCTGACGCTCCGGCGACAGCAAGGTCGGCTGGAACGTAATTCGAAAACAGATCTTGTAAAACATCCGGCCCATCGTTGACCCAATCCTCTTCAAATTTTAAATGCTCATGCGTATCGATGAGGGGGGTCTGTTCGATAAATTGTGACAATTCGGTCGGCATAGTCATCTCCTGTTTTGGATTAAACCATTAGTTGTTAGTTGACACTTAAGGGTTTACACCGCGTGTGTTAGCATTTGAATGGAACCCGCGAGAGGCCATCTGATAATTGAAAATCCTACTGAATACCAGATATATATTCACAGAAAAAAATCAACCATGTATATTTCAAATCAGAGTGAAATATATCTGGTAATATATATTAACAATTATATAATTCTACATACAAATGATTGTTTAATGAAATCTTTACAATCGTCACAGTCCTATCCTATGAATATTGAAAATGCGATTACTCAATTCGAACAGGAGGGGTTCATTGTCCTGGAGGACCTGCTCGATGGAGGGATGGCTCACTTTCTAGATCAGAACGCCCGATAATTTATGGGGGACCAGACGGGATATGCTAAACTGAAAGGGGCACTCAACGTTATGCCTGAATTGGCTGATCTTTGTATACACCCGGATGTACTTGAGATAACAGCTCGGTGTATGGGATCACCATTCTATCTTGCAAACAACGGATGTATGATGTGGTGTCAGCCCGGGGCGTCTGCAGGCGAGATTCATTCAGATTGGCCTCTGAGTGATGTCCCTCAACCGTATCCACCTTGGCCTATGTTATTTCAGACCATGTGGATGCTGACCGATTTTACAGAGGATAACGGGGGGACACGTTTGGTGCCCGGTAGCCATAGGTCTCTGCGGCCACCTGAAGAAAAAGATAGCAGAAACGAAATACCGGTACTAGGTCGGGCTGGTTCAGTCATAATCTGGCATGGGGGGCTCTGGCATAGAAACGGGGCGAATACCACGACTGACCAACATCGAATGGGGGTAAACGTGGCATACATTCCTCGGTTTATTCACAGACCACGAGAGGGATGGCCGCTCATCAAGCGAACGCTGTTTCAACAATTTCCAAAGCATTTACAATATTTGTTGGAACGGTCAGTAGAGTGATCATCAGATCACTGAAGTAGGTGAATACCCCCGGGGTGACTCGAACACCCGACCTACGGTTTAGGAAACCGGCGCTCTATCCACCTGAGCTACGGGGGCACACAATCATCATAGATTTCAGAATCAAAATATCAGGGGGCCTTCAACGTGTCAACGGCTTTCTCTCAAATGTTACAGTCCCCATGAACCAATTTTATTCCGGGTAGAATTGTACCGAAGGAGTTTGAAATGAAAGGGGTAGTGAAATACGCCAGTGGCCCACAGAATGTTGAGGTGCGTGAGATGCCTTCGCCTGAATTGAAGCCAGGGCATGCTAAGATTGCGATTGAGGTGGCTGGCATTTGCGGGACGGACTTGCATATATATGCCGGTGAATATCCTTCAAATCCACCGGTGATTATAGGTCATGAGTTTGCTGGAAAGATTGTGGATATTGATGGTACTGATGAGTTTCAGATTGGTGATGCCGTCACTGGTATTCCAACAACGATTGTTTGTGGCGAATGCCAATATTGCCGTGCGGGCCAGCTTAGCCTTTGTGATCAACGTCTGTCAATCGGTAGTGGGGTACATGGCACCTATACTAAATATCTTGTTGTCCCCACCTGGTCTCTCCGTAAAATACCGCCACACATCGACATGCTCAGTGGTGCCTTGAGTGAGCCGTTATGCTGCTGCGTCAAGGGGGTGTCGATGATTACAACGGTGAAAGCTGGGGATGTGGTGGTGGTCACAGGGCCTGGTCCCATCGGTTTGTTGACCGCACAGGTCGCCCGTCTTGAAGGCGCCTACGTGATATTGACGGGTACATCGGTCGATGAGGAACGACTCAATGTGGGTGCCCAGTGGGCTGATCAAATTATCAATATTGAGAACACAGATCTAAAAAAAGTGGTTCAAGACGTGACCAATGGATATGGTGCGGATATTATTTTCGAATGCTCGGGTTCTGCTCCGGCCACGCGGAGTGCGATCGATCTGGTTAGAAAACAGGGGACCATCATGCAAATCGGCTTACATGGTAGTCCATTTGAAATCGATTTTTTCTCCGCTGAATTAAAGGAAATAACGATAAAAACAACCTTCGCAGGATCGATTCCAGCTTGGGATCGAACCATGACGTTATTGGAGCAAAAAAAGATCGATCTGGCCCCGATCATATCAGACGTGCTCCCTCTAACCGATTGGAAAACTGCGTTTGATCGCCTCGACCGTAAAGAGGGGATGAAGATATTACTCTCCCCGGTAGATTGAATCGGAAAATCTCTTCAATCACCAACTACAAAACACCCACCACCAATTGACTACCTATGGGATCTCATATAATCGACAGTGTTTTTTTTACAGACCAGTACAGTACGGCAGCAATGCGGCAGACATTTAACGATGATAATTTACTTCAGAAGTGGCTGGATGTCGAGGCGGCACTGGCACGGGCTGAAGCAAAATCAGGGATGATTCCACAATCCGCAGCGAATGAAATATCTATCAAAGCAAAAGCCTACCTGTTGAATAAGGAGGCTATAGCTCAAGAAATGAAGGTGACCAGCCACCCGATTGTTCCTGTCATACGAGCATTAGAAGCCATATGTGACGAAGAGGCTGGACAATATATTCATTGGGGAGCCACCTCTCAGGATATAACCGACACAGCTGTGATTTTACAAATGAAGGACGCTGCTGAATTAATCACCACGGACTTGACGGAATTGGAAAATGTCTTACTCGAATTGGCGGGCACACATCGAGATACCATCATGCCAGGGAGGACACACGGTCAGCATGCGCTGCCGATAACTTTCGGGTATAAACTGGCGATATGGGCGGATGAAATACATCGCCATCTTGCCCGGTTGCAGGATAGCCGTCCTCGAATTTTCATGGGACAGTTTGCAGGTGCAGTTGGTACGCTGGCTTCGGTACCCGAGCACGGATTACAGATTCAGCAGCACCTATTCAATGATCTCGGATTATTTCCCTCCGTATTACCCTGGCATACAGCAAGAGATGGCATCGTTGAGTTCATCACTGTTCTGGCGATGATTTCTGCTACCCTGGGTAAAATGGCTAGAGAGGTGATTAACCTCCAACGGACAGAAATAGCGGAACTTGAAGAACCATTTGTCATGGGAAAAGTAGGGAGCAGTACCATGCCCCATAAACGTAATCCTATGATCTGTGAGGCTGTGTTAGGGATCACAAGGATTATACGACAGCAACCGCCCATCGCCCTGGAAGCCATGAGCCATGAACATGAACGAGATTGGGCAATGATTCATATGGAATGGGTGTTTGTCCCTGAGACCTGCCTGCTTACCTCTGGTGCCCTTGCTCAAATGTTGCATGTGTTCAAAGACCTTATCGTCTATCCTGACCGGATGCGAGAAAATGTGAACATGCTTCATGGATTAATTCTTTCAGAAGCGATCATGCTTGCTCTTGGTTTGAAAATAGGGCGACAGCATGCCCATGATGTGGTCTATCGCGCGTCCATGCGAGCCCATGAAAAACGAATCAGTCTGAAAAAAGCCTTAATGGATGAACCTGCCGTATCTCAACAGTTGACAGAACGGGAAATAGATGACTTATTGGTGCCCGATGCGTATACAGGTCTGTCGGGCATCTATGTTGATCGGGTGTTGAACCGAAAATAGGACAACTTAAAACACAATTATATCGTTGCTATGCAGCTTCGAACGTGGAGGAGTAAGACATGGATTTGGATTTAAAGGGTAAGGTGGCGCTCATTACAGGGTCAAGTAAGGGTATTGGCCGATCAATTGCATTAGGACTTGGAGAAGAAGGATGCCACGTCAGTTTATGTGCCCGTGGTGAGGAAGCGTTGCAGGCTACCGAAAAAGAAGTCCAGGCTTTGGGGGTGGAAACAGTGGCCACCGCCGCAGATTTGACAAATGCGGATGGCATAAATGAGGTGGTGCAGGCCACCCTCAAAAAATGGGGACACATTGATATCCTGGTTAATAACGTCGGGGGTAGCAAATGGACCGCTTTTGAAGAGGTATCGGATCAAGAGTGGCTGGATATCTTCGATTGGAATATGTTCGCGGCCGTGAGGACCACACGGGCTGTCTTGCCATCCATGAAAGCTCAGAGTAGTGGTTCGATCATTACGATATCTTCTATTTTCGGGCGTGAGTCTGGAGGGCCGGTGACCTATAATGCGACTAAAGCTGCAGAAATAAGCATGAGCAAGACCCTGGCGAAAGAGTTGGCTAAAACGGGGATCAGGGTCAATTCTATCGCACCTGGCTCCATTATCTTTCCTGGGGGCAACTGGCAAAATCGTCTGGATGCAGATCCTGAAGGGATCAATGAATTTATGGAGCAGCAAATCCCGTGTGGACGCTTCGGGACGCCGGAAGAAGTGGCAAATGTGGTGGTCTTCCTGTCATCGAGCCGCGCGAGTTGGGTGACCGGGGCCTGTATCAATGTCGATGGTTGTCAATCACGATCCTTGATATAAGGGCATACAGCAAAGAGAAGGTATGTGGGGATTTGCTATATCTATTGTCATATATAACTTATCTGTCGTATATTTCCTTTGGGGTAATGCCTCTCCTTCTATTGCACAGGTGAGACAATTACCCCCAGTGGATTTCGGGCTTGTGGTTGGGATGGCTATATCTTCAGGAAATCCTGCCTTAAGGAGTTCGGCATTTTTTCTTGAGGGAAATACCGACATTCCCGTCACAGGTCCGTTTGCCTTCATGCTTACAGCCGGCTCGATTTTCTCAGAAAAAAATCAGACCCCTCATTCAATATAAGGGTATATGACGCTGGTATTGCTTTGAATGTAGATTTACCCCTTCGTATGGGGATAGCCAGGCCGTTTGTGGCTGTAGGCCCGACTATTTTTTATTTTGATCCGGTAGGTCGAGTAGATGGGGAAGATGTATTACGAAAGTTGGGCATTCAACTCCATATGGGTTTGACCTATCCCATTTCAAACCATTTAAACCAGAGAACGATTGGTCGTTTGGGATTCACATCAACAAACGTAGAACAATTTCCCTTGAGTTTACCTCGTGGCGTATCTGTAAGATCACTCCATGCCTACCTTGGTATAGGTCTTTTTTATCGATTTTAACTTGATTAAAACTGCAGTTTCAGATCTTGATTCCGATAATAATAGAAAACCTTTTAGAATATCGGAAACCAAGATGAAACCCCTTCAATATACCTGCCATTTCGCCCTTTTCTTTACCATCTTAATGACCTTGCCTATACGGGCAGACCATTTGCAACACACCCGTATTGAAATTGGCCCGATTGGTGGGTATGTTCTTACTACGGGCCGTCCGGGGATTCGCTCAGCTTTGGTCGGCGGGGGGTATGTGGGCTTACACATTTGGCGCCCCTTGTGGATTGTCGCAGAGGCGGGGATGGTCCCAACATCTTCCAACTCTGATCAAACCTTTACGATAAACCTGTTCTATGCCCGAGGTGCCGTTAAAATTGAATGGCCGATGCGGAAGGGCCTCCGTTCGTTTATGTTTCTTGGGGGAGGTCTGATAGAGTTCGATCCAGCTGGCCAGGTCGATGCAGAAGACGCCCTCTGGCGATGGAGCGCCGATGGTGGTTTCGGCGTGACATATCCTCTACATCATCGATTGTCCATTCAACTGGGCGGAAGATTATCCTTGATCTCAACCCGCGTGAAACAATTCCCCATCCTTCCTTCTGGTACGTCTTCAAAGATGGCACTTTATAGTTTTATACAATCTGGATTCCTCATACGATTTTAAATATCTACCGCACTGAATTTAATGAAGTATAAAATCTTAACGATAATCCTTCCCAGTTGGAAGGAATGGTTGCTTGACAGAACCTCAGTAAATTGTTTCATTGTACGCAACTTTTTAATGATAATTGCGATACAATATTTTTGATTTAAACGTGTGTAATTTATCATGACAGGCGAGAAGGCGAACCTTGAGGCGATGGTAGTAAGACCATGTATGACAACACTATTGCGGTTATATTAGGTGGGGGGCGAGGTGCCAGGCTTGCCCCTTTGACCACACTGAGATCCAAGCCAGCTGTCCCTATCGGTGGTCAGTATCGATTAATCGATATCCCCATCAGTAATTGTCTTCATGCGGATATTCGGAATATCTATGTTTTAACCCAATTTAATTCAGCATCACTCCACAGACATATACAACAAACCTATAATTTTGATAATTTTTCACCCGGCGGGGTGGAATTATTGGCAGCCGAACAAACCCAGGATAATCTGGATTGGTATCAGGGAACGGCGGATGCAGTCCGAAAACATCTGCGCCGATTGCCTGATTCCAAGGATGATCTGGTCTTGATTTTATCAGGAGATCAACTCTATCGAATGGATTTCAAAAAAGTGATAGCCGATCATCTCAAGCATGATGCAGAAATTACGCTTGCGGTGCAAGCCGTCACCGGTGCAGACGCCCATCGATTTGGCATTGTCAAAACGGATCAGGATGGCCAGATCCGTATGTTTCATGAGAAACCTAAAGAAAACCAGGACCTCGATCCGCTTAGAATACATGCCGACACCTCAAACGAATCAGAAAATAGATACCTTGCATCTATGGGGATATATATTTTCCGTGCAGATATCTTGCATGAAGTCCTTCATTCCAATGACTTTGAAGATTTTGGCAAGAACATTCTACCGGCTGCTATTGAAAACCGGCGGGTATATACCTACGAACACCAGGGCTATTGGGAAGATATAGGAACCATACGATCTTTTTACGAAGCAAATTTGGCGTTAACGGATACACTCCCTGCCTTTGATCTTTACAGTTCCCCACCCATATATACGCATCCCCGTTTTTTGCCAGGGGCAAAGTTGGACCGTTGTCAGCTGAATAGAGCAATCATAGGAGCCGGATCGATCTTGGTCGAAACGGAGATCGAACATGCGGTTGTAGGAATCAGGAGCCGGATTGGACCGAGCGTGATTATCCGCAACTCGGTGCTCATGGGTGCAGATTATTACGAGACAGCGCCCGATATTTTACTCAACTCAGAAAAGGGTATTCCCAATATCGGTATCGGTCAGGGTAGTATTATTGAATCGGCGATTATAGATAAAAATGCACGGATAGGCGAAAATGTCCGCATACAAAACACCGATGGTGTCCCTCAGCTCGAAGCAGAAAATTACATCATCCAGGATGGCATCGTGGTGGTCCCCAAAGATGCGATTATCCCGTCCGGCACGATTATATAATTTAGAAATCAACAGGAGAAATATAGAGGATGTTCAAACCCGAAGTGACCGTTTTTGATGGTCATGCGGTACTTGGTAGAAGTCTTGATGAGAGTATGGATATCAAAACCCCTGTAGAACTTTTAGAGATCATGGATAGAACCGGAATAGAGCGTGCCCTCGTATACCATAGAAACGCGGTGATGTATAATACCCTGGTCGGTAACGACGAGATGATGGCCCTGGTGGATGGGTATGCTCGTTTAACACCACAGCATATTTTCAATATGTCAACAGACCCTCTGGATAAAATATCGCAGAACGATAACATTACCTCTGTCCGTGTTTTTCCCAAAAGCCATCACTATCCAATCACCTTGCCCGTCGTTGGTAAATGGCTGGTCTGGCTCCAGAAAGCGGGTATTGCCCTCTGGATTTCTGCTGAGGAAATCGAGGTACGTGACCTGTATCAGATGGCGAAGTCGTATCCAGATATAAATCTTGTGTTGTCAAATATGGATTATAACCACTTTGCCTCAATCTGGTCTTTACTCCCCCGCATACCGAACTTGCATATGGAACTGTCCAGACAGGAAACCTTAAATGGCGTTCAAATGATGGTGGAACGGGCCGGTGCCCGAAGATTAATATTTGGTTCTTACTTTCCAGATTTTGATCCAGCTGCGTATTTATCCTACCTTCACCAGTGCCGATTGCCTGATGATGAGCTACAATCCATTTGCCATGGGAATCTCACCCGTTTACTGACCCTTGCTCAACGTTCAGTATGAGAGGATGGTTTTGGCGACTTTCGAAGATTTTCAGAAGTTAAATATCCGAATCGGTACCATAATAGAGGCTAAGGCGTATCCAGATGTCCGTAAACCGGCCTATATTTTAAAAATCGATTTTGGTGAAGATGGCATAGAGCAATCGAGCGCACAAATCACAGAATTCTACGATCTTAGCGATTTACTCGGGAAAATGGTGGTAGCTGTTATGAATTTTCCCGTAAAACAGATTAGTACATTTATGTCCGAAGTATTGATATTGGGGTTTCGGATGATACTGGTCGCGTGGTATTGTTGCCGCCTGAACGACCGGTCTCACTTGGGGTCTGTGTCTATTGATCGTTGTCTAAAAAAGCGAGGTGTTTATGTCGCAAGATGAAAGGCCCGTCCAACTGGTCTCTTCATATGAAAACTATCTACATTGGTTCCGTGGGAATCTTCATACCCATACAACCCGGAGTGATGGTGTCCGGGAGCCTGAAACAGTGATTAAGGATTATGAAGAACGGGGGTATGAGTTTTTAGCCTTAACGGATCATGATGTTTTTGTCGATCCATCCGCATATCATGCCATCACAAATATGACTCTGATCCCTGGTGTTGAAATTACGGCAAACGGCCCTCATATCCTTCATATAAACCCCCAAGCCCTAGTTCCTCCTCACGATAACCGTCAGCAGGTTCTTAATGAAATTACTCAGCAGGCGCAAAGCTTTTCGGTGTTGAATCACCCCAATTGGCTCTCGCCACTACCGGGCCTGCATTTTTCCAATGCCCATATGAGTCAGTTAACAGGGTATTTGGGCATCGAGATTTATAATGGGGTGATCGAACGCCTCGCGGGAAGTGCCGCCGCATCAGATCAGTGGGATAGATTGTTATCTAACGGATATCGGGTTTTGGGCTTCGGCCATGATGATTCCCACATTGCCGACGATGTCGGCCTCGCCTGGAATGTAGTCCAGGCTTCTGATTCTAAGACAGATTCTATTCTTTCCTCCTTACGGGCTGGTCGATTTTATGTGTCAACCGGGGTTGATATACAAAATATTCGTTTGAGTAACAACAGAATTGCTGTCTATACGTCAAATGCCACACGCATTCGTTTTATTTCAAAGTGGGGCGTTGTACAAAAGTCAATCGAGAGCCAGGTCGCCGATTTTGAGATTCCTGATCATCCAGATGAAGCAAGGGCTTTAGAATATATTCGGATAGAGTGCTATGGCGCAGGCAGTGATGTGGCCTGGACACAACCGATATGGCTAGAATGATAAGCATATATATAATCCCGAAGGGATTGGTAGACTGCACACAAACGTGTGATAATCCGTATGATTTGTGGTGTTTTTAATCATTACATTAAAAGGTGAAGAATACATGTCGACAAGGCTGGAACAATTGATAAAATTGGCTGGACAAGCTCCGGATGATGCGTTTATTCAATATGCTATGGCGTTGGAATATGTAAGTAACGATGACTTGGAAGAAGCAGCCACCACGTTGGAAAATCTGATGGCTAAGTCTCCGAATTATTCGGCGGGTTATCATCAGGCAGGACGAGTCTATGAACAACTGGAACGAATTGATGATGCGCGGCGTTGTTACGAAAAAGGGGTCGTCGTTGCAGAGCAGCAAGGCGATACCAAAGATAGAGACGAGATGCGTGGATCGCTTTTGATGCTTGATTGAAAGGGATAAAATCGTATCTGAGGTCCTTCTACTCGATGACCCTTAGTAAAAACATGCTATCCAGATAGAACCAGGAGTATAAAGATAACCAAACGATTTTTTATTGGCGTAGCCCAGAATATCCTGGGATGGATGTTTATCATTCTTGGCGTACTGGGTATATTTTTGCCTATTTTGCAAGGTATTCTATTTATCGTGATTGGCTTGACCATTTTATCTTCCCGGTATGCTTTTGCCCAAAATTTGTTACTAAAAGCGGAACGAAGATACCCGATAGAATATGCCAAAATGCAGGAAGTCCACGACCGAATTATTGGAAGTAAACCACTATTAGCCACAGCGCTGGTCATACTCATCGGTATGCTTGGGTTAGGTTTTTACCTGGGGATGCTCGGTATTCAGCAGCTTAACGCCACATCAAATTAAACGTCGGATTAAACGTTTACTGTGGCGATCAAGTTGATTTACATCCGGAATTTCATATCGGTTGCCGTGCTCGTCTGTCAGTAAGATCCGGTTGGTAGACAATTCTACCATACTTTCCCTCAGGTTTTTCATAGAGATATTTATTTTTCCCCGGTCGGTAACCGTCACAAAACCCGCCTTCCCTCCTCGATCCTCCATCGATATAATCTCTGTGATTTGGGGGCTAAAATATCTCCAACCGATTTCATCTTTAATAATCCGGGTGGATCCTTCATCTAATTTATCTGGATTGATTATGAGACCAAGATATTGGTCTTCCCGGTCAAAGAAGGCCACGTAAGTATGCTCTGAGGTGAGAGGAAAGGCCTGTCGAATATGGATGTCCATATATCGATCTCCAGCCAGGATGAGGGTAGGCGGGTGATTTGCTTCTCGTTCGAGGCGAACGTCCGTCGGATTTAAAAAAGTCATACGATCTCCAATTACATCACCCCGACAATACTGGATACATTGGTATGGAGTTTCACCAGACGGTAATATTCTCGCTGGGGTGCAGTCAGCTCCTCATGTGTGCCGAGTTCCACTGGGGCACCATCTTTTAAGACCAGCAGTCTGTCCGCATCTCGCAAGGTGGATAACCGATGGGCGATAGCGAAGGTGGTCCGACCTTGCATCAGCCGCCCAAGGGCTTCCTGAATCTTTTTTTCTGTTTCCAGATCAAGGGCAGAAGTGGGTTCATCGAGGATTAAGATCCTGGGATCATGAAGAATTGCTCTTGCAATCGCCACTCGCTGGCGTTCTCCACCAGACAATCGTCCGCCTCGTTCACCCACCAATGTATCATAGCCATCAGGAAGTTTCATAACAAACTCGTGGGCATTCGCATTGATCGCGGCTTCGATTATTTTTTCTTTTGAAGCGTCCTGATTACCAAATCGTATATTATCGGTTACTGTGCCGGAAAATAAAAATGGATCTTGTTCGACATATCCGATCTGGCTACGAAGTTCCGTAAGACTGATCCGGCGTATATCTATCCCATCGATCAGTATTTGACCCTGTTCGACATCATAGAATCTACAAAGGAGTTTGATAAGGGTAGACTTTCCTGCCCCGGAATGGCCTACAAGACCGATCATCTCGCCTGGTTCTATGGTTAAATTCAACCCTTTTAAGACAGGCTGATGGGCAACATAACCGAAGGAGACTTCTTTCAACTCAATTCGACCTTCGATTCTGGGTAACGTCACAGCATTTGGAGGTTCATATTCTTCCGCTGGACTATCAATCACCTCGAATGTTCTTGTAATGGCCGTCATCATTTCAGGAATCCAATCTGCCATACCTGTGAGTTGCTGGATGGGCCCATAGAACATAGCCAGATACATGAAGAAGGCCATCAACATGCCGAGGGACATTTCATTATTTTGAACCTGTTCACCACCGAACCACCATACGAGCAGGCCACCGATAGACACCACAAATGCAAGAATAGGGCGAACGGTACGAGAGCGTATATGGATATTCCGTTCTGCCTGAAACACCTTCTCGTTTTCGTGATGCATTTTGATGCTTTGTCGTTCCTCTTGAGCAAATATCTTTACGACACGGATCCCCGCCAGTGCATCATTCACCCGATCAAAAAACGTCGCCCAACTGTCAGAGGACCGGCCATAAAACCAGGTAAGATAAGTTTTAATTTTTACTGATGCAAAAATAATGGCTGGGATCGGAATCATAACTAAAAGGGCGAGTTCCCAATTTAGATAAAATAATACACTTGTCATACCAAGGACCAATAGCGTCTGCTGGATGACCTGCGGTGCAAAATCGATCCAGAAATAATGAATAGATTTTGCATCTCGTGCAATACGAGCCATCAAACCACCGGTTTGTTGGGTGTCATAGTATTTTAAGTGTAATAACTGGAGGACACGTAATAATTCGGATCGGGCATCAAAGGCTAATCGATCTCCGAGGACGGCGAGCATACGCCCACTGACTATCGTTATTCCCGTGTGGATCAAACGAGATCCAGCCAGGAGAGTCACGATCAGAGGCAGCCAGCCATATCGTAAAGGATTCGTCAAGACATCGTCCACGAGAATCATAGTCAGATAGGGTGGTAACAAGTCGATCGCCGATGATGAGATCGTGACCAGGATAGCAAGCGTCAGAGATCTTTTATGGGGTTCACAAAAGACCCACAACCGCCTGAATGTCCGTAAATGGGCTGCCCTGCTGGACCAGTCTGACGCTGGTTCTTCATGAATAGGGAAGTGATCTTCATCTGTATGCTCTTTACCAATCAGATGCACGAGGGATTCAACAGCTTCCGACATATCCTCGGCAGATGCATAGGAGTATCGTAACATTCTGACAGATTGGCCATTTACCGTAACAGTAAAGGCACTTGCGCCCACAAGCGGTTCGATCTTCAGATGTGTTATGTCGGATAAAGGCACCGAATGTAATAGCTGCCATACATCTACTTTTTTTGAGGCAATGACCAGATGACGCGTGGTAACCAGGAGCATACTTTCACCAAACATACCCTCCTGTGTCATGTCGGTGGGACAGGCGAATCTGATTTTTGTATCCTGCGGTAATTTGCGGTGAAGTGTTTCACCTAACGAGGATGGGATCTTCGATGTTAAGGGCATAGATGTGGGTTTTTAAATAGAAAGATTTAATTTATAATATATAAAGACAGTTGCCAATGGACTACAATATGGTTCCGGAATAAAAGATGTCAAGGAGAAGCCATGGGTAGTATCTGGTGTACTTGAATAATCAGTCTTCCTCGAATAAATCCGGATGGAGCATTTTAGTTAAGTTTTCCAGAGCATTAAGAAATCGGGGTCCCGGACGTACGAGCCAATCATCCGGAATGAGGGCGACCCGCCTATTTTGGATAGCGTCAATATCCTTCCATCCCGGCATACCTTCTGCCAGGGTAATGAACGCCTGACGACTTTTTTCTACATCCTGTGACTCCCTAATGGTAGATAAAATAACCTGGGGGTTTTTACCTATGATTTTCTCGAGGCTATATACGGCCCAGGTGCCGGGTTTTAATTCATTAGCGATATTTCGTCCACCCGCCCGATGGATTATATCTGTCGTAAATGTGCCTGGCCCAGGGGTCCAGTTCTCTGTCCTCTGCGGACTCCCAACAAAAACTGTCGGTCTTTGATCGTCAGACACCCCTGATAATATTTGGTTAAGTGCTCCTATCCTTGCCTTGATATCTGCAACGATGATTTGCGCCTCTTTCCCTTGTCCTGTGAGCCTACCGACAGTTGAAATGGCCTCGACTACCTCCTCTACGGATTGGGGGTCGATGACAAAAACAACCAGGCCAAGTGTTCTCAGACTCCTAATGACCTCGTCTGGATTATCACCCGTCGCTAGAACAAGGTCCGGCTTTAAAGAAACAATCTTCTCTACACTGACCGTCATTAAATCCCCAATTTTTTCGATATTTTTCACATCAGGGGGGAAATTACAATAATCCGTAACGCCTACAACGGTCTTCCCCGCTCCTACTGCAAACAGTAATTCGGTATTGCTGGGTATCAGTGAGATGATTCTCTCTGGATTCGTGGTCAAAGTATGATTATACCCCGTAATATCTGTGAGGGTGCTTTTCTCTTGAGCAGGCGCATCAACCACGATACAGAATACCAAATAGCAAAGAGTAGAGAGCACGATCATGAACATCCTGGCCATTATATCTCCCAAAGCAGAATTTTCAAATACGAATAGAGAACGACAAGCAGCTTGGAATGCAATATACCACCTATTACCTATCTAGGATATAACCTTTTCATGGTCTTGGGTTTTAACATCATAAAATATGGAACCCATGGGTATGTAGCCAATAAATGGCTATATGGTTATATATTGGGCATATAGCCATATGCGGTTTCAAATGCAAACATTAAATAATAGAAGTCTAATTAGGACAGGTGAGAAATATAATAGGCGTAAGTAGTTGATAATATATTGTTTAAAATATAACAGTTTGCAATAGCACGCCGTTTTATAAAGGATTTTCCTGAATAACTCAGTTTATCCCTGATGTATTACATCTTTTTAATTTATGGCATCGCTATTGCAACTGTAACGTGGTAATCGAAAGGGAATTGATGTTGAGATGTGGTCTGTCCGTCCATAATTCTCGAAACGACCATTTTGTTCTTCCAGGAGGAGACACCCATGTTGGCATACATTCGACACCGGCGATTGAGAGTAAGCTTGATTATACTGTTAGGTTTACTGGCCAATGGTTGTGTTATAAAATTAGATAAAATACGGGCTATCACGTTTAACCAGAAGGTGAATCAAGCGACAGAGAAAATGATGACCGTCGAAGCAGGGGGGGGAGATTCGTTTGACAAGTGCAAACGGGGCGTATGACTACTATCTGTTCATCTCCCCCGGAGCCTTGAACAAAAATACCTCTATTAAGATGGAAGTCACATCTGAGAGCGATGCTGTCATAAACCTGTTACCTATTGGCTTCTACTTAATAAACCTGTCATGTTAACGATGATTATCAATCCAGTCATATTAAAAACTGATATCGAGGGGCAGGCGGGCATTTACACTCTCGACAATGAAAAGGATACCTAAGATGTATCAACTTGGTATGACCTATGAAACCGCAGATGGAAAAATCATATCAGATACCCTGTTGAGAGATTTTTCAAAGCTTGCTTTGGGCGGTAAGACGATGGTTGAGAGATGGGAATACAATGATCATGATAGCAATTAAACTTAGTGATCGGCAATATAGTACGCAGAGGGGATGCAGCGCGAATAACATAGATCATAAATAAAAATGAACGGGTTCAACGATATTCGTCCTCGCGTTTATCAAGGTCACCCATTTGAGAAGTTCCGGTGGGTTTAAACCACTTATTACCCCATCGGATTCTTTTCCTGTGAAACATGCAGTTGTAATCAACCACCGCGGACCAACGAATACCCACCCCAGACCGCCACTACGCCCACAAGAACAGATATCAACATGTACCCGATGCCTAATAGTAAATGCCCTGCGCGTAATAGAAGAAGCGTTTCATTTCCGAATGATGAGAACGTAGTAAATCCACCGAATACCCCTACGGTCAAAAAGAGCCGACTGGTCGTGGATAATACATCTTTTTCCTGAATAAGCCCATACACAAGTCCAATTAAAAAACAACCCACGATGTTTACCGTTAAGGTTCCGAAAGGAAAAGTGGCCCCGGCATGTTTATATGCGAGCACGGAGACACCGTAGCGCGCTACAGTGCCGACAAATCCGCCAAGTCCAATAATTAGTATTTGAAGCAAGGATTGTCCTCTTTTATTGCACGAAAAAGCGTGGCTCAGTTTTTCCTATTGGCTGGTCTATCTTTTTGCCAAGCTGATAGATTGTTTTCTTCTTGATCTTATGAGATAAGAAGAGGTTATTTCTACACTTTGGTTATATATTGTCCGTTCATATATTGTCAATTAGTTTCAATTCATTGACGGCCTTAATCTGTGGTCTGCATGGCTTGCAATAATATATATACAACATCGATTACATATGAATAGCTATTTTATTTTAACAGTCAAAGAGCCCACCCATTTTCCAATAGTTCATAGCCAGGAAATTCAGTTTTGCGTACATTTAGTGGTCTGTCCAAACAACGCGCTGGTAATAAAATCTATTTATGATTATCCCCGTTTAATACGGTTTAAAAGGAGGTGTCCATGATTGAGAATGATACCCTGCGTGTCCGTCCTGTTCGGCATGCTGGTGGGGTTACATTACAGGTGGATACCAGAGACACAACTGGCAAATGGCGGACCGTGTTGTCGAATCACGCGGATCATAAGCATAGACCCTGGGATAAAGAGGCACATACCGCCATTGAAGATATTGAATTTCGTCCTTCGGCCAGACCAGAAGGGCCTGTATTCTCAAAGGTCAGTACTCAAAACGAAGGCAAAACGCTTATCAGACAAGGGCCGATAGGAGGCCATCTACTTGAAGAAGAGCTTACCCTGGTTAGCGATAATCATCTTGGTGTAACGGTTCGGGCCAGTCTCGAAGATGGACCGGTGGCCATAGAACGATTGATGAATCATTATTATTTCGTACCTGACGGTCGGGCCATGGGATATGCCCTGCCATTAGATTTCGCATGGATGCCAGGCCTGCATGTAAAACCAGACCATGTGGCCGGAGACCACTTTTTCCGATCTCCTGCGGTGATTGTCTTTGGACAAGGGATGTATGCTGCAATAATTCCGGATCTCAACCTGTTAAACAAGCAACCAGAGCTTCCCCATGCGCTGGATTTGAGATCCTGGTTACATAAAGGAAGTGGGGAGGTATTTGGGTTGCCGAGACTCTCTTATGGCGTCTGTGCCTGGCGCATAGATGGCCATGTCACGACTGTTCCGGATAAAGCAGTTGAGATAGAATCAAAAGAGATTTCTTATGCTTTTGATCTGTTGGTCGGTTTCGCCGATGATCCAGGGTACGTTACACAGGCGGTCACCGAGTTTCTTTGGCAAAAATATGGTCATCGCTACCTTAAAGATATACGACCTCAGGTGTTGCCTTTCGAGGAATATGGACGCCAATATACCTATGCCTATGAGTTGAATTTATGGGTAAAGTCAGTCCAGGTTAAGGACAAAACGTGTTACGGCATCAATAACACCTGGCGGCGTGGTGCTAATTTTCATGCATGGGAAAATGACATGCATACGGGGTTTGGAATCCGGTATTACGGATGTAAATGGGAGGATGATAAACTTCGAAATATAGGAAATGGTATCATGGGTTTACTTCTATCCTCACCGACCCATTCCGGTGCATTTCCATGCATCTATAATTTTGAAGCCCAGGCCTGGGAGGGGTCCCTTTACTGGACGTCATGGCCAGGGCATCCATACGATGGGTATGATTTGCAGGCCATGGGCGTAACGGCATGGTGGATGTTGTATTGGTATGAGCATTTTACCGACCTGCCTGAGAGAGATGAAATTATCTCTTGGATCACTGGTTTTTGCCGCTTTTTGATTAATGTCCAGGAACCATCGGGCGCCATCCCCACGTATTATTCATCAGATTTACAGCCATCACCTCAATTAAGAGAAGCTGCCCCAACCGCTATCGGCGGCGCAGTGTTAGCTAAAATGGCTGAAATTACTGGCGATGCTACTATGAAAGAAGCCGCCGTGAATGCAGGGATGTTCCTGGTAAATGATATATTGCCAGGAACGAAGTTTTTTGATTTCGAATTGTTTTATTCCTGTTCTCCTAAGCCCTTATACTGGGTTGATCCCGTCAACGGGATACCGCCTGTTAATACTCTGGCAGTACAATGGTCCGCTGATCATTTCCTGGCCTTATATCGGCTGACCGATGATAAAATGTGGCTCAAGCAGGGGGAATATTGTCTCAGTGTCTTGTCCCTATTCCAACAGGTCTGGGCACCGAACCGATATGGAAGAGCCTATATGTTTGGTGGATTTGGTGTCATGAACTGTGATGGCGAATGGAATGATGGCCGACAATCCCGGTTTGTCCCCACGTATGCGGATTATTATCTGGTGACTGGAAAACTGGAATACCTAGAGCGTGCCATAGCCGCTTGCCGGTCCTCGTTTGCTGCGATGGACATGAAGGAAAACCATGCCAATGATATTAATGATTATCAAATCATACAGGCAGAACAAATCACCGTGGAACCCGGTAGAGGTCTCGCCCCTGAAAGTATTATGCATGGGGCTCCCCACGTACTCACGGGGGAGGGCAGTGGATGGACAGGAATCAATTGGGGACCTGGCGGCGGGTTAGGTGCCAGTGCCTATCTCGAGCATCATTTTGGTGGGGTATGGATAGATGGAGGCCTTAAAGAAATTATCTCCATTGATGGCGTCTCAGCTGACCTTGTTTGTTGGGATCAGAATCGGATTGAGATCACCATGTCCTGTGCGCTGAAAGATCTTGCTTATCCATATACTACACCTCGGACGGTCGTGGCAAAATTCGGTGGGCTTGAAGTGTCGAACATTCAGGTGATCATTAATGGAAAGGACTATGGACACAATAATCGAATCGTATTATCACAAGGCCTCAATGTTGAAATCTCATGAGTATTTTACACCGCCATATTCGGGCGATAGTGATAAACTGAGCGCCCAAAATGCAGATAGGGTGGGGGAACGATCTCTGATCCACACGCTCTGATGAATATGGATATGGGATCATCGCCTCAGGTAACGAATCTTAGGCAGTTTCGTGAATTACCGTTCATGTGTGAAAGAAACCCACTAAAAAGATATCTTGCTCAAGGATGTATCTCATCTGTCTTTCTATGGTGCGCCTGCGGTCTGTCGAAGGGTACCGCTCCAGGCACATGATCCTTCCTTATTGCCTCCTCTCCCACTGTGCAAAATAACATTACTACGTTGTATGTTTTTATATCACCTTTCTAATACCCTGTTGGCCAAAGAGTTATTTTTTTTTATTCTGTTTTCTCGGGTATAATACCCGGTAGCTTGCTACGCTTGTTTTAAGGAAGTATATATTGTGGCATGAGTGAACTACTTCACAAAAGCCACAATGTAACTGTATTACCACATCATCTGGTCTGCGTTGCGAAATATCGTCATATCGTTGTTGATCTGTCTGTCAATAAGACGCTTCGTGATATCTGCTTGGACATCGGCCAACGGTATGATCTGGTGTTTTTGGAGATAGGCACCGATAAGGACCATGTTCATTTTCTAATTCAATCCATCCCTACCTATAGCCCGAGTCGTTTGGTGCAGATGATAAAAAGTTTAACGGCTCGTGAAATGTTCCACCGTCTGCCTGATATCAAGAAGCAGCTTTGGGGTGGCGAATTCTGGTCAGACGGCTACTTCATGTCAACGGTAGGCCAACATAGTACGGAAGCGGCGATTCGACACGATGCCCGTAATCAAGGCACTGAAAAAGCCTATCAACGGCTACACCATTAACAACTGACGCTATTTTAAGACACCCCGCAACTTGCTGCGGGCAGTATTTAATTGGACAAAGGAAGCAGGCTCAAGCCACAACACTTGATCAGCACTACGACCATCTACTTACGGTGTTGGAGGGCCTGATGGTCATGGGGTCACAGGTGGTAATAGGTTCGAAACAGGTTGGTTGGGATCAGACCTATATTCCGAAAATAATCGCCCGGATAAAAGAGAAAAAATTACAAGAAGCACAAAAAAAGTGAGGCGGAAAGTTCTAAGTCTGAATTAACAAGTAGCCAGTAAGACACCCCGTGCACAGGTAGGTGGGTATAATCCCTTTTACCTGTGCGCGGGGTCACGCGATACCTGATCCAATATCCGCTTTCCATACCACAGAGTGAACAGGGCTGAACTCCACGCTATAAAGAAGATACCCCACCAGATACCGAGTAATTCCCATTGTAACAATACACTCAACAGCCAGAATACGGGTATGGGCGCTGCAATCTGTCTGAACACGCCGACCCATATCGCATACATTGGTTTTTTTAATCCTTGGAGTAAAGCCACCGTGGTAAATAGGATCACGTAGGCAAAAAATATCAAGGCCGATATCCGTAAGTATTGTATGGCGGGGCCTATCACCATATCGTCTGCCGTGAATAAAACGATGAGTTGACGTGAGAAAACCAAAACGAGGATGGTGCCTATCAGCATCATTAAAAATCCATACCACAATGATTTTTTCCAGGCAGCCCGTACCCGATCCAACTTGCCTGCGCCGTTATTCTGCCCGGTGAGTGTTAACACCGCGATATTTAATCCGATCGTGGGGATCAATACCATTTGCTCGATGCGGGTGGCAATACCAAAGGCTGCTACGCCGGCTTGGCCAAATTTACTTATAAAAAAAGTAATGATAAATACCCCTGCTGCCACGGTCATGGTGTTGACGGATGCAGGGAATGCCTGGGCGAAAATTTCTTTGAATATTCGAAAATCCGGGATCAAATGCCGGCAGAAAATAGATTGACAAATACTGGCTTTTTTAAATGACCGGTAAAGATATACACTACCCAAGGCTTGAATAATGACGGTGGCCACAGCCACGCCTTTGATGCCCATGGCCGGTATACCAAGACCGCCGAACATCAACCAGGGGTCGAGACCAAGATTTAGAACAAAGCTGACGATCAGTACATTTCGAAAGGTCTTCGTATCGCCTTTGGCATTCAATGAGGCATTAATTGTAAATTGGACCAGCAGAAAGACCGACCCGAGATAAACAATATTTATATAGGACAGGGCGTAGTCCAGGTAGGTGTCTGTGGCCCCGAGAATACCAAGTAAAGTAGGCGCGAGCATTATTCCGATTATAGATATAATCAATGCCATAAGTATCGTAAAAGAAAACGATTGGATCGCCAGAATCATAACGCGATTTTGATTGTTTTCCCCCATGGCGTTTGCGATAAGGGCTGTGGCGCCTTGTCCAATGCCGATCCCAAAGGCGAGAATAATAAAGAACATAGGAAAAGTCAGGGAAAGGGCCGCCACCATCTCCGTCGATAGCATACCCACATAGTAGATGTCTACGACATTGTACATGGTATTAAAGAAAAAACCGACACTGGCCGGCACGGCGATATCCTTTATAAGCTTTGGAATTGGATCTTCTATAAGATTCATATGAATTTTCTCATTGAAATATACAAGGGATGTAATATGCACCACGGAAAGGTGTGGTGTGTATAAAAACGGCTATTGACGGATTATACAACAAGATATATCCTTCCCGAATCGAATACCAGCATAAACCCACCGAAAAATGGCGCCACTTTGTGGCATCTGAAGGGTTAAATCGTACGAGTTGTGGCCTTCGATTATCAAATGGCGCATCACGATTCATTCCGAACAAAGGCTAAATAATGTCTAACCAAATATTGACTAAAGTATACCAGGCCCTCGATATCCTTATCGAGATCGGAACCGAATATAACGGCCTGTTTCCTTCTCTTATCGATTGCCATACCCACAAGATGTTGACCGACCTGCCAGATCCGATTCCAGGGCAACGAGAAGGCGATCGATGCCATCTTGGAAGTAATTTAATCCACGATGAAGCAACGCTTAAAACGATGTATGCTCTCGGTAAGTTGGGGCGCACTGAATATTCGCTAGCGGCCGACCGTTATCTGGATCATTATGCCAGGCACTGTACCGACACCGCTTCAGGGCTTTTCCCATGGGGGGAACATGCTTTCTGGCATCTCAAGGAAAAAAGGGTGGGTAGCAGTCGAGAAACATCAAATCCGGAAGCCGCAAGCCAGGCTATACACGATCATCTTCGTCAAACGCCTATTTGGCTATGGGAGAAACTTCATGGATTCAACCCTGATTGTGTTCAAAATTTTGCAGAGGGTTTGGACAACCATTGGACAGATGGAGCAGGACGAGAGTACATTCGCCATGCGTATATCGAGGAAAAGAAATACTATAACAGAGGTAAACGATCCTGTGATTTTCCAAGACATGGTGGATTTTTTATTCTTGATTGGGCCTTTGCATTACACCAAATCGGACGAACAGCGTTTTTAGAACAAATCAGGCGGATGACGGACTACTGGTGGCCACTACGTGATCACCGAAACTTATTACTCATTGAAAGTCGCAGTCCGATAGAGGACACGAATTTTTATAATACTAATGCACCAGGGCAAACGTTATCCCTTGCAGCCAGCTTGTTAGAAAGCATGCCCCTACTTATCGATCAGCATCCAGAGCTGTGCGCCGTGATGTATGAACGGGCTAAAGCATATATCGATGGGTTTATGGCCGCGCCGCATGAGCCTGACAACCAGTGTTTTGTTATTCTGTCCCGGCGAAAAAACAACGTATTGTTTCAAACCATGCCGATATGGGGGAGTGTCTATGGCGTATGGCCTGCATCATATGTCGGCCTTACTGCCCTTTGTGCCTATCGATTAACCGGGGATGAGAGACTGTTGGCGTGGGCACAGGCTGTTGGACACGCCTATTTGGATGAGCAATTTCCTGAGGGGGTGGCCATACCAGCGATGGATGCGGGACTGGGCCTCGGACTTCTCGCCGATCTGTATGATATCACACACGAATCAATTTGGCTCGATGGTGGATTGAAGTTGGCTGACCACTTACTGGATGTCTTTTATCACGGAGGGTTGCCCCGTGGCGCTGCTGGAATAGACTGGTATGAATCGCAGATGGGGCCGGGCTTTCTGCTGCATGGGTTAACGCGGATCGCTTTATTAAATATAGATAGAGCGCATTGTCCACTAGAGGCCGATTATACAGCCAGGTAGGAGATGACATGATAAAGAATTCCATCGACATGGATCTTGTAGAGATTCCGGAAGGCACATTTAACATGGGACAAGCTGGGGGCGAGGCAGATGAACAACCTCCCCATGCGGTAACTTTGTCTCATGCCTTCATGATGGCTGCTACCCCTGTGACCAATGCGCAATATGAATTGTTCGATCCGGATCATGTGACTTATCGTGGAAAGAAGGGTTTGTCCATGGATGATCCTGAAGCGGTATTATTTGTCTCATGGCATGAGGCCGTGCGATTTTGTGAATGGCTTTCAATTAAAGAAGGACAACCCTATCGCTTACCTACCGAAGCTGAATGGGAATATGCTTGTCGTGCGGGTACGACAAGCTTGTATCATGGGGGAGAGGATCTGCCGGGTAAATATCACCGGCATCAAGAGGATAATTGGGCCCCCCATTCGATCTCATTAGCCGTCGGGCAAACCCCACCAAACACATTTGGATTACATGACATGCACGGTCTTGTTGAAGAGTGGTGTCATGACTGGTATGGCCCTTATTGCGATGAAGCACAGATCGATCCGGTGGGTCGAGAATATGGCCTTTTTAGGGTGACTCGCGGTGGGAGTCATAATACGGATGTTGCTCATCTGCGGTCCGCCAATCGACTTGGTACCCTGCCAGATGATAAACACTGGCTCATCGGATTTCGCGTCGTCCAGAGCGCTCTTCCCGCTACAGTAGCCATACCCGCTGTGAAGCTTCCGGGATTGATGCAAGGGGTTCGTCAGGCGATCCGGAGTTGGGTCCCGGAGCATGACAAGCCCATATTTATACCTCCCATCCCATTTGTAAACAAACCTGCAATAGGATCTGGAACACCATTTTATCCCCATAATCATTGCCCGAGTGTGACCTGGTGCCCCAATGGGGATCTCCTGGCTGTCTGGTTCTCTACGATCGGGGAACGTGGTCGAGAAATGACCATTCTGGGTAGCCGGTTACGCAAAGGACAGAAGGTATGGGCTGAACCATCGGAATTTTTCAAAGCACCAGATCGAAATATGACCGGATCATCGCTCTTCCATGATGGAAATGGAAGATTATACTTTAACAACGGTTTAGAAGCAGGGGGATATTGGGCTAATCTTGCCATGGTCTCTCGGTTCAGCACCGATAATGGCGCGACATGGTCAACACCAACATTTGCCAATGGGGATCATCAGCCCAGGAATCAAGTCATATCGGGGATGAGTAGAACGGATGAGGGTTGGCTGATCCAACCTTGTGATGCAGTCTATGGTGGAATTGGTGGGAGTGCAATCCATATCAGTCGAGATGAGGGAAAATCGTGGATTGATCCAGGGGCGGGCACGGCAAAACCCGATTTCCAGGACGATTCGCCCGGTGGCACCATTGCAGGTATTCATGCCGGCGTGGTCCAACTTCGTGATGGACGTCTGTTGGCGTTGGGGCGAGGCGATAGCAGGTTAGGAGACGACAATAATATTGGTGAACGCATGCCGATGAGCCTGTCTGAAGATATGGGGGTATCATGGCATTATCAGGCTAGCCCATTTCCGCCAATCAGTGGTGGGCAACGACTGGTTCTGATGAGGTTGAGAGAAGGCCCCCTGCTCTTTGTATCCTTCACGGACGCGTCTGATAATGAGCAACCTGATGGTGTGGCGTTCGGTGTGAATGAGAAGGGGCCGATCGTTGGTTATGGTCTTTTTGCATCCCTGTCATTCGATGAAGGGGAAAGTTGGCCATTAAAAAAACTGATAACAGACGGCCAAACCCGTCAGGTAGAAGGCGGAGCATGGACAGGGAGTTTTGTTATGGATGCCCTTCATGCAGAACCAAGGGGATATCTTGCCGCGACCCAGACCCCTGATGGGATCATTCATCTGATCAGCAGTCGCCTCCATTATAGATTTAATATAAAATGGCTCGAATTATGATCAGGGATTTTATATTTCCATAGCGTTTTAACTGTTTTGAGCCGCCATTCACTTTTGCAGAAATTTAACCAACAGGGGTTCTTCATGGGCCTTGCTTCCACATTTAAACGAGCTTATATTTCATATATAGATCGTTCATTTTCTCTACACGATATCCACCAGGAGCCTTTCGCATGCCGTCTGATCAAGAGGCCATGACAAGCCAGGAAATGGCACAAAATGAATCTTACTGGGCTACGTTCCAGCAGGCCTTTTGTGTTACCCGTAGCATCAACAATCTCGACAGTGCCCGCACCTGTCCTTCTCTTCGTTCTGTTACCGATGCCTTGGTAAGGTATATCTGGCAACAAGAGGAGCTGCCCATTATCAGATGGACGGATTTTACAGGACCGCGAATCGAGCAGGTAAGGGCTGGTCTCGCGCGACATTTTGGCAGCAAATCGACAGAAATTGCTATCGTGCGTAATAGCACCGAAGCATTGCAGACCCTCCTGCTTAGTATTCCTATGGCACCCGGAGATGAGGTGGTGACAACAAGCCAGGACTATGGTTCCATGTTGGCGGCACTCGATTACAGGCAGAAGCGCGATGGAATTATTGTCACCAGAATTGAAGTGCCCACCCCGCCAGAATCTATGGATGACATTGTCGATTTGTTTGAGAGGGCACTCACATCAAAAACGCGATTTATTCTGGTCTCTCATATGATTAACTTGACCGGACAGATCCTGCCGATAAAACGCATCTGTGAGATGGCACGTAAGCGTGGTATTGAAGTCGTAGTTGATGGCGCACAAACTTTTGGCCATCTTGATTTTAAACAGGCGGATATTCAATGTGATTATTTCGGGACGAGCTTACATAAATACATGTTCGCCCCCAGGGGGACCGGGATGCTCTATGTCCGGAATGATAAAATTGCTTCGCTAAAGCCATTGATGGGTGGGGCGATCAGCTCAGATTCTGATGATATAAGAAAATTTGAAGGGGTGGGTATCCAATCCACTGCGAGGGTCCTTGCCATAGCTGAAGCCATTGCGTTCCATGATATCGTAGGTCCAGGAAATAAAGAAGCACGGTTGTACCATCTGAAACAACGCTGGATGGACCGATTTCAAGGCTTGTCTTCCGTACATTTAAATACGAGGCCGGAGGCTGAAATGAGCTGTGGTATCGGAAACTTCCGAATTGAAGGTATTGAATCTAATGATCTGAGAGCGCACCTTTGGGATCAACATAAGATTGAGGTGCAGAATATTGGTCAGTTCGGGTCCACGATTCGTGTCTCTGCCAATCTGTATACCACATTGAGTGAATTGGATCACTTCTGTGAGGTAGTTGAAGATATTGCTGTAAACGGCCTGCCAGCCTAAATATCTGTACCCAACGGAAATCTAAAAATAGCAACTTCGCTCAAACCCAGGAGGAAGTCATCATGCTTCCACAACCAAATTTCATTGTGTTTCTTACAGATGATCAGGGATATGGCGATCTATCCTGTATGGGCGCGACAGATTTTGTGACGCCCCATTTGGATCGGCTTGCACAGGACGGTGCTCGATTTACTTGTTGGTATTCCAACAGCCCTGTGTGCAGTCCCTCTCGCGCAGCCCTACTGACTGGCCGTTATCCTGGAAATGGAGGGGTTCGGTCTATTCTGGCAGGACATCGTACTTCAACAGGATTACCCTCCTCGACACCCACTATTGCAACGGCCCTCAAAGACCTTGGCTATCAAACTTATCTTTCGGGTAAATGGCACTTGGGGTTGGCGGAAGAATCCCGTCCTCATAATCATGGGTTCGATCGCTGGCATGGCCATATGGCCGGGTGCATTGACTATTATTCTCACATCTTTTATTGGGGAGCGAATAGGGGAGGGCCCGGCGAGAATCCCACACATGATCTTTGGGAGGACAATGAGGAGGTCTGGCAAAACGGGAAATATTTCACAGAATTAATTGTAGACAAAGCGATCCAGTATATCCGTGAAGCGAAAAAATCAGATCAGCCTTTTTTCCTGTATATACCCTTCAACGCCCCCCATTATCCGATGCATGCCCCTAAGAAATATATGGACCGATTTGCCCATTTACCATGGGATCGACAGGTTATGGCGGCCATGCTTAGCGCTGTTGACGATGGTGTGGGTGAGATCATGGCAGAGTTGAAACGGCAAGGAGTTGCTGAAAACACTTGTACCTTTTTCACGTCTGATAACGGTCCATCCAGAGAGTCACGTAATTGGCTTGATGGAAATTTAGACCCGTACTACGGAGGTACAGCAGGTAAATTGAAAGGCCATAAATTCAGTTTGTTCGAGGGGGGTATTCGAGAACCTGGCATTGTCCACTGGCCAGCCCGCATCCCTGCCGGCCAAGTCCTGGACACCCCGGTAGCCTCTATGGATGTATTTCCTACTATCCTACAAGCAGCTGGTGGAGATGTCTCCCGTTATGAGATTGATGGTATCAATACCATGCCTCTGATCACAGATCAAAAGCCCCTTCCGGAACGGGATATATTTTGGGAACAGGGGGATCAGACCGCGATGCGGCGTGGTCCATGGAAACTCGTCTTAAATGGACAGCTCGTGGAAGAAGAAGCCGCACCGGATGAGGTGTGGTTGTCCAATGTAGAATCAGATTTGAGTGAGGAAATCAACTTGAAAGATACCTGGCGGGATCTGACATCAGAACTGAGGCACGCTACGAATACATGGCGTGATGCGATTGAGGAACGATGGATAAATGAATATAAGATGGAAACCCATTGAAAATCATCGACGGTCGCAATCTTTATATATTATTAACCACAGTACAAGACAAAAAGTAAAAAGACTCAATATTGTCATCCCGAGCGCAGCCGAGGGATCTATTATGAGCTGACTTGAAATCGATCTCTCCACGCACTCCGGTTAGTCGAGATGACAAATTGAAATTTTTGTCGTGTACTATGATTATGAACGCATCTAAAAAATAGGAAAAATTACGGGTCGTTTGTTAGTCAATCTGGGACCCAATCATAATTTCCGATCAGTTTTACGATTTGAAAGGGTGAGATTGTACCTTTTCTTGATGTATTCTATATTTTCCTGCTCTCTGAAACCACGGGTGCGGGAGCCACATTTTCCATGCCATACTCATCCCTCAGGGCCTTCATTTCTACTTCCAGTTTATTTTTAGAGGTCGATTGGGGGGGTAAACATTGTAATAATTCATGAGATGCTTCAAAAAACCGGTCCAGGCCCGCAGGAGAGCATACCAGGGTGACTCGTGCGCTATCAGCCTGATCATTCCAAAAAGCATGTGGTCTCCAACTCGGTATGGTAAATACAGATCCTGCAGTTAGCTGAATGGCTTCCTCATGCAGAAATTGAATCGTGAGCGTACCCGATTGAACATAAAATATCTCGACAAATTCGTGGCGTGTAAAAACCGAAGGTGGACTGTGCGCTTTCTCAATAAATTCAATTATCGCGACGCGATTATCTGTTTCTTTACCATGGGTAAGGATACGAATATGGTGCCCGAATAGGGTAGTGAGCCAATTTATTTCAGAAGATCCAGATCCCATTAAGATAACCTTTTTACATTTCTATATTTTTAATTAGAGACGAAGCTTCTTCCCGTATTTGGCCTCTAACAGCCGACATCACTGGGTTGTCGTTGATTCGCCCCCATAATTTTCTTCATGATTTCTGACGGTTCTTCGATCTCTTCCAACTGTCCACGCATGTCTTCCATGGCCATACAGTGGGGGCGTATGTACATGCCGAGTAAACATGACCGTGATGCATTTGTTTTGTTTGGTAAACCTGTATGCCACAAGGCGCCATGTAAAACAGCTACACTACCTCTTTGTCCAGTAAGAACTCTGGCGTCATCGTGCCACGTGTCTGCCTTGTCAGGTGGATGTAAACGGTGTTGGGAATAGGGGACGACGCCCGTTGCCCCATTGTCTTCTGTGAAATCATCCAACATCCATATGGTTTGGCCAGTGAAAGATCCCGTAGGCCATGGTAACTCAAGTGCCCAGTATGGATAATCTGCATGCCATCCAATTTGCGAATGGCCCGGATATAAGGTGTTAGCCGTCCACGTGGAGCATATCATATCTTTTCCCAGCCATTGCTCCCACAAAGAAGTGATGGTGGGATGACACATTAAATCTCTAAACACAGGATGTTTTACTGCAATCCGTCCGACCCGTTGGGTTTTGTTTTTACGGTTATTTTCGGTCTGCTCCTTGTTCAATAATGATTCAATGACCGCTCGGGCATCATCCGCTTCTTCGGGGCTGATCACAGAAGGGATGATCGTATAACCAATATCGTCTAGAGCCATGATGACCTTGCTATAATCTCGCCCTGCTTTTGTTTCAATAGATTCTGGATTCATAAATCCCCCCGAGGAATCGTCGAAACTACTTCATGCTGAATTTAACCGATTCCCTCAAGGATAACACCCCTGTTACCCAGCCGATTAAAAAGGAACCGTGGAAATAGATATGTGAAGATATATGAAGATATAGACGCAGTTTTATGAATATTTATCAAGACATAATATATAAAGATAACCAGTCTTTTAAATTTCTATTTAATTCAGTTCAACGGATGAATATATTTATACACGCTATTACCTCTGCCTCAATCTAATCCAGGTCAATATGCTTGGACAAAAATGAACGCGTTAAGAAAAGAAGGGGTGATTTATTGTCCCAACAACATGGTTGAACCATTACGAAACCTGTTTATGACCTATAATATTCCATTTACTTAGTCCAATATGCCGTCGCAGGTTATTTATGCACAAATCCCCATATGAGCAACTAATTACAGATGGCTATTGTATCTGTCCAGATGTCATGCATCTGGAATTTGTAAGCCGTCTCCGCAAGACCACAGAAAATCTTTGTAATGGCATGTCAGAGGACCATAAGGAGAGGTACAGGGTACAGGGCAGTATGTTTCATACCAATCTCCATCCCATTTTTGCAGACTTGGTCGCCTGGCCATCCTCTCTGAACCAACTCAAGGCCATGGGGTTCAGAGACCCGAAATTTACAGATGGATATATCATCAGTAAACCACCAAACAGTCCTGGTCTTTTCTGGCATTATGATTGGTTCGCTTGGGAAGATCCAACGTCATATGATCCAAAACCTCTACAGGTTTTTTTAATGTATTATCTTGAAAATACAAATCCTCAGAATGGGTGTCTACGGGTGATCCCTGGCTCACATCTTTATCATAATACTCTGCATGAGGTTATTGATAAACCACATGAAGAATCCCTATCGTCAGCCAGAAACCTCGACGGTCCCGAATTTTCTAAACGTCCTGATGAGATAGATGTTCCGATTCGTGCAGGGGACTTGCTCATTGGTGATGCGCGCCTCCTTCATGCGACCCATCCGAATTTAACAGATAGCCGAAGGACGGTTATTACCCTCTGGTTTCAACCGGACTTCTGTGATTTACCAGAACGAATCAAAGCCCAGATGGTTGAAAAAACACATACTATTCCAGAGGACTGGTCAACGGCCGAGAAAAATAAAATCGCTCAATTAAATCCTGTTTATGAAGGGTCTGCGGTTCCTTACCGCAGGTCATATTATAAACGTAACCCCAATGGATGATTCCCGGATTCTTCAATCGAAAATCCATACCCCATGCAAGCTCAAATATGGATATGAATCAACGTAATAAGGATGCCCATCCACCCTACTTTGATGTCCTGGGACTGGGCTGTGCCTGTTTAGACTTTCTAGGTATCGTTCCTAAAATGCCGGGTCTGGATGACGAAATTAGTATGATTTCATCAAGTCAACAAGGTGGTGGTGAAGTAGCTACTGCCTTGGTTGCTCTGTCTAAACTAGGGGCTTCAACCGCATATCTGGGTAAGGTTGGCGATGATCCGGCGGGCATGATGATTCGTCAGGAGTTAAATCAATATGGCGTTGATACGAGATACATACAGATAGACCCGAAGGCAACTTCGATTACCAGTATGGTCATCATTGATGAGACTTCCGGAAAACGGACTATACTGGCTGGTGCTCATGATCAATGTGAATTAGAGTCCTCCGAGATTCCTAAAGCCCTCTTTAATACCATCCGATATCTTCATTTGGACGGATCTTCTCGACCGGCGGCCCTCCTTGCAGCAGCAATGGCACAAAAAACAAAGGTCAAGGTTGTTATGGATGCCGATGTCCTGGCGTTTGACAAAGACATTGATTATTTATTGAAAATGACGGATATCCTGATTGCTTCAGAGGGGTTTGCACGGCTCTATACAGGTTTAAGTAAACCAGAAGAAATGATAGAGAGATTGTGCGTGTTTGATGCGGAAATCGTTGCGATAACCCTTGGAGAAAAAGGGAGTATATGTTTTACCGATGATCGTATGATATATACACCAGCTTTCCCGGTGGATGTTATTGATACCACGGGGGCTGGTGATGTATTTCATGGGGCCTTTATTTATGGTCTCCTAAAGGATTGGGCTGTGGAAAAAACTGCAGAATTTGCCTCTGCCGTCGCCGCTATGAAATGTACTCGCCTTGGCGGCAGGCTTGGCATACCCGGCCTGGATGAAGCGATGAATTTTCTCTTTACACATAATGCGCAGCACTTCCTGATAGACGAAGAAGGCAAAATCATTTCAAACCCGTAGAAAGAGTGTATCATGACAGGTCAGCCAATGAATTTGGATAAACGGGAAGATAAAATAACCTAGGAAGAAAAATACAAACAACTATTGAATTCGGTGCAAAGGCAATTTCGGAAATTGGCGTTAATGCACCGCATACGTTCCGATCTCGCCACAGCGCTCGATTTCCCCAGCTTAATTAAATGGTCGTAAACTCAGTTTCTGACATATTTAATTATCAAGATGTAAATATGTATCTCCTTGAAAAGGATACCCTCTTTTCACAGCATCAATTTGGATATGATACCCCGATGCTTGCAATACCGACGACAGATGGTATTTTGGGGCAAGTGGTCCGAACAAATTCCGCTTTTTTGATTGAATATGATATCCTGAATTCAAACTTCGATCTCCGGCCCATGGCAGGCATGACTTGTTTTTAAGGGGTACGATACATCGTGAAGATAGTCATACCTCTGGTTACTCGTTTCTATAAATGCCAGTTTTTCATCATCAGCGCAGGGTTCGATATGAAATAGACAGAGATGTTTCACCCCTGCACGCATGGCGAGTGCCTTACCCATAACATTGCTATAATGGCCCCTATCTTCTTTTGCGTAGACGGAGTCTGTCAGCGTAGACTGAGCATCGAAGATCAGGAGATTCCCATCCTGGAAAAAGGGGACAAAGGGATAACCGTCATGATAGGCATCGGCTTTGTGTTCTGAATCTGAATAAAATTCAATGGTCATCCTCTCGGGTTCAATACGATATCCATACGAGATGCCGGGAGGTCGCTGTGCCATATGCCGGATATGGTATCCCTCTTTTTTTACTTGATCTTCTACATCCAATTCATGAAATTCAATATTAGTCTGTACGACTTCCATCGGCACAGGAAAATAGGGCGTTGACTGCCGACCCTTGAATACCGCTTCAATGTTGTCATGATAACTATAAATATCGATCCGGTTTCCCGGGATATACGCAGGAACCTCAACGCGATATCATGATTTTACCTAATGGATACTGATTTATAAATATAGTCCAAAATGTGTAGATAAGTAGGTTGGAAATTAACCGGATGTAAATCATACCTCCGAATGTGGGGCTTCACATTGAAAAAAGTCTGCCTGGGTTAGTTTGGTAGCCGACTATAGATTTGTAGGAAGGATTCCTCACTTATTATTGCGCCCAATATCATTCTGTAAAAAGCAGCCTAAGTCACACACGATCAATAAGATATAATGATAGGCCCTTAGTATAAAATCTACTAATAACAATGGAAACAATGGGGGGCTTATTCTCTCTGTTTGTACCATCTGTGGGATTTTTATTGCCGAAATCATTATTTAATATTAGCTTACTCAAGTTACGGAGGGTAGTATGCTAATAACTAAATATCGAAAGATCTGGTTTTTAGTCCTGGTTTGTTCTGGACTGTTCGTAGCCTTGAACACGTCGACCGCAAAATCTCAGCGTATGCCTCATCAACCAACCGCTGCTGATCAATTACCTGATGTTTTGCTTGGAAAGGCCCCAGCACCTCGTGGTGTGCCGCTGTCATATTTTGATGAAGATTCCAAGTCAAAGGGATATCTCGCCGAACCAGCAGGAGACGGACCACATGGTGCGGTTATATTAATCCATGAGTGGAATGGACTCAATGATCGAGTCAGACAGGTGGCAGATGCATTGGCCGGGTAAGGATATGTCGCTTTAGCTGCAGATCTATATTCCTGGCGAACGGGAAACAACCAAGCTGAAAATATGGCCGTTGTTCGTGAGACCCTGACAGATGAAAAAAATATTGTAGGCAACTTGGATGCCGCACCGCCTATTTAAAAGTCGCAAAGATGTTAATGGAAAAGTTGCGGCCATGGGTTGGTGTTATGGCGGTGGCGTGGCTTTGAGCTTTGCTCTCGGTAGCGAAAATCACGAAGGAACAGCCATTTTTCATGGTCGGCTCCTAGATGATCCAGAGCGAATGAAATCAATCCACCATGAGGTATACGGTACATGTGCAGCCAAGGATCAGGGCATTTCCCCAGAACATGTAGGAAATTTTGCCTCAGCATTGCGCAAAGGGGGGGGGCGATGATATCCATATATATGATGAGGTGGATCATGGATTCTGGCTTTGGGTGAATCGTAACCCTGCGAATGAAGCCCCGCGCTTGATGCCTGGCAAGGTCTGAAATCGTACCTTAGTCGAACCATTGGAAATGACTGAACCATAGTTTAACACTTTTATCAGTCAAATTGCTTCTTTAACCCCCAACAATTTATTTTATTTGATAGGTCATCTCCGGTCAGACCACACACCGGACTAAGTTATTAACCCAAACTATTATTGAGGTTGTCGTTCCCATATCATGAATAATAACCTCAGAAAGAGCTCCGTATTATATGACCAGTAAAAATAAGCTCTCTCGTTCGAATTCTCCTCAATATATATCCGAGGAAAAATTACCGGGACAGAACATCGCATCCAAATATGTCGAAGCAGATTTACCCCGTAGTGCCTGGCAGATCATCAATTCGGTAATTCCTTATCTTTTCATCTGGTTCTTGATGTACTTGAGCTTGGACATTTCCTATTGGCTCACCCTCGGTCTTGCCTTCCTGGCCTCTGGGTTTCTCATCCGGGTGTTTATTATTTGTCACGATTGTGTCCATAGTTCCTTCTTTAAGTCTCGAACACTTAATAATATGCTTGGGGCAATTACGGCTTATTTTCTGTTTTTACCGTACAAATACTGGCGCAAAACTCACATAAAACATCACGCCACCGCCAATGATCTGGATCATCGCGAAGCAGGAGATATTTGGATTCTCACCGTGCAAGAATATATGGATTCTACAATTTTAGAACGGTTTTATTATCGTGTTTATAGGAATCCGCTCTTTTTGTTTCTCGTCGGCCCGGTCTTGTTTTTTCTACTTAGATACCGTATTCCGATTTTTGCCACGAGGAAAAATGAACTTCATAGTGTGTATTTAACCAATGTATCGATTTTTTCGACTATTATAATTATGACTCTTCTTATCGGTCTAAAAGCCTACTTATTGATTCAGATGCCAATAATTCTCATTACAACCGTGGCGGGGGTCTGGCTCTTTTATGTGCAACATCAATTTGAAGGGGTTTCTTGGGAGCGACATGATCGGTGGAATTACACTGATGCAGCGCTTCAGGGCAGTTCGTTTTATAAATTGCCCAGAATTCTTCAGTTTTTCACGGGCAATATTGGTTTTCACCATATTCATCACCTCTACCCACGGATTCCCAATTATTATTTGGAAAAATGTGAGAATGAAGTCAGTGTGGAGTGGCCGGTTAAACCAATGGAACTACGCCCTAGTTTGAAAGCCTTCAATTACAGATTGTGGGACGAGGAAGAAAGAAAGTTTGTAGGATTTTCACAGGTTAAAAAGAGACGTCATTCGCAGGTCGCTTAACCTGCGAATGGATCTATGAATACATTTGAACAAGCGATAGCCGAACTGGATGTATATGGGTTTACCCTGATACCGGACGTGCTTAACCGGAATCAGGTAAACGCCTTGAAACAAGCATTGATTTCCAGTTCGGAGGAAAAGGGCCGCCATGATTATAAGAATCGAGGCGGTACATCGCTTATTGTATTTAACCTGCCCACGTTGAACCCTGTTTTTTTTCAGATTATAGACCATCCCCGCATCCTGCCCATTCTTGAACACATTCTGGACCGATCTCTGATTCTGGGTAGTCTCAGCTCCCGTATTGTTCGGCCCGGTGATGGATTTCAGGATTTTCATAGCGATATTCCCGCACACATGCTTAATCTAATCTCCCCGGTCATGATGAATACGGTTTGGATGTTAGATGATTTTACATCCGAGAAAGGTGGGACAAGAATTGTACCTGGTTCTCATAAAAGTGGCTTGGCCGGACCACCAGAAGGCATGGAGGTGAAGCACGTAATCCAGCCCGAGGCGGACGCAGGAAGTGTTCTGATCTTTAACGGACAATGTTGGCATGCGGGCGGAGCAAATACGACGGATAGCAATCGATATGCCTTATTCGGTCATTATCGAAAGTCCATGTTGATGTTTCAACTTGATCCACACGACCATTTCCGAACCGATTGGCTGGATCAACTCACACCCCGTCAGAAGGAATTGATGCGTATGCATAAGGGGTTGGGCCATCCACATGCTTCAGATCATCACCTCGAGTAATTGGTCCTGGTTTGTATAAACGATTATGTATAAATCCTCTCGCCGTATCGTATGCGCAATGACCATGTTATCTTAGAAACATATGATCCACCTGGCCGGTGCTTTTCAGCAAGCTGCCGAACCCCTCCGCAGTGTCCTGTGTAATGTGGCGATCCGTATCGACCATATTGGGTCAACATCGATACCTAACTTAGCCGCGAAACCGATAATCGACATTCAGATCTCTGCAAAAACTATGGCGTCTCGTGATTCGTTTCGTTTGCCACTCGAATCCCTGGGATATACGGCGAAAGGAAAACGAATATTTAACGAAAAGATATTTTCGTGAGGCGCCAGGCACACGCCGCACCCATATCCATGTACGGATAGGAGATAGTTGGTCTGAACAATTCGCATTATTATTTCGCGATTATCTGCGTGTGTTTCCTGAAGAAGCAAATATCTACGCTACGGTTAAATATCAACTTGCCCTATTATATCGCGAGGATCGACAGGCGTCTACCGAAGCCAAAACTCCTATCATTTGGGAGATCATGCAAAGGGCAGATAAGTGGGCTCAGCGAAGTGGCTGGATTACTGGAGAGAGGGATAGCCTGAGGAGTGTTTAGTAAGCTGATCGATCCACATTAAATGGTTGTTCGACCAAAGAAAATAACTCTTTGAGGTTTTTTATTTCTGCATCCGGGCTAATATGGGCAGGGCATTGTGCATTGGTACGATTAATCCATACGCCTTTAATGCCGCATTGTTGTGCACCTTGCACATCATTAAGTGTATTATCCCCGGTCATCATGGCCTTTTCTGGTTTAATGCCCAGGCGATTTAAAGTATAAGTAAAAATTTCCGGCGCTGGTTTGCCAATCCCAATCTGACCTGAAACCACGACCAAATTGAAGAAACGTTCTAAGCCAGGCATATTAAGTTTTTCGAGCTGCACATCTGGGGCACCATTGGTAATCATGGCAAGACGATATATGCCCTGTAAATCTCTCAAAACGGATTCTGTTTCTGGAAATAAGATATGGTGTTTACGCCGCTCGTGAATAAATATTTCAGCAAGGTCTCGCCCAAATTCTTTATCCTCAATTCCATTTTTTCCTAACGCTTCTATCCACGATTCTCGGCGGAAATCCGGCACCCATTTGTAAAGGATATTTAAATAGGGATCATGCCCTCTGAATGTTCCTGCCAGACCTTCTGGAGAACTGATACCGACGGATTGGCAGTAGTCGTGGACAGGGCCTGCTCTCCATCGGGCTCTTGCCGTTAACCGGATCGTCTTCGCCATCACGTTACAGTCAATTCCATACCGTTCCTGTACATGCTTACAGGTCACCTCAAACGTGTTCTGTATGGATGCTTCTTCATATAAAAGTGTTTCGTCGAGATCGAATATCAGGGTTGATATCATATGTAAAATCCTTCACCTGCAGACCTTATGTACGGGCACCGCGTGCCCTGTGTCCCCAAGGGTCCATCCACCTATATGCTAACTTACTGCCGTCTAATTTCCCACAATTCTACGACCATCTTCGATGGATAACCGATGGGATCGAAATCATCAGTTTCACGAGCGTCATATCCTAAGACTTCGAACAGATCTTCGATGGTTCGAGATGAATGATGTTGCGCTTCACCCATCGTGTGATACAAATATACAGCCGATGGCAGGATGATCGGGTAACCCATCTCGTAGAGGGCATAAGCCGTACCATCATTCTTTAAATTGTCAATAACATCTGTATTTGCCTGCGCTATATGATTTCCCTGATGATCAAGGTCCACATCAAATCGAAAGGCGAAATGGCTGCGATGATATCCTTGTTCATTCAGGAATTCCCCCACTTGGTCAATACAGGATGATACTTGCTTTACCTGTGACTGAGATTCCAGTCCACCGGGCAATTCAATATTCAAGTGCGCGTGGATGTGGCCAAAGAAAATTTTACCTACCCGTTTTGTAAATAAACGCCGTTCCCTTTTAATCTCCTCCGTACATCGATCGGAATGTTGTTCGATGAGTTCAAATGCCGATCTGTAAAAGGCATATGACAACGCATCAAACTCGCCCGATTGGATCGGTTCGGCACGGGCTGAATCTATAAAACTTTCTACTAATTCTGGGCGAATCTTTCGGTTATATACCATGTTCAGATAGGCTTCAACGTTATCATGTATAGAAGCTCTACTCCCCGTGTTTCCAGGCAAGCGGGTCCATTCGGTGACTATGGATTCGGACATGAACTTTACAAAATAATGTCCTACGGACCACCACTCATTATATTCAGGAAAAGGACGGTCCTGAACCACCTCGACGAGGGTTTTATTTGCCATATTCCCTGCTCCGTTTGGATCGTCTTATCTGTTTAAAACGACAATAATATATCAAAGAAGAACGTCCCTTTGCCCGCTGTTGTGTAAATACATCATTAAAGAACAAATAAGTCTAATTCATACGCTTCAAAAACGTCTCTACCTGTGGCAACAACATAGGGTCTGTAACAAGTTGAATATACTGTTGTATTGCCTGTTGTGCGGCCTGGGTGCGCCCCATTCGATGATAGGCGACACCAAGACGAAAATGTCCAATCGGGATATCCGGGGCCATGGACACTACTTTTTCATATGCGAAAATGGCCAGGTCATATCTGTGCAATTGGTCATTTAGAACACCGAGATTGAAATACGCTTTTGTAAATTCTGGACGTAAAGTTACCGCTTTCTCTAAGGATTTTAGCGCTTCATCTGCTGCATCTTCACGTACCTGGATCGCCTCCAGAGCTTCTCGAGCAGCTTCTTTATCCTTACCTTCTGCCTGCTTTACCGCTTGTTCCCATGATTTAACCGCCTGTTTATAATCCCCATTCATCACCAGACTGATAGCCAGGATAGCATGCCAGAGCGGATCTATTTGCTTGGTTTCTTCCCCATTCTGCATAGCCGTAACCGCATCTGACCATTGTTCCTTTGCCAGGAATGTTGAGCCGAGGGCGAGTCGCGCCGCTTGCCAACCCGGTTTCGCACTTAAGGCCGACTGGAAACTGCGATTGGCTTCATCGAATAATCCTTTATAGGCCAGATTGACCCCTTCGCGGTACGCCTCCCTTGGCGCGCCGCCCACATCTGAGGATTGAATCGGAACACGCCGTATCAACAACCAGTTTTTCTTTCTGGATGTTTCCTGATCATCCGAAAGCCTTCCACCCGTCCACCGGGTGGCTATCGTCCTCCAGGTATCAATCACATCCTCAAGGTACACCCGTTGGCCATAGGCCAGGCCGAGGTTATTATACGCTTCGGGAAAATCATGACGCAGTTTAATGGCCTTTTGACTCTGCAGGAGCGCGTCTTCGAAATTACCCTGTTGTATATATATCATACTGAGGTTGTTATGGGCTTCAGCAATACCGACATCTGCTTTAATGACCTTTTGGTATTCATCAATCGCCTCCTCAAAGCGACCGCCTTCCGCATATAGCAAACCCAGATTAGTCCGTGCATCATAAAATCGTTCATTTAAAGTAAGCGCCTGTTTATAGGACGACATCGCCTCTTCTGCTCGACCGGTCTCCGCATAGATGCTGCCCATGTTGTTGTAGGCCTCTGCGAATTCTGGATTGGCCTCTACAGCTTCTGTATATGAAGCGATCGCCTCGTCGTTACGTCCCTGCCGGACATGTATATTGCCGATATATAGATTGGCTTCAGCCAACAGAGGATCCTCGGATAGCGCACGCTTGAAGGCATCCACGGCTGCGACATCCTTGCCTTGTTCATAGTAGGTTACACCCAGCGCGTAAGTATATGGCGGTTGTTTCCGGCTCATAGTAGCGTCTGGGGCTTTCGGCCCGCCCATTTTTCCCATCTGGGACCGGAACGCTTCTATCCGGTTAACACGGCTTCTGTCTACGGTATTTAATGAACTTCCCTCTATTGAACCCCCAAGCTGGTCTGGTAGGTCCGGTGTCTCCGAAAACAGGGCAACCGCCTCATTATATCGGCCCGTTTTGGCATATACCAGGCCCATATTATAACGAGACATGGTGTGCGTCTGGTCCAGATCGAGGGCTTGTCTATACATGCTTTCTGCCTGGTCATACGCCGCTTCCCGGAAATAGATATTACCGATACCTGCGAGCAGTTCTACGTCCTCGGGAGAAAAAACCAGGGCCTCCCGGTACGCATCCAATGCCTGAGGAAACGCTTCGGCCAGTTCGCAGGCTCGGCCCAAACCGATCAACGCGGTACGTAACAGCGATCTGTTTTCATCTCGAAGACGCCGGGCCAGGTCCACTGCTCCTTCATAAGCCTTCATGGCCCGGTTATGGTCCGATTTCTTAGAATAGGCGGCGCCTAAATTAAATCGCCAGCTGAGCTCGGTGGGTGCCATGATAATCGCCTGTTGTGCTTCCCGGATCGCTTCATCCTGTCTTCCCATATAATAATAGGCCACGCCCAGATTTCCATGCGCTTCCGCTGCGGTAATATCCCTGGCAAGGGCGCGGTGATACTGTGCAATAGCTGAGTCATAGTCGCCCTCTCCTACCAGGGCATTTCCAGCGTCAATGAGTTGCTCGACGGTGAGAGGTGAAGATGTTTTCGAGGGAGTTGATATGGTCGCGCAGCCGTTAAGCAAGGCGAACAGGCAGACGAGTGCCCAAATCCTCAGGCCTCTCTTATAAATCCGATACATTGGTCGTCTCCTGTGTTGTCAAAGGGGGAAGGCGAAATACATAGCCGAAAGTATATTTTAATGTACGAGATTTTTAAAAATCGCCCTACTATTTTTTTGGAACCCAGCTACCTATCCTCTATAACTAATCAAAAATACTTTACATTCCCATCATATAAACATAATATTTTCGAGATTTATTTTTATCTTCCGACTATATAAACAGCCGTCGGCTTCAAATCGAAAAAATACCTTGCTATCTAAACAAAGGTTTAGTATGTTGTGCGTATTAATATTGATATTATTTCATTCGAAATATGCATGTTGTAATCTGAAATGACCCCACGAAGGAGGCAAACTATGGCTGCAAATGGAAAAGTGGATTCAGAGCGGGAAAAAGCGTTAAGTGCCGCGATTACACAGATCGAACGACAATTCGGAAAAGGGTCCATCATGCGACTTGGAGATGATCATCCCCAGTTGTCTGTCGAATCCATTCCAACAGGTTCTCTGACTCTTGATCTTGCTCTCGGTATTGGCGGCGTCCCTCGTGGTCGTGTCGTCGAAATTTATGGAAATGAGTCCTCCGGTAAAACGACGCTTGCCCAGCATATCATCGCAGAAGCACAAAAAATGGGTGGCGTGGCTGCTTTCATCGACGCGGAGCATGCAATTGACGCCCGATATGCCCAGGCACTCGGTGTTGACCTGGACAGTCTCTTAATACATCAGCCGGATACCGGTGAGCAAGCGCTGGATGTGGCTGAAACGCTCGTTCGAAGTGGTGCGTTAGATGTCATTGTGATTGATTCCGTTGCTGCCCTCGTGCCGAAAGCTGAGATTGAAGGTGATATGGGGGATTCGCATGTAGGATTACAGGCGCGTCTTATGTCCCAAGCCCTTCGGAAGTTAACTTCTGCAATCAACCGCTCGCGAACCTGCATTATTTTTATTAATCAGATTCGCCAGAAAATTGGCGTCATGTATGGCAATCCTGAAGTGACGACCGGTGGGTTGGCCCTGAAGTTTTACGCCTCCGTTCGTATCGAAGTCCGTCGAATCGGGTCTATAAAGGGCGACGAAGATTCTTCAGGTATCCAGGTTAAGGGGACGGTTAAAAAGAATAAAATGGCTGCCCCGTTTCGCGAAGGACAGTTTGATATAATCTATGGTGAGGGGATCTCTAAAGAGAGTGACCTGATCGAACTCGGTGTCAACAACGGTATCATAGACAAAAGTGGGACCTGGTTTTCCTATAATGGAGAGCGATTGGGGCAAGGCAGAGAAAATGTCCGTCAGTTGCTGAAAGAGCGAAAAGACCTGAGTGAGGATATCGAACAGAAAGTCCGCGCTCTCTTTCAGCCAGCAGAATTGAAAGTGACTGCAGAGGCAAACAGTGCGGTTGAAGAACCTGTAGAAAAATTGAAAACAGCAGATAGTAAGAAGTAGTAAGAAGTAGTAAAAACAGGGTGGCAGAGTGATGGGATGGGAGTAGATCAACTTGGCATTGAGGTCAAGTGGGTTTCAGAATCTACCACTATCCTTCCACTCTGCCATTCTGTTTTATATCTTCGCAAGTGCTTGATCTAAATCGGCGATTAGGTCTTCAGCATTTTCAATCCCGGCTGAATATCTCACCAGTTCGTCTTTTATACCTATTGCAAGACGTTCTTCTTTCGACATTTCATAAAATGACATAATGGCTGGTTGTTCGATCAAACTCTCTACGCCACCGAGACTTGGGGCGATGTAGGGAATTTTGACCTGGTCGATAAAGCGGATAGTCGTCTCCATATCACCATCCACCTCGAAGCTGACAACCCCACCGAACCCGCTCATTTGTTGCTTGGCGATATCATAATTGCGATGACCAGGTAAACCGGGATAATAGACCTTGGAAATCCGAGGATGGCCTTCGAGGTATTGGGCAATTT
>Ga0115002_10000807_pt1 | contig 44161 bp, 38 predicted proteins | sample ArcticOcean_MG_C_8_FD_89576 | JGI IMG/M metagenome (GOLD analysis project Ga0115002, IMG submission 89576) | Marine microbial communities from western Arctic Ocean - ArcticOcean_MG_CB11_86 | ecosystem: Environmental > Aquatic > Marine > Oceanic | place: Arctic Ocean: Canada Basin | collected... | reverse complement strand
TGGGGGTGATCTTCATGATTTTCCTCGTCGGACTCGAAACCAAGCTGGAACATATTCTGAACGTGGGCAAGATGGCCCTGGTCATCGCGCTGACGGGCGTGGCGGGCCCCTTTGCCGCAGGCTATGGCTTTGGGGTGCTCACCGGGTACGGGTGGGAGACTTCATTGTTCTTCGGTACTATCATGACCGCTACCAGCGTGGCCATTACGGCGCGGGTGTTCATGGATTTGCGTGCGGTGCGCTCACGCGTGAGCCAGACCATCCTGGCGGCGGCCGTTATCGACGACGTGGCGGGGCTGCTAGTGCTGACCGTGGTGATGGCGGTCTCCGGCACTGGTGAGCGCTCGATAGCGAAGGAATTGGGGCTCGTCGCCGCATTCCTCCTGGTCGCCGTTCCGATCTTCTGGTGGGGAATCCCGAAGATTCATGCCTGGCTCAAGGACCGCCTGGGCGAGAGCATCCTGCTTCCGTTTGCCTTCAGCACCCTGTTCCTGATCAGCTTCCTGGCCGAGGAGGTCGGGCTTGCGGCTATCGTCGGCGCCTTCCTGGTCGGGATGGTGCTGGCTTCCACCCCCGACCACATGGCCTTCGTGGCGGGCGTAAACCCAATATACGTATTCCTGGCCCCCGCTTTCTTCGTCGTGGCCGGGGTCCAGGTGAACATTGGGGCCATGATGGGCGCGCTGGCCTTCACCCTCGCCTTTTCAGCAATTGCAGTGGTGTCCAAGTTGGTGGCCTGCTGGGCGGGTGCCCTTCCCATGGGGGCGAGTTGGCGGGGCGGCCTCATCATGGGGGCGGGAATGGTGCCCCGAGGTGAGGTGGGCCTCATCATTGCGCTAATCGGCAAACAGCAGAACCTGTTGGATGAGACGGCGTTCACTGCATGCGCGGTGATGGCTCTCCTCACGACCTTCGTTGCACCCTTACTTATCAAGCCGATGGCCACCGCCTGGCCTGAAGAATTAAAGGAGTCGTAATCATGCTGGTCAGAGACGTCTACCAGACTTTCTCCACAGAGCCCGAGATCGTTTACCCGAATTCGACCATGAAGGAGCTCATCCAGGCATGCGCCATTAACCGCGAAACCCGCTCGGTTCACGTGGTGGACGATGACAGGAAGCTTCTCGGGATCGTGGGAGTACGCGATCTCATGCGGGTGGTCGGAAGCCGGTACATCGAGAGGGCCACCGTGATGGCTCTCCCGTACGCCATGGCCCAAACCGCGCGGGACATCATGCACGAGCCCGCCTCGGTTGGCCTCGACGACACCATCGACAAGGCGCTTGAGGAGACGGTCGGCAACTGGCTCGAGGATCTACCGGTGGTCAATGAGGAGGGCCGCGTTATCGGCTACCTCGACTGCTTCGAGATTCTCTTGAACCTTGACAAATAGCCCGGGCTCTCAGCGTGGGAGCCGCCCTTCGAAAGGCGTCTCACACAACCTCCCTTTCTACGACTCCGAGATTTTTTTCTCGTGGGGTTTTTCCTCGTAGCGCCGCATGTGAGATGAATCCGTGCGGAAGCCAGGGTTAATCGGCGCCGTGGCTAGTCGATCAGGTGTTTGGCGATGAGCTGGAGAAGGATTTCGTTCGCGCCCTCGTAGATCTGCGTGACCTTGGCGGCGCGGTAATAACGCTCGACCGGGTAGGCTTTCATATAGCCGTTGCCGCCGTGTATCTGGACGGCCTCGCTCGTCACCCGCTGAGCCATGTCGGAGGCGAAGACCTTGGCGATGGCGGCCTCGGCCGAGAAGGGAAAACTTGCCTCCTTTAGGCGGGCGGCCTTGAGGTAGAGAAGCCGCGCGGCTTCGATCTCGGTCGCCATGTCGGCGATCTTCCATTGAACTGGCTGGTGGCGCGAGAGGGGCTTTCCAAAAGTCTCACGCTCCCTGGCATAATCGACGGTGGCCTCAAGCGCGGCCCGGGCGAATCCCGCTGCCTGCGCGGCGACCTCGATGCGCCCGGCATCGAGCGTCACCATAGCAATTTCAAGTCCTTGTCCCTCATTACCCAACAACGCCGAGGCGGGGAGATCGAGGAGCTCGCACCTAATGCTGCAGGCCGAGCTACCGCCCAGGCCCATCTTCTCCTCGGAGGGACCGACCTCAAAACCAGGGCTCCCGGTCTCGGCGATGAAGACGCTGATGCTCTTGTGGCCCGACCCGGGCTGGCCAGCCGTAAGATCTGTCGCAGCGAAGATGAGGCAGATGTCAGCTTCCTGGGAGACCGAGATGAAACGCTTCTCCCCGTTGATGATCCAACCGTCAGCGCCGGTCTCCGCACGGGTCTTAAGGGCGGCGGCGTCCGAGCCGGTGACGGGCTCGGTCAGCCCAAAGCAGCCGAGTTTCTCGCCCCTGGCTAACGGCCCGAGAATATCCTTTTTTTGCGCCTTGGTTCCATAATCGTTGATCGGTGCGCAGACAAGCGTGTTTTGCACCGCGAAGATGACGCTCAGCGAGGGGCAGGCCGCTGACATCTCCTCCATCGCCAGCGCGAGGGAAACGGCGTCCACACCCCCGCCCCCGTACTCGGCGGGAACTGCCATGCCGAGAAGCCCGAGTTCGCTCATCCGCCGGACCAACTCGGCCGGAAACCGCCCGGCGTCCGTTTCGGCTGCGCGGGGCGTGACCTCTTTTTCGCAAAAATCGCGCACCATTCCCCGCACCATCGTCTGCTCTTCGGTCAGGAAATCATCGATCGCCATATTTCCCCTCATCAACCTTCGAACACAGAGCGCGAAATGACCCCGCGAATTATCTCGCTCGATCCCTCGCCCACCGTCATCAGGCGCGCATCCCGCCAGAAACGGTTCACCGGGCTGGTGTCGATATATCCCTGGCCGCCATGGACCTGAATGCTCCTGTCGCAGACTTTCAGTGCCGCCTCCGAGGCGAAAAGTTTGGCCATGTTCGCGGCGGGGCCAGCGTCATTATGGGAATCAGCCACCCGGGCCGCCCGGTAAACCAGTTCGCGCGCCGCCGAGAGCGAAATCGCGCAATCGGCGAGTTGCCCGCGAACACCAGCAAAGTCGGATATAGAGCGTCCGAATGCCTCTCTTCCCCGCGCATATTCAGTGGCCGCATCCAGCGCTCCCTGCCCCAACCCCAGACAGACCGCCCCCGCGCCGATCCGGCCCTCCACCAGGGTCTCCATCGCCTGAGAAAACCCGTCCCCCTCGGCGCCCAAAAGGCGATTCGCGGGCACTTCACAGTTTTTGAGCACAACTCTGGCAGTGTCCATCGAGCGCATGCCGAGCTTTCCTTCGATGAGAAAACTTTCGCGCCCCGCGTCATCTGTTTCGATGATGAGAGCGCTGATGCCCCCTCTTCCCTCGCCGGTGCGCGCCATGAGAATCATGACCGAGAACAATTTTCCCTGGGAAACAAATATCTTGAGCCCGTTGATGAGATATGAGCCACCCGTTTTCTCCGCCTTGCAGACAAGGGCTGCGGCATCGCTCCCGGCGCCGGGCTCGGTAAGCGCCCACGCGCCGAGTTCCCCGCGCGTCAACGGCGGAATCCACCGGGCAGCCTGTGTCTCGGTCGCGGCGCGGAGGATATGCCCGCCTGTCAGGCCCGCCGACGCGCCCACAGTGAGCGCGAAACTGCCGTCCACCCCGGCGAGTTGTTCGAGGACAAGCGCGGCCTCGGTCAACCCGAGCCCCCCGCCCCCGAAGCGCTCGGGAAGATTGACTCCGACAAGACCCACCCTTGCCGCCTCACGGAACAGCTCGATAGGCAATTCACAGGTTTTATCCCGCTCCGAGGCGCCGGGTGCGAGGTGGTTTTGCGCGAAGTTTTTCGTCGCCGCCTGCAGAGCGGCCTGTGAATCGCTCAGCTCTGGATGCGTGGAAATGGGCACTCCCGAAAACCTCCAGCACAAGGACAAATCAACTTATTTTTTGCAGCAATTACGATGTTAAGCCAAATCCACGATTTAATGAATAAGATCCCGCTCCTCGCTACATCCGGCCCGTCGTCTCTCCGGCCCGAACAGCATAAGATCCGCTTACACAAGAAATCCATTCACATTCCGACATGACATCAAGGGGACCTTCCCGCATGGCCATCGATACCAGCGCAGATGAAATCCGAAAGATTTTCTCCGAGGTGGACCAGATAGCGGATGCGAAATCAAGAGAAGGTGTCATCAAAATATGGCTTGAACTCGCCGCCAAAACCGCACGGGAGCGCTTCGAGGACATTCCCAAGAACCTCAATCTAGAAAAACACGAAACCCTTGACGGGTATATCCAAGGGGTCACGCGAATCTCCCTGACGCTGTCCGATATCACGAAGTACATTCACGGCCTCTCGGTGGACCGAGATCTCCTCATCGCCGACTGTCTGCTCCATGAAATTCTAAAACCTATGAAGTCAGAACCCAACCCAGGCGGTCCAGCGACCGAAAGCAGCACCCCGCCCGCGAAAAAACGGAGTTCAGCGCAAAGATTCAGCACGGTGTTTACGGCGCCCACAAGAGCTGGGAAAAAATCTGCCCAAAACGATGGAACTTGCCCATCTCCTCATCACCCACACAAGAACGAGCAACACGCGAGCGGTGAGCTACGAGGCCTCACTTCTTTTCTACGCCGACTGGGCGGAATCCGCGGACTCCGACGCCGGCATCATCACGGGCGGCGGCAAGCCTTCGGCCCCCAGATGAATCGAAGAAAAATAAAGCGGGGACAACTGACTAGGCTTTCACCCGCCGGTCGGCCAGCCGAAGGATCGCCGAGGCCATCACCTCGGCTCCAGCCACGATATCAGAAAATTCTGTGAACTCTTCCGGAGTGTGCGAAAGACCCTTAACGGAGGGGACGAACACCAACCCTATCGGACACAGCGCTACGATGCGGCAGGCGTCGTGAATCCCGCCGCTCGACAGCGTCAATGAGCGATGGCCCGTTTCACCGGCAGCGCGCTCTAGCGCCCGCCTGATTCCATTCGAGGCTCGGCAGGCCGCGTACTTCACGCTCAATTTCACGCGTCCCTTCACCCCGCGATTTTTCTCAATTCGAGAAAGGGCCTTTTTCATCCGCCCGAGCATCGCACGGGATGCCACATCATTTTTACTTCTTAAATCGAAAGAAATTTTCGCCCCGCCCGGCACGATCGAGTACCAGCCCGGCTGGGCGCTTATCATCCCAAAGGTAAGAGTCATTCGATGGCGCTCGGGCGCGCGCCGAACCGCCGCCTCCATTTCCACCATGAACGCGGCTGCCGCCATCGCCGCGTCACGGCGGTAGGGCATGGGCTGGCCGCCCGAATGGGCGGTCTGCCCCTCGAAAAAAATATCTCCCCGTAGAGCGCCCACAACGGTATCGACGATGCCTATTGAAACCTTCGCCGCCTCTAAAATGGGACCCTGCTCAATGTGAAGTTCTAGAAACGCCTTGATATTTTTCTTCAAGAGCTTGCAGCTTTTAAACCGTTCGGGCTTGCCGCCCGCAAGGCGCACCGCCTCCCATACCGATTTTCCAGTGGGCGGATGCATTGTCCTCTTCATCCCGGCGGCACCGAGCTGTCCTGCGAGAATGCTACTCCCGAAGGTCACGATGCCGCATGCCGACTCCTCGCCGACAAAGGCGACGACCTCCAGCGGATGATCGTGGGGCACGCCTACCTCGGCGATGCGCCGGACGGCTTCGAGCGCGGTGAGCACCCCGGCGGGCCCGTCGAAGCGCCCGCCCGGATTTTGTGAATCAAGGTGGGAGCCCGCCATCACTGCCGGAAGGCCTTTCACCCCGCCCTCTTTCCTGCCAAAGAGATTACCCACCGCGTCCACCCGCGTGGCAAGTCCAGCGGATTCCATCCAGCTCCGCACCAGATCGCGCACCCGGTTGTACTCTGGCGTAAGCGCGATCCGCGCGAGTCCAGTTTTGCCGTGGCGACCGATCTTCGACTGTGCGTCGAACTCTTTTTTCATTCGGGTGCGGTTGGCGCGGATAGAAGCAAGTTTACTCATATAAGATTTTCCATCGGAACAATTCGACAGGGATTACCTGCTCAGAATACTTCGTCCTCGGGGTTGTTCACCTCGCCCAAAACATCTTCCGGCGAGAGAACGCCTGCCCGGAGCAAGGCGTCTATCTTCTCCCGCGTGGGCGGCACGATGGGCAAGCCGTCCGTCCAACCCTTCTCGTAGTAAATCTCAACCAGATCGTTATCATCGCGCTCGAACGGCATATCCGCTCCCAAATCCCTAAAAATAAATAAAGACCATTACTACTTGATGAATATAGATGCCCCCGTCAACCCCATTTTACCTGTCCTGGTCGAAACCGGCAAAGCGGGCGAATAGATCGCGCCACCCGAAAAAGTTACAATATCGCAGCAGACAATTTCATGGTGTCCTTTACTATCAACATCATAGCTGCGGAATTCGGATTTCATGCCGGAGAGGCATCGTGAACCGACATTGCAACTACGCCATTTCCATATTGTTCTACCCAGCCCTCATCTTGGCATTTGTCATTCTTTTATTTATTCCCGTGCCTGAGGAATTAACTCTTCCTGGTTACCACACACTATTGGTGGCCGCCGCCGTGGTCCTCTGGACGAGGGAAGTGCTACCCATGTGATTGACGGGCGGGATTGTGATTTTTTTCCTGACACTGACAGGCGCCTCCGCCTGAATAAGCGAGACCCTCGTCGAGTTCAGTCAACCCGTGATCTTTTTCTTGATGGGTGTATTCACGTTTGCCATCGCCGTCGAACGGATCGGGCTTGCCGAGAGAATCGGTCGAATTTTTCCAGGAGGAAGAAGCGGGGCCCTGTTCTGGTGCATGGTGCTCTCGTTTCCCCCGCTTGCGCTGGTGATGCCCTCATCGAACAGCCGCTCTCTCATCCTCGCCAATGTGTTCGACCGCACGTTCTCCCTCACCGGGGTTGAACGAGGAGGGCCCATCACCCGCGCTGTCATGATGGCGCTTCACTCGCTGAATCGCCTCGCGTCGACCGCGCTTCTCACTGGGGGGATGACATCGATTGTGGTGGCCTCGCTGATTGGCGGCATGAGCTGGGGCCGGTGGCTTCTCCTGTTGAGCGTCCCCTACTATCTGACACTTTCCATCAGTTCTATGAGCCTTTATTTTTGGTACCTGCAGGGTGAAAACATTCGTCTCATCTTGCCCGAGGACAGCGGCGGTGCGGCGAATAAAGGGGAGTTGAGGACCGTGCTCGTCGTGTTCATGGCCTCGGCGCTTTGGCTCTCGGACCCGCTACACGGGCTTCACCCGGCCGTGCCGGCGATGCTGGCTTGGGCTATACTCCTCGCCCCCCATATCGGGGTTCTCAGTTGGAGTGATTTCGAATCAAATTTTTCCTGGTCAACGTTTTTTCTGCTTGGCGCATCGCTATCACTGGGCTGGACCATGGCGCACACCGGGGCCGCGAAATGGCTGGCCCTCACGCTTCTTCACCTGACACCTGCCGTGGCAGGGCACCCCCTATTTTCTCTATGTCGCAATCTTGATTGTGAGTGTGTCCATCAGGATTCTCGTTCCCAACATCACGGGCTATCTGGCCATCACGATCCTCATCGCGATTGAAATCGGACAGGGAGCAGGCCTGAGCCCACTGGTGTGCGCCCTGGGTGTGCTCGTGATGGGCGACTCGATTCTTTTCTACCCGGCCCAGAGCCCGGCGAGCATCGCCGTCAACGAGCGGGGCCACATTTCGGCGGGCGAGGTTTTCCGCTTCGGCGTATACATGACCGCCGTCGCCTTCGTTACGACGATGACGGCATCGCTCCTATGGTGGGGCATCGTGGGTGTCGCCTAGCGGATGTAGCCGGAGAATTCCGTGCTTCGCGCTAAATCCGCATGAATTTTATCGGGAATTTCTGGAGCGAACGGGCGCCGGTTTTCGTCACCTCAACGAGATTGCCCACCTGAAGACCCCGCTTGCCGTCCGCCGTCACCGGGTTGGGCTGGATCACCATGAGCATCCCCTCCTTGAACACAACTTCGTTCTGGGGCCGCTTGATAATCGTGGCGTCGATGTCCACCCGCGGATTTTCGATGAGCAGGCCCCAGCCGTGGAACGTCGTGTCGAAGGTCGTAAAGCCCTCCTCTTGAATGATAGCGCCCGCCTTTCGCACGTCCTCTTGCGTCGCGCCGGGCTTAACAGCCAGGAGGATGCGGTTATAGGCCTCGACACCCACATCAAAGAGCTTCTGATAGACAGCCGTGGGCTTAGCTCCCACCGAAATTGGCCGGTGGGCTTGGCCCGAGTGCATATAGTAGTCGGATGAAAGCTCGGTCAGAATAACATCGCCCTTCCGGGTTTTTCTCTGGGTGGGGAATTGGTTCGGGAAGATCAGATGCGGGCGCGCCATCGATGTCGAGCCGACGAAGATGAGCATCTGACCGCCGCCGTGGGGCATGTAGCCGTTCGATATGATTGCCGCCATTTCATACTCGGTCATCCCGGCGCGTGCCTTGGTGTCGAGCGCTTCGAACGCCATGTCCGTCAGGGCGGCGCCCTTTCTGAACCACTTGAGTTCCTCCTTGCTCTTGACCGCCCGCACTTCATGTAGAAGTTCGGTCGCCTCCACGAATGTGGCGTCCTTGAGCGTCTGCCGCCAGTGGTCCACCACGCTGTAGGGTATCGATGTCTGGAGAATACCCCGGTAGCCGACGATCCCGATGTTGCCTTTCTCGAGGCCTAACTCGCGGATTCTTTGCTCGACCTTTTTCCCGGGTTCGTAATCAACCGCCTCGGTTCGCCGAATTACGCTCATCTGTTTTGCGTAAGGGAGATAGAGGCGGTTCGACATGTAGAGAGCCGGATCGCCCTTCAAGGGAAAAACGATGAAGCTGCAGACTGGGTCCTTGTAGTTCGACACGTATTTGATGTTGGCCTGATTTCCACCGTGGCTGCCCGAGTCGCCATACATGATAAGGACATCAAGCCCCCGCTCGCACATCTGACTGCGTATCTCCCGGTAGCGGCGGCGGTATTCTTCCTTCGAGTAGCGGGGATGGTCTATTTCGGAAGGCATCTGGCGAATCTCCTCATAGAACCCGAAATAACCGGGGGAGGCCAAAAAAAACGCGGGGGGCCGTCTTCCGGCCCCCCGCGTAGTGAAACCAAGAAAATCAGGCTATTTCATGCTGATTTCCCAAGGATACAGCGTCTCATCGTGCCGGGGGGTGAATTTAATACGGTCTGAGTACCCGAGCACGTCGTGAATTTTCGCCACGACCTTGGCCGTCGCTTTTGCCTTCGTCATGCCAGTAACCTTGTCATATTCCTTATGCTGCTTTTTGGGATCGGGCTCTGCATTCGCCTTCATGACCTGGGCATCGATATCCTTGAAGCAATGACCGCTCCAGGAGCCGCCGCACATTGTCGTACCCGAGAACAGCAGGCCCGGCTCGCCGCCGCCGTTGCCGAATCCCATGTAGTACATCGCGGCACCCTTACTTTTTCCGGCCTGATAGGCGCGGTGCATTTTCTTGAAGAGCGGGAAACGCTGGGAGTTGCAAGTGGTATTGATCTTGATCTTCTTGAGCATGCCGGCGATGGCCTCACACGTCGGCTTATCGCCCGGATAGCGGCCGTTCGTTGCGATGAGTTCAGCCTTGAAGCCGTTGGGATAGCCGGCTTCTTTCAACAGCGACTTCGCCTTGGCCACGTCGTAGCCCCACCACTTGCGATCCGGGTTGTAGCCCGAGAAGTTCCAGGGATGGAGCTGGCCGCCGATGGCATCGGCGCGGCCGCCCAGGATCGTCTTGCGGATCAGGGCATCGTCGATGGCGTAGTTGATCGCCAATCGAACCTTCTGGTTCGCCATCGGGCCGCCATGCTTGGAGAAGAAGCTCAAGAACATGATGCGCACGGCCGGAACCGCCGCCACCTTCGTCTTCGGGTTCTTCTCTAGGGCCTTGATGAACTGCGGCAGCACGCCCCAGGCAACGTCGATTTCACCGGTTTCGAGCGCCTTCACACGCGTCGCCGCCTCAGAAATACGGCGGAGGACAACAGTATTGGGCATTTCAGGAAACTGCTTTCTTCCCCACCAGCCCTTGTTCGCAACGAACACCATCTTGCTGCCCTTGGTCCAGGATTTGAGCACATAGGGACCCGAGCCATAAGTGTTACGCGAGAGATGGGCCTTGTCCTTGCCCTTCGCCTTCAGGCTTATCAGGCCCCCCCAGCGGGTGACGCGGGACAAAACACCGTTGTCGTGCGTCTTGTTGTGCCAGATGAAGGTTTTGTCGTCGATAATCTCAATTCGGTCGAAGGATGCGAAATACTTCTTCTGCCGCGCGGCCTTGAGCACACGGCTAATCGACCAAGCCATCGACTGCGAAGTGACCGGCGAGCCGTCCGCGAAATTCGCGTCTTTGCGGAGCCAGAACTTAATCTTCTTGGTTCCCTCAAGCAGTTCGTACTTTTCCGCCAGCCAGGGAATGATTTTACCCGTGCCCGTCTCACGCGAGAGAAGGGTGTCGTAGGGCCAGCGCCATACCATGGAGCCGACGAAGTTCGAGGTACGGTGCGGATCCATGGTGGGTGGCTCGCCCGAGAGTGCGATTGTCACCGAGTCTTTCGAGGCGGCATCCGCCCACGAGGCGGCAAAAAGCCCCAGCACGACCACAAAAACAACCACAGAAAATTTACGCATGTTCTTCCTCCCCTTTTCTTCCGACTTTACTCGTTAGTTACCCAATCAGGGCAATTCGCCAACACGCCGAAACGGGTGGCATAAGTGTTTAAGATTGAGTATTACGTTAGCATTGTTACAAACAAAGAGCAAAACTATTTCCGAAAGGGATGCTCTGCACTTCGATTTATTTTCGCTTATGCGGGCGGGAACACAGGAAAGACGCTCTCCTCTCTGAACAGAAGGGATATTTAAACTAAAATACGGATTATTAAAAACCCCGCATTTTTAGTCTTTTTTTGACTTCTGCCCCTTTTCGATTCTTTAAGGAGATTATAGATGAGTTCCGAAACTGTTAAAGGCTCATGGTTCAGGTACTTCCCCGAGCATTACCTATGGTCCCAAGTCATGTGCGGGCTGATCAACATCGTCCCGATGGGCGGCTCGAATTTTCACGAAATAGATCAAGTCGGAAAACGCCTCCAGGGCAAGGAGGGCGACAACGACGCCTGGGGCGAGAGCTGGGGATGGATGGCCGACAAAACACTTGACCTCGCCGAGCGCGAGGAGAAAAAAGGCCACACCCGCACCGCCGCCGCCGCCTACATTCGAAGCGCCATCTACCGCTTCAACTGCGAGCGCTTCGTCCATCCCGACAACCCCGAAAAAGCGGCCTCCTACCGCGCCCTTCTTCCCCACTATGAAAAAGGGATGAAACTCCTCGTGCCCGGCTTCGAGCGCGTAGAGGTGCCCTACGAGGAAGGCAGCCTTCCCGCCTACTGGATTCCCCCCGTCAATCCCACCGGCAACAATCCGGTCGTCGCTTTTTTTGACGGCCTGGACGCCTCAAAGGAAATCACGGTCCTCTGGGGCGGGCTCGCGCTGCGGGAAAGAGGCGTCGGTACCCTTTGCATCGACGGCCCCGGCCAGGGCGAGGCCCTTCGCCTCAAAAACATCCCGAGCCGCCACGACTACGACGTTCCCGGCACCGCCGCCTTCGACTATCTTGACGCGAGAGGCGATGTTGATTCCACCCGCATCGGCGTCATGGCGATGAGCTTCGGCGGCTACTACGCCCCGCGCATCGCTGCCTTCGAGCACCGCTACGCCGCCTGCCTCACCTGGGGAGCGCACTACGACTACCATGAGGTATGGGTCCACCGCCGGAAAGTGCTCGAAGCAGGGGGTACCATTTCCTCCTCCGCCATCTGGCAGCTCCCCTGGGTGCTGGGCCGGCCCGACATGGACTCGGCCATGGAAAAATGCGCGAACTACACCCTCGAAGGCGTCGCCGACAAGATCAAAATGCCCATCTGCATCACCCACGGCCAGGACGACAACATCGTCCCCGTCGAGATGGCCCATCGTCTTTTCGAGGCCTGCGGCTCCAAGGAAAAGGAACTCAAAATCTTCACCGTCGAGGAGGACGGCGGAAGCCAGCACTGCGTCCTCGACAACCTCCCCATGGTCCGCGCCTGGATCGGCGACTGGTGGATGGATCGGTTCGGGACGGAAGGATAAAGAATTTCGCGGAGACCTTAATTACAAGACGAGGGGTGAGCTCGACAAGGCCGAGGAATACCACTTGAAATCGCTTGCAATTGAAAATGAGTTGGGCCGGAAAGAGGGCGTAGCGATTCAATACACTAATCTCGGAATTCTAGAAAAACAACGCGGGAATAGCGCCACCGCCTGCGGCCACTGGCCGAAGGCGGTGGCGCTATATAAAGAAGTCGGCATATCGGATAAAATTGCCATGCTTCAAAACTTAATGAAAGAAACGGGCTGCGAAAACACGCCATCATAACGGGAGGGTAATCACTTGCCTGAAACAAAGGGATCTTTCACGAGGGCGCAGTTGAACGAGATGTACCGCACGATGCTCCGAATACGGCGCTTCGAGGAGACGGCGCAGGAGCTTTTCATAGAGAAGCGGGTCGCGGGGGGCATCCATGTCAGCGTGGGGCAGGAGGCCTGCTCGGTCGGTGCCTGCTCGGCGCTGAATATCGACGACGCAGTTTTGACCACCCACCGGGGACACGGCCACTCGATAGCCAAGGGAACGCGCCTGCCCGAGATGATGGCCGAACTGATGGGAAAGGCGACCGGGCTATGTCACGCCAAGGGGGGCTCGATGCACATCGCCGATGTGTCAAAGGGCCACTACGGGGCGCATTCGATCGTCGGCTCGAACATGCCGATGGCCGCGGGGATCGGCATCGCCTTTCAGTTCGAGGACAAGGGCCAGGTCGCGGTCTCGTTCTTCGGGGACGGGGCATCGAATCAGGGGGCCTTTCACGAGTCGATGAACCTGTGCGCGATCTGGAAGCTGCCGGTTATTTATTTCTGCGAGAACAACCATTACGCCTCGACTACCCAGGTGGATTACTCGACTTCGGTGGAAGACATCAGCACCCGCGCCCAGGGCTACGGGGTGCCGGGGGTGACGGTGGACGGCATGGATGTGCTCGCCGTCCACGAGGCGATGGCCGAGGCGGTGGCGCGCGCGCGCCGGGGCGAGGGCCCCTCGCTGATCGAGGCGAAGACGTATCGTTTCTACGGGCACTCACGGCTCTCGGAGAAATTCGGCTCCTACCGGAGCGAGGAGGAGTGGAACAAGTGGTGGAAGAGCGATCCGCTCATCGTGGGCGAGCGGGTGCTGGGCATCACCGCCGAGGAAAAAGAGGGGCACATCCAGGCCATCGAGGCCGAAATCGCCGAGGCGATTGCGTTCGCCGAGGCGAGCCCGGAGCCCGAACTCATGGATGTCTACGAGGATCTTTACGCCTGATCCATTTTCTTTCGAACTGAGGATTTGAGATGTCTGAGATAACTTTCATTGAAGCGATAAACGCGGCCCTCCAGGAGGAGATGGCGCGGGATAAAAAAGTATTCATCATGGGAGAGGACGTGCAAAACGCTGTCGTCTCGCCCGCCGAGGCGGGGCTGGCCGATGAGTTCGGCAAAAACCGGGTGCGCAACACGCCGATCAGCGAGCTCGGCTTCACCGGGGCGGCCGTGGGCGCGGCCATGGCGGGCTACCGGCCTGTCCTCGACATGCGCCGGATCGATTTCATCATGCTGGCCGTTGACCCGATCACGAACCAGGCGCCGAAGCTGCGCTACATGCTGGGCGGGCAGGTGTCGATTCCCATCGTCTTCAGAACGCCCGAGGGCGGCGGTATCCAGAACGGCCCGACGCACAGCCAGTGCCTGGAATCGATGTTCCTGAATGTGCCGGGGCTCCAGATTGCGGTACCCACCTCCCCCGCCGACGCGAAGGGGCTGCTCAAAACCGCGATACGGGACAATAACCCGGTGATGTTCGTGGAATACACCGCGCTCTATAAAACGAAGGGTGAAGTGCCCGATGGCGACGTGACGATTCCCTTCGGAGTGGCGGCGATATGCCGGGAGGGGACAAACATCACCCTCATTGGGCTCGGCTCACAACTATCGGGGTGCCTCGCTGCGGCGGACATGCTCGCGGCGGAGGGCATCAGCGCCGAGGTGATGGACCCTCGCACCATCAGGCCACTCGACACCGAGGGGCTGGCCAAGTCTGTTCGGAAAACGGGGCGCTGCGTTATTGCCGAGGAAGGCCACAAGCACGGCGGCGTGGGCGCGGAGATTTCGGCCTCCATTCAGGAGGTGGCTTTCCACTCGCTCAAGGCCCCTATCGGCCGCGTGGGTGCATTAGAGGTGCCGATTCCGGTGCAGCCCAAACTCGAGGCCTTTGTTCTCCCGAGCGCCGAGAAGATTGCCGACGCGGCGAGGGCGGCGCTCAAGGACGCTTAAGGTGGGGGGCCCTCCGGGGGGGCACCTCGCTCCTAGCAACCGTCCCACGCAACAGGGTAGCTTTTCACCTCACAGGATGGCCTTGCGCCGTCCTAGGGCGCGACGATGGGGTTGCGTAGAATCCCCAGGTGCTCCACCTCGCACTCGACGACATGGCCGGGTTTGAGGAAGTAGGGCTCGGGGTCTTCCTGCTCGTGCGCGACGCCGCCGAAGGTTCCCGATGAGATGATGTCACCAGGCTCGAGCGTCATCTGGCTGAAGAAGGCGATGAGCGTCGGAATGTCGAAGATCATGTCGGTCAGCCGCTCGTGCTGGCGCACGTCGCCGTTCACCCGGCACTCCACCAGAAGCTCATTCGGGTTGGGCACCTCGTCGGCGGTGACGAGGTAGGGGCCTATCGGGTTGGTGGTGTCGAAATTCTTCCCCAGAAATACGCCACCAAGCGCCGCCGATTTCTGGACTTCGCGAGCGGTGATGTCATTGTAAATCGTATAGCCCACGATGACGCCAAAGGCATCCTCGGGCTTCACGTCCTTGCAGCGCTTTCCGATGACAATGCCCACTTCCACTTCATAGTCGAGCTTTTGCGTCTGCTCCGGATGGATCACCTGCTCCTCGTGGCCGATGAGCGAGGTGTTGAAACGCGGGGCGCCAGAGACGTTCTCAGGCGCTTTATTCCCAGTATTTTCAACGTGCTTCTTCGAGTTCAGGCCGGTGTGAAAGAATTTTCCCGGCTTTGGAAGGACGGCGCGCAGGCGGAAATGCTTGGGTTTGATAGCGCATCGCTCGCCAGCGGGACCGGTGGGCTCGCCGCCCGATTTGAACGCCTCCTCGGCATGATTCACCACCACGCGGGCGGCCTCCAAAGCACGCTCCCCACCGATGAGAAATTCGGTCATATCTCGCGGAATACGAGCGTTTGCAATGACATAGGGCCGACCTTCCCCCTGCTCGCGATCGAGGTATCCTGCATAGGCGAGTCTGAGGTCGAGCATGTCCCCGTTGGTTAAAACAGCACCGAGGCGATCTCCTGTCGCGCCGGGCGCCAAGTTTCGATAAGTGGCAAGTTTCATTTTGATACCCTCAAGGTTGCGATTATTAGTTAGAAATTCAAGACGCCGCGATACTCTGGGCGATCTCGTATTGACTCCCATAATCAAGGTCAACGGCTTTCATACCGTGTGAAATTTCGATTTTCACGCCATCCGGGTCCAGGAAGTAAAACTTCATGCCGCCGCTCCAGTTCTGGGGACGCGGAGGCACGACGATTTTAGCGCCCTTGGCAGCAAGAAATTCATGTGCGGCAAGAAGCGCATCTATGCTCTCAATTTCGAGGGCAATCTGCTGAAGTGTTCCGCGCCCGCCGTAGGGCAAGGGTTCGTCGATCTCATCGGGCGCCAGTTGGACGAGGACAAGGTTGTGATGCTCCTCGGTGTTACTGAGCCAGGCGATACCGTTGGGGGCCGTGGCTTTCAAGGCGGGCTCGGGCGGATTCTGGCCGCGCTGGTCGGACACCCGGAATCCGAGCATCTCCTCGTACCAATCGATAGATTTCTGAGTATCCTTGGTATATATGCCGATATGGCTCAGAAATTTGACATTGACAAGCCCCGGGCTTTCGACACTTCGCCCGGGCCGGGGGGGGAGAGCAGGCGTGTTGAAAATTTCGATTTTATTGCCGTCTGGATCGGCCATGTAGAACTGGAGTACCCCCAGTACCGGACCGCGCTTAGGAGGGCTGGCGATGGTAACGCCCGCATCGACGACCGCTTTATACGCCGCCTCGACGGCATCTTCCGAGTCAACATGGTAAGCGAACTGCTGGAGATTGTCCGGCCTACCCGTTCGGGGAGCCGCCAGAGCCTCAGCCGGAAATTGCACCAACGTCATATCATGATGAAGGTTCGAGTAGCGCATCCACGAAATTCCGTCCGGCGCGACAGGTTCCTCTGTATTTCCCGGCGGCAGATAATCCGACACGCGAAACCCGAGAATTTCGTAATACCAGCGCATAGAGCGCTCGATATCCTTTGTATAAAGACCGATATGGTCAAGCTGCGCCTGTACTGACATACACCACCTCCATTCAGAATTCGGAATCCGAATTAGCGATTCGTGCGAATTAGTTTGCCTGTGAGGACATACCCTATTTTACGAGATTTGATCGCCGCATGTCCAAGGGGGAGGGACGTTCCGATACTACAAACGTATGATGCAAAAAGAAATTTAAATTTTTACATCGCCACACCTTGACGGCGGAACAAAAGATCTAGACGATATAATCATATTTCACTTACAAGCGTAGGGGTTGTTCACCCCTAACGCATAACCTCTTGGAAAGTCATGCGCGCATATATCATTCGTCGTATTTTACAGAGTTTAATTGTATTCGCGTCTATTTTAGTTATCGTTTTCTCGATGCTACAGATAACGGGTAACCCTGCCGCTATACTGATGCCCCTAGAGTCCACCCAGGAGGAGGTCGCGGCCTTTTCGAAAGAGATGGGCTTTGATCAGCCACTCCCCATCCAGTTCGCCAAGTTTATCTTCGGGGTAGACACGGTTGATCTCTTCTTGCTCGGAAAAATTCAGAACATTAAGACATCGGAAGTCGATATCGGAAATGCCGAGCGGGTGAAAACCCTGGGGGTTATACGCGGAGACTTCGGGTTCTCCTACCGCCACGAGATTCCCGCGATGGGCCTTGTCTTAGAACATTTTCCCAACACCGTCTTGCTGGCGTTTACGGCGGTCATCATCGCCATCTTGATATCGATACCAGCCGGGGTGCTGTCTGCGACATTCCGAAATACCTGGATCGATCATACCAGCTCCGTCGGATCAATGTTCGGGCAATCCATGCCCAACTTCTGGCTGGGTCTTTTGCTCATCATGTTTTTCTCGGTTTATCTCCGCTGGCTTCCCACGTCAGGGTTCGAGGCCTGGTATTACATCATCCTGCCTGCTCTTACGGCGGGCCTTTACGCCACGGCGCGCATCACGCGCCTCGTGCGATCTCAGATGCTCGAAGTGCTTGAAATGGACTACGTGAGGACCGCTCGCTCTAAGGGAATCATCGAATGGCTTGTCATTACCCGTCACGCCTTGAAAAATGCCTCCATTCCCGTGGTAACCCTCGTGGGACTTGAACTCGGAATTCTCCTTGGCGGCACTGTCGTCACCGAGGCTGTTTTCGCATGGCCCGGTGTAGGCTTTTTAGTGGTGGACGCCATCAGCAATCAGGACTACCCCATCGTACAAGCTACAGTGGCCCTTCTGTCGTTCGTTTTCGTATTCGTGAACTTGTTCGTGGATCTTCTCTACGCCTGGCTCGACCCTAGAATTTCATACAGTTAACAAAAGAGAATCAGGAGCGCAATAACAATGGCGGTCGAAACGTTGAACAACATAGAAGATGATGAACCTCGCGGCCCATCCGAATTCCAGCTTGCCATCCGCGAGCTCAAGCGCCGCCCACCGGCTATACTCGGGTTGATATGTATTTTTATCATCGTTGCATTCGCCGTCATTCCCCAGGTGTTTTCGCCACTCGACCCGGTCGATCAGGACTTAACCCGATACATGAAGCCCCCCGGCTTCACCGACGCCGCAGGTAACGTTTACCACCTGGGTACGGACGAGCAGGGGCGTGACATCATGAGCCGAATCATCTGGGGCTCCAGAATCTCACTCATCGTGGGAATCGCTGCGGTCATCATCAGTGGCCTAATCGGGATATCCATCGGCATCGTGGCAGGCTATTTCGGAGGATGGGTGGACACCATCATCAGCAGGATTATCGATACGGCGTTGGCGGTGCCCTTCATTCTTTTGGCCATCAGCCTGGTCGCCATACTAGGACCGAGCCTACAGAACATCATCCTCGTCATCTCACTGAGGACGTGGATAGTCTACGCCCGCGTAGTGCGCGGCGAGGTTCTGTCACTGAAAGAAAACGAGTTCGTCGTCGGCGCCAAAGCTGCTGGCTGTAGTACGATTCGGATATTGACTCTTTATTTGTTCCCTAACGTTATTTCCACGACCATAGTTATCGCCACACTTTATCTCGGAAGAATGATCATCATCGAATCCGCACTCTCATTCCTCGGCCTAGGCGTACCGCCGCCCACTCCGACCTGGGGCGGCATGCTCGCCGATGGCCGCTCCTTTTGGACACTGCCTGGTGGATTTCGCTATTCCCGGGCATCGTTCTGATGCTCACGGTTCTGAGCGTGAACCTGCTGGGCGACTGGCTTCGCGACGTTCTCGACCCGAGGATGAAGCGGCTGGCCGACTAAACGCCCTCGCTTCTTAAGCTTTCAGCTTCTCCCTGAGCCAGTCCGAAATATAAGAAACTCCGAGAGGCACATTGTCCATCTGGCAGTGCTGTGCGCCCCCCTCTTTGCCGGTGAACACCTTGAGGGACTTATCCTTCGAGCCAACAGCCTTGAACAATTGGCGGGCAACTTTCATAGAGATTTGCTGATCATCCTCACCGTGAACCAGCAGGAATGGGCAACGCATTTTCTCCACCACACCACCCAGTTTAAAGCCTTCGAGTTTCACCAAAGCCTCGTCCATCGTTTTCACGTTGAATATCCAGGAAAGGTGATGACCTGGAACCGATAGCGCCGTTTTATAAGCTGCCGTAATTCGATCCTTCCAGATTTTTTGATAGTCCCACTGCGCACCCCAAGCGACACAGGCCTTGAAGCGCCGCTCCATGCTAGCGTTACGGGGAGCATAATATCCGCCTAGGCTGATCGCCATAACACCTGCTTGCCTAGCGTTCACGTCCTTTCGCTTCTCCAGATAATTAAGCGCAGCAACACCGGCCACCTCGTAATCGTGGCGTAAATATAGATTACGGAAGCGTATGGACTCTCCATTCCCGGGCGCATCCACGAGCAGAACACTCATTCCCCGCCGGATAAGGTCTTCGGCCGCGAGCACATACTGTATTTCCTTGCTGACGTCGAAGCCGTCAAAGAAAACAACTACTGGGGGCTTGGCTTTTTTCGTATTCTGAGCATGAACCAGATATGCGGGCAGCTTTTTCCCTTTTTCAAAGGGTAACTCGACCTTTTCGATCCGGGCCCGATCCGTGAGGCGCATAAACCTGGCGAAACAATCGAGCGACTTTCGGTAGATGGCGTTCGCTTTTTTGTCCTTGGGCGTCCGGAAACGCTCACCCAACTGATAGTAAATGCACGCACGCTTGTGAAAATCGGCGGCGCTAAGATTGTTCTTTTTCCGCTCAGCCGAAATGCCCAGGTCGCGAAGATGGTCCCCCATCTTAGTCCACTCGCGAAACCAGTGATCGTCATCCCCTACTTTCTTTGATAATTGGCGGCCTACCTGGTCGATTTCGCCCATCGTGGCTCCGCCGGTGTTGGCCAGAGAGCAAAGAATGCTGATCGCCGCCGACCAACGATAGTCGTCGGGAAAATAAGTGAACCATGTGGCCTTCGCTAATGCCTTGGGCTTTCTTGCCATTATTCTTTCTCCAATTAGAGGATGGTCGGCGCTCCCGCGTCGCTCCTAAAAATCATACGAGAAAAAAGGATATCAGGCACCGAGTTTCTCCTTCAACCAATCGAACATGTAGGCGGTGCCAATCGAAAGATTGTCACGCTGGCAATGCTGCGCGCCCCCCTCTTTCACTGTGAACACTTTCATGGTTTTGTCCTTCGAACCCACCGCATTATAGAGCGCACGGGCGTCCTTGATGGGTATCTGCTTGTCGCCCTCTCCGTGAACGAGAAGGAAGGGACAGCGCATTTTCTGCACAACGCCATCGAGACGAAACCCGTCAAGCTTTGCGAGTGCATCGTCCATAGTCTTGGCGTTGAGGATCCATTGGATATGATGGCCGGGCACGGAAAGTTCAGTTTTGAAGGACTGGTCAATACGCTTTTTCCAGGTGGCATAATAGTCCCATATCGCGCCCCAGGCGAGGCAGGCCTTAAAGCGCCGATCCATACTGGCCATGCGGGGCGCGTAGTAGCCTCCAAGACTGATGGCCATAACACCCACTTTTTTCGCGTTCACATCCTTGCGCGTCTCCAGATAATCTAGTGCGGCGGAGCCAGCGGCCTCGTAATCATGCCGTAGGTAGATTTTGCGCAGCCGAATAGCCTCGCCCGTTCCAGGTCCGTCCATTATGAGGACGCTCATCCCGCGGCGAGTGATGTCCTCCACCCCGCGCATGTATTGAAGCTCCTTGGTGACGTCTAGGCCGTCGAAAAACACAACGACTGGGGGCTTTACCTTTTTTGTATTCTGAGCGTGGACAAAATATCCGGGGAGTTTTTTGCCACCTTCAAAAGGAACATCGACTATTTCGATTTTCGGCCTGTCCGTAAGGCGCGCAAAACGATGGAAGCAATTCACCCCCTTTTTGAACGCATCGATAGCCAGTTTATCCTTGGGTGTTCTGAAGCGCTCAGCCATCTGGTAGTAATTGCAAGCCCGAAGATAGTGAGAGCAGGCCGAGAGGCTTTGCTTTTTTCTCTCCGCCGTGAGACCCAGGCCGCGCACATGATCCGCCATTCGAACCCATTCACGAAACCAGTGGTTGTCATCCCCCAGTTTTTTGGATAGGCGACGACCCACCTGATCTAGCTCGCCAATCTCCGTAGCCCCGAACCGGGCACCCGAAACCATCCCGCAAATCGCAGCTGACCAGCGGTAGTCTTTGGGGAAATAAGTGAACCAAGTATTGTTCGCAGGTGCGTCTGGCATGAAACATCCTCCCCTATTTCAGCTAGTGCATGGGCCAGCTCCACTATTCAATATAGCGGCACTGAACTCTATATGTAATAATTTCAATTACTGAACCGTTAATGCATCATATATTCACACCATGGAAGATTACAATCTATCCGCGCTTTTTTAGTCAGAGAATGGCAGGAGACTACCCGTGAACAAACCCAACGAAATGGAACCCATCTTCCAATACATTAACGACCATGCCGAACAGATCGTCGCCGACCTCCAAGAACTCTGCCGCCAGCAAAGCGTTTCCACCACCCACATCGGCATCGAGGAAATGTCCTGGCTTATCCAAGAATGCCTCAGGCGGACCGGGCTCGATTCCATAAGTCATCAAACCGAAGGTCACCCCATCGTAACTGGACACCTCGCGGGCGCGGGGACGAAAACCCTTCTTTTCTACAATCACTACGACGTACAACCCCCCGATCCGGTAGACGAATGGTCAAGCCCCCCCTTCGAGGCAAACGTGGTGGACGGCCATGTCATAGCGCGCGGGGCGACTGACAACAAAGGCAACATCATCAGCCGGCTTGCCGCCTTCGAAGCCTTTCTGGCGGTTCGAGGAAAGCTTCCCTGCTCGATCAAATACATCATAGAAGGAGAAGAAGAGATAGGCAGCCCTTCACTCCTGCCCTTCATTAACGCGAACAAAGGCACTCTTGCGGCGGATGGGTGCATCTGGGAGGACACATTTCGGGAGGATGAACCCGTCCTCTCACTGGGAAACAAGGGGCTTTGCTATCTTGAACTTCGCTGTTGTACGGCGAACGTCGATTTTCACAGCAGCCACGCCCAAATTTACGAGAATGCCGCCTGGCGGCTCAACTGGGCTCTCTCCACGATGAAGGGAGAGGATGAGAAGGTGCTAGTCGAGGGATTTTACGATGACATCGTCCCGCTCACCGAAAAAGAAGAAGAGCTTGTCCGCCGCATGAAGCCCTACGACGGAAAGGAGCGAAAAAAGAAATTTGATCTTCGGCAGTTCGCCCTCAACTTGCCCGATGAAGACCTTCCCCGTCGGCATCTGACGAACCCCTCATTCAACATTGCGGGAATGGATGCTGGCTACACCGGCGAAGGGGTCAAGACCATTGTTTCAGGCCGGGCACGCGCCAAGCTAGACTGCCGACTAGTGGTGGATCAGGACCCCGAGAAAATACGCGATTGCGTCCGCCGCCACCTGGACCGCCACGGCTTCAAGGACATCGAAGTCGAACTTCTTTTCAAATCTTTTCCCGCGAAAAGCGATCCTGAGAGCCCGGTGGTGAGGGCATGCGAGGCGGCATCGCATCGTGTTTACAACACCGCGCCGACGATCAATCCCTTCGGAAGTGGCAGTACGCCCACCTGGATGGTCATACGGACCCTCGGCATTCCTCTCGTAGGCACGGGAGTGGGATACATTACCGCCAGAACACACAGCGCCAACGAAAACCTCAAAATTGAACACCTAATTGACGGGGCCAAATACATGGCCTCGATCTGCGAGTCTTTCGGCAGTTCATGAAATTTCACTACATAAGAAAATGAGCGGGTACACTGAGGAGAGCATTCATGAAAGCATCCGATTTATTTGTACGGGCACTTGAGCAGGAAGAGGTTGAGTATATTTTCGGAATTCCGGGAGAAGAGAATCTCGACATCCTAGAATCTCTCAGAAACTCCTCCATCAAGCTGATTCTAACCCGCCATGAGCAGGGGGCAGGCTTCATGGCGGCCACTTACGGTCGCCTGACCGGCAAGGTCGGCGTCTGCATGTCCACCCCGGCCCTGGGGCCACCAATCTCGTCACCCCTGCGGCCTATGCCCAACTCGGCGCCATGCCAATCCTGATGATCACAGGTCAAAAGCCGATCAAAAAAAGCAAACAAGGCCGTTTTCAGATCATCGATATTGTCGAAATGATGCGACCGATCACCAAGTTCACCAAACAAGTTGTGGGCGGCGACAACGTACCCGTCCTCGTCCGCGAGGCGATCCGAATCGCCCAAGAAGAGCGCCCAGGCGCCGTTCACATCGAACTGCCCGAGGACATCGCTTCGGAGGAAAGCTCCGCCAGCACTTTTGAGGTCTTCAGGGGCCGCCACCCTAGTGCGGACGCCAAAGTCATTGCCCAGGCGGTCGAGATGATCAACGCTGCCAAGATGCCACTCCTTCTCATCGGGGCTGCCGCCAACCGTAACCGCTCTGGAAGGGCGCTAACCGAGTTCGTCGACAAAACGGAAATCCCCTTTTTCAACACCCAGATGGGCAAAGGCGTGATCGATGAGCGACACGCCAAATTTCTCGGTACTGCCGCCCTGTCGGATCACGATTATCTTCACTGGGCGATTCATCGAGCCGACCTGATTATCAACGTGGGCCACGATGTAATCGAAAAACCTCCGTTTTTCATGGAACCCGGAGGAACGAAGGTCATTCACATCAACAATTTCACCTCGAACGTGGATGAGGTGTATTTCCCTCAGCTCGACGTCGTAGGTGATATCGCCAGCACGATAGAGAGCCTGACAGCCTTTCTTGGTAAAAACCCAGGGTGGAATTTTAGCTATTTTGACCAGGTGAAAGAAGAGGTTGAAATCCACGTCCAGGACAAAAGCGAGAGTCAAACGTTTCCTGTGATACCCCAACACCTTGTCGCCGCCGTCCGAGAGGCCATGCCCTCCGACGGCATCATCGCGCTCGACAATGGCGTATACAAAATTTGGTTCGCCCGAAACTACAAGGCCCACGGACCCAACACCGTCCTGCTCGACAATGCCCTGGCGACAATGGGTGCGGGCCTCCCCTCGGCGATGGCTGCGAAACTCGTTCATCCCGGCAGGAAAGTTATGGCCATCGCTGGTGACGGCGGATTTATGATGAACTCCCAGGAGCTTGAGACCGCTGTCCGGCTCGGACTCGACCTCGTTGTGCTCATCCTCCTCGACAACGCCTACGGCATGATAAAATGGAAGCAGGCGGGCGCTGGGTTCCCCGAGTACGGCCTCGACTACGGCAACCCCGATTTCGTGAAATACGCGGAAAGCTACGGGGCCCACGGGCATCGCGTCGAGGCAACCGAACAGTTGCCCAGTCTTCTAAAGAAGTGCATTGAATCGTCGGAGGTTCATATCCTAGAGGTCCCGGTGGATTATTCCGAGAACGAGCGCGTGTTAATCGAAGAGCTTAGATCCCTGACGGCACAACTTTAACACTTTCCTTTCGGAGGACTGCCTACCTTGTCTCAACCCGAAAAGCCGCTGCCCGGCCTCCGGGGCCCCCTGAAATATCCCAGCTATCCCTACCATGGATTATTGCGCCAAGCCCTCGACCGTCTTTCGGATAAAACAGCGCTCGTAGATGGTAAACGTGATCTTACTTTTGGAGAGCTCGAAAATCGCTCGAATGCCTGCGCCCGCGGACTCGCTCGCATCGGTGTTCAAAAAGGAGACCGTGTCGCGCTCCTCGTCCCCAACTCGGTAGAGTTCGAAGTCGCCTTCTTCGGGGGCTCGAAGGCGGGTGCGATCCTCACCTCGCTCAACCCTGCATACAAAGAAGAAGAGGTCCGCTACCAACTAGACGATTCCGGTGCGAAAGTCGTGATCGTCCATGAATCACTTCTTCCCATCCTCCGTGCTGTTCGCGAACGCCTACCCGGCCTCAAGGAAGTCATTGTTACCGAGGGTGAAACGCAGGCTGATTGCATCGGGTTTGACGAGTGGATTGCGGGAGAAGTGGACACACCGCCCGACGAGCCACCCATCGACCAGGCCAATGACCTAATCGCCCTCCCATACTCGAGCGGAACAACGGGTCGGCCCAAAGGCGTGATGCTCACCCATCGGAATCTAGTGCGAAACTACCATCAGTTCGTGGACAACCACGAACTCGGCGAAAGTGACGGAGCGCTAAACTTTCTTCCTCTCTATCATATATATGGAACGCTGATCATGGGCGGCCTCATACTCGCGGGGGGCAAGCAGGTTCTGATGCGCCGCTTCGATGTCGAGGAATCGCTGGAGCTGGTCGAGCGGCACCGGCTCACTCTTTTCTACACGGTGCCCCCCGCGCTGCTCGCCATCGTCCACCACCCAAAAACGGAGAGTTACGATCTCTCCTCGCTCCGCTATATCATGAGCGGTGCGGCGCCACTCCCACCCAAAATTCGGAGACTCACCCAGGAGAAAACCGGTTGCCTCACCTTCATGGGCTATGGCCTGACCGAAACTTCTCCCCTCACCCACATGAATCCACTCGAAGAAAAAAAGGTTAAGGAAGAATCAATCGGGCCTCCCGTTTCCGATCTCGAACAAAAAGTGGTCGACCTCGATACCGGCGAGCGGGAATTACCAATCGGTGAAATAGGGGAACTTGCCCTTAAGGGCCCCCAGGTCATGAAAGGCTATTGGAATGCGCCAGAGGAGACGGCTCGGGTGCTCAGAGATAACTGGTTCCACACTGGCGACATTGTTCGAATTGATGAAGACGGTTACGTCTACATCGTTGATCGGCTCAAGGAAATGATCAAATACAAGGGATTTTCTGTCGCACCGGCCGAGCTAGAAGCCCTGCTTCACCAGCATCCCCAAGTGGCGGATGCCGCCGTGGTGCCAAAGGTGGACGATGAGGCAGGAGAAATCCCAAAAGCCTTCATAGTCTTAAAAGATGGAGAAAAGGGAGATCCCGAAGCTATTATCGAATTCGTGCGCGGAAAGATAGCTGGCTTCAAGCAGATCCGTGAGATCGAATTCATAGACCGCATTCCCAAGTCAGGGAGCGGTAAAATACTCCGGCGCGTCCTCCGGGACAGAAATTAATACCAACTAATTACCATCGGTACCAACGGTTGCCAATCCACCAGGGGCGACAAATTTGACCCTGAATTTCTCTCAATCCGCACAAATGTCCATTACCAGACTCAAGGCCTTCTTCCCCTTCAAAAGAGCCAAATTCAAATCCCTCACACCGCTTAAATATTGACCTTGCAGCCCTGACTTTCTCCTTTTTATCGTTAATTTGCTTTCTTTAATGTGGGTGAGCAAGGACACCAAACAGACAATTTTAAATACAGCTCGATTCACCGAGAGACGATATTAAAAATAGGACGGCAAGGAGGCCGGAGGAACTTTAAGAGAGGACTCATGACAAGGTGCTTCAGAATCGCAGCCTTAGAGTCCTCACCTTCAAGGATGAACCAAAAAGAGAGGATGTGAAGCATGATGACAGACATAGAGAAAATCGATATTTCCCCCCTATCAAGAATCGTTGCGCTGCTGGCGTTTGGACGCTGCTACTCGCCCTCCCTTCAGGCTTGATGGGCTGGGCTACAGCCTGTGCGGTGGATTTCATATGTGGATTACAGTCCAACAAGCCTCTTTGGTTCCTGCCGTTCTGGTGCCTGAAATTCTTCTTTTTTGCTTGTATGCATTTTAGAGAAGAAGAAATAAGTCGCCAGAAGACAAAGAGCTTTGATGAGCGCTGGGAGGAGGCTGAGAGAAAATTCAAAGTTGCTGCTTAGATAATTTCCCTTTAACAACAAAAATGGCGCATCCAGCGCCCCCCTCCTGCCTCTTCAAGGGCAGGAGAATATAGCCCGCCCGAAATCAAAATTTTCTAGTACCACCCCCCGCTTCTTGACAGAATTCCTCTCCTTTCGTTAGCGTGGGCCGCCTGTCCACTATATTTGACGCCATTGTCCCCTTTCGAAAACGAAAAGGCCCAAAACGGAGACGTATGCATGAGCATCAACATTCCACCTAGAGCAGATCAGCCCATTGCTCGAACACTGATCTCCCCCGAGCGATTTGGCCAGATTGATCCGCTCCCAGTAACAATGCTCGAGGAGGCCGGGGTGGAGTGCGTGTTCAACCCCTACGGTCGTATTTTAATTGAGTCCGACATGAAAGAGCTTATCTCAGGGTGTGACTCAATAATCGGAGGCGCCGAGCCGATTACGGCAGCCGTGATGGAATGCGCACCCGAATTGCGATTCATCTCGCGCTGCTCGGTAGGGCTCGATAGCGTCGATTTACTCGAAGCCCGGAAAAGGAGCATCCCAGTATCTTATGTTCCCGGCGCCAACGCCCAGGCAGTGACCGAATTGACCGTAAGCCATGTACTAACACTTCTTCGCGGGGTGAAAGAGGCGGATTCCTCTCTCCGCGCCGGAAAATGGATACGGGTCATGGGGCGCTCCCTTGAGGAACTCACCGTGGGGATCATCGGTATCGGTCGAATCGGGAAGCGGGTAGCGCGCCACCTTTCCGCCTTCGGGGCAAAGATTATCGCCAACGATCTGGAACCCGACACCGCCTTCGGCGAGGAATTAGGCATTGAATGGGTGGAAAAAGAGCGCCTGTTCAAGAAGGCGGATGTTGTCTGTCTCCATGTGCCAGTCACCCCGCTATCGAGATACGTGGTCAGCCGCGAATCGATAGCAACGATGAAACCTGACGCTGTTCTCATCAACACCGCCCGGGGTGGGCTGGTCGATGAGGCCGCGCTGGCCGAGGCCTTGAGATCAGGCAAACTGGGCGGGGCCGCTCTCGACGTCTTCGAAAAAGAGCCTTACGACGGCGAGCTTACCGGAATCGAAAATTGCATACTTACCTGTCATATGGGGGCGAGTTCGCGTTCCTCACGCCTCCGGATGGAGATACAAGCCGCCGAAAACCTAATCTGCTTCCTCAAGGGAGAACCTGTCCCACGTCTTGTCCCAGATGCGGAATACGCTATTCAAGCAATGGCCGCGGATGCCAATTAATGTCAATTTGGTTTTTTTGAAATCTATCAAGGGGTGAGGGAAATTATGTCCACCAAAAGGATTGAAGGTCAAAAAGTGGTTATCACCGGAGCTTCCTCGGGCATCGGTGCCGCAATCGCCAAGCGATTCGCCGCCGAAGGCGCTTCCATCTGGGCTGCCGGAGGTGTCAATGAAGAAGGGCTGAAAAAAACAATCGATGCCTGCACAGACGAAGGCATAAAAGCCGGAGGCAAATGCTACGATCTTTCAAACTCAAATAACGCGGCCACCGTCATTATCGAAGGAGCGGATTTTCTCGGTGGTCTGGATATTTTTGTCAGCTGCGCTGGCGGGCGAAACCACAAACCTCTAACTGAATTCACGGGGGAGGAGGTGGATTTTCTTTTCGAGGTCAACTCTAAGTCACCATTCCGCGCTTCGATTGAGGCCGCCAAAATCATGAAAGCGCAAAAGAGCGGTCGAATACTCATCATCGGTTCGATCCATGCCATGATTGGCGTAGAGAACAACGCGCTCTACTGCACGACAAAAGCGGCCAACCACAACATGACTCGCGCGCTGGCTACCGAGTTGGGACCGTATGGCATCCGGGTGAACTGCCTCGCCCCCGGGACAACAGTGACCGATCGGGTACAGAAAATTCACGAAGATAGGCCCAAATACGCCGAATCTAAGCTGGATAATATATCTGTGAAGCGCTTCGCCTCTCCCGATGAGATGGCGAACGTAGCCGTATTCATGGTTTCGGAAGAAAATGACTTCATGAACGGTGCGATTGTCACTAGCGACGGCGGGGCGACCGCGCTATAGACCACGGTTTCAATCGATGGATTTGTACCAATCGGCCAAGGCACGACCGATATCGACAGGCGAGTCTTCATGGATGTAATGGAGCCCACTGACTGTCACCTCGGTTAAGTTCGGCCAGCGCCGGACCATATCGCGGTGCTCGCCAACCAGGACCGCGCCGGGCTCAGAATTGATAAAAAGCTTGGGCAACGGGCACTCTGCTAGCCACTTGTTGTTCTCCTCGATCACCTTAAGCACATCGGAAGGATATCCCTCGACGGGGATCTCACGCGGCCAGGTCAAGGTAGGCCTTCGATCCTCGCCCGGATTACGGTAGGGCCTCCGGTACTCGTTCATTTCCTCTTCGGTAAGTTTCCGAATGGTCATCGCAGGCAAAACATTCTCAACAAAAGAATTTCCCCTCAGAACCATCTCTTCTCCCTCGGGAGAGCGAAACCTTTTGAAGAGAATCTGCACCTGCTCGGGCCAATGACTCCACTGGAAATCTCCGAGGACGCCTTGCATTTGAGCGATGGCTTTCATCGCACCCCGATTCTTATTCGCCCATGTGAAGCCGAGCTGAGCCCCCCAGTCATGCACCATGACGGTGACGTTTTTGCGAAGGCCCATCACATCCATGAACCCGTCCGTAAATTTCTGGTGATCCTTGAGACGGTACATCGAGTTTTCGAGTTTGTCCGAATCTCCCTGGCCGATATTGTCGACAGCAATACAACGGGCAAGTGGCTCAATGTGCGGAATGATGTTCCGATACATGAACGAGGAGGTGATATTGCCGTGAAAGAAAACGACAGGGTCCCCCTCGCCCACATCAACGTAGGCCATCTGCTTTCCATGGACTTTAATTTTATTTTTTTCGTACTGCATTCTCGGACTAATCATTTTTCCCACTAAATTAGTTTTAGATAAATTAAAAAACTATTCCTTCAGGGCGTCCGGTCCCAACAGCGCCTCCCGGAACCGGTTCTTCAACACCACACCTTCACGAGGCGGCATTACCAGCGGCGAAGGATCTTGTGAGACCTTGATATTTACCAGAACGGACCCCGCCTCAAAGCGAACCAACTGTACCGCCCGCGTAAGACTCTCCTCGTCTATTGCCGTAATGGGTCTCTCAAATCCCGCCCCCCTCGCCATCTCCGCCAGCCTGACCCCAAAAGAGGTATGAGTGCGCTGCCCGCCCGTCTCCCCATAAATTTCGTTGTCCAGAACGGCGATTGCTAGGTTTCGGGGCTTCTGGGCTGCAATGGTGGCCAGAGAGCCCAAGCCCATCAACATCTCGCCATCTCCAGTGATGATCAGCACACGTCGCTTCGGCTGCGCAAGAGCGAGCCCGAGGCCGATCATCGCCGCGCTACCCATCGCCCCCCACAGGGGAAAATTGAGAGCGTGATCCTCAATCGCCGTGCAATCCCACACTGGCGAGCCGAGGCCGATAACAACTAACTCCTCGCTACGACCGGCGAGAAGTTCCTGCACGGCCAGTTCCCTTTTGACACAATCACCGTTCAATTTCATATGCTTATTTCCCAAATGATTTTACACCGAGCAGCTTTTGTCCCAGCATCACGACCACGAGACCCGAGGTATTGAAAGTGAGTTTAGCTGCGGCCTCAACCGTCGGGCCGACTTCGGCGGCAATTTCCACGCGGCAAATAGTACCGCCAGCCAACTCAACCATCGGTCCTGCCGCACGACCCATAGGAATCTGCCAGGGATTAAACTCCCCCCATTCGCCACGCATGGTGACCAGCACCAGCGCCGGAAACCGGCAGTTGGATATCAGCGTGAACATGTTCATACAATTACCAATGCCACCACTTTGCATTAGCAGGGCGCTCCTTTGACCGCCGAGCCAAGCCCCCGCCACTAGGCCAAGGCCCTCCTCTTCGCTGGTCAGGAGAACACTCGCAATTTCGGGGTCATCCGCACAAAGGCGAATCAATTCAGAATGCCCCGAATCGGGGACATAACCTACTTGTCGGACACCCTCGGTGCGGAAAACACCGTGAATATCGACGGGCCAGTCAATCCTACTCTCAGAATAGGCTTTGGTATTCATAGGTAATTAAACTACCACAAGTTCGCTCTCCTGAAGAGGCGGGATGGTCGGCTTTTGGGGACGCCAAGAATAGGTTGATATGGAGGGACAATACCCCTTACCAAACGGAGGCCGGGAGAATGGCGGGAGCCATTAGTATGCATACAAAAGATAATGTAACCACCGTCTTCATGGATATCAGAGTGGGAGAAAAAATCGACATCGAAGGCACAGGCTCTTCCCTTCGTATTGAGGCGGCTGAGGCCGTTTCTTTCGGACACAATATTTAACTTAGCCCTATCGGAGCCAGAAAATAAATCCTCAAGTAAAGCGAAAGCATCGGCATCGTCACCCGTGCCATTATGGCCAGAGCTCTTGCACCCGTGCATAACCTCAAAAATTAATAAAGATAGCAACGTGGTCTGGCGCACAGGCAAAACTGGATTCATAGGCTTTCGACGCCCGTCGGGTAAACCATGCGTCCGTAATCACCTCGCCATCATTAGCGCCCTGGACAAAACGAGTTCATTTGTCCGGAGCGTATGCTCTCTCAGAAAAAAAATTTGCCGCAAACACCTCGTTCGGGCGGGCACTGATGGCCGAGGTCGAAACGCAGGACTTCCGCGTGATGGGATATATAGCAGGCCATCCCAACGTCGGAGAGGGAATCATCATCGTGATCTTCCCCCACCAAACCGGTCCAAACTGAATGAGAGGATTTTCGGTACACTTTCGATTAGGCCGCCCAATCTGGGGGGATCTAGATGAGCAAGAATCGTCATACACCTGAGCAGATCATATCCAAGCTGAGAGAAGCAGACGTGCGTCTATCCCAGGGCAAAAGCGTGCGCGTAGCCTGCAAGCGCATCGAGGTCTCCGAGTAAGATTACGAGATGAGCTCTTGAATCTGGAGAGATTCGATACGCGAGATGAAGCAAAAGTGCTAGTGGAGCGCTGGCGGTATATCTACAACAGAATCAGGCCGTACAGCTCACTGGGCTACAGGCCTCCAGCACCTGAAACGAAAGAACCATGGCCTCCACTTCATCGTCATTCAACAATTCATCGAGACTGGAAGCCGACCGACAACCTACTTCTTTCTCAAACGGCTTTCATATTTCCTCTGTTCGTGAAAATCCGGAAACAATTCCACTCTCACCGCCACGTCCGAGGGCATCACTAAGCATGCCGTCCCACCGTTTAACTCCGACAACTCTGATAACTCCGAGACGCACTTAATCCGAAAGCATGAATATTCTCGATTGCTGAAATGCTCTCGCTAATTAAAATCCGTAAAGCTCAGCGGGGTTGTCTACGAGAATTTTATTACGTGTTGCCTCATCCGGCGCCCAGATGGCGAGTTGGTCGAGAAGATCTGCGTCGTTGGGCGTGAATTTATAGAAAAAAACGTGAGGCCAGTCAGATCCCCACAACATCCGATCCTGATTGGCGTCAATAAGCGCTCGCGCAAATGGATCGACATCACTGTATGGCGGGCGCTCAAGCCCTGTAATCCTGTTCGGGGCTGTCAGCTTCACCCAGGCCCGTCCATCCCGCACAAGAGCGAGAATTTCCTGAAATCCTAGATCATCAATCCCCTTCGATGTTGGCACATATCCCAGATGACCGAATACCGAATCCACAGGAAGGGCCGAGAAAGTTTTTCTCAAATCAGGGATATCATTCGCATGCAGGAGAAATTCAATGTGCCAGCCAAATCCCTTGATTCGTTCTCCTATTTTCTCAATCTCTCCAAAATTCAAAAAAGGGTTGCCACCGGGATCGGCTAAGTTTATACGGATACCTCGAACACCCGCTTCGTTCATCCATTCGAGATCTTTATCAGATACCCTTCCGTCCACGGCCACAACGGCTCGAAGCCTACCGTCGGTCTCGGCTAGCGCGTCCATGATCATTGTGTTGTCCGTTCCGTAAGCACTGGCTTGTATCAATACACCACGGTCGACCCCCAATATTTCGTGGAGCCTGAAATAATCCTCGATGGGACAGGGGGGGGGAGTATATCCGCGCCGGGGCGAAAAGGGATATTTATCCTCGACACCAAAAATATGGGCATGCGTATCACACGAGCCAGGCGGAATTTTGAGTTTCGGTTTTCTGGTATCGAGATCTGGGCCTGGGCAAAGGGGATATTTCTCGTCTAACATCATATCTCCTTAAATTCGGCTATTGGCGAATTGCCGTATTCAGGTAAGGCCCGCACAAGCCCTTCGATAGCGCGGAGGCTTACGAAAAGAAGCGGTAACGGCAATGCCAAGAGAGAACTAGACGACCCAACCCGAAAACCTCGCACCGTCATCCACAACACTATCGGCCCGCAGAATGACGAGTTCGATCAAAACGACGATATGCGCCGACAGAAGCAAGTCGCTTCTTGGCGGTGGCCGTTTCCGCCTAGAAGCCAACAAAACCTGAAACGACAAACACCGAGACAGCCACTACACCCATCAATTTACTTCTTGTGTTCATGGCTTTTTCCTCTGGCGAAAAGTTCTTACTTTTCAGATACAAGCACAAAAAAATCCCAATTCATCAGCGAGCATTGAAAAATCGCTTTTGTGCATAACCTTTGACAAACTTTCCGTTGAGCGCATCGAGAAGCCAATCCGCCACAGCGAGATAAAAGTCCGGCAGCCGAGAGCCCAGTGTGTGCGTCTCATTTTCGTACACCCAGAGTTCCTTGGGACACTTGAGCAGGGCAAAAAGCCGCTCGGCATCTTCAAGCGGACATAGCTCGTCGAACTCTCCCATCGCGAGGAGCATCGGGCAGCCAATTTTTTCGGCGATTGGCTCTAACGTCATCAGTTCCAACATCGCGTCGAACTCGTCCTCGCCATGAATATCTGACATATACATATAGTTTGCTCGGTAAGTCGGCTTGCCAAAATTGAAAATCGTATCTTTTTGAAGATAAACGCCCATGGCGCCAACACATGCCTTGAGACGCTCATCGTGTGCAGCGACGCGGGGTCCCCAGTAGCTTCCCATGCTCCAGCCGTAGAGACCGACTCTTGAAGCATCTACCTCAGGGCGGCCTTCGAGATAATCGATAGCGGCGGATCCAGCCCGCTCGAAATTATCCAGCGTCACCCAATTTTCCCGCACATTGCTCTCGCCCTGGCCCGGACCATCAATGCTTAAGGTCGCCATACCCCGGCGGCGGAAATGGTTGTGATAGGGACTGGGCATGTATTCCTTGATGGTATCCATCCCGGGAACCACCAAAACACAGGGCGCATTTTCAACACCAGGAACCGTCTGTAGAATTCCAGGGATCGTCTTCCCGTTTTCAAACGGTATTTCCACCCGCGTGACAGGCGCCTCTTCAAACAACTCGATGAATTTTTCATAACACGCGATCATCTTGCCGTAGAGTTCGTGCTTGCGGTGGCTGTTCGTATGAATCGTACCGCAGGCGGGTCCATAGTAGAGAGCGGCACGGTAATACAACTCCGCTGCGCTCTCGCGGTGTCCGGCCACCTCAGCTTCACGGGCAAATTCCTCTTCCTGAGCCGCCGTTCTTACCCACTCCTTAACCACAGCACCCGGCACTTTGATTCGCTCGGTGGTGCGTTTTACGTCGGCGGGGCGGAACCCCCACTCCACGAACATCGTAGAGCGAAAGGCATAAACGTCGTGAACTTTGTAGAACTCCTCGGCAATCCATTTATGGCTTAAGCGACTGCGATCCAACATGCTTTCCTCCGTCATATACAATGAGGCATTACTTCTTTGGCGAAGAGCTCAAGTGATTCGTCAAAATCCTGCGACGGCGGATCAATCATGATGTTTTTCACTCCATAGCTTTCAATTTCCTTGATTCGCTTCACGCAATCCTCGGGAGTTCCCGTGATTGTGAACCGGTCAAGAATGTAATCTGTAATGAGCGGAACATGTTTCGGGTGGCGCCAGTTGCTCACGTCAAAATTATCAAGGAGATTTTGAATTTCAGGCCGATACTCTTCGGGCACCGAGTCGAGTGTCATCCTGAAATTATGGTGTGCCCGGTTCGCAACGCGGGACCTGACTTTCTCCCTTGCGGCATGGCCATTCCGATCCACAGAAACAACCGCCCCGAAGATGATGTCCATCTCACCGAGGCCAGCCTGCCTTTCCGCGATTCCGTCACTCAGGTGTTTCAACACCCATTCGACGGTTTCTTTATAAACACCAGAGCCGACGATTACGCCGTCGGCGATTTCGCCAGACATCTGCAGTGTCTTTGGCCCCTCTGCGGAGGTGTAAATTGGAATTTCGCGCTTGCTCCAGATATTGACGTTGACACCTTTCTCGTATTCAACAACCTCACCCCGGACTAAACTTCTAATCCTGTGTATCGATGTGCGCATGGTCGCTAGTCGGGCCATTTTCTTACCCAGCGTGTATACAGGCGTATCGCCGGAACCGATGCCAAAAAGAACCCGTCCACCTGACAATTCGTCCAAGGTGGCGATGGTGCTGGCAGCAACGGAATCATCGTGAAGCACCGGATTGGTAACACCGGGACCAATTTTGACCGTCGATGTATTCTGAATGGCAACAGCTAGAGCAACATTATGGTCCCTGCAAGTCAGATGACTTTCCGCCACCCATACCTGATCAAAACCACTCTCCTCTGCGAATTTGGCCCGTTTCGCAAGGGCACTAATGTCGTCCGGAACAAGATGAAGACTGAAAGCAACTCCCATTTTAAATCCTCCTATACATGAAATTTGTTAGTACTATCAATACATCCTGCCAAGGTCGCGAAAATAAAAATGAAGATACTCCGGGAAATAGGAGCCTGAATTATCCCATCATGGTACTGAGAAAAGGTCTAAAATTGTTCTTTTTTATATCATAATTCGCATTCTTATGAGTATCAAAAGGCCTGGGCGATAGCTGGCTATTTTTCATTATGCTAATCTAAAATTTGCAGGGGTGGTCCCCTCGCACTTTCAATTTCTACGCCTTTGCACAGACTCGTGAAATACAGATAGATATAGACTTTTGAGTAGACCACAGGAGGATTTCAATGCGTGTTGGACTGCACTTTGGTCCCTTGCAGGATTTTGCGCCAATCGGAAAAATTCTCGAAATGGTGCAAAAAGCCGAGAATTTGGGTTTTAACCCCATATTATTCGCCGACAGCGTATCTCTCTCCAGATTTTATGTGCACGACCCTTATACCACCCTCGCCCTCGCCGCTCAGGCGACCAGCACATCGATTATCGGCACTTGTGTGACCAACCCTCTCACACGTCATCTTTCGGTAACGGCTAACGCCGCAGGCTCTATCGATGATATTTCAAGCGGTCGAATGCTTCTCGGCATCGGCACAGGGGACACCGCAGTTCACCTCATCGGGAAAAAAGCGGTCCGGTTAAATACGATGCGGGAATCATTGATTATTTTAAAAAATCTACTGTCAGGTGCTCCGATAGAATACGAAGGTCAGGTGCTCACCTCAAATTGGAACAAATCTGATCTTCCCATCTATCTCGCCGCCGGTGGTCCGAAGACTCTCGCATTGGGCGGAGAACTTGCCGACGGCCTCATTACACTTGCCGGACTAGCTCCCGAGACTATCGAGTGGGTGCGGAGTTGTGTTTCCAAAGGGGAAGCCGCCGTCGGAAAACCGGTAGGCTGCGTTCCTGTCTGGATAGACGGACTTCTCAGCTTCGGCGATGACCGCGAAAAAGTGCGTAACGCCATCAAGCCGCGAATCACCTCATTCGCGAATCAAAATTTCCGTGTTTCCTGCCATGCCGTACCGGAAAATAATATTCCCGAGGTCAAAACCTTCAGAGAGAATTACGACGAAACCGATTTAGGACCCACCACAAAAAACGCCAAGTACGTAACCGATTATATGATAGACCGATTCGGTGTTGTGGGAACGATTTCCGATATTATTGGGCGTTTCGAGGACCTAAAGGAAATGGATGTTGAAACTTTTCTCGTGGCGATGCCCTTTAGTCTAGACGAGCGCATTGCGATAATCGAAATGCTCGGGCGAGAGGTTCTCCCGCGCGTGCTATAGAGGCTCACAATAATCATCTCTATATATAAAGGAGTATTGCCGTGACACGTATGAATGGCGGTCAAATCATCACCGACTATCTCATCCAGGAAGGCACGACGAATCTGTTCGGCCTATGCGGACACGGAAACATTAGTTTTATCGATGCGCTCTACGAGCGCTCCGATGAGATCAACACCTACTCGGTTAGGCATGAGTCCGTCTCAGGATTCATGGCGGACGTTTACTATCGGGTAGCCGGAAAGCCCGCCGCCACCTTTACATCCTGCGGGCCGGGTTCAGCCAATATGCCCATCAGCCTGGCTAACGCCTTTTTTGATTCGGTTCCCTTTTTCGCCATTACTGGAAACGTCCCCACCGATCAATTCAACAGGGGCGCTTTTCAGGAAGCATATCGCCACTATCAGGCGGACTTTCCCTCAGCCGTCAAACCCTTCTGTAAACGAGTTTACCAACCCACGCGCGCCGAACAGGTCCCCCTCTTCACGCGTCAGGCCTGGAAAACCATGGTCACCGGTCGACCGGGACCCGTCGTGCTCGACGTCCCATTCGACATATTCAAGGAGGAAGCTGACGTCGATATGCCCCAGGCGAAAGACTGGAGCGCAAACATCTCGTGCCGATGCGGTGCCGACCCCGAGGGTGTGAAGAAAGCGGTAGATATGCTTCTGGCGGCGGAGCGCCCAGTCATCATGGTCGGCCAGGGAGTCAAATACGGGGGAGCGGCGGAGTTGATGCTCCGGCTGGCCGAACGCCTCAAGATTCCGGTGGTCTGCTCCTCGAGCGGGATAGGAGCCATCGACACCTCCCATCCGTTGGCACTCGGCCTCATCGCCCGGAACGGAACCTATCCCGCAAACCATGCTGCCCGGCAAGCTGATGTCCTTCTCGCATTGGGGGTCCGGTTCGATGACCGCACATCGAGCAGTTGGCTCCCGGGATATTCGTTCAACATCCCGCCCACAAAATTGATCCATGTGGACATTGATCCTGAGGAAATAGCGCGAAACTACCCTGTTGCCCTCGGGCTCATGGCCGACGTTAAAATTTTTCTAGAACAGGTGCTTGCTGAGATGAATACGCGGAAGTCCACCAACGAAATTCCGGCTGCACGTGAAACCTGGCTACGCGATATCGACGGCTGGAGTAACGAATGGGAAGAGTGGACCGCCCCCGGCTATCAGGCGGACACCACGCCGATTCACCCACAACGGGCGGCACACGAAATCGACAAGGTGCTCCCCGATGACGCCATCGTCGTCAGTGACGTAGGCATACACCACAATTGGCTCATTCAGTACTGCCGTCCCAAAAATCCGCACTCGCTCATCGGCTCGATGGGATTCGGCGCCATGGGCTTCGGGGTGGCTGGTGTTCTGGGGGCCTCCATCGCAGCGCCGGGAAGACCTTGCATTTCGGTCTGCGGCGACGGCGCCTTCTTGATGCATGCCAGCGTCATGGCCACAGCAGTTGAATACAACATCCCCGCCATCTGGGTTGTGTGGAACAACTATGCCTACGCTTCAATACGTGGCCTCCAGCGCGGCTATCTTGACGGACGCGAACTCGTCACCGACTTCAAGGACCCAAACTCGAAGGAGCCTTACAACCCCGACTTCGCCGCTATGGCACGCACGGCTGGCATCAACGGTGTCCGGGTCGACAAGGCCAAGGACCTGGGAGAGGCGGTAGAGGAAGCGATTAAAGCGAATGCTCCCTGCGTTATCGATGCGAACATTCAGGGGGATGGCAACCCAGTCGGCGCCGGGGTATGGGAATTGCCCGGTCTGGGCCACGGAGAGCCGGCCATCGGGACAAGAACCATCATCGAAGGCTAAACCCGGCTAGCCCTGGCTCCAGATCCTGCGATAGAGCACCTTTGAGTTTTCGCTGTGGTTCACTTCCTGGGAGATTTCTTCGCCCCAGGAGGTGGACCATGCTTGCTCGATGCTGCCCGCGCTCATGGCCTCTGGCGACTCGAATTCATACAGAAAAAGGTTCGCTGGCTCCCCTTCAACCGCTAGGTAACGCCGAAACGAGAGCAACCCCTCCATCTTCGCAGCCCCACCATAATGCTCCCGGCCCAGCCATGCGTTGAAGCCGGGTCGAGCGTCCAACCCGACATCAAACCTTAGAAGACATACCGCCGGCCCTATCGCAAGGCTCGTACCCCGCGAGGAATCCGATGGTCCGTTCACCCTCGACACCTCGGCATAGTGGTTACGAACTTGCCCGAGCCTAAGCGCCATCATATCAGCGACATTCGGCGGTAGCTTCTTCATTGCAACATGCCGCTCATTGCTGTGGAAATTCGTGTAAATGGGCATAATTTCAAGGAGTTGAAAGCGTTTTTGAGCGCCGATCGCTTCATAATGGGAAATTGCAGAAAACGAGCCCTCAGCCAGCGTCCGGGGCAGATGCTCCCCATGAAGCCATTCCAGATATCCTCCCACCTCACTTTCCTCAATATCGTAGTTAGGAGTGAAAAGCCCCAAGTCGCCGCTTCTGACAACTTCCATAATCAACCTCCCCGAGCCACCAGCCGTCCTTTAAATTCAGCGACGGAGTTGTCAAACACAAACATCACTTGTGTCTCTTGCGGACAAATCCGCTTAAATCAGGGCACAGTCCCCTGCCAGTGAGCACCCTACAAAATCTAAGCACAGGTTACTGATTTATTTCGGTGGAATTACCGGGAGCAGCAGATAGGGTTCCTGGCCCGGCTCCGTGTGGAGCGTTACCTTGCCTCCATAAATACCTACCGGGCGGTCGATCGGGTCGGTATGAAGAAACGGGCCGCAACCCTTGAACTCGTTTTTCATGGTAGCGAGTCCTTCCCCCGTTGCCCCGGCGTACTCGTAGTCTTTTCCGCGAACACTCAGGGCCAGCCGGTAGCCCGCTGGAACGACAATACTCGTCACCCAGATTTCAACATCGAGTTCGACCGCCTCACCGGGCACTAGCGGCTGCTTTTCATCGTGGGTGTGATAGGGCCTGTACTCTTCGGTCAGCTCTGGATCGAGTTTTCGGTGCGATGCACGGAGCCAGCCCTGGGCGATGGGCGTGTTGGGATCGAGCGCTCCCTGGAACACCACCTCTTTCATGTCGCCCGTGAACAGGCGAACCACCAAGAAAAGATCGGCGTCCTCGGTCTCAGACGATACGAACAGCTTGGCCGCCGAGGGGCCGGTAATCTCGGTTTCCGCCTCGAAGGGCGCGGTGATGAAAGTGACTCCGTCGCCGAGGGCGTTATAAGTAACGCTTCCCGCCTCCGAGGGGGGATCGAGACCGAGGTTGTGGTCCTCGGTGTGAAGGTAAAATTTTGTCCACTGGGTCCGCGCCAACGGCCACTCGTTCTCGGCCCGCTCCAGGAAGTTCTCGCCCACGTGGCGAACCTGGAGCAGAACAGGCGGCTGCGCCTTCCAGCCCGTGTCCTCACCCTTGAGGAAATGGCCGAAGAATTTTTTCTGAAGGCCCACGCCGTAGTCGGTATAAAATTCGGTCCAGTGCTCGATGCCGTGCATCTCGAACCACTTCTCGCTCGAGGCGGCACGCACGAAACCCTCAGCGTTGCCTCGAGGATGGATACCCTGGCCACCCCAATTGCCCGCCGAGAACAAGGGGACCTTGACCTTCGACCAGTCCGGCATCCGGGACTCCCAGTATTCGCTAGTAGCCAGGGGATTCGATAAAACGTCCGCGCCGAAATCCGACCGATTCGCACCAAGCTCCTCGTCGGTCAGCGTTTCCGGCCCCGCGACCAACTCGGGGGCAATGCGGCTGCGATAGCCTCTCGTCCCGACGCCGTGCTGGACGGTTTTCACCTGCATGTCGTACCAGTTCTCACAGAAGGTGTTCACGATTCCGCCGTGGTGGCTGAGATCGCGGTAAAAATCCGCCCCGCCCTCCCATATACATATCGCCGCCAGATGGGGCGGCTGGGAGGCAGCCACCTGCCACTGGTTCATCGCGTAGTAGGAAATTCCATTAACGCCGATTTTACCGTTGCTCCAAGCCTGCCCGGCGGCCCACTCGATGCAGTCGTGAAAATCCTTTGTCTCACGCTGGGACCACAGATCGACATATCCCGGCGAGCGGCCCGTGCCGCGCGAATCGACCCGGACGATGACATAGCCATCGGGCACCCACTTCTCCGGGTCCGCGACCTCCCAGTTCTGGTATTTATTGGTGGATCCAGCGGCGACGTCGGGGTGAATCTCAACCATTCGGTCCCACTGGTCGGTATAGCCGTCCTGAAAGGCCAGATACTTGCCGTAGGGACCGTAAGTCACCAGGGCCGGGTAGCGCCCCTCCTCTATCGGCCGGTATATGTCGGCCCGAAGAACAAGCCCATCATCCATCTTGATTGGAACGTCCCAGTCGATGCGCATCCCGTCCCGAATATCAGATTTAAATTTCCCGTCGCTCATTGCTCTCTCCTAGAAGACCCGCCCCGGAGGGCGATTCCCGCTTATCTGTATACGTCCGGTTTCCCTACTTCGCCGGAATCACCGGCAAAATGACATAGGCCGCCTCGCCGGGGGCGGTGTAGAGCGTCACGTTGTCACCGAAAATTCGGGCCGGGCGATCAGCCGGATCATTGTGGATGAAGCACCCGCAGCCCGTAAAATCGTTCTTCATGTTCGACAATCCGGCGCCTGCGCCGCCGGGGAACTCGTAGTCCTTCCCGCGCACGGTGAGCCCGATGCGGTGGCCGGTCGGAACGACAATGCTCGTATCCCATATCTCGACATCACACTCGACCTTCTCGCCCGGCTTGAGTGGCTGAATCTCATCATGGGTGTGATAGGGGCGAATCTCCGTCGTGAGTTTCGGATCGAGCTTTCTGTGTGAGGCGCGGAGCCAGCCCTGCGCAATCGGCGTATGGGGATCAAGCGCCCCCTGGAAAACCACTTCCTTCAAATCGCCGGTGAACACCCGTACCACCAGGAAGAGATCGGCGTCCTCGGTCTCCGAGGAGACAAACAACTTGGCCGCCGAGGGGCCGGTAAGCTCGGTATCCGCCTCAAGCGGCGGGGTGAGGAACGTCACGCCGTCACCAAAACCAGCATAGGTGACGCTTCCTGCCTGGGCTGGAGGCTCCTTGCTCAGGCTCTGATTCGCCGGATCGAGGTAGAACTTGGTCCACTGGGTGCGAGCAAGTGGCCACTCATCCTCCTCACGCTCGACAAAGACCTCGCCCGGGTAGCGCACCTGGAGGCGCACCTTGGGCTCATCCATCCACCCTGTCTCCTCGCCCTTAAGAAAATGGCCGAAGAATTTCTTTTGCAAATTCACACCGTAGTCGGTGTAGAACTCCGTCCAGTGCTCGATGCCGTGCACCTCGAGCCATTTCTGCTTCGAGGCCGACCGCTCATAGCCCTCAAAGTTCCCTCGCGGGTGCAGACCCTGGCCACCCCAGTTGGCGGACGAGAGGAGCGGAATCTCGATTTTCGAATAATCAGGCATGCGCGAGATCCAAAATTCATCGGTGGCCAGCTTGTTCGAGAAAACGTCCTGGCCGAAATCGTTGCGGTTGGAGCCAAGCTCCTCCTCGGTCAGCGTCTCAGGCCCCGATACCCAGTCTCCGTTCATGCTACTGCGAAAGCCCCGCGGGCCGCGACCATTCTGCACCGTATAAACCTGCATCTCCGGCCACCCTCGGGCAAAACCGTTGCAGAAAATACCGCCATGGTGGCCCATGTCGCGGTAGTAGTCGGCCGCCCCCTCCCAGATGCAAATCGCCGTCAGATGCGGCGGCTGGAGGGAGCTTACCTGCCACTGGTTCATTCCGTAGTAGGAAATTCCGTTCAGGCCAACCTTGCCTGAGCTCCAGGGCTGCTCAGCCGCCCATTCAATAGAATGATAAAAATCCTTCGCCTCGCGCGCAGACCAGAGGTCCATATGGCCCGGCGAGCGGCCCGCGCCTCGGGAATCCACTCGCACAACGGCATATCCATCAGGCACCCATTTTTCGGGATCGACGACCTCCCAATTCTGATATTTATTCGTTGAGCCTGCGGGAACGTCGGGATGCTGCTCGACCATGCGGGTCCAGCAAGTCTCGTAGAGATCCTCGAAATGAAGATACTTGCCATACGGACCGTAGGTCATGATGACTGGATACTTGCCATCGTCGATGGGCCGGTAAACATCGGCCCTGAGGACGAGCCCGTCCTCCATCTTGACCGGCACATCCCAGTCGATCCGCATACCGTCCCTGATATCACTTTTCATCTGATCCATCTCTTCTCCCTCTCTGTCTTCGCTCCGGAGAACCGAAACCCCACATCATCGGAGTCAGGCCGCCAGGATATAAATTTATGTCGATGACTTCATTGTAGCAATTTTGAGCAAAGTGGTCCAAGCAAGATGGGGAATTTTTCGGACCCTACTTGAAGACCATGATAATCCCACCGCCGGAAACAACGAGTATGGCCGCAACAAATATCCGGGGGGTGACACGCTCGATGTGCCCCAGAAAAAGATAGGTCCACAGCACAGCCCAGAGCGGCCCCAAGCGACTCAAGGGCATCATGATGGAAACATCACCCATTGAGAGTGCGGTCCAGAAAAAACCGGCCGCGGCAGTTGTACTCAACCCCGCGAGAGCAAACCACTGGAGAGAACGCCTGTCTACCCGAAGCTCACCGCCCAGCCCCAAACCAAATCGAGACACTAGAAGAAATACCACCGCCGAGCCAAATGCCGTGCCAATGGCCACGAACGGGGTGTTTTGGTGGGCAAACCCGAACTTCGCCACCACGGGCATGACGGCGAACATAACCGAGGCGGTAAGAGGAAAAATAAGTGCCCCCTGAAACCAGTCCCATACGCTGCCCCCCTCACCTTTTTTAGGTTGAGAGAGCAAACCCACACCGGCAACAACACACCCTGCACCTACCCAAACGAAAAGACTTGGCCTTTCACCCAGGATGAGCACGGCAAGAAAAATGGCCCAAATCGGGGCCGAGCCCTGAATTGGTGCGGCGCGGCTGACGCCCATGCGCTGAATGCCGGTGAATGAGGCCATCTGCCCCAATCCCTGTCCCACACAGCCTGCCAGGGCGAACCATAGTATCGGAGTGAGAGTTGATATCTGAAGCGTACCCCGCATGGCGGCGGCGACCAGGGCAAGCGAGCCCACGATTGCGCCCATGATCAAAACACCGGCCAGGGTAGAGCCGCTGCGAAGGCCCTGGCGCAAAAAGATGAACGTGAACGAATAAGCCAGCGAGGAGCTGAGCGCGAGAATTTCCGCAAGGCCGATAGAGGAGAATAAATTAGACATTAGGTAGAATATATACCGATTCACCCCCTATAGGCGAGAGCAG
>Ga0115002_10000805_pt1 | contig 44251 bp, 38 predicted proteins | sample ArcticOcean_MG_C_8_FD_89576 | JGI IMG/M metagenome (GOLD analysis project Ga0115002, IMG submission 89576) | Marine microbial communities from western Arctic Ocean - ArcticOcean_MG_CB11_86 | ecosystem: Environmental > Aquatic > Marine > Oceanic | place: Arctic Ocean: Canada Basin | collected... | reverse complement strand
GTCTATGGCTTCCACAGTCAACAAGCAATCAGGTTCTGACAAAACTCTGACACGGAAGTTCGCAACACTCTCTTCGTGTGCATGATCTGAATTCTCAAGCTTGACCTTGGCCTCCCAGTTATAGAGCCCAATTTTCTCAGGGGCCTTTAATTCACATGCTGCATAGTAAAGTGAATCCGTACCAATATAGAGATCATTACCAACTAGAACATTAGTCTGTTCAACTCCATCGTGGTTATGAATGCAAAAAGACCAACCAACAGGCTGACATTCAGAAGAACACTTAACCCCTAATTTCACATTAAAGGTTTCTCCACACCCAACAACTGAAGGCACATCCCAAGCGGTGAGATTTGTCCTGTGTGGTTTAACTGTGAAAGATAATTCTGAAATCTCTTCGCCATGCCAAACTCCACCTTCTTCACGCGCTGGACATACTACTGACCACGTATGTTTACCAAGAGTACTAGGCGCATTTACTACAAATTGGCTCGTTTCATTAGCACCATCACTAAACTCAGCAAGTTCAATTCTTTTTATGACGACCTTCTCTTGATTCTCTATTAAAAGAATTTCCCCCGTTAAATCCGTTGGTGGAGAACAACACACAATATATTTAAAAGTAATGTCACCACCCACATCCACCTCTGTGGGTGAGGCAACCACGTTACAAACACTAATTTTGTGCATCGTATGATTATCTGACGCCATGGGCAGTGGATCCTTACGGTTGAATCCTTTTACCTCAAAGAAAAATCAACACGCTAATCAGCCAGACACGTCTTCCACCGCATGCGTGCCAGCAATGTAGCCGTGAACATGGCCCTTACCCAGCCCATGCTTGTTAAAGCCACCTACAGCTTCACCCCCAGCATACAAACCTGGAATAATTTGACCCCGCATATCCATAACCTGCTGGCGACCATTCACTCTTAACCCTCCATAAGAGTCATGCCAAATCACCATAATTGACAGGGCATAGAATGGTGGCCTGACAATTGCATTCATAGGAGCGTCCACTTCTCGCTCGAATTCAGGATCGGCACCAGTATCAACATAACGATTCCACGTTTCTACCGTCTCCGTGAGATATTTAAGTGGTACTCTCTGAAACTCATGGCCTTTAGCCATCTTCTGAGCAAGCTCTTCAATAGAATCTGCCTTAAAGGAATAACCGTTATCAGCAATATACGGATAACGCACTTCCCAACCGGTACGATCAACGGCATTTTGATCAAAGATGGCCCAAAGTGGTCCCGAGTAATAGTCCGGCGCCTCTGATCCTTCATTGAGAGCCAATGCAGCATCTAAGCCATGATCGTAGTTATACATCTCCCTGACCCACTCTTTTCTGCAGTTACGCCAATCGAGTGGCTTATGATCAAGTCCACGTCCAGGGGAACCACCATCGGCGCCTGGATAACGACTTGGGGAAGGTCTAGCAGGAAGGCGAACCTCATTAAAAAATCGCTTCCCGACCTGATTCACTGCAATAAATTCCTCAAAACCAGCACTTCCAACATTAATTCCAGCAGAACCACGGAATCCAAAAGTCGGATGACCAGGCATCATAGTGGTATAGGCATCTCTGGTTCCAAGACGCGGCGCTATATGAAAGGTCGTAGGATAAGAGATGTTTTGCTGCATTCCGGCTAGGTTGGCTCCAACTTTCAGTCCTGCAATGAGAGCGCTGGCATCCTGGCCATGAGGGCCCTGCAAAGCCACGCCACTAGTTGGAAAAGCAGGCTCCCGCATGGCGGGATAAAACATGCTACGAACTTCAGGGTTTCCAGCGTGTCCACCACTTGCGAGAATAACCGCTCGGCGGGCTCTGATATGAACCGTCTGACGACGCTCATCTATATTGCCATTCTGCCAGTAGCTCTGCATTAGCTCGCCATTATCAGGATGCTCGCGTGGCGAATAATGTGCGCTGATACCTAAAATTTTTCCTGAAAAAGGATGCTCCCGAACGGCTTCGTCAAAGTGTCGATGAAGCATAAACTGGACGCCCTTCTCTCGTGCCGAGTACTCCAAAGGACGAGACAAGGCAGCGCCATTCATCACTGCTCCCGGTCCCACAAGTCTACTAGCATCCATCATCTGCACTGGTGTAAATGCACTTGTACGTTCGTAGTCAGCTACACCTGCATCCTCTGGAGTTATTGTTCCTGCCTTGATGTCAGTCGTTTCACCAAGCATGAAGAAGCAGCGGGCACCACGTGCACGTGATAACCCTCCGCCGCCATGGGTACCGCTAATACGAGTAAACCTGACATAATTATCAATAAGAAATTGCCGTGTCGCAGGGCAGTTCTCAGCCCAGGCACGCGCCAACTCTCTGTCGTTATATCTATAAGGGCTTTGAGCTTTTGGATCAACAACAGACCAGTCAGTAATATCTGTAAAAAGAAGATCAATAGTGTCTTCAAGTTCTTTGGGATCCTCGGCGGGTGCGGCCGTTATAAGTCCCTCACTATCGCTTTCACCCCTAATATCTCGAACCTGGACAGGATCCCCACCTCCCAGTGATGTAAAGGATCCACTGTGCAACATTCTACCGCCAAGGTCATAATTTTGATCTACCACCATGACACTAGCCCCAAGATCCCGTGCTCGGATAGCAGCAGTAAGGCCAGCGCAACCACCGCCAGCGATCACTACATCTACTTCATAGTCCCAGTCAATATTTGCCTCAGACGGAGAGGCTTGTGCCTGCGTACTACCTGCTTCAAGCAGCCCCGTTGCACCGAGTCCAGCAGCCGCGCCAGTCTTTACAAAATCCCGTCTACTTAAGATCTTGTCATCATTTAGACTTGACCCATCGAGGTTGTTATTAATTTTTTTGGTCATCTGTAGTCTCCCCAAAAACTTTTTCTGTTGCCCTCAATGGCTCTTAGCGCTGGAAGATGATTCCTAAGCCAAGCACTATCGGCTTAGGCACTCATTCCACTAAAACAATAGCCTTCATTAAATTGGGCAACTTGCCCCGACATGCTCTCCGTTGACCCACCCAGCAAGCATTTTCCATTCAGGATCGTCCTGAGAAAGCCATCGACGAACTCCGTTATGCACGTAGTCCCCCCCCGCATCAGGATGCAAAGGGTGCATTAGCAAGCGGCTCTGAGTTGGATGTCCTGGCTCAATCAAACCTAAACCGCTAATGTAATCCCAAGATTCCTCTGGATCTGCTCGGGCAAACTCGGCGTTATGACAATTTGCGCAAGCCATCCCATCCACTGTTACCCGAAAAAAGACTGGCTGCACGCACGCCCTAAAGAATTCAAAATCCACATTAACAACTGGTTCACTCTCAACGGGAGTCGCATTCCGAACCCATTGAGCCAACATTTGCCACTCAGGGTCACTTCGGGAATCCCAGTACTTTCCACCGGTATGCATGGGCGATCCGCCTGCTTCTGCACTAAGCGGCTTAAGTAATAAACGGCTGTTATCAGGGTCGCCTGGAGTGACAAGGCCTGAAATTACTTCAAAATTTCTACGTGATTGTTCTTCTGTCCAGTACACATCACCATTCTCACTCTCTTCAAGTGAAGCCAACATAAGGGGTGTGTTTGTCTGCCAGGTATGGCACATAACGCACGCAGGATCACCAGGTTCAGGCGGTAAAAAATCACCTCGAGACTGATAAAAAAGCGGCTCTATATTCTCCCGATAGACGTCAAAGTCGAGCCCCTGAAGCTGAGGGTCTTGTGTCTCAGGGCCTTGTGGTGAGCACCCCAAAGACAAGAGCATTGCCACGCAAGCAACCACATATACTACAGCGCGGCACAAACCATACGGCAAAGAAAACCACCTGATTATCGTACTCATCGTGCTAACGCAGCCGGCAGAATATGAGTGGAATTTCGCTTGGGTCCAAATCCCACTGGAATCCTAGCAATTATTTCATGGGCTTGAGTATCAAGAGCGACGGTTTCCATTGAACCAACCATACTTACATATAGTGTTTGACTGTCTGGAGTTGCCGTCAACCATTGCGGTGATGGACCAACCTCGATACCACCCATGAACTCAAGGTCAGGAAGTGACCAGGCGTAAACACGGCTATCAAGCCGGCTGGCATACCAAAGAGCAGACTGATCAGGCAACACAAGCAGTCCATGCCCAGTTCCATTCTGAATTCCATCAAAATTTTGTTGAGACATCGAAAGCGATGGAACGGCCACAAAATCAATGGCCTTACGCTGGTCCCAATCCACCACATAAAATCCATTTAAACGTTCAGCTTGCGCAAAAATACGGCTAGGAGAACCATCAGAGTTAGACTCTATCGCCATAGGACGAACCCTAAAACCTTCTAACGAAATACTAAAGGCAATTTCGTCAGTACTAGCATCAATAACCTGAATTGTTGGCTCATCAAACGTTTCAGGATAAGCCCCAAGTCCCGCAACAATATAGTTATCATCCTTGGTCACATAGACATTATGTATACCTGCATGCACCGAAAGAGTCTTAATAACCTTGTGAGAATCTAGATCTATGATCTGCAAGTGAGCTGAGTCACGAATAGCCACATAGAGTTTATTTTGAGTCTTATTTATCACGAGCTTGTTCGGACGCTCAACTAGAGGAATACGATCAACCACCTCAAGGGTCTTCGTATCGACAACGACAATATTATGATCATGCTCATTAGCAAAATAAAAATAGGTACCGTCTGGATGATTCACAGCCGCATGAGCTTTAGGGACATTCTGAATAATATCCACAACTTTATTTGTAGTCGGATCGATAACGTGTGCGTTGCTACCAGCAAAATTAGTTTGAATAATTCGGACTATTGAATCCTGTGCAACTAGCGAAGACACCCAAAACAGGCATATTCCCAAGGATACGAACAAACATCGTGATTTCTGGACGTTATTCATTGGATGACCTCCGGCACTTCCATGTGCTGCATTAAAATATTGATCAGCATGCTGTATTAGCAAGCCCCCTAGAACTCCCCCACACAAATGTGCTGACACCCTTTATACGAGACTTTTAGTGCCGACACAAACACCACAGACATGAGGCTATCAACACATACGTATATTGAGCCAATCAGAGCACTCTATACCAACAGGAAATAGCACAAAAATAACTGGGAATACCGTTCTTAACTGCCGGCAGCTAGACTAGAATCGTAGCGTATGGGTATATTTGACTGACAACTGAGAATCGGTTGAATGAAGCCCCCGAAAAACCCCAGTTGCATTGAACCCATGATGCACTACCACATACAAGTCCTGTCCTGCTTTAGGACTCCAACGTAATCGACTATTGAGGCCAGCCGTATTTGATTCGTTATCATATTGAATTAAGTTCACCCAAGACCACCTAACGTTAAAGGCGATATTAAAATCAACCTGCACCAATCGAGTAACAAAATTGCCATTGGGTAGTGTTATGTCGTTATATTCGTATTCCAAGCCCATAAAAAAACGTCGATTAGGGCGCCACTCTGCCCCTACGGATATTTCAGCACGATCACCCGTGTAGAACTTCCCTTGCGAATATTCAAAACTAGGGGCGATTACTCGTTCATTTGCTCCAGAAACGTCGATTCCGTAAGAAGAAAACTCATAGTCTCCAGGTAAAATTACTACACCATCGATGATTTCAAACGGCTCAACTAAAACCTCTCGTTCATAGATTATTTGCGTGCCAAACGAATCTCCGCTATTCGTTTCAATTTCAAATGGTTCCATGAACATAAAACGACTCTCTAATCCACCCGTTATCTTTTCATAGCTACGAACCGTCACACTATGCACCAACTCCCTTAACCATGGATGCTCGGGAAGGCGTCTATAACCAACGCTGATATTTGAAAATTCGATACCGCTTCGATTAATAAAACCAAGAGCAGGATTGAAGTTTTCTTCAATATGCTGAAACCCAATATAACTCTCAAAACCCTCATTATTATTAGGTGTAGACAAGCTCACTCCCCAAGCGTTTTGCTCAGCCTCAACACCTGGTGTATCAGAAGCTTGATACCAAAACCCACCCTCAAGGCTATGTTTTTCCGAAAAATCTGTATTTCGGTAACGAAAATCAAACCCTGCAAGGGAATTATCCAAATTTGAGCTCGGATCACCATCAGTCATGATGAGTCCGACACTTGATTCACGGAGAATATTGGCCGCTACTCTTCCAACAAATAGGTTGCTACTGTTAACGTCATCAAAACCAGCCTGCTGCACACCAAGAATTCCCACATTGAAACGTCCAACGCGCCCTGTAAGCTTAGTACCAACATCCAAGTCTACGGGTTGTCCATTCGACCCAAGTCCGATACGGCGGGAGTGAAATGGCATGCCATTTCGTCTCAGATCTCCAAATGAAAAAATATCAGAGTCCTGAAGAAAGAAGTCACGCTTTTCTGGAAAGAACAAACTAAAGCGTGACAGGTTAACCTGTCTATCATCAACCTCTGTTGCCGAAAAATCTGTGTTAAGTGTCAGTACGCCTGTCAGCGATGGCGTGAAATTATAGAAAATATCAAGTGCCGGCTCCGTGTCAGTTGTTGAAGATCCGCTTGCAAAATCCTTTGACTGAGTCGTAACCATCGTTGGTACAACATCTAAACCCCTACCCTGTTGCAAGTCAAAAAAACCTGATACTAACCCTGCAGACCCTGGATCAACTCTCCTGTTATAAGACGACCAGGCGATACTTTCCTGCTTTCGCGCTATGCGACGCTCCAGCGTGAACCCCCAATCCTGATTATTAGGATCAAAATTTAATGACTTAAAGGGGATTGCTAATTCTGCAACCCAACCCTCTTCATTAATACGAGCCTCGGCATACCATATATCCTCCCAGTCACGATTAAGCCTCGTCGGCGTCTCAAAGGTTCCCTCCGTCCGCACCCCATTTGGATTCGTCTGAAACATATAGCCGGTACGTTTATTATTAAAAGTATCAAGATATATAGAAAAACCATCATCCCAACGAGCGCTTCCTCCTTGAACAAGCTGCCGTGCACGAACCTGATCAGGTTCGCTATCCCACATACGAGCGGCTACATATAAAAAATCATCATCGTAGGTGATATACACAATCGTGCGCTCAGTTGGCTCAGCATGATCAACCGGCTCATACTGATGGAAATCCTCTATAATGGATGCATGAGCCCAAGTCTCATCATCCAGCACCCCATCAAGTAATGGCGGAGTTGTCGATCGATGGATTTGAAGTCTTTTTTGTTCAGCACCTAAAGCAACATCATTAGGCTCTGAGTCCTGAGCCAATATGGAAGATGCTGCCAATAACAAGGCGGCGCTAACAATATTCACCGCATAAATGTGAACTCGCACGGAAATCAGCTCCATAAAACAAAAATCGTCTGGGTGCATATTCTGACAAAGTACAGATCAATTATAGACAATAAATAGTTAAATCTTTTTAAGGTTAGACAAAAAACAGTTTAGCCTTTTTGATTGATTTCAAAGGGGTATGCGGCAATTTTATATCTAAACTTATGCTCGAAAGTGCTTCCCAAAAAATCCCAACCCCAACTGAATTCGACCATGTAATTGCCTGTCAGAGATGCATTTTCAGCTTGACCTGTTTAACAAGCAACCGAATAATCATAGTTATAACAAGCTTGAGGAGGTGCCTTATGAAAACACTATTTATGCTAGTCCCGTTTCTTTCTCTTCTATCTATGCTACCGGCAGCGGCCCAACAGGAAGAAACATTCGATTACTGGCAACCTAACAGAATAATGATCCGACATGGCCAGCAGGCCATGTTCATGTGCAATGGACTCTTCACTTCTAATAGAACGCTTGAACAGATTTTTGAACAGGAACTAGCCTACCTTCCAAACCCCATAGGTACAGCGAGTGGCGGCGATTACTCCGTGGATTGGGAGCGCAAGGCAGTCTCAGTAGGCAATGGAGAAGAAACCCCCATCATGCGGGCCGCATTTAGAAGAGGTGTTGGATGCGTCATCATGGCACCGGACCAAACTTTAGGAGACATAGACACGTTACCGGAAATCACAATGCCACCGCTCTCAGATGACACAACAAGGATCCTTTGGCCGGATGGCGACCTAATTCCTCATCTTTATGATTTGCCAGAAGGCGTCGATATAAATGCCCTAATAGCCGCCTCGGATTGGACATTCGATCGGGAATCAGAGGAACAAGTTACCTTAAGTCTTCTGGTTATCCATAACGGAGCAATTCTTCATGAAAGATATGCGCGAGGCGTGAATTCCAAAACGCGGACTCGTACCTGGTCTACCGCAAAGAGTATTGCTGGAACGCTCATGGGCATGCTGGTTGATCAAGGCAAATTATCTTTGGACGAACCTCTTGGATTTGACTGGCATCCTCAAGTATCTTCCGGACAACATGACCCTAGATCGGCAATCACGTTAAGAAACGTACTTAATATGTCGAGCGGACTCTACCCTATAGACAACAATGGGCTTGAATATGCTACAGGTTCAGGGCTTGCTTACTGGGCAGGAGGTAGTTCAATCCAAGGACTCAGAAACGCCGGTCTGATCCGCGAGCCAGGAACGTACTGGGATTACGAAAACTACGACACTCTTCGAGGCGTCTATGCCATGAAACTAGCTGTGGGCGAAGAAGCCTACTTGGAATTTCCTCGAAGAGCATTACTAGACAAAATCGGCATGCGTAATACGCTGTTAGGCGTAGATAGGTTTGGCGACTTCATACTCAGCAGTCAGGTTTACTCAAATGCACGTGATCTCGGACGATTTGGACTACTTTATCTTCAGGAAGGAGTGTGGAACGATGAGAGGCTGATATCTGAGGATTGGATAGACTTCATCCGTACACCAGCCCCTTCATCTGCCGGCAGAAATCGTGCTAACGACGAAGGCCCGGGAGTTGGAAACTTCTATGGTGCTCAATGGTGGCTAGTGCCCGATGACCGCACTGATGTACCCAAAAACGCCTACTCTACCTCAGGAAATCGCGGCCAATACACAATAGTTGTCCCTTCACATAATCTTGTAATTGTTAGACGCGGTCTTGATTATGGTAATCAGGGATTTAACCGTTGGGATCTATTGCGAGAGGTATTGAAGGCCTTCCCTGCAAGCTAGACATAGGGTCTATGTGAGCAAGAAATGGCGTGAAAACGGGCGAGACTGCTATAAATATTATGTGCAGATTCCCACCCGATGGATCGATAATGACGTCTACCTACATGTCAATAATGTAAATTATTACTCATTCTTCGATACTGTTATCGGACTTTACCTGATTGATAAAGGAGGATTAAATATTGCAGAAGACCCAGTCGTGGGCTTTTGTGTTGAAAACTCATGCAATTATTTCAAGCCCCTAAAATTCCCAGAAATAGTGGATGCGGGCTTGCGAGTTACTCATTTGGGGCGCTCTAGCGCGCGCTATGAAATCGGCTTATTTCGAAACCAAGAAGAGTCGCCCTCTGCTGCTGGATACTTTGTCCATACCTTCGTATCAAAAGCAACGCATAAGCCTCATGAAATCCCTGAGAAAATACGGAAAGCACTAGAAAAAATCTCGTCTTAGCTAAAAACGAGAACGATCCAGCGTATCACTGGGCAGCCTCAAGCTCCTAAGAACACCACCCATAATTGATACCTCCCAAACTGATATTAAGGGCGAATGGGCTCAAACTTCTGGATTCGCTTGGCATGCTCAACTTCCCCTGTATAGATATTACCTATCGAATCGATGCTTATCGCATTTATCCAGTGAAGCTGGCCAGCATAACGCCCATTACCACCAAAAGATCCAAGCGTCTCTCCACTCTGACGATCTATGATCCACACCCTATTGTTGGTGCCATCCGCCACATAAAGATAATGCTGTTCCGGATCTTTAGAGATGACCAACTTGTACGTGGATCCACACGGAGGAAGACCTTTCCTTACACCTACACCACCGCACTGTTCCAGACCCAATCTCTGTCCAGGTGTCCCCTCCGCTACGTAAATATCTCTAACCCATACTCCACTCTTCTGAAATACCTGAATGCGATTCTGGCCGCGTTCTCCAACGTAAACCAAACCATCCCTAGAAATTTCTAGAAAATGCATGTCAGGAACAAAGTTAGGCTCTTCTGGTGGACGCTCTCCCTCCCATTGATATCCTGAAATCGGGTTATTAGAAATTGCACTTAAGGGCATGCCGTGGCCACCCCAGCCACGCTTGTACTCTCCTGTATCCATGTCATATACCAGAACTCTTTTCCAATTAATGATATATATCTCACGGGCATCCTGGTCGAGTTGAAAACGTCCTTTATTTGCTAAAATATCGGTCTGGGTGTTGTCCTCTTCTAACTCCAAACCTTCTGGCGGACGATGATCAAAATCCCAGACTAAATCACCATTCCGCGTAAATTTAAGGATGCTGTCTTGAGGTCGTGTCCCTCCTATCCAAACAAAACCATCTCTGTCCGCTATTACTGTCTGTAGTGCTGTTGGCCACTTAGGATGAAATCCTGGCCCTCCCCAGGCGTTAAGCACATTACCTTCCTGGTCCATTTCAATAAGTTCAGGACTGCGCACACAACAGTCTATTCGAGGCGGTTGATCACCGCCTCCAATCTCATCACCCTCAACACCATTTCCGCGATTTAAAAACCAAATGTGATCCATGTGATCCACATGGATACCGGTGACCTGCTGCATACTCCATCGGTTGGGCAAGGGCCCTGGCCAAAACGGGTCCACTCGAAACAAAGGCGCCCCGTTCTGATCTGTCGCCTGTTCCTCCTGAGCGCCTATAAGGGCAGGTACGCCCAACACGAACATGGAAATAATCGACAGAAAAAATAGATTAATTCGTACCCGCTTTGTGTGTATGCTCACGCGGCATCCTGCTTGTTCTTTATCCCCAGACTCAGATTAGCAATAATCTTTTATACACCTTTTATTATGTTGAAATTTAACCTCTAGTTCTGGCAGATCCCACCTGGACAGCGATTATTTTCCTGGCATACATATTCCACAATTCCAGCAGAATCCCATTCAGGCTTCGATTGGATCTCAAATTCCTGTGACCACGTCTTTGTAAATATTTTAGGATCTTGAATCGTTAATTCATAACTAAGAGCATCAGTACTCTTCCACTTAATACGCTCAATAGTTGTCAGTGCATCACTATGCATGCGGTATTCATTAGTATCTGTATAGAAATAATCATCAAGCACCCAGCGTTTAAAATTCGTTGTCTCAATAATCAGAGTATCACCCTCCCAGTGTCCGACTGGGTCACCGTAGAAAGATGGCTCAATGTAATCTCGATGAGCTCTACCATCCAGAGGAATGATACGGGTCATAGCCTGAAATTCATGAATCATGATCAGGTACCCCTCCGATTGTTGCCAACGCATTGCATAGGCTGACAAAATCCCAGAAGGAAACCCTGATGGCATGCAAAAGTTACGTGGCTCATCATGACGTGGGTCGCCAGTGCGAGGTTCTAGGAAGTCCTCTCCATCTTCAAGTAATGGCGGAAAGTACTTGCGATCAAAAATTGTGGCAGAACTCCCACCATCTTCATCGTGTTCAAGCTGCACGGGCCATTGATATATACCACTAAAATCTGGTTTTCCGGCCGCATTTCGAACAATTTCTGACGACTCTTGAGCTCCAGCACTGAAACACAAGAGAGCACTAAAGATGAAGCCAATTAACCCAGACCTTATGGAAAACGTGTACGTAACCTGCATATTTGACACCCTAAATCACTATCTTGCGAATACATTGCTGCCATCAGAACGTGTAACTTGACGCCCAGCAGCATTATTTGAACCATCTCTTGCTCGGAATCCCTGTACCGTAATAGTCATGCCTATTTCAAGCACACTTTTATAAACTCCCCTACGCATCAGCATATTTGGAGATCCACCTGATATAGCCCATTTTTCAATATCGCCCTCTTCACTAGCCACATCAATGTAATACCAGATATGAGGACTCTGCCATTCAACCCCGGTGATTACACCATTTAGGGAGATCGGCGCCTCACGATCATACTCGGCATTAATAGAATGGTGCGACATAGCAGAGGCAAATGGTAAAGCCCCAAAAAAGCTAAATAATATTAGATGCTTCATCCTTAAAACCTTTTTCTTTCTCTGATAAAACGATTGATGCCAGTGTTTTACAATAGAGCACCCACAACCTCAATACCCTCAGTCATGAATCTCGAATTCATGCTATTAAAACTTACAGAATTTACAGTTAACAGCAAGAAAATAAATTTACCATTTTCTTCTCAACTTTCTGCACGTAAGTCGCTCTGATCATAGCCAAGGCAAACGAATAACAAAAGTATCAGCACGAACAAACAGGCCGCACTCAGCGCCAAAGAGGCATGGATCCCAATCACTCCCCCTATGACCCCGATAGTAATACCTGAAAATGTTCTCATCCCCAACGCCGCCATTGTAAAAAGACCAATCACTCGTCCGCGAATTTCCTCCGGAGCCCTTAGTTGGACAAGAGTCTGTGCCATTGCAAAAAATGAGAGTTCCAAAAACCCAACCATGAACAAGAACAAGAGCGCTAAAGGATAGCTAGACAAGGCAGAAAAAATACCAAGCGCACAACACCAAAGCATTGCTAATATCAAAGCAGTCCGAGGCCGCGCTTCTAAAAATCCGCGCGATTCAAGTGCCACGCCTGCGACTAAAGCACCGAATGCCTCAGCGCTCAACAACGCACCATAGGCCAATCCTGGCTTACCATGACCTAGATCAAAAGCAAATGCTGGCATCTGAGGCTGATAACCATTACCAATAAATAAAGCTGCACTGCCACCTAACAGTGTCATAGTTACTACCACACGGTTTCCTGCAACAGACCTTAATGTAAAAATAAGATCAGCCAATCCCTTGAACTCACGTTCAATCGGAGACCAATTCTTTCTGAAACGTGGCCCATAAGGTGCCTTCCATAACCAAAACACAAGCGGAAGATAAATAAAGGCATTAACGAGAATTCCATAAGATGGCCCTAACAACAACATAAGGCCACTGCCGATTGCAGGTCCTCCAAGCAACCCAAGATAACGCCCAGTTGCACTAAGGCGAATCGCACTCTGAAGTTCCTCAGGACCCACTATGTCATGGACTAAAACCTGAGTTGCCGGCGCCCAAAGAACGCCTGCCAATCCATGCAAGCTCAACAATACAACAGCGTGCCACATTTCAATGACATCAAAGAGAAAAAGTAGCCCCCATATACAGGAGACAACAATAAAGAATCCCATACCCACTTGGATTATTCTTCTAGGATCAAATCTATCTGCTAAGGCACCCGACCAAAATGAGAAAAAAAGAAAAGGCAGCCAGTGAGAAACAATAGCAAAACCACCTAATGCGGGAGATTGGAATTTTTCGAAAAGAATCCAGTAACTAATAACATGTTCAACTGAATCTGCCATCATCGCTAGTGATGATGTGATGAAATAGACTCGAAAACCAGGGTGACGAAGGGCAGCGAAAGAACGTTGAGAGGTGCTACCCTTCATAAAGAAAAACCACTTACTCAAACGAAGCTGTTTGGCGTTTCGCTTCTTGACGTATCACGGGATCTATCCGCCATCTGGCTTGGCATACTGCATGAGAAGAGCACGAACGTTGCTTGGTGCATTAACCATTTCCCCAACTACGCGAGTACCTTCAACATAACTAATTAAGGGCATTCGTACACCAAAAAACTCCAATTCCTCTGTGCGATAAGCGTCATCATTAGTAGTCGCAACAAAACTGTCTCTTAATATATTCACCGCCTCTTCGGGGGAGTTAGGCGGCAGAAAAGCAGCATGGCCAAAGGTATTAATAGTTGGTTGCAACCACTTGTATATCTCAAAAAGCTCCCCTGAAGGTTCCTCACCCTTTAATCGGGAATAAACATCAACGAAATTAGGTATACCGAAAGCAGCTTCCTCATTCAGCACATTTCCAGCCTCATCAACCCTAGGGTTATGCCAAAGTGAAAGTGCCTGTCCAGTGTCAACCATTGGACCTTCAATTGAAAAACGATAAAGGGTAAGTCCAGCCGTTTGCATGTCAACCTCCCCGCGACGGATTGCATTAAAAACTTCATTCGCACCAGAAAATCCTGTGATGTACTGGTAGTCAACGCCCAGCATATCTAACGCCATTCGACCCAAAATATCGTAGTGATGCGCCGGGTTTTGACCGGCATACTTTAGGCCACGAACAGATAGCAACTGCTCAACAGTTGCCACTTTATCGGTCCGAACATAGACCATATTTGGACTTTTTAATCCGCCAATCAGTGGCATAGTTTCAAAGTTAGCTCTAAGCCCTGGCAATCCGAGAATCTGAGCAGTACCTGAGAATGGAGAGAAAAGAATATTCAACCCGTCTGGATCAGCGAGTTCGTACCCAAAATTCCAGACGCGAGTCCCCCCGCCACCAGGAATATTTCGTACCACTATTGTTGGGTTCCCTGGAATATGCTTCTGCCAAAATTTCACGAAAGTTCGTAATGCTAAATCGGTTCCAGAACCAGGTCCCCGGCCCACATATACGGTTATTGTCTTATCAAAATAGAATGCTTCCTGAGCAAAAATCACGGGCGAACAGCACACCAAAACCACGTATGTAAGAATCGTTAGACTTGCTGTGTGAAAAAACCTATATGTTTTGATCATAAAAACTATGGAACTTACCCAAGAAGATCAAGGATAATACGCGGCAACTTGTCTTCCGGGAAGAAGTAATGGCCGAACTATTCAATCACGACTCCGTAAAAGCCGTTATTCTACCGGGCGGTGCAAAACGACAACGCTTAATCGACAATAATCGAGTGAAAGATAGCAAGTGCGTGTTTGACCGACTGACACTAGATATTGACACCACATTTGATGTCAATATTCCCACAACCGATATTATTTGGGCACAACTCCTGAAAGGTTCGGCAGTACTGCATAGCGAGCATCAGAAATGGGCATTGGCCGAATCACACATTTTCTTTCTGCAGCCAGGGTTTAATGGCAAACTAAGCACCAGTACAGGGGCTGTTTTTATCCTGCTCAAAGTCTCCAATGCTCTTATTTTTGACCCGGCTCTCGCCACTACTAGTTCGGAAGCGCAATTTTTTGACTTAGGCTCAGAACCAGTCCTAGAGTCTAAGCATGATGAACGCACACGAGTCTACGTGGCAACCAAAAAATTATTTGGAACCACCGCTCTTGCGGGTGAGCTTGTCATTTTTCCTGCCGGCTCAATGAGTGCCAATCACCACCATACTGGTGCCGAGCATTTTCAATACATATTGCGCGGCGAAGGCACGTTATTCCTAAATGAAACTCCACATTCACTCAAAAGCGGCGACCTCGTTTACAAGTACGATGGCGAGAGACACTACTGCCAAAATAATGGTGAAGAAGAATTTGCATTCGTAGAATTTTTTGTGCCCGGCAAGTGGGAAACTGTCTGGGCTGATCCAGAACGAAGTTGCACTTGGTCGCCCACAGGTCAAAATCTTCGTGGTGGTATCGCAAGTCGAGACATCACAGTCCATACGAGTGACGGGACTGTTTATGACGATGTCTAGCTACGCATTAATTAAATGCATAGCTAGACGCTCTTCACTCTAAACACTAAAGATACAAACTCATGAAATTTAGTCTATGGAAGTATCCAATACATTTTCTTGCGTATGGCTTTGGCGCTGGACTGATGCCTGTTATGCCAGGCACTTTTGGCACTCTCATTGGAATTGGTTTCTTGTATATTTTGTTACCTCTAGACCCTTATTACTATGCGGCAATCGTATTAGTTGCAGGCTTACTAGGTATTTTCATATGCGGACAAACCGCTAAAGATTTTGGCAAAAAAGACCCAGGGAATATAGTCTGGGATGAAATCGTTGGTTTTTTGGTTGCAATGTACCTGGTTCCTCACGAATGGTATTGGGTCCTAGCCGGTTTCGTTATATTCCGAATATTTGATATCTGGAAGCCATACCCAATTAAGGCTATTGAGAAAAATCTAAAACTGGGGTTAGGAATAATGACCGATGATATCGTCGCCGGTCTTTATACATTTTTAATCTTGCACGTAGTCCGTTTGAGCTTCGATATACTCTAAACAATTCAAACAAAAAGAATCAACGTCATCGCCTATAGCTAATATAGTAGTTGACTCTACCTACGGGGCTCGACTTTTATTAATAAATCAATCGACTAATAGCCCATTGCAGCACCGTCTTTACGCGGATCAGATCCGCCAAAATAAACTAACGGATCATCAGTGCGCCATATAGCTTGATAACCGCCATGCAACCCTGTTGTTGGAGAAACCCTGTGACCAAGCTCCGCAAGCTGTAGCTTTACGGCATCAGGAACACCATGCTCAAAAGCAACTTCACCAGCATCGCTTGACCGACCAAGCCAAGGACTACTTTGGCTAATGTGACTCATCCGTGGTTGTTCCCCAGCCTGCTGAGGTGACATATGGAAATCAATCAAATTCATTAATACCTGAGAATGGCCCTGAGGCTGGAAATCGCCGCCCATGACTCCAAATGACATGAGTGGCCTACCTCCTTCAGTGACAAACGCTGGAATTATTGTATGAAAGGGACGTTTATGGGGTTCGAGTCGATTCGGATGCTCTGGATCAAGCGAAAAAGCTTGGCCCCTATTCTGCATTGCAAACCCAACCCCATCTGGACAGATCGTCGACCCAAAATCCGAATAAATACTTTGGATCAGAGAAATCATATTGCCCTCACCATCAGCAGCTGTCATATAGATCGTGTCAGAATCCAGCTCCGGATCTCCCGGCATAACCCTCTTACTAGCAGCCATAGGGTCAATTAGCGCTGCCCGCTCGGCAGCGTATTCCTTTGAAATTAACCATTCCACAGGAACATCCGAAAAAGTTGGATCAGCGTAATAACGTGCGCGATCCTCAAAAGCAAGACGCTTGGCTTCCACAAAAAGATGCAAATGCTCTACAGAATTATGTTCAAGAGCAGCTATATCAAAATGCTCCAGTATGTTCAGCATCTGAAGTGCTGCAATACCCTGACCATTTGGCGGTAATTCCCAAACGTCAAACCCCCGATAACTTGTAGTCACTGGCTCAACCCAGTTTGCACTGTGATCTGCCAGATCTTGCAAGCTCATATACCCACCAAGTTCCGTAGATTTAGCCACTATCTGCTCGGCAATTTCACCCCGGTAGAATGCCTCAGCCCCACCTTCAGCAATCTGTCTATAGCTTTTCGCTAGAAGAGGATTCTTAAACACATCTCCAAACTTGGGTATAACTCCGTCCGGATGGTACACACTGGCAATGTGAGGAAATCGTTCTTTAGTCCAATAGCCAAACTGTGTCGCCGCAATAACTGGGGAAACTGGGAACCCCTCCTCAGCGTAACTGATAGCGCCCTCTAAACACTGTGAAAGACTTAGCTTTCCAAACCGTTCATTCAACAAATTCCAACCGCTGACACAACCGGGAACCGTCCACGACAATGGGCTCTGACGTGGAATACGATCAAGTCCTTTAGCACTAGCTTTATCCAAATTCCACTCATAAGGAGCGCGTCCGCTTGCGTTTAAACCAAAAAGACGCTTGTCACGCTCTGACCATACAATGGCGAAAAGATCCCCCCCTATACCATCGCTCCCTGGCTCTGTCAGACCTAGCATCGCATTAGTAGCAATGGCCGCATCTATGCAATTACCCCCAGCCTTAAGAATATCGATGCCCACCATGGTGGCAAGGGGTTGACTAGCGCAGACAATTCCATTGCTGCATGCAACGGTAGATCGATTACCGTTGCGTCTATAGAGCTGTTGAGTATCAATAAATGGGCGTGTCCCTTCTGCAAATGCCGAGGAAGAAGAACCAGCTATAACAGCGGGTGCTGCTCCAGCTACTTTTAAGAAATTACGCCTGTCCATGCTGATGCCCCTCACAATCATGAGTTATATGCTCACAATCATACACCCTCAGTTATTTCGAACCTGGTGAACTACTAAACCATGTCATGAGATATCGACACGACGACCATAATAGAAATGTCCACATAGGTCGCCTTCAAAATCAGCGATGCCAGGTAAATGACCCCATCTTTCAAATTTAAATTTCTCAAGAATTCCAATGCTTAAAGCATTGGTGTCTAACAGAATTGCAAATAGCACCTTAATCCCCAGAGCGGGGCAATGATTGATAACATCAGCGATTAAATTGGAGCCAATTCCAACGCCATGAAACTCTCTATGTATGTAGTAGCTAATTTCAGCAGTTTGCCTCAAAGCCATACGACCAGAGCGGTACGGACTAAGGCTACACCATCCTTTGATAAACCCTTCATCTTCAGCAACGAAAACAGGGTAGTCGGCATCATGGGTAGATAGCCATGTACGTCGGTTCTCAACTGAAACAGCTGTCAGGTCCGCAGTGGCGATACGCGACTCAATAGCCTGATTATATATTTCTGTAATCGCGGGCAAGTCTGCCTCAACGGCAATACGGTTTTGGATATTCATCAAGATACCCTATGTTTTTCTGTTTGAACTCTTAACAATCTATCCAAAGTCATAACCCTATGTTCAACAAAAAACCCCTATAAGTGGGAACACTAGCGGCTGTTCATTAAGAAGTGCTTTTATGTGTTCTAAGAATAAAAAGTCTGACACCATTCTACAATGTAGACGCAACAAAGCCTGATCGCACGTATTAAGTTTGTTTCTGTATGATCCAGCTAATGGAAATTCTACAGTCTCTTTTACTCGGCATTCTGCAGGGCCTTACAGAATTCCTGCCCGTCTCAAGCTCAGGTCATCTAGTCATTGCTCAGTGGATACTGGACTCAAAACTGGGAGGGGGGCTTCTCTTTGAGGTAACCCTTCATGTTGCCACTATGGTTGCAATACTGCTGTTTTACAGAAAAAAAGTTATAGAACTAACTATCGGTGTATTTTCTGCAAATTCTGATTCTCTGCGCTATATAGGAAAGCTTGTGGTTGGAACGTTACCTGCTATTGGCGCAGCATTATTGGCGAAAAATTGGATTGAACAGCAATTTGAATCACTAGAAACCGTAGGCTTAGGTTTATTGATAACTGGTGGAATTGTCTGGAGCACACGGTATACGGTCGGAAAGGGGCATCACCTTGAGCCCACGTGGATTGGGGCATTTTTGATTGGATGCGTCCAAGCTATTGCAATCCTGCCCGGTATTTCACGCAGCGGTTCTACCGTTGGAGCGGCACTTGTACTTGGACTTTCACCCCTGGCTGCAGCACAATTTTCTTTCTTGCTTGGAGTAATCGCCATAACAGGAGCTGGCATTTTACTTCTGCCAGAACTCACTACGATTTCTAGCACACTGTTTCAAACCATTGCTTTCGGAGCCGTGGCCGCTCTATTGAGTGGACTAGTCGCGCTTTGGACTTTCGTATGGCTTCTTCGCACCCAGCGTTTTTATCTTTTTGCCTGGTACGCATGGGTCCTGGGCATAGTGACACTGACAGCCGCCCTGACTACAACTTAAACCTTTGCTATAAAAAAGCATGACGCCATTTATAGAGAACGCAAAGGTGCTTAATCACCTAAGGTCTAGTGAGCCGTTCTGGACTTTCCTCCATTGCAGCAAGTCTGGCACTGCCACACTCGAGCATGATCGACATATAACGATCAAACCTTTCCTCACCAAGAAGCAAGGGATGCGGGCCGGTTGGGTACCGTTGACCCAACTGATCCCAGTACTCAATTTTATTTACCAGAATCCCAGGATGACCGCTTATAGCACTCTCTGCACCCATCGGCCGACCAAAATTATCGAAAACATGCTCAAAAACTAACCGTGACTCCTGACTAGTCATCCATGTTCCACTGAAAATAAATATCGTGTGAGTTCGCCCCAGATGAGCTACCGGCGCCAGCACAGCCAAGGTGCCATCCGTATGTCCCGGCGTAAGCACTAACGTAAGAGTTGTGTCTCCTAAAGTGAGTTCTTGGCCATCTATTACGATCATGTCTCTGGTCGGTCTGGGTCGATCTGCAGTCTCACCGGAAAGAGCAAGATCCCAATCCTCTGATGTGATATGAACCTGCGCTCCGTAGGTTTCCTGAAGATAAGCAGCTCCACCCACGTGGTCATTGTGCCCATGACCGATAATGATGTGCTTGATTTGTGCAGGATCAAGACCAATTTTTTCAATACCCGGCACCAACACATCTCTTGCTTCAGCAGTCGAGTTGAGGGTATCCATCAAGATTATGCCGTCACTAGTCGGTATCACCCATGCGCCCACATCGTTAAAACCAATGTAATAGAGATTTTCAAAAACCTTAATTGCTTCAAGCTGATAGTCCTCAAGCGGTGTAGACCCACCTGCCTCCCTATTTAAGGCAGGTCTCCTTGGGCCCGTCGCAGAACAGTATGAGTTCGCTTCGTCTATAAGATCGGACTGGGCTAGTTCCATTGCCGCTGCGGTGTACCTCTGCGCCTCCGCCGAGGCCGCAAAGGATTCGTGAGTAGGAAAAGGCAAAACACGCTGCGCCCTGAGTTCTGATTCCGAAACACAGACTAGAACAACAACGACAAATATAGAGACCAATACATTCCTAAACATGAAGCTAACTCCTCTTGCCAAATCAAGATCCTATGTACCTCGCAGATACTAACAAATAGCAGCGCTCATTGCGTTTAACAAAAATCCCATGCCGACTGCTATCATCGTTACAATAAAAAACATTCGTATGGAGGCCGCTGATCATGCCTATTAATACCTTAGATCATTGCTCTATCCGCACTCTAGACCTTAAAAAGAGCAGAACTTTCTATGTCGACATCCTTAGCATGCAAGAGGGTTATCGGCCAAACCTGCCTTTTCCTGGACACTGGTTGTATCTCGACAAACAGACAGTCATTCATCTCGTTGGCGTCGACCCTAAAGACACAAGCGGTCTGGTAGGCTACCTCGGTGGCGAAGTTGACCCAGATGCATTGAACGGCAGCGGTTCTTTAGATCACATTGCATTCCGCGCAACGGATGCAACAGGGTTAATTAAAAGACTGAAGAAAAATAATATACCCTATCGCGAACGGCAGTTACCAAATATGGATCTGTACCAAGTTTTTTTGGAAGATCCCAACGGAATCACCATTGAACTTAACTATTTTGACTCTGATCGGTAACTAATGAGCCTAAGCTCTAGAGGATCAACGAACAGACAGCACAATGTCTAGCGACTTAAAAGAAACTCTTCCCCGTAGACTCGGCATCTGGGGTCTTTGGCTACTGGCCGTTAATGGGCTAATTGGTGCTGGTATTTTTGGCCTACCTAGCATTGCGGCAAAATTAGCTGGCGAATACAGCCCTTTGATCTTCTTACTTTGTTCACTATTAATTTTTCCAATTGTTTTATGCTTTGCTGAGCTATCAAGCTATTTTCACAGTACCGGTGGCCCCGTTCGCTATAGCAAAGAGGCTTTCGGAGAGTTAATTGGATTTGAAGTCGGATGGTTGTACTACATATCCCGCGTTGTTGCATTTGCAGCAAACAGCGCTCTTCTTTTAGATAGCATCGGCTACTTCTGGAACGATGTGGCCGATGGCGTTGAGAGAATAATATTGCTGGCGTTCATCTGCGGCGGGCTAACATTCATAAATGTAATCGGCTCGGTGCACGCTATTCGCTCACTAGCCACATTAACTATTATTAAAATAGCAGCACTTTTTTTATTGATAATAATAGGGGCTAGTCAGCTTGGCGAGGAAATTATCCCGCAGTTTAAAGGAGCCATTCCAAGTGCTAATGATATCGGACTTGCAGCACTGCTTTTAACTTACGCCTATGGTGGATTTGAACTTGCCTCTATTCCAGCCGGTGAGTCGCGCAACCCAACTCGCCATATGCCGCTTGCTTTGTTGCTCGCTATAGGGGGCGTAGCAGCGCTATATTTCTTTATTCAACTAGTCAGCTTGGCAGCGGTGCCGGATATAGCATCATCATCTACCCCACTATTGGATGCTGCCAATGTCCTTATGGGGCCAGTTGGTTTGATTTTTCTTATTCTAGGAATCATTGCATCTGTCGGTGGAAATCTTGCCGCTGGCATGTTTACCGCTCCGCGCATTACATACACGTTGGCTCTGGATGGTGTCCTTCCCCGATGGTTTGGCATGGTGCATGAAAAACTACGCACCCCTGCAAATTCAATTATATTTTTCGGTCTACTTTCGTTCTTATTAGCAATCTTTGGCTCTTTCGTATGGTTAGCTGCAACCTCCGTTTTCTCCCGGGTCCTTGTTTATATGCTGACCTGCGCAGCAGTACCTCGACTAAGGGCAAGATATTCAGTAAATGGTGGTTTTGTCTTACCTGGTGGATACTTAATCCCTATATTAGGCATCGGCACAAGTGCTTGGCTCATGCTCCAAGTGAGTAAAGATTCTTTCCTATTTACAATGTTGCTAATCCTAGTGGGATCAGGGTTTTATATTGTGGCTCGCCATCAACGCATTAAAGAAACCTAGACACAGGCCTTTGGTTAAAATCCGAGCTGGACAAAAAACTAGCCGGATGCCTCTGTTAAAACCAGAGGATCCGGCTATCTCGGATAAATTAGCAACCTAACTTACTATGCGAGATGCTCTCGGAAAAAGCCGACAGTGCGATTCCATGCAAGATCAGCAGCTGGCTTATTGTAACGAGGGGTCGAATTATTGTGGAATCCGTGCAGCGTACCCTCATAGATATGCGCTTGATAACTCACACCGTTCTCTCTTAGGGCCACCTCATAGTCTGGCCACATTGCGTTAATACGTGGATCCGTACCAGCCATATTGATCATCATGGACGCATTGATGCTACTCACAGAACCTGCCGAAACAGCAGCACCATAAAATGGAACACCCGCCTGTAAATCATCACCAAGAACAACAGCTAATCGATTAGTCATTCCACCGCCCCAGCAGAAGCCGGTAGCCCCCAACTGACCGTTGGATAATGCATGTCCTTTTAGATAACGGGCACTATTAATCATGTCTTGATCTAACTCCTCAGGAACGAGGTTTCTTTGTAATTCTCGACCATCATCATCATTTCCGGGGTAACCGCCAACAGGTGAGAGACCGTCTGGGGCTAAGGCAAGAAACCCTGCAATCGCAGCGCGTCTGGCCACGTCCTCAATATGAGGGTTTAAACCACGATTTTCGTGAATTATAAGTGCAGCCGGGAACGGCCCATCTCCTGCTGGTTGCGCCAAATAACCACGCATCATACCCGATGTACCACCTGGGGAAGAGTACTCCACATAGGTACCTTTCATACGGGTATCCGTGAATGAAATGGTCTGAGCTTCAGCGTAACGAGGCAAAAGTGCCTGAGCCATCCAGAGCGCAGAAACCCCACCAATCATAATGGCAGCTGATTTATCGAGAAACTCTCGACGATTCATTTTTCCGTGGCAATACTCATCATACAAATCGAACACACGCTGATCGATTTTCTTATCCGTTGTCATTGATTTACTCCTCCTAATTTCAAAGCCTTACTTTGCATAAGACAAATATAGACTTTCGTACCGTACACCACAATTACATTAAAAAATAAAATCAATCTATCCAACTACGTTTTTTGTCTCCAAAACACTTAAAAAGTTTTATAAAACAGCTGTTTTTTTGATTATAGTATTATGATATAAAACCTCTGAACGTCTATCTAAGCTTAAAATCTCAGTTAAAGAAAAGATTGGCTCACGACTCACTACACGATAACCGAAACCGGGAAATTTATTAGCATGACACGATTAACCAGTATCATTTTATGTCTATTTTTCGCTTCTTTTCCATTGCTAGCCCATCACAGCGTAGCGGGATTTTTTGATACAGACTCTGTCATTGAGAAAGAAGGTACGGTTATCGATGTTTACTGGCGAAACCCACATGTACGTTTCACCATTAACGTTCTAAATGCATCAGGAAGCATGGATCTTTTTGAAATTGAAACAACATCCATGGTTAATTTACGTAGGCGTAAGCTGACAGCCAATTTTCTTAACCCAGGCGATCAAATCAGAATTGCCGGTAATCCAGCTAAAGATGAAAAACCAGGCATTTATGCCCTTAATATTCTTCTCCCAATGGGAGAAGAGGTGGTCTTAGGTGGCGGCGGTCCACGCTGGTCCGAGGAGGTACTTGGCAGCACTCAACAAAATCGTCCAGGCGACACTTCATCACCAGAACTAGGTATATTTCGCGTATGGAGTACGCCTATTGGTTCAGGCCCTATCTGGTCTAATAGCTACCCTTTGACTGCAACAGCAGCAGAAAGTCTTGCAGCATTTGATCCCGCAATTGATAGCCCCACGCTTAACTGCGCTCCAAAAGGGATGCCCACTATCATGGAACAGCCCTATCCAATGCAGCTAAGCCAGGACAGGGATACCATTGTCCTTAAGATGGAAGAATATGACACAGTTCGTATCATACATATGAGTGAAAATAAAACGCCTCTTGCACCGGAAAGACCACTACTAGGATACTCCGTAGGTCACTGGGAAGAACAAACACTTGTCGTAGAAACCTTCAATGCTAATTGGCCACACTTCAATAGAGACGGCATCCCTCTAAGTGCCAATGCAGAAATCATTGAATATTTTGATGTGGCCGAGAATGGAAGCCAATTAGAATACCGTATGAATGTAACTGATCCCAAGAATTTTACTGAGCCTGTAACACTGGAAAAATACTGGGTGTGGTATCCCGAGGTAACTATCGAACCTTATGATTGTGCCATCTAAAAATCTCGGATTATGTTAATTACTTGATCGCTGTGCTGCCTCAATTAGACCTACTCCAATCTCCTCAGAAAATTGCTCCCAAACTGGTTGTACTGCGGCCTTCCATTCCGTTAATTCCTCTTCTGTAAGAGAAATAATTTCTGCTCGTCCGGTTGCAAGCAACTGTTCCCTACTATCATCATTGATGGAGATAGACCTGGCATTACCCCATTCAGTGACTTCAGTCATGATCTCTTCTAGACCGTGTCTTATGTCTTCAGGCAACTCAGCCCAAAACTGTTCGTTTACCGCAACAAAATAACCAACGTACCCATGATTACTCAGCATGAAATAAGGCTGTACCTCATGGAACTTTGATGAGTAAATGTTTGACCAAGTATTCTCCTGAGCATCTATTGCACCCGTCTGGAGGGCTTGATACACCTCACCATAAGCCATTTTCTGAGGATTTCCGCCTATAGCCTCCATCTGGGCCTGCAAAACATCTGATTCCATAATACGAAACCGGAGACCTTGGGCGTCCGCGGGCAATCGAAGTGGTCGATCAGCCCCAAAGTGCTTCATGCCGTTATGCCAGAAGGCCAGCCCTAGGAAGCCACTATCGGCTAGAGAATCTAGTAAGGCTTTACCCTCAAAACTTGCCTGAAAGCTCTCGACGGCTGCAATATCTGAAAACAAAAATGGCAGATCAAATACTTGGAATGCCCGGGTCAGTCGATCAAATTTTGACAGTGATACCGCAATCATTTGGATTTCACCAAAAGCTAATGCCTCAAGGGAATCATCGTCAGTTATTAACTGTCCTGAAGGGTATACCTCAACATCAACACGCCCTGGAAAACGCTCCTCTACAAGTTGCTCAAACCGGGAAGCAGTTCGTCCCTTAGGTGTGCTTGGCGCTACGACATGGGGAAACTTTATGATGATTGGCTGATCGGTTTGAAATGCGGTATCGGTAGAGCTCTCGCAAGCTGATAGCAGAGCCATCAACATTAATATAGCAATAGATTTACACTGTTTAGACATATTTCGGCTCTAGATTGGTGTTAGAGAATGCTCCCAAACACTGTTAAGACTTTAAGGCCACAATCTTATGCGAATAGCACAAAAACCTGTAATGACATGGAATTTAGCTGTATACCGATATTTGTTGCTTCCTCGTTAAGCGACAGGTCCTTGCAAGCTGAGCGCCTCTAAGTTGTCGCAATAGGTTTTTAGTTGGAGACCCGATCTAACCCTTTCAGCGATCTCTCTCGACCCACAGCATTTCTGAGAGAAACCTCATAGTAAGATCGTGCTTTATCAGTGTTTCCTAATGACTGGTAGGCATCAGCAAGCAACTCCGCCATCGGCTGAACAGGCACTACCGGGCCATACTCTGATGGCAACTGGCCCTCAAGCTCTGCTGCTTGGCTAATTAACTCAAGCGCTTTTCCCTCATGACCTGCAGCTAGTTCAATTTGTCCTTGGAGCGCCAAACGCAAAAGACGTGGAGCCATGATCTCCCGATCTGAGCTCAGAATTATCTCTTCGCCCCCTATGCTCTCTAAGGCAAATTGTGCTCCAGCAGTGTCACCGCGATTCAAGGCAACCACACCCTGAAGGTAACGGTCGGTAGCCACGGAAAAATCATTTAACCCGTGATGATCAATAACTACACTCGCATGGTGATTATCCCACTGCTGAGTATCAATGATATAAGCAGCCCGTGCTCCTATGTAAGCTCGCCGTGGCCCGACATTAGCATCGCCATATTGATTTACCTGGGTCTCAATAAGGCCTAAGCGATCCTCCGCCAAATCATACTTACCTTGCTGCGATAGACTATAGATTAACCAGGTTAAGGCATGATAGGCCCCGCCACTATAAAGGTCTGTTGGGTTGGTTTGCCTGGCAACAGCTTCTCCAAAAGAACGAGTATTTCTGTCCGTACCCTCCTCCCACATACCAAGCGCAAAATATATGTGAGAACCCATATGCAAAGCATGAACAGCAGATGGTGCAACCTTAAAATAATCTCTCGCCGCTCGACGCCCAAGAGACGCATGAATCGGATCATCATAACTATGGATGTTGTAATGCAGTGCGCCTGGATGAAGCGGGTTTTTGTCGAGTATTTCCTCTGTTATAGACGCCGCCTTCATATAACGCGTGAAATCGCGGCCACCATAGGTAGTAAAAAGTATAGAAAGCGAGTAGAACGCAGCCGCATCGAGGTCATTCGGATATTTCTCATGGAGAACTCGCAGAGACTCCGAATACCGGAGTTCGCGTTCCTCCTGCGAGCCTTCGCTGAAGAGCACTTCAAGCGTCTGAAGATAATCCTTCTCACGCTGTGTCTCTGCCTTGCTAGCACGTGCCTCTGGAGTGCCTCCTAATTTAGCCATTGTTGACTTGGATGCTTCCGTATCAAACCTTCCCCAAAACGAGTGCTCGTAACTCAACGCTTCGCCCCAGTAGGCCATCACAAAGTCTGAATCTATAGATTGGGCATCTTGGAAAGAAGCTCGGGCATCTTCATACTCGAAATTGTGTAGTTGCAACAAACCTCTCAAAAATACCTGATGTGCTGCTCTTGAGCCCGAGGCTTCAAACTCCGTGTAACCATATTCCTGTTGGGCCTGCGCCTGGCCAATCAGAGATATGCTGAGCAGAAGTGCTGAGAAAAAAACTCTAGGATTATTGACTTGGCTCATGAGACCTTCTCCGAGGCGTGTTTAATTTATCAATCATCTGATTGTAAATCTAACTGGAGTCAAACGCATAGATTAATATGCTATGGCCGTTAGTCTATTGAAAAATAGGCCTACGAGTGGATGCACATTTACGCTCTAGGAGAGACAATAAGTATATTATTCTCTTCTAAAAAGTCTTAGACAAAACATAACTAACTATAATTCAATGCTGTTACTTAAAACATGATTATGTATTACCGATAGACCAGTGATTATTTCTACTGAAACAGGCGGCCTTGGTAATCGCATTAAATCTTGGGTATCAGCCATGCGGTTAAATCAAGATTCACGAATCCATTGGGAGGTCTTGTCCAATAATAAATACCCTATGGCTGCCACCTTCTCAGAACTATTTTTAAACGACTGTCAGGTTAATGTGATTCCACCCGATGCAGATATATACAAGTCTTGGAGGCTAGCTGTCTTGCCAGAAGATGAATGCTTCCTGCCAGAAGGTTTCAGCACCGTTGGCGCAAGCACACATCCTATTATTCGCGGAGTTGGAAAAGCATTGTGGATGCTAAAAGGCAAGCCGTCCGATCGTTACCATTACATGGTCTACCCTAAGGCGCACTCAAAACGCTCAACGCGCGCTGATGCGCGGCATATTGATCTTGAGTACGAACGAATCCCAAGACAGGTTCGCAGTAGTTACGTGCCGTTTTTCAAACAAATTAAAGTACGCCCAGAAATTCTTGGGCGCGTTAATGCTTGGGCAAATGAAAACCTTGACGATAACGTGATTGGAGTTCAAGTCCGTACTTGGCGAGATGACGAACGACGCTATCGTAAATACCATATTCCGGCCAGAAAGCGTCTACGCTACCTATTGGATAAGAGCAGCATGAATACGCGATTTTTGATTGTCAGTGATAGCGATGACATTGCCCCCTGGCTATCCAAAATATACGGCAAGAACCGTATACTAGAATTTCCACGACTGACACAGCGACTCACAAGTAGGACATCAGTAGATGGCATCACTGAAGACCTCATAGACTTGTTATTGTTAGCTAAAACCCAACAAGTGTTTGTAAGTTACTTGAGCACGTTTGGAGAAGTCGCCTGGTGGATAGGAGGCGCAACCGCTACTGTTTCTGTATTCTGAATACTAGTCCTATCCACGATACCAACATGAGGGCAAAACTAGCGTAGATTTTCTCGTATTATTTCTATCTAGAAAATGAGGAAATGACTGCCTGTATGAAGCATTATTAAACCTGTCATTTCGATGAAAAGTAAACTCAGCAACTCTAGGAATCTCGAGACCGTTACCCTTGATAGAACCACAACAGTTGTTAGGGTGGATGTGCACTACACTGTGCGTCTGTAGGAGCCTCTGAAAAACTCGAGAAACAAGCAGGAAGAATCGCTCATTAAAAAGCTCCTGAAGATAATGAAATTCTATTATCATTATCCTGAACTGGCTCAAAAGTTTGGTCGATGCACTAAATAGAGTCTCAAACTCTGCTCCTTCTATATCCATCTGCAAAATCAAATCGCCGTGATGATCGGGAATCTTTGATTCTTTCCACTGATCCAAAGTCATAAAGGTCTGGTTAGAAAGTGCACCGACAAACTTTTTATTAAAAATAAAATTGTCGTGAAATTCAGCTGGAGAATCGACTGAAAAATCAGCAAGAAAAACCTTTAACCCTTGCTCTGCTAGTGCTACCTCAAATCCTGACTCACTGGATACACCAGGAGAGAAGCAATATTCAATCCCTTCCAGATCATCTGGCACAAGGTACCCACCATCTCCACTGGGTCCAACCCTAAGCAATTCCTTGCCTGTATCTACAGGATGAAGAGAACGAATTAGATCGCTCAGTTCATCCTTAGATGTTCGGGTTCCAACATCCATGCCCATGCTGCTAAACATACGCACAAAAAAATCTTTAATTAACTTATCACGCATCCTGTTATCACTTTAAGACCCAGTTCTCCCAAACAAACTTGTACTGATAAGTTGGTTTATGTGTTTTTTCCATGCCCTGCTGAATACGTTCCATCCGTCGTGTGGATTCAACCGCGATATTATGGAATTGAACCTGAATATTCTCGATACGAGAGATAAGTTCCGTCTCAAGCAATCTCTCTAAGAGCTCAAACTCACCGCCCTCAATATTAATCTTCATTAATTGAACTGATTTCATATTGCGATCGCTAAACCACTGTGTGATATCAACGATCCGAATTTCTTCAGTCTTAGCTCGTTTTCTAAACGCAGATGTCCCTGCGCCCCATAGGTAAATTGTTTCTATTCTTGATGACTTTCCCAATCCATACTGGCATATCTCAACATCATCATCTTGAGAAAATTTATCTTTTATTTTTTCTGCAAATTTTTTTACGGGCTCAAATATTGCAACTTGGCTCCCGAATTTTTCACGAATATTTGCTGTCCACTCACCCTCATAACCACCCAAATCCATTACAAAATCATTACTATTCAAATCATAGTCGTAACGGAATCTTTCATCCCCTCCATCATCCTTCCATTGCTGGAGCACGCGCCGATGTTTATGTCTATATAACTTTTTATTAAGTCGGTTCGCTATAGCAGAAAAATTCATGCGTACGCCATGCCAAGCTTGCAAATCACAAGTAGAGACTCTCTAAGATATGTTCCTGTATAAGCTTACCCTTACCCAAGTCTTTTAGGTAATACCGAGGTATACCAAAACCTTTTTTACGTCTATCTAAAATATGATCGGGAAGAACGCCCCTATACGCATGACGAAACATCCCCTTTAACTCTCCACCATAATATCTAATCTTCTCAGGCACAGAAAAAGAAAACTCAACAATTCGGCGATCAAGCAACGGGACGCGAGCCTCAAGAGAAGCAGCCATGCTGGTCCGATCCACCTTAGTTAAGACCAGGTCTGGCAAAAACGTGTGAAAATCTAATAACTGCAATCTTGTACGTAACGGCAAATCTTCTCGCCAATGATTCCGGTAATACCACCAATCATCGTAATCCTTAGGGATTTGCAATTGTTCTCTATACGCTTGCTTGTCGGCAGTTGGCATTCCCCCCATGATCCGTGCCCATAGAGCTGGTCCACCGCTCAAGGCCATCTCGATTAAATTCAAGATCCGAACAGTCGAACCACGAGGACGAAAAGGTTTTCGTAGCCAGTGAGCGATAGAGTCTGTAAAACACGGAGCAGTAGGAAATTGATCATACCTTGCATAACGCGGATAGGTGCGGTAACCGCCAAAAACCTCGTCACCACCGTCTCCAGTTAAAACAACAGTCACCTTCTCACGAGCAGCTTTTGAAACCAAAAAAGTGGGTATCGCCGATTCATCTGCAAACGGCTCATCAAACCAGGTTTTAAAATTTAACAACGACTCTTGAGCATCTCCCTTATGAAGGATTCGTTCATGGTGGTTTGTTTTAAATAAATCAGCGATATTCTTGGCAAAGGGAGTTTCCGAAACAGCCTCTGAATCAAAGCCAATTGAGAACGTTGATATATCCTCCTTAATCCCAGATGCCGCCGCTACGACCACACTGGAATCGACCCCGCCTGACAGAAAAAACCCAACAGGAACATCAGCTACCATTTGATCACGAACTGATGCTTCGACTAAAGATCGCAACTCTTCGCAATATTCTTCTAAGGGACGTTGAGACGGCTCATTCGGAACCTCAATATTCCAGTAGGGTGTCGGACCTTTTACAGAGCCAGTCGATGGATTAAAGCTCAGCATATGTGCTGGAGGAAGTTTAAAACAGTTGCGAAAAAGAGTCTTTGGTGTAGGCACATAACGATAACCAAGAAAGTCATAGAGTGCGGTTTCGTCAATTGACAAATTTTGTGATTCGCACGCGACCTCGATAGCTTTCAACTCTGAAGAAAAAGCAAACCGACGGCCATCATAAAAATAGTAGAGTGGCTTTATGCCCGGACGATCGCGAAAAAGCTTGAGTTCCTGTTTTCCTGCATCCCAAATTGCAATAGCAAACATGCCCTCCAACCGCTCAATAAATGCATCCCCCCACTCCAGGTAAGCATTCAGGACAACTTCCGTATCTGATTGCGTACGAAAAACATGTCCGCGTTTCTCTAAAAGTTGTCTGATTGCTTTAAAGCCGTAAATCTCACCATTAAAGACAAGCCAAGAGGCCCCGTCTCTCGCAAACATAGGCTGATCAGCTGTTTCTGCAAGATCAATAATTGATAGTCTTCTGAACCCGACTTTCACAGGCCCCTCAAGATGCAATTTACTTGAATCTGGCCCTCTATGAGATATCGACTCTACTGCTGCAGAGTAATTCCATAAAGGTTCAGTTCCACCAACAAAACCACACAAAGCTACTTCCCCTTGCGTTTTAATCTGAACACGTGACGGCACTCTATTTGGTTGAATGCACTGTCGCAAACGAGGATTTAAGAATATCTCCTCTGCTACCCTTGTGGTACCGTAACCGCACATCGGACAAACGGTGCAGTTAAAGGCCTAGATGACATTTACTATCGCACACATAAACACTGCTCGAGGTTTTCGCGGCGGAGAAAGACAGACCGAATTGCTCATAAATAGGCTCCGTAGCGCTGAGTGCCAGCAAATATTAATTGCGCGCAAAAATAGCACGTTGACGCGACGTATGAAAAACTCGGGGATAGAGATACGACAGGTCTCGTGCAATCCTATAAGCATCGCATTAGCGTGCAAAAACGTAGATATTCTGCATGCCCATGAAGGCAGGGGCGTTTATGGTGCATACCTACACTCACTTTTCTCTCGAACTCCCTACATTATCACGCGTAGAGTTGATAATCCGGTCGGTCAACATTACTTTGCTCGCCAAGCCTATCAATCTGCTGCAGCCATCGCCGCTGTCGCGCCACAGGTGGCCAAAATAATTAAGTATTATCACCCTAATCTCAAACCTCTGGTTGTACACAGCGGTAGTAGTAATTTAATTGCTGATAAAACATTCGTGAAGAAGATTCGATCAGAATACCCGAAGAGGTCTTTTCTTGTGGGCCACATTGGCGCTTTGGACAACAACCAAAAAGGACAAGAATTCATCATTGAAGTTGCACGAGAGTTACAACATACACACCCAGACATCCATTTTCTGCTTGTAGGCGGAGGTGATGACGAGGCAATGTTAAAAAGCCTAGCAACAGGTCTTGAAAATCTGCGATTTGTCGGTTTTGTGGAAAATGTAGGCGACTATCTAGCAGCGTTCGACATATTCATCCTCCCATCACGGAAGGAAGGTATTGGCAGCATACTCTTGGATGCTATGGCCGCGAAATTACCAGTGATAGCCTCCCGTGTTGGTGGTGTTCCCGATATTGTGCACGATGGAAAAAATGGATACCTCATAGAGGCGAAACGTTCCGATCTTCTGAAAGAAGCTATTCTGCATCTCTACAGCACGCCGCAATTAAGGACCAAGATGAGTGAGCTTGGTAGCCAACTAGCTATGAATTTCACGGATAAGATCATGAGCGAAAAATATTTAAAGATTTACCAATCCATACTTAAGCAAGCTGATTAAGCTTAACGAATAACTATTGGTGCTACAGTGGATCCCCCAGATCCACGTATTGGAATGGTCTGAACGATTAGTGTTGCTATGTAGCAGGATTCTTCTATTGAAAACTCTTCTTGGCGCATCTTCTGCAATCGTTCATACTCGCAATCTGCTGCCCACTCCTCCAGATCAACATCCTCAAGCATGTAAATTCCACTGCTGAGCCAGCTAACGTGGCCAGGTCTATGGAACGGATCTGCTTCTTTGAATGGGTTAGCTACCTCAATGCTTTTGACATCAGCTGCAATTAATACAGGCTGGCGATTCAACGTCCATTTAATCGCGCGCGCATCCAGACCTGGACCTCCAGGAAGAAATTCTTTGTCCTGGCCATTATTCAAATACTTAAGTCGCTCATTTCGAGGATCCGTAGGATTAGATGTCCAATACCGACCGGCCCATGCAGTACGCACTAACAAGGCATCACCCGGCCTTATATCATCTATTGTCATATTCTGTCTTAGCAGTGATTGCTCTATCTCCTCAGGAGTGAATTCATATTCTGATGGAGGAAAATTTTCCGGATTCTGGCCTGCTAAAACCTCTTTCTCTCTCAAAAATCCTCCAACGTCAATTAAGATTCCCCGAGCAATAATGGTCCCTACATTCTCAATACCCATTCTCGCATGACCGCGAAACACATAATTATTGTCTGGATTTCCGTTAGGAAGTTGTCCAGGGTCCCCCTCAGCATGCAGGTGAGTTTCAGGATTACGAGTATCAAAACAATTATATGTAATGCCTCCCTGAGTGAAATGGTTAAAACCATCTAACTGCGTTCCAATTTCAAACTGCAATACACCAGCCCGATCCGGATTAAAGGCACTGTTACCAAGCGTCTCTTCGTTATTGGTGATTGCCTTCTCTGAGCCGCGCCCGGGCCACTGACCTAGGTTTGACTTGAAATCTAAAAAAGCTGAAAACCCCATTTGGCCAGGCTCCAGAATATGTGACAGGTTATAGACTTTACCCAAACTGATCAGAGCAAGATTTTCGCGAATTCGATCGCCTGTTAGAAAATTGAGATTGCCCTTTTCATCCTCAGGTCCCCACGCCCTAGTAGCCGTATTATCGCAAGGATCAGGGAGCACTGTGATTACCTCTGGAATTAAATCCATAGGTGTATAGCTACTTGGCAACTGCGCCCTGACAAACATATTTGGCACAAAAACCAACATCAATAAAGCAACCAATTTTCGTTGTATGCCAATAGTCTGATTATTCATATAGTTCCATCTCTTCGATTAATAAACCAGTCTAGCTGGCAGATTTTTCACCCTGAATGCTTGTCAAAAGCAATTGAAAATTCCTATCAAATGCAATTGAAAATCATTATCTTTTCAATAGTTTAGATTAATGTATGTTAGCCTTCTCCTAGATTCAATTCACAAAAAAAAAGAGGTTCCTAGTGAAAGGTGACGCACAAGTATTAGAGGTCCTTAATAAGGCACTCTACAACGAACTTATTGCAATCAATCAGTACTTCTTGCACTCCAGGATGCTTAAAATTGGGGCATCAAACAACTTGCGGAACATGAATACAAAGAATCTATCGAAGAAATGCAACATGCTGATTTGCTAGTAGAGAGAATTTTATTTCTGGAGGGACTTCCAAACCTCCAAAATCTAGGCAAACTGCTAATTGGTGAAGACGTTAAGGAAATACTTGCATGTGACTTACGATTAGAGGAAGAAGCCATCCCAACACTAAGAGAAGGTATTGCCCTCTGCGAACAAAAAGCCGACTTCGTTTCCCGTCAACTACTTGAAGACATACTTAAGAACGAAGAAGAACATGTGGATTGGTTAGAAGAACAATTTGATCTTCTAAAACGTATGGGGCTTGAAAACTACATACAACTGCGCAGTGGGTCAGCAGATTGAGACCTTCAGCCTAAGTTATTAGGTGGAATCAAGCGCTAGTGTCAGCAGTTTGATGGCTGTCAAAGGCGGGATCATGCACTTCCTGCACCAGTTGCTCTGCCATCTGAAGACATTGGCCACAGCGAATAGGCTTGCCTAGCTGTACATAAATGTCTCGCGCACAACGCACCCCTGATTGGGCAATTCTTCTTATATCCCGGTCGCTATGACCGTTGCAAATGCATACGTACATAGCTCAATCCTGCTTCAAACGCGAATGATTGTCAATTGCATTTGATAGAAGTTCTAACTTGGAGAGCCTAACTCTTTGTTTGATATGACAAGCTACCACAATACCAAACGATTTTTATGACACGAAATCTCATGCTTAATTTTGATTGCTGATTCTCTTCGCCAGTGGTGCTGGGGTACCGCGACCATGGCAATTCGCACATACCAAGCTCTGCGCTAGCTTGCTCTCGGTGTTATCTGTCGAATAGAACGGTACCTGAGCTGAGTGGCAGAGTGTGCACTCATACTGCCAGTCTAAAACAAGCGAGTGGGATACATGAAAGTGCCAATATCCTTCTCTCTCATTTTCCAATAAGGCCTTTAAATACTCAGCTGTCAGCGAAGGTTCCCAGCCAGATAAATCTGGCAAGACCTGTTCAGACAGCCTTGGTTTGATAGAAAAAGCAGTTTCTGCGGAAGAAAGTGTTTTAATAATAGTACGCGCCGCTACCCGACCCGTAACTACTGATGGACCGAGAAACATACCATCCATCCCATGCGTTCCATTTATACCCACACTACCCGTTAATTCCCCAACCGCATACAGACCAGAGATCACTATATTTTCTGCATTTAATACGCGAGTTTTTATGTCGACCGCCACACCACCCATGCTCTTTCGAGACATAGGAAAAAACTGAATTGCATAGAAAGGCGCTCGTTCAATTTTTGGCGGCGTCTCATCTCCAGAATCAAACCGCCTAAAATCCATATCTACGCCAGCATCTATCAAAAAATTAAATCTTGTGACGCTCGTAATTACACTCTCTACAGACAGTCCAATCATGGCAGCTAGCTCTTCAAGCGAATCAGCTTTATAAGTCGCATTTGGATTGTCGAGAATCGGATGTCCGGCAGAATAATCCTTTATCCATTCCCGACCACGCATTGAAACCTTATTCTTTGATGTTTCATCAAAAATTGCGAAGTAATGCGTTGGATTCTGCTCTAGTAGATCAACAAGAATACGCTTGTCATATCCATTCTCATTTGTGAATCTCTTTCCCTGCCCATTAAGCCATACAGAATCATCATTACTAACTGTAATGGCGAGCGTTCCCTCAGGATCCATTGGATCTAACATACCGTTGGTATAAATATAGTGGCGGTTAATCCAGCTCATCCCAGCACCAGCATCACCTGCGAGATCAAGACCATTACCATCAGCATGTACAGATGCACCAATCAGCAGTCTATCTGGCTTAGGCAAGTCGCTACGCCAGTTATCGAGAACTCGTTCCAGATTTCCCTCAAATCCCCCTGTCGCCAAGATGACATGAGGAGCATAGAGACTCCTATCATGACTACTTCGTGTGTTACGAGTTACCACACCGTGGACTACCCCATTCTCTAGAATTAAATCATCTACTTTTTGATTCCATTTAAACGAGACGGTTGGTAACTGGAGAGCGGTGCGGTATAGAGCCAGGACAAAATCAATCGCACCCCGGGACGTAAAGTGAAATCTGGGCACACTATTTTCATGCCCCGCCTGTACACGAACGAACTCAACACCCATCTCAACAGCAAAATCATAGATCATCTCACGAGAATTCTCGGCGTAAAAACGAGTCCAGTCAGGATCACCGTCCTGGGTCCACTCCATCCAATCCGCATAGGCTGTATCAGGCGAATCAGCAAAACCATCCTTTAACTGAATTGGTGTATCCACTATTGCAAAGCCACCCGCCATCACAGCATGTCCGCCTACGACGGAATTCATATCAAGCACCAGGACGCTTACACCTTGGCGCCCCATTTCAACGGCAGCAGAAAGACCTGCGATACCGGCACCTACAATAATCACCTCAGCATCAAATAACGCTTTCGTCTCCATTCCGGGTCGACCACAGGAAAGAAGAAAAATAAAACTTAATGCAATCGTTACTCTAGATTTTTTCACTATATTTTCTCTAAAGCGATCAAATTTTTTCGATGTAATCGGCATTAATTTGGCCGACAGAAACAACCCCGGCTTCCTGCATGACTCGTCGAAATTCTGCTCTAAGGATACTTAGCACTTTCTCTACTCCTTCCTGACCGAACGCTCCGAGACCGAATACATATGGTCTACCAACACACACAGCATCTGCGCCAAGCGCTAAGGCCTTAAATATGTCACTTCCTCGTCGAAAACCCCCGTCAATTAAAACTGGAATCTTCCCGCCTACCGATGCAACAATCTCAGGGAGGCTCTCAATTGTTGACCGGCCACTCGCCTCTGACCTGCCACCGTGATTAGACACAATGATCCCATCAACGCCATGCTGTAGGCATAGCCTCGCATCTTCTGCAGTAACAATACCTTTAAGAACAACCTGCATGGATGTGCTTGTTTTTAGACGTTCAACAAAATCCCAGGTTAGCCCCGAAGCTTGAGTGCTCTCTACTCCCGTAAGGTCTATATCTGTCCACATCGCTCTATCCTTCAAACGCTCCTCAGGGGTAGCGTTTGGAATGTGACACTGACTGCAATTTGTTGTATCAGCACGGGCATAACGTTGGAAAGTTTCCATATTACGAGGGGCGGCACGATCGACGGTAACCGCAACAACTGGACAACCGGCTTGTTCAGCACGCTTAGTCAGTCCCTCAGCTATATGCCAATGATTTGATGGGTAGAGTTGGAACCATACAGGGGCACCCCTAGCAGCAGCGACATCCTCTACAGTCTGGCTTGTTTGAGTTGACAGTATCTGGGTATGACCACCTGCCCTGGCGCCCCTAGCAGAAGCGACTTCGCCCTCAGAATGATACTTACCCTGCCCTCCTACTGGAGCCAAAGCGATTGGGTTATCCCAAGGGACACCAAAGATGCTTGTTGAGGTATCAGGATTGCGTATGTCAACCATCCGACGGGCGCGAATTCTGAAGCGATTGAACCCATCTCGATTAGCCAGAAGGGTCTCATCACTATCCGTACCAGAGACTGTATAACCGTAATGAGCAGGAAACAGACGACTCTTGGCCACAGGCTCAAAGTCAAACACATTTAATGCCTCTTCTGCCGCCTTTATCATCTCTACAGGTAAAGCATCAGCCGCCAAAAGCTTTTCGCTTAGAAAAGGAATAACCCCAGATCCTGCAAAAACAGAAGTGCTCGTCAAGAAATGAAGAAACTGGCGCCGATTCTCGAGAATAGACTTATTATTATCCAACATCTGACTCTCCTATTTTTGGGAACTAGGTCCTCCACCCTAACTTCTGATTGTAACCTGAAGCATCTTGATGATTGCCGGGTGGTAACAATCACCTTTAAACTCCACAGCTGCAAGCAGAACAGCTAAAATGAAAAACACTAAAACCAAATACATTTCTATGTTTACACAACTCTTGCGTCAGGCTGCCATAGTGGTCGTAGCTGTAGGCATCACAGCATGTTCTGAACAGTCGACGGATGAGCCTTATCAAGGCCGTCAGATTACAATTCTTGTAGGCTCAGGGCCAGGCGGGGTAACAGATACTTCAGCCAGAATCATTGCGAGTTTTCTTGAAAACTATCTGCCTGGAAACCCCACAGTAATTGTACAAAATATGCCAGGTGGTGGCAGTGTGGCTATGGCAAACCATCTATACCGATCAGCAGCAAGGGATGGGACGGTCCTTGGCTATTCCCTACCTGGACTAGTTGCCGCGCAGTTAATGGAACCTGATCGAGCGAAGTATGACGGTCGAAAATTAAATTGGATAGGATCAGCAATCACTGTTACTAACGCCATAGCCGTGCTTAACAACACCCCTGTAGAAACTCTCGAAGACGCACGCGACACCAACATTATCATTGGCGCAACAGGCCGCGGGTCACTGCTCTACCAGCTACCAGCCATGGCAAAAGAACTACTAAACCTTAAAATACAAATAATTACTGGCTACCAAGGTAGCTCGGAAATAGCACTTGCGATGGAACGAGGAGAAGTACATGGGCAGGCAACCGCTCTCGACTACTGGTCTTTATCACGTCCAGATTGGATATCCAATGGCAGGTTAAAATACCTAGCTTATGTCGGCCCACCAGATCCACGCACACCCAATACACCGCACTTAAACGACCTAGTCTCCTCACAAAGGGACAAAGACCTAATCAAAGTGCTTGAAATCGGCTCTAAGGTGGGTTGGCCCCTCTTTGCCCCCCCAGAGATACCCAAACAACAATTGGAAAGTCTACGCCTAGCTTTCAGCCAAATGCTGCAAGATCAAGCATTTGCCGAAGCCATAGAGACATCAATGCGAACGTCTATCCATCCAATCGAAGGAAAAATGCTTAAGATAATTGTTGAAACTGCTCTGTCTACACCAGAATCCGTAATAACCGAAGCGAAAGAGCTACTCGGAATCTAGGTGTGACAAGAAGCATTATCCCAGTCTGGATATAACCTTGATCAATAAGGACACGCACCTAGACGCCTATCGAACAACTCATATCCTGCCCACAACACATGGGCGATTTAATTTTTCCATGGCCATTAGGACAATTAGAAATCTGCACTTCTTTTCCATTCGGCAATGACAGCATGTCGTTCTGCAGAGCAGTATCGCAATGCCCACAGGTTGCATTAACGCTCATACCACACTTTGCACATTCATAAGTTGCCATGTCGCTTTCCTCAGGTTACTCAAAAAAATAAAACTTGATCCAATTTGAAATCGGATTATCACATTGTAACGGTCGTTTAACCGGAGTGCCTTAGTTCTCTATCGAAATGCACTTATCTACGTTCAAGAGAAGACACAGCTCTATGGATTAGCCTGCGCCACTCGCTATTTTTCAATTTAGAATCGCTCTTACAAACGTAGGGCACATAGGATGCCTCTTCCACAAACAATGTCCTGACAAATAGCTGCATTCCCAATCAAACAATAGCCAATATATTCGGTGAAATGCTCGATTTCACAACTAACCAAATAAAAAAAGAAAAGCCCGGACAAAGCCGGGCTAATCTTAATACTATTATGACCACCTGGTCACTCCAGCAATTCCTTCAACTAATCAGCTGCAAAACACATAAAGAGACCGTTACCGCCAGTTGCGATAAGATCCGGCTGAGAACAACTTCGTGACGGATGCGCTGCATTCCAAGATGTATTGCCGCCACCTTGTCTATCAAAGTGACCAACCATCGCCTGGCCTTCATCGCTACTAGTCCAATTACTGCAAGTCCGATCTGGTTGACCAGCAAAAAATGCCGTGCCATCAGCCATTGCACCAGTGAGCGTGTCATGTTGATTTGGTGAATCACCCCGACCATTAACACGGTTTCCATTCTCATCCAGCGAAGTGTTTCTAACGAGGTTATTATTCAAATGCAAATCATCGAGATTTACGGCAATCAGAATTCCAGCAGCATTATACCAAGGCCCGTTACCTATTCTGCTGCGTGCATCGACACCACGACGACCCTCTTCCTGGGTGCCAAGATAAGCACGCCAAGTACGGTCACCAGCATCAGCTGATTCAGCCAACATCTGACAATGGGCATCTGCGCCTTCTAAACCACCTAAATCGCCACCGTTACCGGAACCACTACTAGTGATAAAAAAAGACATCCCCTGTGCAAATGAAGCTTGCGCACCCACGAGGGCCAAAAACCCCGCTGTTAATATACAAAGCATTTTTTTCATCAGTCATTCTCCTTTTTAATTAATTTATCGCGATTAATTGCGATAAAAAACAGTTTTAGTACATACCAAAATATCGAATCAATTCAAGCAAATAATTCTACAGTTAGCACCACATTAGTCATCTTCAAATAATAATGAAAACTGTTAGATTTATTATAAAGCACTAACTGATATATGGCCTTCCCAAAGTTTATACAAATAATATGAGCTATTTTATTAGCAGCTCAAAGCCGTACGAGTCTATCACTGAGGCAGATCCCATACGACTCGAAGACCCGGATGATTATCTTCAAGAAAAACCTTTGTCTGGTGGAACTTCGCCACTGCACTAACAAGGCTAAGACCGAGACCGTTACCAATCAAATCTCGGTGCTCTGATAAACGATAAAAACGCTCAAAAACACGCTCCTTTTCTTCCTGTGGAATCCCTGGACCAGAATCGCTCACTGATAACCTTGGACCCTCGGGGCCATCCTCTAAATCCAGCTTAATACTCCCTCCTCCGGGCACGTACTTTATGGCATTATCAACGAGGTTAGATATTGCCTGGAATAACAGATCTCGATCGCCCAAAACACTAGCATGACTAATAGACTGGAACTCCAAGGTCAAGTTTTTTTCGGCTGCTAAAGGCTCATAAAGATCAGTTATATCCTGCAAGATCGTTTTCATATCAACTGCCTGACGACCCACACGGCGGTTTCCTGTCTCAATCTCCGCTATACGCAGTAAGGCGTTGAACGTCGCAATCATTCTGTCAGCCTCCTCAATAGACCCATGAATCATCGAGCTCCAGTCATCCTGACTTGCATCCTGCAAGCGCTCAAGGCGTCCTCGAAGTCGCGTCAAGGGTGTTCTCAAATCATGTGCAATGGCATCAGATACTGAACGCACCCCATCCATTAATGACTGGATTTGATCCAACATCTCATTCAAATTGCTAGCGAGACGATCAAACTCATCATTACCTCGACTTTTAGGCATTCGACGAGAAAAATCGCCATGACGAATATCCTGGCTTATCCGGTTAATTTGCTCTAGACGACTAGCAACACTACCAGCCATCAGGAAACTACCAATAAGCGCCAAAGTAATCATGCCCGCAAGTCCCCAGTTCAGAGCAGAGTTCATCACTTGTCGTGCCGAGTCTATGTTCCCGCCCATACGACCAAAAATAAGAGAATGACTGTTCGAAAGAACACTCCATCTGGCGTAAACATCATCATCCCACTCTGGGATCTCAGCCCTGAATCCTCTAGGAATATTCAACTCGAATAGGAGCCATCCATCGTTTTCCATGGCTTGTTGGCACAACTCCTTTAACGACCAACGGGGCTCCAGTCGATCCAGATCACCAGCAACAGGTTCACACTGTTCATCTAGAAGCATATAGAAGTTCGTTGGATCCTTAGCCAGTTCTTCAGCAATTTCCGCTGTGAAGGCATCGACCCCATTCGTGGAGTAGAACTCTTCAGCACGCACCAATTCCTGATCAATGGCACTACGCAACTCCTGTTCCATAAACGAAAGAGTGTGCCAATAAACAAACCAGCCCAGCAACAAAAATGATACTGAGAATAGGGCCATGAATAAAAGCCCTAAACGAAATATGGTGCTACGCCAAAAGTTATTTAGAAAACCCAAGAACATACCCAACTCCTCGGACTGTCTGAATAAGATTCGTAGCAAAACCCTTATCTATTTTTTGACGTAATCTGCTTATGTGCACATCAATCACATTCGTTTGTGGATCAAAATGATAATTCCATACAGCTTCCAACAACATTGCACGAGTCACGACTTGTCCCGTATTCCGCATCATATATTCAAGAAGTTGGAACTCTCGAGGTTTAAGCATTATGTCTACCTCTTGACGCGAAACTTTCCGGGTAATCAGGTTCATCAAAAGATCGTCAACTTGCAGTAATGTTATATCCTCTTTTATTGACGCTCGTCGCACGAGGGCTTCGATACGAGCCAATAACTCTAAAAACGCAAAAGGCTTAGCCAGGTAATCATCTCCCCCTGCTTTCAAGCCTTTTACCTTGTCATTCACCTCTCCAAGTGCGCTCAATATCAAAATAGGAGTGGTGTTCCCACCTCTGCGGATAGTCTCTATAACAGTCAGTCCATCGATCCCAGGCAACATGCGATCAACCACCATAACGTCAAAATTTTCAGCAGTAGCTGCGCGGAGGCCTTTCAATCCCTCATTGGCAATTTTTACATCATGCCCAGAACCCTTGAGCCCACTGACAATGTGCTGCCCAACGGTCGGATCATCTTCAATAACTAAAATCCGCATTTGACATCCAAAAAACGTTTTAATCATCTTAACTACAAGACTTTAAAGAAAAAATAGCAAGACATTACAATTAGTTAAGCTTTAGAAAGACTCTAATCAAGGTAAGCTCTTAGCTTCAAGCTATACTAGAAGCTAGTAAGCGCGCCGGTACCACGCCCTATAAATAGCGTCATTGTGGTGCCATAGCACATATTAAAAATTCGAGGAGAACCCATGGCTAGCCGCAGAGATTTTTTAAAAACCGTTGGTAGCGCTGCTACCAGTGCATTTCTAGTAACGCACGCCGAAAAGATACTCGCACAATCAGCAAGGCGCGAAATATCTATTGGTGGCAGTCGAGCAACAACAGTAGATATACATGCTCACTGCGTTTTTCCAGAGGTCTCTGGGATTCTGTCTGGCACTGCCTTCTCGGATATGGGCTTTGCTCCATGGCAAACGCTTGGCCCGGAACGTATAGACTCAATGAATCAACGTGGAATCGACTATCAAGCACTCAGTATTAACAGATACTGGTGGTACGGTGCAGACCGCGCACTCGCTACTGACATTGTCAGAATGCATGATGAAAGTATGGCGAGCTGGGTTGCCGAGCACCCAGATCGTTTTGTCGCACTCACATCCCCTTCTCTGCAGTTCCCAGAACTTGCGGCCGAACAGCTTGAATATGCGATGAATGAGTTAGGGCATCGTGGTGCCTCCGTAGCCGGACATTGCAACAACGAAAGTCTGTCCGAACCAAAATATGACCCGTTTTGGGCAAAAGCTGAAGAGTTGGGGGCGCCAGTATTCATGCACCCTAATAATGCCGAAAACCTAATCCGAGAGGGTGGATTTTCTGGACGAGGAGAGCTTGGCAATGTTATTGGAAACCCCCTGGAAACATCTGTCTTCCTAACCCGATTAATGTTTGATGGGACTCTGGATAAGTTTCCCGGGCTCAAGGTCGTAGGGGCACATGGAGGTGGTTATCTACCATCCTATCTAGGTCGTACCGAGGTGGCATGCGAGGTGCGAAACAATGCTAACTGCCTAAGCACAAAAAAACCCAGTGATTATCTTAAAAACCAGAT
>Ga0115002_10000803_pt1 | contig 44259 bp, 48 predicted proteins | sample ArcticOcean_MG_C_8_FD_89576 | JGI IMG/M metagenome (GOLD analysis project Ga0115002, IMG submission 89576) | Marine microbial communities from western Arctic Ocean - ArcticOcean_MG_CB11_86 | ecosystem: Environmental > Aquatic > Marine > Oceanic | place: Arctic Ocean: Canada Basin | collected... | reverse complement strand
GGGCGGACAAAACTGGGCCGCACGCAACGTGAGCTGGATGGTCGGCTGGGGCTTGCCGGCGATCGCGTTGGCTGTCGGCGCGTTTACAGATACGGAGATGTGGATTTGGGCACCGATGCTCACTTGGATGGGTGTCGCGTGCCTCTTAAACGCCCGGCGCTGCGGCCGGATGCATTGCCATTTCACGGGGCCATTCTTTCTGGTGATGGCGATGGTATCGCTACTGTTCGGTCTCGGCGTCCTGCCCTTGGGCGGAGAGGGTTGGGCCTGGCTGGGCGGCGGCGTCGTAGTGGGTTGGTTGATCCTTCGTACGGCGCCCGAGCGGATCTGGGGAAGCTATCGCAGCTCATCGTAAGACCGCGAGCTTAAATCCCACTTGCCCCGGAGGACATGCTTGGTCCTTGAATTGCCACATTTTTTCACCAATATTACCCGCAAGCTCAAGAAGGTCGGAAAAAGGGACTAAAGACCATGGCCGAAGACATCAAGGCACGCCTTTCGCTTGGCGCGACTGCTACCGAACGGGCGGCCATCGACGAAGGTCTGCGCGCCTACATGCTCAAGGTGTACAACTACATGGCATCTGGCGTGGCGCTGAGTGGCATTGTGGCAATGCTCGTGGCTTCATCACCCACGCTGTTGCAGGCGATCTACGGGACAGGGCTGCAATGGGTGGTCATGCTTGCACCGTTGGGCTTCATCCTGGTGCTGAGCTTCGGCATCAACAAATTGAGCGCGAGCGCGACCCAAGCACTGTTCTGGGCCTTCGCAGCCGTCATGGGCGCGTCGTTGTCGTCGATCTTCGTGGTGTATACTGGGGCGAGCATCGTGCGGGTGTTCTTCATCACCACGGCGACCTTCGGAGCGATGAGCCTTTACGGCTATACGACCAAGCGCGACCTGACCGGCATGGGCACTTTCATGTTCATGGGCCTGATCGGCATCATCATCGCCGGCATCGTGAATATATTCCTTGCCTCCTCGGCGCTGGATTTCGCCATCTCCGTGATCGGCGTGCTCGTCTTTGTCGGCTTGACGGCCTACGACACCCAAAAAATCCGCAACATGTACTTCGAGGCGGACAGCCGCGAAGTCGCGACCAAGAAGGCCATCATGGGCGCGCTGACGCTCTATCTCGACTTCATCAACTTGATGGTCATGCTGTTGCGGCTGTTTGGCGAACGGCGCTGACAGACCGACGACCTTGAGCAATAGGATACCCAGGGCCAGTGCGTCGGGTACCTCCCCCGATCCGATGACACCGATGAGGACTGCCAGCAAGGCGAGGCCGAACACGTCATCGAAGATGGCTGCCGCAATGATCACCTGACCGAGGCGGGTGTGCAAAGAGGCCGAGTTCCATGAGCAAGCGTGTCGCGGCGGGCACCGCCGTGGTGGAAAGCGCCACGCCAACAAAGAGCGCTTGAACAGATTTCAGTGGCGAATCGGGAATAAACACCCACGCCAAGGCGACGCCCGCGAGCAACGGAACGATTATCCCACCAAGGGCGACGAAAAAGGCGCCACGCGAGTTCGCCGCGATTTCATTGGGCCGCATCTCAATGCCGGCTAACAGCATGAGGGCGAAGATTCCTATCGTGGCAACCAATTTTATCTCTGGTCCGTCTACGACTGCCGCGAGTCCAGGCGCCAAGCCACCCAGCCGAGAGATCAAGACGGCAAGCATCACGCCCGCGAGAACTTCACCCACCGAAGCAGGCAAACCGATACGTTCGGTCCCCTCGCCAAGGGCGCGCGTCGTAACCAGCATGATGAACAAGAACAGTACGACTTCCACGATCTGTACCAGTCGTTTACATGAAGACACCGATCGACTTCTTCATTCGATACTATCGCGTAAAGCACAACACTGAGGAGAGAATCTGGATGCGGTTCGTCATCGCAATGATGAAACACGAGACGAACACCTTTTCGCCCATCGCGACGCCCTGGACACGCTTCGAGGAATGGGGTGCTTATTTCGATGACGATGCCCGACAGGCGTACGAGGACACCCGCATGCCCATGGGGGCGTATCTCGAACTGGCCCGGACAGCTGGAGCAGAGATCGTCACACCCATCGCGGCTGAAGCCATGCCCTCGGGACCAGTCTCGGCCGAGGCCTATTCATTGATGTCGGACAGCATCTGCGATGCCGTTGCAACAGGTTGCGATGCCGCGCTCCTGGACCTCCACGGCGCCATGGTCAGCGAAACCACATCGGATGGTGAGGGCACGCTGCTTGAACGCATCCGGGAAATCGCGCCGCATCTGCCGATTGCCGTCACCTGTGACCTACATTGCAATCTGACGCAACGGATGGTCGACAATTGTACGGTGTTGATTGGCTACAAGACCTATCCCCACACCGATATGCACGAGGTCGGGCGCCAAGCCGGTGAGATACTCATCAAGTCCATGCGAGGTGACATCAATCCCGTCATGGCCTGGGGAAACCGGCCCATTCTTGCTCAGACCCTGCAACAGGGGACAGATGACGAGCCCATGCGCACATTAATCGCTATGGCGCGTGAGGCGGAGAGAGGCAATGCACTGGCGGCAACCGTATTCGGTGGATTTCCCATGGCGGACATGCCAGAAGCGGGCATCTCAGCGATTGTGGTAACGGACGGTGATCTGGCGAAGGCCAGCGCCATCAATGCGGAACTCCTCGCCGCTGCGTGGGCACGACGGGAGTCGTTCGTGTACCGCGGAGAGGCGTTGGTCGATTCGGTCGCCCGTGCCAAACAACACGGTCTGGAGTCGCGTTCGAGCAGACCCTCGGGTCCGATCCTGCTTCTCGATCATTCCGATAATTGCGGATCGGGCGGCACCCAGGATGACATGACGGTAATCGCCGAAGCCATTCATCAAGATCTTGAAGATATCGCAGTCGCGGCAGTCTGGGACCCACACGCAGTCATCTTACTGAAATCCAGCGGCCTGAACGCTGAAGTTACGATTGAGCTTGGCGGGCGAACCGACATGCCTTCAATCGGCGCAACCGGCGCACCACTCCAGGTCAGCGGACGGGTTAGTGCCTTGACTGACGGGCATTGGACGGTCTCCGGCCCCATGTATACAGGCGTGGAGGTTTTCATGGGCCCAACCGCCGTCCTCGACACCGGGAAGATGCAGATTGTCATTGTCTCGCACCATCACGAGCCGTGGGATGCCGGTGTCTTCACGAGCGTCGGCATCGATCCCGCCGAGAAGACGTATCTTCTCCTGAAGTCCCGAATTCACTACCGCGCCGGTTTCGCGAATCTGGCCCAAGCCACATTCATCTGCGACGGCCGCGGTGTGACCACGTCCGATAACACCGTGCTGACCTATAAGAACGTGCGGCGGCCGATCTATCCGCTAGACCCCATGGACGACTGAGCTGTTAGACCAGCTTCAGTTGTTTGGTATTCAGCACCGAGAGAACCGGGCCGAGATCATGACCGCGACGCAATATGCGGCCACCAGCGGAGATCACCGCATACATTCCCTGCCGGTGCGCGGATTTGGGCGTCTTTACGATGCGATAGAGGGCGCCTTCCGCGGCTCGCCGAAAGATGGAAAACGTGGCCCGGTCGGATTCGAACGCCAGAGAATAATCACGCCACTCACCTGCCATCACCATGCGGCTGTAGGTCTGCAAAATGGCGTCGAGTTCGTGACGATTGTATATGACGAGAGGTGATTTGCCCGCCCGGCCACTCGTCGTCGGCCGAACAGGCTTAAACCCTTCGAAGGGGACAACCTCGCTCATGTTACGTGACTCCCCGAATTGTTATCGTCTTGTCACAAAGCATGCCATGCCCGGCGCCGACCGTACAAGGGAATCGGCACCACTGTTGGCGGCAGTCGCCGCCAGAGCAAATTTTGTTGAGTTGGAAACGGAAACGTGTCCAATACGAAGGTGCCATCTGCTCTAGGCAAAATGACAGGCGGTCGCGTGTCCTGGCGCCACCTCGCGCAATTCGGGGGCTTTAAATCGGCACTGCGATTCCACCATCGGGCAGCGGTCGGCGAACGGACATCCGGGGTTGATATCCGTGGGATTCGGGACCGAACCCTTTAGCGACGCACGGGCGCGACGCTCACCCGGTGTGAGCTTGGGCACCGCATCCAAAAGAGCACGGGTATACGGATGCTTCGCATTCTCGAATATTTCCTCGGTTGGACCGTGCTCGACAACGCGCCCCAAATACATCACTGCGACTTCGTCACAGACGTACTCGACGACCGCCAAATCATGGCTGATGAAGAGGTAAGTCACACCGTATTCATTCTGTAAATCCTGAAGAAGATTCAGTACCTGTGCCTGTACCGAAACGTCCAGCGCCGAGACGGGTTCGTCAGCAACGATCAGCGCAGGACGGGTTACCAGAGCCCTGGCGATGGCGATGCGTTGGCGCTGACCCCCTGAGAATTCATGGGGAAACTTCGACATATCGGATTCCTTGAGTCCCACAGACTCCAGCATCTCACGGACCCGTCCCAGCCGGTCATCCAGTTTCAGCCATTTCTCTGCGACCTCCAGCGGCTCCGATACGATTCGCGCGACCGTGTGTCGTGGATCGAGAGAGCCGAAAGGATCCTGAAACACCATTTGAAAGTTGCGCCTGTGCCGACGCAGCGTCCATGGACGCATCGCATGAGGATCCTTCCCCAGAATGCGCAACGTGCCTGCCGTTAGCGGCTCCAACGCCATCACGCAGCGCGCCAGGGTCGATTTTCCGCAACCCGACTCGCCTACGATCCCGAGGCTGCGGCCCGCCTGTACCGTGAGCGAGACCTGGTTCAAGGCATACACACGCTGCGGCGGCGCCACGAGACTCTCTCGCGGCAAGGTGTAATGCCGCGTCAATCCAATGGCCTCGACCATCGGTGTGTCCAGAAAGGTCATCGGCGCAGCCCAAATGTCGATGTCGCCAGGGCGGCATCGAGCCGCAAACAAGCCGCAGTATGGCCTTGGCTGACTGTCCGCATGTCAGGCACCTGCTGGTGGCAGGACTCACGGGCGAGCGAACAGCGGCCCGCAAACGTGCAACCCTTCGGTAGATCGATGAGTTCCGGCACCGTCCCCGGAATAGTTCGCAGCCGACGTCGGCCTGCACCCAATTGAGGCACGGCGGCAAAGAGCCCCTGCGTGTAGGGATGGGCGAGCGTCGCAAAGACATCCGGCGTCGCACCCTGTTCAACAACAGTCCCACCGTACATCACGACAACCCGGTCAACAGTCTGGGCGATGACACCAAGATCATGCGAGATCAAAATGAGCGACATTTGGCGCTCGCTGACGACATCGTAAATCAGGTCGAGTATCTGGCCCTGAACGGTGACATCAAGTGCCGTGGTCGGCTCGTCGGCAATCAGCACCTCCGGATGACAGGACAGCGCCATGGCAATCATGGCACGTTGCCGTTGGCCCCCTGAAAGCTGATGCGGATAAGCAGAATAGAACCGCCGAGGATCCACCAGCCCGACGCGCTCCAACAACGAGAGTGTTTCCATCTTCGCCTCGTCACGATCCAGGCCCAGATGCAACATCAGAGGTTCAATCACCTGTTTTCCGATGCTGTGCACCGGATTGAGGGATGTCATCGGCTCCTGGAACACCATCGCGATCGCGTTACCACGAACGTGGCACATAGCATCCTCATCAAGGGCACGCAGATTGCGACCGTTCAGAGCAATTCTGCCATGTAGCTCAGCGCCATCTGGCAACAGCCTCATGAGGGCGAGCGCCGTCATCGATTTTCCGCAGCCAGACTCTCCCACGATTCCGAGCGTCTCCCCGCGTTCCAGCCTAAAACTCACATTCCGCACGGCGTGGGCGGCCCCGTCCGGCAACGGCAGAGCCACGGTCAAATGATCGACTTCAAGCACGCTCATCGCACGTATCCTGACAATCTGGCCCGGGACAAGCGCGGATCCAGAAGATCCCGTAATCCGTCGCCCAGCATGTTGAACCCAAGCACCGAGATCACGATGACCAGTCCAGGGAACAGAGCAAGGTGGGGGGAGAGATAGAGGAACGTTTGAGCCTCGTTCAACATCCGCCCCCAGCTTGGCTGCGGCGGCTGGGTCCCCAAGCCGAGATACGAGAGCGCCGCTTCGGCAAGGATGGCGATGGCAAAGAAGATCGTCGCCTGAACGATGATGACACTGAGGACGTTGGGGAGCACGTGTTCCAACGTGATTCGGATACGCCCTTTGCCTGCCGCCCGGGCGGCAAGGATAAATTCACGCGACCAGATGGCGTTGGCTGACCCTCTCGTTACCCTTGCGAATACAGGAATATTGAAGATTCCGATGGCGAGGACCGAATTCACAATTCCCGGACCCAGAATTGCCGTGATCATGATCGCGGACAGGATGGCCGGAAACGCGAATGTGAAGTCCGACAGCCGCATGACCAGTTCCTCAACCCAACCGCGCTGGGCAGACGCCCAAAGTCCCAGCACGACACCAACGGCCAACCCGATACCCACCGCGACAAAGCCGACGATTAGAGAGTTTTGTGCTCCGACCATGATCATCGACATCACATCCCGACCGAAATGATCGGTCCCCAACCAATGTATCGACGACGGAGGCTTCAGCTTGTTGGCGATATCGAGTTCATAGGCCGAGTGCGGGGTCCAGAGTAAGGACAGGATCGCCAGCAAAACGACGAGAGCGCTCAGGGTACCTCCCAGAACCAAATTTCGGTGCCTGAGCGCGACGAGCAGCATGCTGGTTCTTTGAACCGCACTCATACGTCGTAGGCCCGAAGCCGGGGATCGATAAAAGCGTATGCAAGATCAACGATGAAGTTGACGATGACGACCATCGCCGCCAGCAACAGCACCACATCTTTGACGACGACGAGATCCCGGTTTGCGATCGCTTGAAATACCAGTCGACCCAATCCGGGCAGAAAAAACACATTCTCGATGACGATCGTTCCGGCCAGCAGATTGGCGAACTGGAGGCCCATGATCGTCACCACCGGGATCAGCGCATTGCGAAGAACGTGACGCCACAGCGTTGCCGCACGCGTTAAACCTTTTGCCCGTGCCGTACGCACGTAGTCCTCTCGGATTGTTTCCAGGACGCTCGATCTCGTCACCCGAGTCAAGATCGCCGCCTGAACCGTCGCCAGGGCAATTGCCGGCAAAAGCAGTGACTTCAGGGCCGGCCAGGCGCCAGCATCCCAACCTGGAAATCCACCTGAAGAGAACCAGCCCAAATAGACGGAGAACAACAGGATCAGAAGAATTCCGAACCAGAAATTCGGCACGGCTATGCCGAGTTGGCTGAACACCATCACTCCCCAGTCGCCGACCTTATTGTGGTGCGCGGCCGCATACAGACCGAGGCCGATTGCCAGGACCACCGTGATCACCATGGCGATCACGGCCAGAGGAATCGTCAGGGCAAGACGATCAACCAAGAGTTCCGAGACCGGAACCGAGTACGTGTAGCTGATTCCGAAATCGCCCTTCAAGAGCCCGAACATCCAACTCCAGTATCGATCGAAGGCCGGTTTGTCCAAGCCGAGCTCCCGGCGAAGCGCTTCGTAAGCGGAAGGATCGGCATCTGCGCCGAGAAGGGCGTAAGCAGGGTCCCCGGGGAGAATTTCCAGCGCAAGGAAGACGACCACGGACGCGCCAAAAAGCGTGGCAACGAACGTCGCGAAGCGCTTGGCAATAAAGACGCTCATGTCCGAACAGTTATACCGGGTCAGTCAAATATATGTGTAAGCGTAACGCCATCCCCGATGGGGACAGAGATAAGGTTTGTCGGCGTACCTACTAACACCTCCGGTTCACGCGTGCTGTGGGGCACGACGTAGTCCAGAATGCTCTTCTCGAGACCGAGGGTTTGGCGGGACATGATGCTCTCCCCATCGAGGGCGGCTAAGAGTGTAAGAAAGGCCGCATCCCGTCAAACATCGATCTGGATGGGTACCAACCTTGATCCAGCCCGAAGATCGCACAACCAACACAGTGAGATATGCCCCAATTTCGCCCCAATTCGGTCGATTTCCCGTCGCATTGACTTCTTATGTTTTCGGTCATGGGCCTCTCTCGGGTCCGGTCGCCGATCCAATACGGGCTGTCCCTCTCCCCACGGCGACCGGACCCATTTTCTTTCTCCCCGCTCTTTCCGCGTGTCGACTGCACAGGGTACTTTCGATCGTGACATCGTAATGAGCGGGATGCATGAAACTGTACGAAGCCGCTGGGGATGAGCGGCGCCCCTTCAGTAATCGCCCGTACTCGTGGCGCATTGTCATGGCGCTCGCCCACAAGGGCCTGTCTGTCGAACGAATCGCGCTACCGATCAGCGACAAGAGCCGATTTGCCTTCTCTGGTCAGGCACTGTTACCCGTGCTCGTGGATGATGATGCCGTTGTGCCTGATTCGTGGTCCATCGCCTGCTACCTCGAAGAAACCTATGCCGATGCACCACCGTTATTCGGTGACCCGGTCGCACGCGCCCAAGCACGCTTTATCCACGCTTGGGGCGATCAGTGGCAGGCTGGCGAGCTTGTACCGATGCTGGTCCATGACGCCTGGCAGCACAGCCATCCCGAAGACCGTGATTACTTCCGAACAACGCGTGAGGCACGCCTCGGGTGTACGCTGGAGGAAGCGATATCTCAGCGTGGCGTGACCTTAACGCGCTTCCGAACGAAGTTCCAGCCGCTTCGCACCATGTTGCGCGCCCAACTGTTCATCTGTGGTCGCCGTCCCGCGTATGCCGATTACATCGCCTTCAGTCACTTGCAATGGGCGCGGTCAGTGAGCCCGTATCGTCTGCTCAATCCCGACGATCCCGTCTTCGGCTGGCGGGAGCGTATGCTGGATTTGTTCGATGGACTGGCCCGCAAGCAACCTGGCTACGACGTGTGATGGCGGCACTGCTATGCTGGCCGGGCACGATGGGAAGCTGATTTTTACCTCGGAGAAACGTATGGCGATCACGGTGTTCGAGCTCGATGGGATTGATGAAGTGCGGTTCAGCCCATTCTGCTGGCGGACTCTCATGGCGCTCAAACACAAAGGGCTGGACGATTTCGGGCGTGTCCCGGTTTCCTTCCGCGACCGCTCCCCCATCGCCTTCAGCAACCAGGACCGGATACCCGTGCTCGTCGACGGCGACCATTGGGTCAACGATTCGTGGGAAATCGCCTGCTACCTCGAAGATGCGTATCCCGACCGTCCGACATTGTTCGGCGGTGAAATGGGCCGGGCCGAGGCATTGTTCATCAATGCCTGGACCCAGCAGATCCAGAATCCCGGATTGATCAACATCATTCTGTGGGATGCCTTCCAGGCCGTGGATCCCGCGGACCGCGATTGGTGGCGGGAAGATCGCGAGAAGCGGTACGGCAGTCTTGAGATCTACCAAAACGGCAAGGACGAGAAGCTCGTTTCATGGCGCCAAAGCCTGGAACCCATGCGCGTGACTCTCGGCGAACAGCAGTATCTTGGAGGCGAGACGCCGGCCTATGCCGATTACATCGTATTCGGCACGATTCAGTTTGCTCGCTGCGTCGGCCAATACGACGTCCTCGAACCTGGTGATCCGATCCGCGACTGGTGCGAGCGACTGCTCGACATGTTCGACGGCTTCGCCCGTCAGGCACCCACTGTCACAACCTAGAAGGCGATACCGGGGGAACCTACATGAGAATGGTGCTGTACGAACTTGCCGGCCGCGACAATTTCCGGTTCAGCCCGCCTTGCTGGCGAACCCTGATGGCGCTGGCCCACAAAGGACTCGCGGCGGATGAACGGGTCCCGGTGAAGTTCAGCGACAAATCACCGATCGCGTTCAGCGGACAGGATCGTATTCCTGTGCTATCGGATGGTGACACCTGGGTGGCGGATTCCTTCGAGATCGCCTGCTATCTCGAAGACGCCTATCCGGACCGGCCGAGCCTGTTCGGCAGCGATCGAGGTCGCGCCATGTCTCGTTTCGTCAACGAGTGGACCCAAGACCTGCTGGCCCCGGGCTTGGTGACCATGCTGGTGCGCGACGAGTGGGACCACGTGCACGCTGACGACCGCGACTGTTTCCGCCAGGTGCGTGAGCAACGTTTCGGCGATACCCTCGAAAATTTGCAGGCGGGCCGAGACCATCGGGTGCATGCGTTTCGCGAGCGTCTCGCACCACTGCGCGCGAGCCTGAATACTCAAGCTTTCCTGTGCGGTGAGTCACCGGCTTACGCCGACTACATCGTCTTCGGCCTATTCCAATTTCCCCGCTGCGTCAGCGCTTTTCCATTCATCGAGAGAAATGATCCGATTTACGCATGGCGGGAGACCATGCTGGATTTGTTCGATGGCTTGGGCCGACAGGTACCGAGTTATCCGGTTTAGGGCTGGGAGCATCGGCGATCCCTACGTTGACAAGAGTGCTCTACGAGCTTGCCGGTGCTGGTGAGACGCGCTTCAGTCCGAATTGCTGGCGTTCGATCTACGCGCTTCACCACAAAGGACTCCCATTCGAGCGAAGCCCAATCTTGTTTGGTGAGAAGGATCGGATTGCATTCTCGGGCCAGGAGCTCGTGCCAGTGCTTCAGGACAGCGGGACCGTCATCTCCGATTCGCTCACGATCGCCGAATATCTCGAAAAAACCTATCCAGATGGGCCAACACTGTTCGGCGGCAACGTCGGCCGGGCACAGGCTCGGTTCATCAATGCCTGGGCGGACAAGGTGCAAATATCCGCTTTTCGGCCACTGATCGTCCGGGATGCTTATGATCACGTCGACCCTACGGATCAGGCCTACTATCGTGAAAACCGCGAATCGCGATACGGAGGGACCCTCGAGGACATGCAGACGGACCGGGGTACCCGAGTGCATGAGATGCGGCGATTGCTGGAACTCGTGCGCACCGCGGTTTCGAGGCAGGGCTTTCTCGCTGGGGATGCTCCCGCTTATGCGGATTACACCGTGTTTGGATCCTTTATGTGGGCCAAGAGCGTGAGCACATTCAGTCTTCTGGAATCAGACGACCCTGTGTATGCCTGGCGTGGAAGGATGCTGGAACTCTTTGACGGCCTAGGGCACGAGACTGGATATCCGGTGGCATGACGACATCCGAACCCCCGTCACCCAACCCTGTCAAACGCGCGTCGTGGTGGCAACTTGCCGTCAGCGATGGCATTCCACGACGCTCGCTTTACGTGGCGCTGGTGGTCGGGATCATCCTGACACTGATCAATCAATACGACGCCATTCCCGGTTTCGGGGACAAGTCATTCGATACCCTGAAAGCAATTTTGTCGTTCTGTGTCCCCTATTGCGTCGCGACATACGGGGCAGTGACGGCCCGTCGTGCCGCCGGTGAGTGAATCTAGCTCAGGATACCTGAGCGCACGTCGCAATGAAGGGACGGAGCAGGGACTCAAGAATGCGCTCCCGCCACAAGTATCCGACGAATCGACTGCCCATCGCCGAATGGCCATTCAAACTTAACTGCATCGTCACGGGGTCTATGGTTGATACCGCTTGATCGTCTGGCATGATCTACACCGTTGCCGTCAGGACGATGGCCAAGGAAACAAACGCGACAAGGCTTCCAGAGATTGGCAGTGCAAGCGGAAATATCTTCCTGTTCATAATTTCCTCCTATGGATTTGCTTCAGTTGACGTTTTGAATATCTGTCGTGCTAGGCGGGATCACCCGGGATTACGGGCACCGGTAACCAAGCTTCGCCACTGGCGACAACGCAGGACCGCCCGTTTACGTCCGTGGTGATCAAAGTCCACGAGCCACTTTCGCCCGTGAAGAGTTCCATCATGAATTTGCCATTTGTCGCCAAACCGCGAGCCGAGATCTCCTCGCCATGCTGCTTGGTCAGTTGAGTCACGGCGACGTCCCGCAGCAGGCAGAGTTGTTGCGCCTGCGCCGGCACACTGGCCGTCGACAGCGCGGCCACGATACCGAGAGCCAGAGCCGAATTGACAACAGCGCTGGCCAGTCCGGCGATGAGCTTCAATGCCCCGTGCCGCCTGCTCTGCTTATTCGTCGTTTCATTGGTATGCATGACATTTCTCCTTTCAAAGCCCGCCAGTTGACGCGGTTGGCGGGTGCCCGGCACGACATACGCCGTGGTATCGCCGGGGACGGGTCGCAAGATTGGCAATGCGGAATTGGTCATTGTTTCGGTCGCTCTCGTTCCATCACGGTCGTTCACAAAACTGTTACGGACTAATCGGTCCAGAATTGGCAAATTTTTTAATCGAGGACGGAAAGTGCGATTTCCGCGACCCCTTCGAGAGCTTTCCGATCCGGATTAGCCTTGGCCATGACCCGCAGGCCGTTGATGCTGGTAATGAGGAAGCGGGCGAGGTCCAATGCCTCATGGTCGGTGCGAATTTCACCGGCACCCTGGCCACGCTCAATGCACGCCACCAGCGCCACCTCGGATTCGCCGAGCGCCTGGCGACATCGGCCTTGGGTCTCGGGGTCGAACGGGGCTAGCTCCACGGCAGCGTTGGACATAAGGCACCCGCGCAGGCTGCCACGCCCGGCCATACGATCAATGACGAATTCAAACCAGTTGGCGATAGCCTCGCGGGCCGACTCGCTGCCGTTCAAACTGGCGGCGACACGCCCCGACACCGTGGCATTGTAGTGTTCGAGCGTGGACAGATAGAGTTCATGCTTGCTGCCGAACGCCTCGTAAAAGCTTGATTTGGAGATACCCATTGCCTGTGTGAGCGCATTCAGCGAGGCGGATTGGTATCCCTTGTCCCAGAACACCTGCATCGCCTGCTCAAGGGCGTCATTCGCATCGAATTCCCGTGGTCTGGCCATGATCAAAGTGTCCAATTCAATCTGTGTAGAAGGCATATGGGAGTTCTGGATCGACATGTCCAGAACCACGACAACACAACGTGATCATCATCGCGTGATCAGATTGTGACGTCCGCCTCAATGCGTAAAGTTGGGCAGAAATCCATGAACTTAGCGAAGGCAAGGCGTCCTGGACAGACGACGTCCTGCGGACCGCCTAAAAAATAGAACGACCGTTCTTAGTTGCTTGGGCCGTAGTCGGAGGCCGCTGCCGCGACGGTGACGTAACCGGTTTCAACGTCCGTCTGGACCGCTGCTGGGTCTCTTTCCGAGGGATATCCAAAGCCGCCCCCGCCTGATGTCTCGACGGTTATGACATCGCCGCGCCGCAGCGCGATGCCACCCACCTTCGACTTGAGCGCCCGGGTCTCGCCCTCCCGGCTGAGCGTCAACCGACCAACGGCACCCGGCCCACCGCCTTCAAGACCGAATGGGGCATGGCGGAAACGGTCAAAGTTAGCAGCGAAGACACCCTTGTCCGATTCGAGCCGCCACTCGCGGACCATACCGAGCCCGCCTCGATATTTCCCCGCACCGCCCGAATCTTGTCTCAGGGCATATCGCGTGAAGACAATCGGATGGCGGTCTTCAATCATCTCAATTGGAATGGAGGCAATATTGTGTAGCCCGCACGAAAACGAACTGGCGCCGTCACGCGACGGCTCGGCGCCCCACCCGCCAACAATAGAATCGAGGTAGACACTCCCTTTTTTTTTACCGTCGGACGCCTGCAAGGCATAAAGGTATGACACGCCATAATAGGCAGCCGGGATATGATCCGGACGCGCCTGTGACAACGCCCCCAGGATGACATTGACGACGCGATGCCCGACAGCTATGCGGTTTACGACGGGAGCAGGCGGCTGGGCGTTGACCACGGTGCCTTCCGGCGCGATGACCTCAATCGGTGAATAGCAACCCGAATTGGCCTGGAATTCTCCACCCAAACCCGCAATGACGGCGTAGTACACCGCGCATTTTGCAACGTTGAGCGTGCAGTTTATTGGACCGGCTGCCTGGGGTGAGGTCCCGGTGAAATCGACGATGACCCGATCCCCGGACACCATCAGACGTACGGCGATGCGAATCGGATCGGTGCTGATCCCATCGTCATCGACATAATCTTCAAACGCATACTCACCGTCCGGCACGCTCTCGATCGTGCGGCGGACGGCGGATTCCGACTGATCCAGAATTTGCGCCGCAGCTTGGGTTACCGTCGTGAGACTATACTTTTCACCGAGGCGGACGATATGTCCTGCCCCAATATCGAGCGCCGCGATCTGCGCCATGAAGTCGCCGCGAAACGTGACCGGCTCACGGACATTCTGGAGGAGCATGGCCAACACGCCCGAATTCAGTTCTCCGCGCGCCTTGATCTTCAGCGGCGGGATACGGAGTCCTTCCGCATATATTTCGGTTGCTGCGGTGTTGTAACTCCCGGGGGCAGGCCCACCGACATCAGAGTGGTGGCACATCGTGCCTGTGAACCCCACGCGATGTCCGTCAACGTATATCGCCCGGAATGTCAGGATATCGGGGAGGTGCGATCCTCCGCAGTACGGATCGTTGGTAACCACCACATCGCCGTCTTCCCATTCTTCGGCTGGAATGAAGTCACGGAGAATCGTCTCGAGACAAGGTGCCATCGTGTTGAGGTGCATCGGGATACGCGCGGCCTGTGCGACGTTGCGCCCTTCGGCATCAAATACCGCAGTTGAGAAATCCAACATCTCGCGGATGGCGTTTGACCGACCCGCTCGATAGACGGCGACACTCATCTCTTCCGCCGCCGCAACCAGCGCATTTCGGATGACTTCCAGCCGTATGGGATCGACAGCGTTCCGCATTGTTGCCTCCATCATACCCGTTCCGCCACAAGATCGCCGGTTTCCCGCAATTCCACCCGCCAACCCGATGATACCAGAATGGTCGTAAATTCCTCAGTGATCAGGAGTGGACCAGCATAGTCCTTGCCTGTCGCCAAGTGGGAGCGTCTACGAACCGGCAAGTCTCGCCATTCGCCATCCGAATAAACGCTGTGTTCCGTCGTCTCCCCCTCAGTCGACGGTAGAATCGGCGCAACCGCGCCGGGACGCTCAAGCCGACCACGCGCTTCGACGCGCAGCGTCACGATTTCAACCGGCTCCGACTCATTGGCATGAAGGAATCGGGCGCGGTGGGCTTCATGAAACGCCGCGATACACGCGGCCAGCGAGTCCTTGTTAAGGTCCAAGCCCGACCAGGGGATCGTCAGCTCGTAGCCCTGACCTACATATCGCGTGTCCGCGGATAGCGTGAGTTCCCAAAGTTCCTCATCGATGCCATCCGCGCCAAGCGCCGCGCGCGCCTCCGCGAGCAACACCTCCGCGTTCTGACGTAACGCATCCAGGCTTTCCGGCAGGGCCGGAAGAATTCTGCTCCGCGCCGCATGATGCACGATATCAGTCCATAGCATTCCAAAGGCGGACAGTGTCCCGGCGCTGCGCGGAAAGACGATCCGCGTCATCCCAAGTTCTTCGGCAAGCGCCGCGGCGTGCAGGCCCCCGGCACCGCCGAAGGCGACAAGGGCGAAATCGGCCGGGTCGAAGCCTTTTTCGAACAGACTCAACCGCATGGCGTTCGCCATGGTCGCATTGGCAATTTCAATGACCCCCTCGGCGGCCGCTTCGGCGGTCAACCCCAGCGGATCGCCGACACATTCGGTGACTGCGGCCAAGGCGGCTTGACGATCGAGCACCATGGCACCGCCGAGAAATGCAGTCGGAAGCAGGCGCCCCAGTATCAAATTCGCGTCAGAAACTGTCGCCTTGGCACCACCCGTGCCATAGCAGGCAGGTCCAGGATCGGCACCCGCGCTCTCAGGACCTACGCGCAGCCGTCCACTATCGTCAACGCGTGCGATGGACCCCCCGCCTGCACCGATGGTGCGCATTTCCACCATCGGCAAACGAACCGGGCACCCGTCTACTTCACCCTCGGTCACCAGTGCCGCTTGGCCTTCGCAGACCAAAGAGACATCGAAGCTGGTACCTCCCATGTCAACTGCGATGAGATTTTCAATTTTCAGCGCACGCGACAAATACTCCGCTGCAATTGTGCCACCGCAGGGTCCGGACAGCAGAAGTCGTGCAGGCTGGTGGGCCGCGACATCTGGCGTGAACATACCGCCATTCGATTGAATGAGCAGGACGCGGGGCTTGGCGCCCGAATCGGCGAGCCGCGCCTCGAGGCGCTCAACATAAGCACGCACCACCGGCATGAGTAACGCGTTCAGGACTGTCGTCGAAGACCGTTCGTATTCACGGATTTCAGGGCTGATATCCGTCGCGATCGAGACTTCCAAGTCCGGCGCCACTTCCACCAAGAGATCACGAAAGGCCATTTCGTGGGCAGGATTCATGAAGCCGTTGAGCAGGCAGACGGCAACCGTCTCGCAACCGCAATCGACGATCTCTTGCACAAGACGTTCCGCCTGCGCCTCGTCCAACGGGATATTCACGCGGCCGTCCGCGCCAACCCGTTCGCGCAATCCAAAGCGCCGGGACCGAGGAACCAGAAGTACACGCTCCTCGGCATACAGACCGTAAACGTCTCTGCGCATATGGCGGCCAATTTCAAGCACATCCTCGAAACCCTCGGTTGTGACCAGCGCACCGGAGGGGAACTTCCGTTCAAGAACGGCATTTGTCGCAATCGTCGTTCCATGCAACAGAAGCGATACGTCCGCCAGACCGAAGCCGAATCGGTCTGCTGCCAGAGCCATCCCGGTTACCAGTCCCTCGGCGGGGTCGGCTGGCGTGGTCGGGGTCTTCAGTTCATGCAACTGGCCGCGCGCCTCGTCGAACACCTGGAGATCGGTGAAGGTGCCACCGATATCCACAGCAATTCGAACACGCGCTTTCCCGCTTTCCGTGACCATCAATTTCTCTGCCAATGCCTGTGCGGCGATCATAAGGGCAAGACAGTCGACGTGCCATGACAGGCACGTTGACCGCATGGCGATAGGGTTCCATTCTCTGGGCGTAGCCGTTCGGCTTCATCGCCTCGACATCCGGAAGTCGGATGCCGGGCAGGTATTTCATTGATTGCAGTTGGCGGAGGTCAAATGGCGGACGTGGTCATAAGCGAATTTCTCGATGAGGAAGGGGTTGATCGCCTTTCTACCGACTTCGACGTTTTTTACGATCCAGATTTGGTGAATCGAACCGAGGAACTCTTCGAACGACTCAAAGACTGCCGGGGTCTCATCGTTCGAAACCGGACTCAGGTTCGCCCCCCACTGCTCGAGTCAGCCCCGAACCTGATCATCGTCGGCCGTCTCGGTGTCGGGCTCGACAATATTGATATGGAGGCCTGCGAAAGCCACAGCGTAAAGGTTCAACCGGCGCGCGGGACGCTTGAAGAATCCGTTTCCGAATATGTGATGGGCGCGATGCTCGTGATGCTGCGCCAAGCCATGTACGAGAGCACGGAAGAGGTGCGCACCGGCAAGTGGCCACGAACGCAAGTGACAGGCCGCGAAGCAAAAAGCCAGATTCTTGGCCTCGTCGGATTCGGCATCATCGGCCGGGAAGTCGCCAAGCGCGCCCGTGCTTTCGGCATGCGGATCCTGGCCTACGATCCGTTTGTCAAGGATGACGATCCGCTATGGGCCGAATGTGCTGTCACGCCGGCAACCCTCGACGGCGTGCTGAAGGATTCGGACGTCGTCAGCCTCAGCGTGCCCCGAACCGACGGGACACACCACCTGATCGACAGCGGGGCACTCGCGAAGATGAAACCGGATTCCATGCTCATCAACACCGCACGCGGCGGGGTGGTGGACGACGCGGCACTTGCGGCGGCACTCAAAAGTGGGCAAATCGGTGGCGCGTTCATCGATGTCTTTGAGGATGAACCATTGCCTGCCGAGAACGTCTTCCATGGCGTCCCCAATGTCGTGCTCACGCCTCACTGTGCGGGCCTGACAAAAGAGGCGCTGCTACGATCGAGTTTGATGATTGCCGATGCTGTCGGTGACGCTCTTGGGCGGGGAGGTTGAAATCATGTCGGCTGCCGCAGACGACGGGATGGCGAGTGAACAACGCGTAGACCGAGAGGCATTGACCTCGTGGCTTACCCGGCTATTTGCCACCTGTGGAATGGCAAGTGACGACTCGCGGCTGGCCGCCGAAGTTATGGCGCGCTGTAACGCTCGTGGATACGAGACCCACGGCGTCACCCGGGTGATGACCTATGTCGAGAAATTCCAGTCTGGCGAAATCAATCCGAAACCAGACATCACCTTCGAGGCCCGGGACAATGTCCTGATCGTCGACGGGAACGATGGACTGGGTCAGGTGGTCGGTCCCAAGGCCATGGACCGCGCCATCGAAATGGCCCGGGACACGGCATTCGTACCGTGCTTCATTCGCGATGGCGGGCATCTCGGCGCCATCGGTGTATTTCCGCTGCGTGCCGCGGAGGCCGGAATGGTATCCGTGCTCATGCAGGCAACATCGCCAGTCATGGCACTGCCCGGATCGAAGGGGCGCGCGATCGGCAACAACCCGATCTCATTTGCGACCCCCATCCCGGGTCGCGACCCGTTGATCTTCGACATGGCAACGTGCGTCACGTCGCGAGGCCGAGTCCTCATGGCGAACCGGGCCGGACGCGACATTCCTGAAGGATGGGCCATCGGCCCGGATGGAGAGCCGACGACAAACGCGGAACAAGCGTTGCTCGGCGCCATGCTTCCTGTTGGCGGGCCCAAGGGAATCGGACTCGCCATGATGGTCGAGTGCCTTGCCGGCAGCCTTTCCGGCACATTCGCGCCGACCATGCGCGGTGCAGCCCCTGGAATCGGCAGCGCTACGATGCACGTCGGCGCCTTCCTGTTCGTCGCCAATCCCGACCGAATTGTCGGCCGCGAGGCGTTCGAGCGACACATCGAGGGTTGGGTTACCCAATACCTCGGGGCAACAACCGAAAATGGACGACTTCCAGGTCAGCGTGCGGCTGCAACAGAGCGAGAACGCACAATAAGCGGCATTCCCATACCACCTGAGATCATCGCCGAGCTGCGTGAAGCAGGAGACATGGTTGGAGAGCCATTTGACGTACCGTTGGCATAATTGAACGCCAGGTTTTTTCGGCAAGGAGAAACGCTATGAGCCATTGGATGCGGATCAACGAGACCGGCGGCCCGGACGTCCTCACTTGGGAGGAACGGGATCTCAATGCCCCTGGGCCTGGTGAGGCACGCATCCGCCACACCGCCGTGGGGGTCAATTTCACCGACGTGCACCGGCGTCGCGGAGACCATCATTTTCCGACACCGATCCCTTGCTGTCTCGGCCTCGAAGCTGCGGGGGTCGTCGAAGAGGTCGGGGAAGGCGTAACGGAAGTCAAAGTTGGCGAGCGCGTTGCCTATGCCGCAATGCCGCTCGAAGCATATTCCGACGAGCGTATCCTGACGGCAGAGCGGCTCGTGCCGCTCCCCGACTCGATCGATGACAAAGTCGCCGCGGCGGCCATGGTCAAGGGCATCACCGTCCAGTTCCTGATCCGCCAAGCATTCCGGGTGGAACCAGGCCAGGTTGTGGTGTTCCACGCTGCCGCCGGCGGCGTCGGCCTGATTGCCTGCCAGTGGCTCAAGCATCTCGGCGCGATAACCATCGGTACCGTCGGCAGCGAAGCCAAAGCCGAGATCGCACGTGCCCACGGCGCTGATCACGTCCTCATTCATGGCAAAGACGACGTCGCCGGCCTGGCGCGCGAATTGACGGCTGGTCGCGGGGTCCCCGTGGTCTACGATTCAATCGGTAAAGCCACGTTCGACGAATCCATCCGATGCCTGGCACCTCGAGGCTTGTTGGTAAGCTTCGGCAATGTCTCCGGACATATCGACCCGGTTCGTCTCAGCCAAGTCTTCGGCAATGAGTCGCTGTTTTTCACCTGGGCGAAGATGCATCACTACATCGAAACGCGCGAGGAATTGCTCTGTGCCACCAACGATCTGTTCGAGGTCATTGGCAACGGGGCCGTCAAAATCGAAGTTAATCAAACCTATCCTCTGCAAGAGGCGGCGCGCGCCCATGCGGATTTAGAGGCCCGTAAGACTACCGGCTCGAGTGTGATGATCCCTTGAAGGACGCGATCCCGGAATAACCGACACATTGGCGCGTGAAGCTGCTCTAGAGAAACAGTGACAGGACGCCGGTGTAGCCGTACAGACGCTGATGGCTGATCTCGCCGTTGCAGAACATGCCGACGATCGGCACATCGCCGAGTGTCTCTTGAATGGTCCGCAGCTCTGCGGAATTGGGACCGAATAAATTGGGACCGCGCGCCAGGCACGAGTGGTAAACACCACCGCGCGGCTGTGTATCGCCCACACGGCGGGCCAAATCTTCAAGCATTCGCGTGAGATCAAGATGGGCCGCTTGTCCATCGCGGCGGCAGAACATGATGGTATCGCCCTCTTGCACTTCCGCACCGACAGTGAAAACGTTCGCTGAAGGGTCGATGGCAACGAGATTGCGAACGAGGTAGTCCGGTCGGTCCGCACCACTCACCGGAAAGGCCACGTATATGTAACCACCGATCCGATTGAGATCGCGGGCCAGTACCTCCCCGATATCTGCCCTGAGGACGTTGAGAGCCGGCTGATCATCAAGTGCGATGATGATATTCTCCTGGCAGTCGGTGACCTCGTGAACGAGCCCGATTGGCGAGCATCCCTGGCTCAAACCTGTTGCAACAGGGACGTCTGGCTCAAACATCACACCTGAGATGCCGCCCGTCGTCATGGCACCGGCCACTTGAGGGTGGGCGCCACGCGAAGACGTCAGACCACCGACCAGGAACGCCCCCGTCGCTTCAACGACAGCTGAAATCAAATCGCTCAAGTCGGCGTTGTGAGGATCGGCGTGAACGACGCCAAAGCGTCCCTCCGTCGTCCCGAAAGCTCCAGCGAGCTTTGCGGAGGCTTCGTCAGGCGTATCGGCGGCCGTGTCGAGCAGCTTGATAGAACCGCCCGGGACCGACGCCGCCAGCAATGCCATGGCAGGTTCGTCGAAATACTCAACACCTGTGGCGCAAATGCCGATCCCCGTCGTTCCAACCCAGTTTTCGATCCCCGTTCGCACTTGCAGTTCAGTCCGGATATCCGGGAGGGCATCGGCGAAGTGATCGGTTACGTAGAGAAATCCAATATTCGCCTCATTTGGTGGGATATCTGCCATAACCAGCGCGGCGTGAAGTGCGCCGTGCCAGTCGGATGCTGCTGCGTGTCCCATGCTAAATGGTGCCATGGAACGCATGGTGACCGAGGGCAGGCGTACACACAAGCACCACGCATGCTGTCAATAAGACAAGATCGCCGCACCGGTCCTCAATTCTGCGCGCTCAAGACCGTTAACCCCCACTCTTTGATATACTGGTACGGTGTTGCCCCAAATTCGGTTCGAGGGTAGACCGTTGGGAGTCGGTCTTGGGTGAGCTGGAAGGTCCAGGTCTCATGCGCGGTCCAAGAGATACGACCAAAGCGGCCTTGCGCCGCTTTTCACTTGTCGTCGCCTGTTTTGCGGCGCTAATCGCGATTCCGGTCCAGGCGGAGATACACCCCGGCCCAACCGGCCACATCATCCTGACTGTGACCGGAAATATATCCGTAACCAACGCGAAGAACGAAGCTCGGTTCGACACCGCACTGCTCGAGTCACTGGGTGGCGCCACACTGGTAACGTCGACGCCGTGGACCGACGGAACCGTCAAATTTGAGGGCGTGTGGGCACGGGACCTTTTGGAAGCGGTCCGGGCCACGGGAGACAAGGTAGTTGCCGTAGCGCTAAATGATTACCAAGTAGAGATTCCGCTGGAAGACCTCAACAACCAGAATGTGCTGCTGGTCCTAAAAATGAACGGCACCTACATGCGGGTGCGGGACAAGGGCCCAGTCTGGATAATCTACCCATCGCCGCCAAGTGGTGAGGCCCGTGACATGGCAACCCGGGAAAAAATGATCTGGCAGCTAAAACGGCTGGAAATAGCGCAGGAAAATACCCGCCCAAAGTCTCCCGTGAATTATCTCAAGCAGCGTCTTCGAAGGCCACGAACATTCGGTAAAGCGTCCGTTTGGCGTCCGGCGGATAATCCGGAGTCGCACTGTGCATCGTGGTGCGGTTGTCGAAGAATACCATTTGGCGATCGTGCCACTTGTGGCGGTACTGAAATTCCGGTTTGAGCGCATAGTCGTACAATTCCTGAAGCAGACTGTCGCTGTCTTCCTCGGAATATCCAACGATCCGGACGGTGTAAGCCGGACTGACATAGAGGCTATTGCGCCCCGTTTCGGGAATGATGCGCACAACGGGATGTTCTACATCGGGATGCGCTGCTTTCTGCTCCTCTGATAAACCGACGATCGACGCACTTGGCTTGCGCCCTCCGTAGCGGTGGATCGCCGTAAGCCCGTCGACCTTTTCCCGAAGTGCATCCGGCAAGGCTTCGTAGGCAGCGATCATATTGGCAAATCGCGTATCTCCTCCCTCATCAGGAACCTCGACAGAGTAGAGGAACGACACGTCACATGGTCTTTTTTCGTAAGTCAGGTCAGCGTGCCAGAACGAGCCGGCCGGACGGCTCGTGGTCCGTGCAAATCCCGTTCCCGGATCGTTGGAAATCACGGCAACCTCATGCGCCTCCGGGTGGTGATACTGGCTCAAGATATGGGGCCTGAAGGTGCCAAAACGGTGTCCGAAGTCGACCAGGACCTTGACGTCTGTCGGCACTCTGGAAATCACCGCAACCTGCTTTTCAATGAGGACTTGTCTAATCTCCGCGAATGTCGCCTCGTCCAAGGGCGCGGTCAGATCGACGTTTCCGATCTCGGCCCCGAACGACTCGCCCAGCGGCGTAACGGAAATAGCCATCAGAATACTCCTCTGTCCACAAGCTCAGTCCGTCGTGGCGCTCCGTTTCGCGACAACTACGTACAGCGGGTCGGAATTCCCAAGATCGGGGCTGAGGTCGCTAATTTCAGGGTCATCGAAACATCCTGAAGTTTCGAAATAGTGGGCGACAAGACGACCGTGATCCACATCGTCCAACATCTGCCAAATCATAACCGCTTTGGTCGGGAACAGGCGATTCGAATAGGAGACAATCATGGGCGCGCCAGGTTTCAGAACCCGGCTGACATTGCGAAATACGTCTCCGGGCCGGACCAGATACTGGATCGAGACGGCGAGCAAACAGGCGTCGAACGACGCATCACTGAAAGGGAGCTGTGATTCGCGATTTAGATTTTGCACGACGTAACGAGAGAGCTGGGGATTCTCCCGCAGCTCCGTGTGATTCATTCCCAATCCGACGACCTCCCCGTACGCGGCATCGTTCGGTAGATGGGAAACGCAGCTCGACATCAGATCCAGCACTTTGGTGCCTGGCTCCAGGATGCTCCCGTAGAATTCCGAAAGCGCAGCGCAAGCCCCTTCGTCGATATGAGTGACGAGCCGGGGGATGGCGTAGAACATCTCATCGTCGGACTCATCGTTGCGCCGATAGAAGCGGGGCGCGAGCATGGTCGCGGTGCCATCGGATAGTACGAAAAACGGATTATCCGTCATCTCCGCCTAAGTAAGTTGAAGACTCCATCGCGGCCATGCTAGCACGACGACCCGCACCGCTCACCGGTTTGCCCAAGCCGAGCGGAGGCCCATAATAGCCGCGAACTTGACCACATTACCGAACGGAGGAATAGGATATGGACAAGGAACGCTACGAACGCGGCCTCAAGATGCGCAAAGAAGTGATGGGCGACGATTATGTCAACCGCGTCATGGACAATGCGGGCGATTTCGGCAAAGAGTTCCAGGAATACGTCACCGAGATGGCGTGGGGTGGTGCCTGGGGACGCGAAAACGGGCTCTCAAAACGCGAACGCAGCATCCTCAACCTCGGCATGCTGGCAGCCATGGGTAAAAGTCCCGAGTTCGCCAGTCATTTCAAGGGCGCCATGCGAAATGGACTCTCCTTGGAAGACCTCAATGAGGTGCTGTTGCAAATTTCCCTCTATTGCGGCTTCCCAACGGGCGTAGAGAGCTTCCGGATCGCCAAGCAGGTCCTCGACGATCAGAAAACATCGTAAGGATGCCGGCATGACCAAGGAAATCATCGGGTTCATTGGGATCGGCAATATGGGCGGGCCAATCTCTACGAACCTTTCCAATGCCGATTATCGCATCGTCGGATACGACATTGCCGGCACGGCCAAACGCGTCCCCGAAGGCGCCACCGTGGCCCGCTCCGCCGGTAACGTCGCGACTCAGTCCGATATCATCATGATGAGCCTTCCGGACGGAAACGTCGTTCAAGAAGTAACCGAAGAGATCATCGCCACCAACGACCGCCGGACCACGACGATCATCGACGTCTCTACAAGTGGCGTTGCCGCTGCGCGAAATGCCAGTGCACGTTGCCGGGATTCTGAAATTGAGTTCTATGACGCCCCCGTGTCGGGCGGTGTTCCAGGCGCCAGGGCCGGTACCATCTCCATCATGTTCGCCGGACCGGAGCAAGCGTTTGAGCGGCTGAGGCCAGTCTTGGAGGCATTCGGTAAGCCCTTTCTCGTTGGCGATGAGCCGGGACAGGGCCAGGCCATGAAGATCCTCAATAACTTCCTGTCCGCGACCTCGATGATTGCGACAAGCGAGGCAATTGCCTTCGGCGAATCCGTCGGGCTCGACCTGCAATTGATCGTCGACGTGCTCAATGCGTCTTCAGGCCGCAACGACGCAACCGCGACCAAATTCCCCAAAAGCATCATTCCAGAGACTTATGACCGCGGCTTCACCGCGAAGCTGCTGCAAAAAGATATCGATCTCTATCGCGACGCACAGAACGATGCCGGAACTGAAGGCCGTGTCAGCAAGGAAATCGTCGAGGGTTTCCGCCGGTTCTACAACGCCGACCCCGACGCGGACATCACCCGCATCTACCCCTTCATAAAGGATGGCAAATTGTGAGGCTCTAGATGGCCTTGTCGCCGCCGCCGTCGACGAATGCCATGGTGCCTTGAACTTGGCGCGCGACCGGTGAGACCAGGAAGGCAACCATGTTGGCGACGTCCTCGACTTCGCCGAACCGTCGCAAGCCGCTTGCCGCGATCCGCTTTTTCTCCACAGCCTCCGGCGTCGAATTTTCCATCTCGGCGACCTGGCGCATGTTGTCGTAGTGCAGATCGGTCTTTACCAGCCCAGGCACGACACAATTAACATTGACGTCATCGAGGAGGCCCTGGTTGGCAAGTGCTTTGGTGAAATTCATCAGAGCGGCATTGACCGCCGAGTTGACCATGAAATCGTGGGCCGGTGCTTTACCCCTGCCACCAGCGATATTGATCACGGCACCGTGCGATTCGATCAGCATCGGCCAAAACTTTTGGCACACCCTGAAGGTGCCGAATAGCTTCGGGCCGAAGCCTCGTTGCCACGTTTCGTCCGTGATATCGAGGAAGCCACCGCCAACGGCGACTCCGGCGGAGTTCACGAGGATGTCGACACGCCCGTAAGCATCTGTCGCGGCCTTGTGCACGGCATCGGCGCTTGCCGGGTCCGACATGTCGGCCGGACAGATTTCCACACGGCGATTGGTATTCGATGAAATTTCATCCTGCGTCTTCTTGAGGTTCGCCTCGGTTGCGGAGACGAGCAGCAGATCGCTCCCTTCGGCCGCGAGGCGTTGGCCAATCCCCTTGCCGATCCCCCGGCTTCCTCCAGTGATGACCGCGACTTTCCCCTCGAGTCCGAGATCCATGACTGTTCCTCCCACGAATTTTTTTGAATGTTGATCGACGTCAATCGATTTGGGTCGAAACATAGCATGGTCGGCGGCATTCCGCGCGAGAACGGTTGACGCACCCCGACCGTCTTGCGAGGCAGAGGAGACTACCGCAACATGAGACCCACATATGGAGGGAACGAATGACCGACAACGATATTTCCGCTGAAGACCCCTATCCACGAACGCGCCTCAAGGTGCTGGACACAGAGATGACGTGCGTCGATACGGGTGAAGGCGATCCGGTCGTGTTCCTGCACGGCAATCCGACGTCTTCCTATCTGTGGCGAAATATCATGCCCCACGTCGAGCCCGTCGCCCGTTGCATCGCCCCCGATCTGATCGGCATGGGCGACTCGGCGAAAATTCCTGGAAGTATGTATCGCTTCGTCGATCATCGCCTCTATCTGGATAAGCTGCTCGATCAGCTCGGCGTCACCCGCAATGTGGTCCTCGTAGGTCACGATTGGGGTTCGGCGCTCGCCTTCCACTGGGCGCAGCGTTTTCACACCCGGGTCAAGGGAGTGGTCTATTTCGAGGCGATCGTGCAACCCATGGCGGCGGCCGGCCCGCCCAACACCCAGGGGGAGAAAGTCCCGACACAACAGCGTTTTCAAGAGATGCGCTCAGAGAAGGGTGAGGAGATGATCCTGCAGGGGAATTACTTCGTCGAAGAGCGGTTGCCGAGCCGTATTCTCCGTGATCTGAGTGATGCCGAAATGGATGTCTACCGCAAGCCATTTCTTGAGCCTGGAGAGGATAGACGGCCGACGCTGACCTGGCCCCGCGAACTCCCCTTGGGTGGCGAACCCATAGACGTCCACAACATCGTGGCGAGCTACGCCCAGTGGCTCCGCACAACCACGGCGCCCAAGCTCCTCATCGTGGGTGAGCCAGGCGGTCTCCTCCGGAGCGATCCATTGGAATTCTGCCGCACATTTCCCAACCAGACCGAAATCTCGGTGCCCGGCCTCCACTTCCTACAAGAGGATTCGCCGCACGAGATTGGGCAGGCCATCCACGACTTCGTCACAGGTCTTTGATTATTAGAAGTGGGGTCGGACCCCAGGTCCGACCCCAAATAACTAATAAGTGCTCAGGACCTCGCGCAGAATGCCGGAAATCTCGTCAACGTGGCTTTTCTCGGCGATGAGGGCGGGAGCCACGAGCGCGCAGTCGCCTGTCGCCTTGAGGTGAAGGCCGGCGTTGAACAACTTCACCTGCGCATCAAATCCCCGAAGTCCAGGACGCTCGTCGGGGGCGAGATCGATACCTGCCATCATCCCCTGGGCGCGGATATTATCGACGATGGGGATGTCTTGCAGGTCCATCATGGCATCTACGAGATAGGGCGATAACTCTTCACCGCGCTCGAAGAGCTGGTCATTCTTGTAGATATCCAGAGAAGCAATACCCGCTGCGCAGGCCGCTGGATGCGCCGAATAAGTGTAGCCGTGAAAGAGCTCGGTCGAGTTCTCGGGCGCGGCGTTGACAACGGTCTCGTAAATATCTTCGCGAATGGCAACCGCCGACATCGGCTGGGCCCCGTTGGTCAACGCCTTGGCCATGGTGATCATGTCAGGCGTCACCCCGAACGTCTGAGCGCCGAAAGGCTTACCCGTCCGGCCGAAACCGCAGATCACCTCATCGAAGACCAACAGGATATTGTGCACGTCGCAGATCTCGCGGAGGCGGTTGAGATATCCCTTCGGGGGCACCAGCCAACCGGTCGATCCCGCGACTGGCTCGACGAAACAGGCCGCAATCGTGTCACCGCCATAGAGCTGCACGAAGCGGAGAAGATCCTCGGCCAACTCGGCCCCGGTCTCAGGCTGACCCTTAACAAATTTGTGCTCGGGCAGATGCGTGTGCCGCATGTGCACGACGCCCGGAAGGCCGGTGCCGTAGACGTCGCGATTCTTTACGAGGCCCGAGAGCGCAGTACCGCCAAAATTGACGCCGTGATAGGCGCGTTCCCGCGAGACGAAGCGTACGCGCTGACCTTCGCCCTTGGCCGCACTGTACGCCAGCGCGATCTTCATGGCCGTTTCGACAGCCTCGGACCCCGAACAGGCGAAAAACACGCGGTTGAGATCACCAGGGGTCAGTGCGGCGACGCGGGACGCGAGCTCAAAAGCAGAGGGATGCCCGAGGTTAAAGCTCGTCGCATAATCCATCTCCATGAGCTGCGTGTGAACCGCTTCAGCAATTTCCCGACGGCCATGACCGGCGGCACAGCAGAACATTCCAGAGGCCGCGTCGATGATTTTTTCACCCTTGTGGTTCCAGTAGTACATGCCCTCTGCCTTCGCCATGAGGCGGGGCTCTTCCTTGAACTGCCGGTTCACTGTGAACGGCATCCATTGGTGTTCGAGCGTATTGGTCTGTAGTTGGGCCATCTGGTCCCTCATTGCCTGGGGGTTGTGTTCCGGCGCGCGGTGGCACGGAATCGCACAAACTATCATGACCCGCAATGCGAGGCGAGTCAGGCCAAGCATGGATACGCCGTGCAGCCATCGAAGACAAATGCGGGACCTATACGGCCCGGGAGCCTTGACGCCGGGCCGGCCTCCACCGTAAGCGTAGCCTCACAAATTTTCCCGCTGGAGTCCCCATGAGCGAACCTGACGTCTTTATCGAGCCCAAGGCTCTTAGCGAGTTCATAGCGAATATTTTTGCGCGGCTCGGGTCCAACGATGCCGAAGCCGAAGCGATCGCGACTTCCCTGGTCGAAACCTCCCTGATGGGTCACGACTCGCACGGCGTGAGCATCGTGCCACGCTATGTCACCAGGGCGCTCGACGGGCTGATCCTGCCCAACCAGGAGATCACCGTCGTCAAGAACGATGGGCCAGCCCTGATCATCGATGGCAACCGCGGTTACGGGCAGATGATCGGCCGCCAGGCCATGACACTGGCCGTCGAAAAAGCGAAGACAGACCGTTTTGTGCTGATGGGCATTCGCAATACCCACCACTTGGGGCGCATTGGCGAATGGGCGGAGATGTGCGCCGACGCGGGGTTGGTCTCACTACACTTCTCCAATGGTATCAATCGTCCACCCATTGTTGCGCCCTTCGGCGGTGCGGAGGCGCGCATGGGAACCGCGCCGTATACGGCGGCGTTCCCGCGCAGGAATGCGCCTCCGATTCTGATCGACATGGCATCAAGCGTGGTCGCCATGAACAAGGTGCGCATCGCCCTGAATCGTGGTGTCCAGGTTCCCGAAGGCACCATCATCGACAGCGAGGGCAATCCGACGACGGACCCTAGCGTTCTTTACAACGAGCCTACCGGATCATTGTTGCCGGTCGGCGGGCACAAGGGTTACGCCCTGGGTGTGGCTGCGGAGATGTTCGCCGGCGCATTGACCGGCGGCGGTGTCATGCTCGCCCAGCGCGGCGGTGACGGCGCAACCATCAATGGTCTGTTCTCGGTGATCTTCGATCCCGAACTTATGGTCGACCGCGCTTACTACGATGCTGAGATCGAGGAATTCTACGAATACCTGAAGGCGACGCCGCCCGCGCCAGGCGTGGACGCGGTGCTGGTCCCGGGCGATCCGGAGCAAATTTCGCTAAAGGCACGCACGGAATCCGGTGTCCCCGTCGACGCCGTAAGCTGGGCTGAAATGTGCCAGGCGGCGCGGGACGCGGGCCTCAACGACACGGATATCCCGGCGACGAAAACTGGTTGAAGTCGGGCGGGATACTTTCTGCTCAGTCGTCGCCCGAGCCCGGGCGGACGCCACCCCCACCCAGCCCACCACCTGCTAGAGCAGATAATATTTTTGAGCTGGAGGATGGGGGAGGAACTTAGCCTTTCTCGGCGCCCGGCGGCGGAAGCGGCACACCGGCCTTTTCACAGGCGGCGGCGAACGTCGCGGAGAAATCCTTGTTCCCGTAACCACGTTCCATCATCGATGCGAAGACCCCCTTCATGGCATCGCCGAGATCAAGAGGCGCATCCACGCTCTGCGCGAGTTGCAGTGCCAAATTCAAATCCTTGTTCTGCAGGGCAATCGAGAATCCCGGCGTGTCGTCACCCTTGAATATCTTATCCGGCCAGGTAATCAACAGGTGACCCGTTCGTGCAGCCGTACCCGTGAGCACCTCGTAGACCTTGTCGAAGGGCAGTCCCAGCTTGAGGGCAAAGGCGACAGCCTCGGACGTCGCTTCGCTGGTGAACGCTGCGAGCAGGTTGTTGATCAACTTCATACGGATGCCCTGGCCGGGCGAACCGATGTGAACGATGGCATTGCCCATGACCTCGAGCAGCGGCCGGACGCGGACCATACTGTCGTCTGTGGCACCGACCATGAACATCAGTTCGCCGCGCTCGGCGTGCACCTGCTGTCTACCGACTCCGGCGTCAACGAAACCCATACCCTTTTCGGCAAGGCCCGCGACAACTTTGTCGGTGCTTTCGGGATAGATCGTGCTGGTATCTACGACGATCATGCCTTCGCGGCCGTTCTCGGCAATGCCGCCGGGGCCGAGAACCACTTCTTCGACTTCCGGTGAGTTCGGCAGCATGGTGAAGATGATGTCGCTGGCTGCAGCGACATCGGCGACCGAACCCGCCGCACTGGCGCCGATCTCAACAACGGACTTTGTGGCGTCGGCCACCACATCGTGGACTGTGAGGGGATACCCCGCTTTGACAATATTAGAGGCCATGGGCCGCCCCATGGCACCAATGCCGATAAATCCGATCCGTTCCATAATTTTCCCTTCTCGATTCCCAATTAGCTCCGAATTCGTCGCCTGCCGGCATGACTACGTCGATGGCGCATATCGATGTGCCAGAAAACAGATTTTTGTCGATTTTTAAAGTGCCGGCAGCGGCTTTGCCGCCATCGCCAGTTCTTTTGCCCGCGCGACGAGTTCGCGGGCCCTTGCCGCGGCCTTGTCGCCGCCCGCGACATCACCGCGCACATACATCGGCCGGATCTTCTCGATCTCGTCCAGCGCCATGATCAGTTCCTCGGCAACGATGCCGTACCTCTGGCAATCGTTCCCGCTGAGAAAGTAGGTGTGCTGCACATCGTCGTCCGCTGCCGTGACTCCGAATTCGTGCAAGGCATAGTTAACCCAATGGGTCGTGGCCAGCATCGCCCCTTCAATTGTCATCTCGTGGTCATCTGGGCCGAGCTTCTCCATCGTCCCCATGATGCGCTCGGCAAATTTTTTATGTCCCGCGTTGTCCATGTCAATTCCCTTCCCCATCAGCAGCCACCTCGCGAGCAAGGGCCACCACTTCGTGATAGGCGGTATCCACCTTGTCGATGATCTCCTGGGTCACGGGCTCACCGTCGCGCACACACGGATCGCGCCATTCCTCGATGACATCCATCAATTGCGCGATACGCTGAACTTTCTCAGGCAGCGGCTTTTCGATCTTCGGCCGGCCGACGTGGAGCACATCACCCAACGGTTTGAAATCGGCAACGAAAGACCCCGGCTCGGCCCCCTCAACCATGTAAACCCCCGGCTGTTGCGGATACCAGGGCCCGTCCTCGGTGATGCCCGTTGCATGCAACGCCGCGTTCACGGCGTTGGTGCCGGCGTTCATGGTTGTCCAGAACCAGATCTCGAAATCGGCGAACTGATCGAGCCGATTGCGCAAGGCATCGAAGCGTTCAATCTTGTCAAAATGTGATGCGATCTTCACCGTTCCATCCTCCCCGAATGGTCGTCGTTGGCCGCGACTGTAGAAACCGGACGCATCCCGGTCAACGCGGCGCCTCAGCCGTAGACCGTGACCGTGCCGGACTCGGGATCTACCGTGACTTTTTCGCCGGTCCGTATGGCCTCGGTGATGTCGACATCGAAGCGGTCGATCAACGAGACATCGCCGAACGCCGCACCCTGGGCCATGATCGGATTGGCGAAATTCAACAAGAGGGCAATCGGGACCATCTCCCGCGCCGCCATCTCGCGCAGCATCCACGCGGTTGCAACGCCCCCCTTCGCAGCGTTGAGCACCAACACCTTACCGACGTAGTTCTGCCCCACAAGCTTGTGGGTCGAACGGGAGAAGATGCCCTCGACCCGGTTCAGATCGTAGCGGGCACTGAAGTTGTCGCTGGCGACCAGCGCTTCACCCGTCACCTTAGGGCCGATCCCGACATGGCCTTTGATGATGCGCTCCGCCATCACACGATCCTCCCGGCCACGGCCGAGTCGATGCAGTTCTCCGTGGTTCCGAGTACCGGTTCGTAGCCGTAACCACCGAGGATATTGACGATCTTGGCAGAATTGCTCATCAGGCGGCGCCAGCCGTTGGCCTCTCCGATCTCGCGGGCATGCATCTGATAGAAGCAGACCCCCTCGAGCACAACGGCGCCCGAGGCCTCAATCATTTCGGTGATGCCCATGCGATCGCAGGCCGATTTGATTTCGGGTGAGGTCGCCGCCAAGACCGTCACATCGGCATGGACGGTCCGGTCCCGGAGCAGAAGTCCGACATTCTGCATCTCGATCAGGGACAGTTGAGGAGCCGCGAAGACAACGACGTCGAGCTTGTCGTCTCCGGGTCTGTATCTTTTGTAGACATTGTCGAGATCGGCCCGGGTAATCGGCGTAGCGGAAGGCGGCGTGCCGTCGAAAACCGTGGCCAGGTCGGGGGCTTCCGGTGTAACGCCCACCATATGAAAGAGTGGGGTCGAGCCGAAACTTGCCAGCGCCGCACCGAATTGCTTGAGCTCATCGGAGGTCGGTGACCCATCGACGCCCAGGACCACCGGAACCTCCCAATACGAGGTCTGCTCGCGGCCGATGATGGCACCCGCGGCACCCCAGTCCGACAGTGAATCCGGGCGGCATTTCAGTTCCCACAGGTTCGTGCCGCGGCGGCGTTCATCGAGGTGAAAGCCGTAGCGTGGCACGCGGCCCGTAAGTGCTGCCGCCAATGCCGACGGGCCTCCTTGGAAGTTGGTCCGCGCGCCCATCACGCTGTTTGCATAGATCGATGAGCCGGTGTCGCCGTAGGCGAGGTGCTCACCCATGACCGGCGGCAAGATGGTTTGGTAATTGATGCACGTCTGTGTGATCAAAATGCCGAGGGTTTCAAAGGCGGCGGTGAGGCGCCTCTCCTGGGCAATGAATTCCTCCGGATGATTGATACGCTCGGCCTTGGCAAAATCGCAGCCAAGCGGATCCGTAACGGTCGGTACCCGCACTCGGCGTTCGCCCTCGGAATAGGTTCCCAGCATTTCGAGGTATTCGAGTCCCGCTTCGCCCGTCGACTCGGTATCCGCCATAAGGTGGACCTGGCTGACTTCGACCAGATCTTCGGCATCGAAAAATTCCCCGACCTTCTGGATGTGTTCCATCGAAAGCTTCCGGGGCACGCCGAACTCTCCCGCGAGCATCGCCTGCTCCTCGTCGTTCAATCTGACCATGCCGTCTCCCTTTACTGCGACTGCGCTGGGCGCCCACTCGCTTTTTCATTGATCCGCTGCTCTTATAATAGGTGTCGCTTGTCAGCGGCAACGCACACCCGGGCAGACATGACCTCGAGCACAAGGATGGAATCATGAGCACGTCTGACACCTACGAGGTTTACGCGATCCGATACGGGATCTTCGACAAACGTATACGCCGAGACAACTTCATCACGCCTCCCGATCCGCACGAGGGCGGCATGCCGATCGACTATTTTGTCTGGGCCATCGTGAACGACAAGCGCACAATCGTCGTTGACACGGGTTTCGAGCAAAACGAGGGAAAACTGCGCAACCGGACGATCGAACGGTTGCCACGCGAAGGCCTCGAAATGATCGGCGTCGACGCAGCCAAGGTCGAGGACGTGATCATTACCCATCTTCACTACGACCACGCCGGAACGCTGGATGATTTCCCCGCTGCCAAGTTTCACATCCAGGAGAGTGAAATGAGTTTCGCGACGGGCCGGCATATGTGTCAGCCAACGTTCGGGCATTCCTACACGTGCGACCACGTCGTCGGCCTCGTGCGCAACGTGTTCGATGGCCGCGTCGCTTTTCACGACGGCGACGGTCAGGTGGCGCCAGGAATTACCGTCCATCACGTGGGCGGCCACACCATGGGACTTCAGTTCGTGCGGGTCATGACCAAGCGAGGCTGGGTGGTGCTGGCCTCCGACGCGGCGCACTTCTACGAGAACATGCACGCCAGTGCTCCATTTCCGATCGTTTTCAACGTGTCGGACATGCTGGACGGACATCGGAAGATGCATGGCATGGCAGAGAGCGCCGACCACGTCATCCCCGGACACGACCCGCTGGTCATGACGTATTACCCGGCACCCAAATCCGATCTGGATGGCGCGGTCGTCCGTTTGGACGTCGATCCGAAGGGCTGACGTGTCACGCCTTCATCAATTCGGGTTCGAGTATGACGCCGATGAGGATCGCCTGCTCCTCAAGGTCAAGACGTCCGACCACGCCGAGATTCGGGTTTGGCTGACCCAGCGTTTCATCAAGATGATGATGTGGCCCCACTTGCAAAAGCTCACGGATCTAGAGCCGCAGGTGCAGCGCCAGAGCAGTCCCGTCGCCCGCAAGTCGATCATCTCCTTCCAGCGGGAAACGGCGATCGCCAAGACCGATTTTTCAACCCCGTATGAGAAGAAAGTAACCGCCCGCCCGGCAGGGGAAGAACCGCAGCTCGCCCGGCGCCTGAAAGTGAAGACCTCGAAGACCGGTCTCCATGTGATCACGTTCGTCACCAAGGAAGGCAAGGAGATTGCCATCTCCCTCAATAACCAACATCTGCATTCGTTTTGCCACCTCCTGGTGCAAGCCGTAAGCAAGGCAAAGTGGGGCCTCGGACTGGAGGCTGAGGACAAGTTCCAGGCACCTCACGAGGCGCCGCAACAACTCATGTGAGACCTGGAATTTCCTTTTCGCGCGAGTCGTTGAAGTGGCCGCGCGTGCCGTGTAGGTTCGCGCGTCCCGGCATGCCGGTTAGCACACCCGATAAAGACGAATCGCGAGAGGGAGAACTCATGAGCAAAATCGAACAAGTCGGCTTCATCGGTCTTGGTCTGATGGGCACGTCGATGTCCAACAACCTGCTGAAGGCCGGATTCAAAGTAAAGGGCTACGACCCTCTTCCGGGCGCCGGCGATGGAATGACACCCAACGGCGGCGTGGTCGTCCCGACACCGGGCGAAACGGGTGATGGTTCACAACTGGTGATCGTCATGGTGCCGGATGTACCTGAAGTCGACGCGGTCTTGAACGGGGACGACGGACTGTTCAAGAGCCCAGGAGAAGGGCGCGTTGTCATGGTGATGTGCACGATCGATCCGGGTGAGGTTCTCAAGTTCGCGGACCAGGCAAAGTCAGCCGGTTGGGGTTATGTCGACTCACCGGTCGGCAGGACGGCGGACGACGCGCGGGAGGGTACTTCGATGTTCATGGTGGCAGGCTCAGCCGAGGACAAGGCGACCGCGATGCCCGCCCTCGAAGCCATGGGCACAACGATCATCGATTGCGGCGATGTGGGCCATGGCATGACCTGCAAGATCGTCAACAATTTCATGTCGACGGTCGGCGCTGTCTTGGTCGCCGAAGCGCTCAGGCTCGCCGAATCAGGTGGCGTCGGTCCAGACAAGGCGCTGGAAGTCATCAACGGCACGATCGCCGGGAACGGCCATTCGAAAGTGCATTTCCCGAACAAGGCACTCGCCGGCAACCTCAACCCGGGATTTGCGGTCAAACATGCGCGCAAGGACGTGAATATCGCGCGCATGGTGATGGAGCGGGAAGGATTCCCCTGCTACACCGCGCCAGCAGCCCTTGCCGCCTATGACGATGCGCTGGAGCGTGGCCATGGGGACAACGACTGGAGCGACCTCTACAACGTAGTCAACGAGATCCGGACGGAGAACCGCAAGGGCTAGCTGCCACGCCGCCGTAAAAGAGGAAAAATCTCCTACACCTCCCCCGATCTCGGGGGAGGGATATTTTATGTAGTGAGGCGATTCAGTGCCCGGGGTAGGGCATCGCAGAACCGGCGGACATCGTCGTCCGGAACCGTCGTGGTGACGCGCACGAAATTCGGCCCGTAGCGTTCTGACGTGTAATTGCCGGAACGGATGACAAAGCCTTCGTCAAGAACAGCACGCACAAATGCCTCTGAATCCCGTCCGGTCCGGGTCACGTCGATAGCCACGAAGTTGGCTGCCGGAGGCCAGGCAATAATTTCTAGTTCGTCGATCGTATCGATGCAGGCCTTGATCGCTTCCTGATTGCGCTTGTTCATATCGAGCACCCGGGGCTTCCATTTCGGTTTGGTCTGGAAGGCAGCAATGGCACCCTGTTGGGCCACCCAATTTCCACCCAGGCGATTTACCTGGCGCTCGCGGATACGCGCCATAAGCGTGGGATGTGCGATTGAGGCCCCGACGCGAAGGCCCGCGAAACCGCAAATCTTTGACAGACTGATGTTCATCACGGCGCGCTGGGAGTAGCGCGGCGCGGGGAAATTACCGCCAATCGCGAAATCACGGTAAGTCGCATCGTGCAACAGCCAGGCGTCGTTCTCTTCGGCGATCTCGCAAAGCGCCCTGATTTCCGCCTCGTCGTAACAGGAACCCAGCGGATTAAGCGGATCGATCACCGTGATCAACTTGGTGCGAGGCGTCACATGGTCGCGCACGATTTCCGGCACAAGCTTCCAATCGGCATTCGGCGAATAAACCGAGATAGTCACGACCTCGGAACCGAGGGTTCGCGCGAAGTTCGGTATATGGGGCCAGCCCGGGTCAGAGACGATGGTCTGATCGCCCGGACCCAAAATCGCGGCCATCGCCTGGTATATCGCCTCGGTGGCACCCTGGGTGACCATGACCTCGGTTCCTGGAACATCGACATCCGCGGCCATGAGTGCCGCGAGTTCGTCAAAACCGTATGGCGGCGTGTAATTCCGATAGGCATCACTCTCGATGGCCCCAATCATCGCCTGATGAATGGCGGGATCGAGTTCGAGATGGTTGCAGTTGTGACCCATGTGTACGAGGCCTTCATCGAGCGCCAGGTCCTCCCAACTCTCTCCGCCGACGTTGAGGAAACTCATGACACGCTCCTGAGGCTGTTTTCTGTCATTTAACGTTGCTGACGAGACTTGCCGTCAGCACTGACGCAGCTTGCGAAAAATCATCCATGGCCATCGCCTCATGCGGGTTGTGGCTGCCATGGGCGTTGCGAATGAAGAGCATCGCTGCAGGCACGCCAAGACCGGCAAATACGAGAGCATCGTGCCCGGCACCGCTCGGCATTTCCAATACGGCCACATCCAACCCTGCCGCAGCTTCCATGAGGCGCGCGCGCAATCTTTCATCCATCGCGGCCGGCGGTGTTTCAGAACATGGACCAAGCCAGAACTGAACTCCGCGGCGTTGTTCGATATCAGCAATGAACACGTCGAGGCGTTTTCGCACCGCTGACAACGTCACCGGGGACTTGCTGCGAACATCGACTGTAAAGCGCGCCTCGCCCGCCACCTTGCTGGCAGCACTGTGTGTCACGTCAGTCGCGACCACGCCGAAGGTCACCGCGAGGTCCTGGCCCTGGTTCTCGAGTTCATCCCACAAGTCATCGGTACGGGACACCAGTTCGGAGACCGCGGCCACGGCATCGCGCCGCAGTGACCGCGGCACGGTGCCGCAATGGCCATACTCACCGATGCATCGCGCCTCGCGGCAGCGGAAGTTACCGCGAATGTCGGTGACGACACCGACGGGAATGGCGCGCTCCTCGAGCACCGGGCCCTGCTCAATGTGAACTTCGTAGTAGGCGGCCAGAGAATTCGGGCGGAGGTAAGGCGGCTCCGCGATGACGGCATCTGGATCAAGACCGCAATCCTGCATGTGTTCAGCGATGGTGCGACCGCTATCCGTCCGCCGCACGCCGGCAATCTCTTCGGATGACAACAACCCGAGCGCCGCGCGGCTGCCGATGTAGTTGGCGGAGAACCACATGCTTTCTTCCGCCCGGATGCCCATGACCGTGATGTCTTGCGGCGGTTCGTGGTTGTTTTGCGCGAGCCCGGCAATCGCCGACAGGCCGGCGAGCACGCCGGCGGCACCATCAAAATTGCCGCCGCAGCGCACGGAATCGAGATGCGAGCCGATGAGAATGCGCGGTGCCGAGCGGTCAAGCCCGGGCAGCGTCATATAAAGATTCCCCGCGGCATCGACGGCGGTCTCCAGCCCAGCCGATTCAGCGGCTTCGCGGACGATGGCGTGCGCCGCGTTTTCGCCGGGACCGTACGATTCGCGCGTGACTCCTTCACCATCGGCTGTCGCATCGCGGAGCAAGTCAAACAGCGAACCCGCGAGAGCGATATCTGCTTTTGGGAGTGCGGATTTCTGATGCACGGAACCTTCACTTTCACGCTGAAGCGTCGTCACCAAGGCCGAGACCTGTCCCTTAACACGCCCATCAAATCGTCTTGGTCTGACCACCGTCGATGTCGAGGGTCGTGCCTGTGATGAAGCCCGCCTTATCGGAGGCGAGGAAGACCACGGCCGACGCGACCTCCTCCGGCCGGCCGAAACGCTTGAGCGTGGTCTCTTCCGTTTGGATTGCCCGCGCCTCGTCGTACGTAATGCCTTCTTCCCGTGCCTTCTCTTCGGCCAGATACTGCATCCGTTCGGTATCGATCGGGCCCGGATTGATTGCGTTCGCGATCACGTTGGCCTGAGCGCCCTCTTCTGCGAGCGCCTTGGAGAAATTGAGGAGGGCGGCATTCACCACGCCCGCAGTGAATGCGTAGGCGTGCGGCTGGCGTCCGTGGGTTCCGATGATGGTGATGATCCGGCCCCAGCGTCGCTCCACCATGCCTGGGAAGACCGCCCGCGCACACCGCACCTGGGGCAAAAACTTGACCTCCAGGGCGCCCCGCCAGTCATCGTCGGTAAGCTGGACGAAGGGCTTGGTCGGCGGACCAGCCGAATTGTTGATCAGGACGTCGATGCGCCCAAACCGCTCCTGCACCGCGCCCGTAAGCCTGGTGATGTCGTCCAAGTTCGTGCAGTCGGCCGCGATCGCCACCGGCTCACGTCCCGTTTCTTCCTTCAGTTTCGCAGCGGCCGAATCGAGCGTGTCCTGATGGCGTGCCGAGATGACAACCTCGGGGCCCTCGCGGAGGAACTCTGCGGCAATAGCGTAACCCAGCCCCCGACTCGCGGCAGTGACGAGAACAATCTTATCCGTGAGACCGAGATCCATACCCGCATCCCTCCTCCGATGTGATGCCTCGCGGGGCGCTTATCCCGAGACGATAATTTCGTGCGGCAAGGTCGTGAATCTCTCCAGCCCGGTTTCGGTCACGCGCGTCGTATCTTCCATGTGCATGCCGCCGTGTTCGGGATGGCGGTAGAAGACTTCGAAATTGACCATGGTGTTGGTCTCCATGACCCAGCCGTTGGAGGCCTCTTCCGGAGTCGCAAAATCGAAAACGTTCAAACCGATGGGGTGGTAGATCACCGTCGCACCTTCGGTCGGCAGATCACTCTTCTCGAACACCTCCATACCGATGCGTTCGAGCTCGGCCGAATGCATGCCAGACTTGAGAGCATTCTCGCCCGCTGCAATGGATTCTTTGACCACATCATGCATCTTCTTCTGGTAGTCGCTCGGCTCACCCACGCAGGCTGTCCGCGCGCTGTCCGCGTGATAGAGCCGATAGAGGCAGATACAGTCGAGGATCACGCTTTGACCGCGCTGAAACGTCATGCGTTCGGTGTAGTCGTGATCAAGGACAAATGCGCCGTCCGGGCCGGCGCCAAACAGCATGCCGCGCTCGCCAAGCCACTTGCCACCGCCACGCTGTACCGCGTCGCGGTAGGCGTTGACCATCTCCATGCAGGAATGACCTTCCTTTACGGCAGCGCCCGCCGCGCGAACGGCGTTTTCATTGACCACCATGCCCTGCTTGAGGATCTCGATCTCAGGATCGGTCTTGACCAGTCGGATTCTGCGGAAGGGCCTCTTGCCGTCGAAGACCTCTAGGCGTGATCCGATCTTCTCCTGGACCTCCTTACCCATGCGCAGGTCGTCGAAAGCGATGCGCAGGTTGCCCTTGGGCATCTCTGTCTCGATATAGTCGACGACGGCATCAAAATAGGTCGCCTTGCGTCTCGGCAATGACGATTCGTAGAGATCCTGCAGAGGTTTGTGCAATTCCGTCCCGAGCCCGAGACCTCCGTGAACCTTCTTGAGCATGGTCGAGATGGCGGTCCATTCCGTCCCGTAGTACCTCGCCTCCATCCATGTCGGGTGGGTGAGGCAATAGGTCATGTCGTATTCGCCGGTGATGAGCGTCGGCGGAATGCCATCGTGGCCGGGGTAAATCGCGCATGCCCACGGCTCGTAAAAATGGGCGAGAACCGAGTCCGGCGCGTGTCCCGAGAGGTAGTAGAGGTTGGCGTCCTCGGACGCGAACAGGGCGTCGAGGTTGTCCTCCGCCATGATCGACTTGGCCCGGTCGTGGTTCACGAAACAGACGGGCTCCGGTGGCACAAACGGTACAATATCTTCGTAAGATTCAGCCTGAGCCATGGTCCAGCCCTCTTCTGTTGTCCCGCAGATACAGTAGCACCCGCATCGGTTGGGACAAAACGGACCGAATTATTTCATCGTCTGGTGATCCGCATCCACGCGGATGGCCTGGCCAGTGATCGCGCGGCCGGCCGGCGAACAGAGATAGAGGATCATCCCGGCGACTTCTTCCGGCTGCACCAGCCGGCCAAGAAGATTTCCTGCGAAGTACTGCTCGGTCATCTGATTCAGGCCGGTCCCGGTGGCCGCAGCGTGCCGCTCAATCGTACTCCGGATGCGCGCGCCATCGACGGACCCCGGCAAGATTGCATTGACGCAAATATCCTTAGGGCCGAGCTCGACCGCCAAGGCGCGCGAAAATCCGATGACACCCGCCTTGGCCGCCGCATATGGCGAGCGTTCCGCCGCTCCAATGTGACCGACGATGGAGGCGAGATTGACGATCACGCCGTTCCCGGCTGCCTCAATGTGGGGAATGGCGTGCCGGCAAGTGTAGAACATGCTGTTGAGATCGACCTCGATGGTGCGGCGCCAATCGTCGGGGTCAATGTCGACCAATGGCGCGATCGGGCCGGCGATGCCGGCGTTGTTGATCAGGACATCGAGCCCGCCCATGGACTCGAATGCGGCGGCCACCATCTCGCCGACCGCCGGCTCATCGGCAACGTCACAGACCGTGCCGGATGCCTTAGGGTGGTCAGCTAGGAAACGCGTGAGGGCTTCTTCTGAGACATCGCAAACGAACACGCACGCGTCCTGCTCAAGGAAGTCGCGCGCCATGACACCGCCGATCCCGTCAGCGCCGGCCGTGATCAGAACCTTCCGGTCCGCGATGTCGTACCGCATAAGATGAGTCCTCCCGTATTCAATTCAGCCTGACCTTGCCGCCATGCAACCAACCCCGCAAGTCCCAACGTTTGCGGAGTCGATGCCATTCCGCCAGAGTCGGATGCGCGCTTCTCGCAGGGCGGGCCATAACAACTGGGAGGAAAGATTGGAACCATTTCCCGAATATGAAGACCACGATGCTCTGGGCCTTGCCGAGCTTGTCCGAAAGAAGGAAATCACGGAGACCGAACTGCTGGACGCGGCCATTGCCCGAACAGAAGCGCGAAATCCAGCTGTCAACGCCATCGTGAACAAGCTTTATGACTACGGGCGGGAGGCTATCGCGGCCGGCCTGCCTGACGGGCCTTTCACCGGCGTGCCATATCTGCTCAAAGATATCGGCGGGGCATTGGGCGGTGTCACACAGACCCGCGGCAGCCGGTTCTTCGCTGACGTGGTACCGCCCGAGGACAGCGTCATCGTCAAGCGCGGCAAACAGTCGGGCCTGGTGATCTTCGGCAAGACCAATACCCCGGAGTTCGGCCTCAGCCTGACCTGCGAGCCGCAACTGTTCGGCCCGTCGCACAACCCTTGGGATCTCGAACGCACGCCAGGCGGCTCTTCCGGCGGCTCTTCCGCTGCCGTGGCCGCGCGAATCGTCCCGATGGCGAGTGGAGGCGACGGCTTTGGCTCGATCCGGGCGCCCGCGGCGTGCTGCGGACTGGTCGGCCTCAAACCGTCCCGCGCACGCAATACTCAAGATCCATACTCCGGCGAGGGGAACGCCGGCCAGACGACCGAGCACGCATTGACCCGCACGGTGCGGGACTCGGCAGCTCTGCTCGATGCCACGGCAGGAGCAGGCTCGGGCGATCCGTATGTTGCGCCGCCACCTGCCGGTCCCTTCCTCTCGGAAGTCGGCGCCGATCCGGGAAAGTTGCGCATTGCCATGACATCGCGAGCCCCGAATGGCGCGCCCGTGGCGAGTGAGATCCTGGATGTGTTCAAGGATACGGCCAAGGCGCTGGCCGATCTCGGCCACGATATCGAGGAAGCAGACCCGGATATCGACCGCGAGTCCGTCATCCCGATCTTTCGCACGGTAAGTGCCGGCAACGTCGCGGCCACCTTACGAGGCCATCCGGACGGCAAGGAGCCTGGACCGGAGGATGTCGAACGGGTCACGGCGGCGGCGGCCAAGATGGGCGAGGAAATGTCAGGTGGTGATTACGTTCGGGCAATCCAAGCGCAACACAGCCTGGGCCGTCAGATGGCGGCGTTCCACGGCAATTATGACGTTTTACTGACTCCCGGCCTGGGGATGTTGCCGCCGAAACTCGGCTGGATGGACATGATGCTGGATGACGCCGACGAATACTGGGACCGGGTGTTCACCTTCAGCCCGTTCACGGTGTGGTTCAACATCACGGGACAGCCCGGCATCACCCTGCCTACGGGCGTGAGCGAAACGGGATTGCCGATCAGCGTTCAGCTGGTCGCCCCCTATGGTGATGAGGCCACCCTGCTCCGTCTTGCCGCCCAGCTTGAAGTCGCGCGCCCGTGGGCCGACAGGCGACCCGCAATGGCTGGTGATTGATGGCCCCTAGGCGCCTTTCTCCTGAAGCCGCTTGAGGACCGACCAGAGGTAAAGCGACAGGAAAATCGCAAAGAGGAATTCCTGAAGCTCTGTCTCCCGAATATCGAAGGGCGGCGGCGGTAGCGAACCAAAGAGCTCGAGAATCCGTTTTGGCAACATCACGATCAATGCCAGGACGGAAACGGGTATGAGCTTACGAACCGGCCAAAACCAGTGCGCCCAATGGTCTGGCGGAAAACTCCTGCCGGTCGCCTGCGACCAGAGGTGGAACAGCACCCCCCCGATGAGCACCCAAAGCTCAAGCAGGAGCCGCGGCTTCTGATCAAACCAACTCGATATATTGTGTATGTTTGTTTCGCCCTGATCGTTGACCTCTTCCATGAGCTGGGGCGTATCCCAGTGGAACAGCGACTGACCCCAGCTCAATTCCTCGCCGGCGAAGTACACGCAGCCGAGACCGACGAGTCCAAACCACAACCCAAGCAAACGATGCGGTAGCTGGGCGCGGCGGCGCCACACAAGGATCCCCGCGTAGATTCCAAGAACCAGAAGTAATGCGGTGCCATTCTCCGCAAAACCGAGCTCGTTCTCGAAGTGCAGGCGGTAGGAACTTTCGTCGACCATGCGCCATACCGGAACGACCACGACCAACGTCAATGGCAGCCACAGCCACGCCCAAGCGTGGATTCCTGCCGACATATTTCCTGTTCGATGTTCCAACATCTCAATCAACCACGCTAAAGCAAAACACGTCTATGGTCGATGCACCCTCATCGAAAATAGCGAAATCCGGGCAATCAAAAATGTATCGAAATGGAACCTATTACAATTACTAGTTGCATAAAATAATTCGCCCGTATGTTGTTCTATTCATAAAAATAATATTGTTGGTTGTGGGGGGTAAGTATGGTTGTAGTTGCATCTGCCCCGCGATTTCACGGCAAAGAGTTCGATTGTCCAGAGTGCGGAAATCTTGCTCTCCATCATTGGAAATCAGTACGCGGCGCCGAGGAGTTGGGTTGGCTTGAGTCATCTGAATGCACGCTCTGCGGCTATCGTATGGTATGGCAGGCACAGTTTACCAAGACGCTTCGATGTTGCGGCGAAATCGTGCATCCGATCCCCATGACCGGACCACCTCCACCCGATAGCCTGCCGAACGACGCGAAACGGGACTATGAAGAAGCCAAGGCGGTCGCAGCCCGTTTTCCACATGCCGCTCAGGTCCTGTTGCTGCAAGTACTGCGTCGCCTGACTAACGAATTCGATCAAACTTCCGAGCGTGCTCCGGAGCGGAAATTACGTAATCCCCAGACGCGCGGTGCATCTCGCCAGATCAAGGAACTACTCGAAGTTACCGAGAAGGAAAGCATCTCGGCTGATAGTCCGGATACAAGTGAATTGCTCAACAAGCTATTCACGGGAATCTCGACCATCGCCGACTATCTCGCTCCTCCTACTGAAAGTGCGCCAAAGACTGTCCATTAGTCCTTAATGAAGCGCCCTTCTTTCCCGGTGATATTGGCCCGGCGATATTGGAAGGCCTACGGGCCACGCGGCAGTCGTCAATTGCGAGCTATCGTATGGTTGTGAAGTAG